>Ga0315541_1000501_pt1 | contig 41485 bp, 47 predicted proteins | sample SalMarSW160190MG_FD_203095 | JGI IMG/M metagenome (GOLD analysis project Ga0315541, IMG submission 203095) | Salt marsh sediment microbial communities from the Plum Island Ecosystem LTER, Massachusetts, United States - Salt Marsh Sediment SW1601-190 ...
CTGCCCGGGTTGCCGGAATACTTAGCCGCGGTGACGGTGGCGCTACCGCCGGTTACGCCAACAGTGACGCCGACCTCAGCGCTGGCATCAAGCGTGCCACCAGGTCCTACCGTCCCGCTCACAGCGCCGATAACCGGGACACCAAGCCATGGGGCATAGACAACGTCCCCAGTGACATCATTTGCTCCATCCTCTCCAGGCCCGTTGACTGAACCCCACCAGTTGTGCTTGGCATTGAGGGCGCTGGTGCCATGATTGTAAACGCCATAGTCCTCGTTGCCCGTGATGTTATTGAAGTTCACCCTGACCTTGGTAAGATTAACGTCTGGTCCAATGTGAATGCCTGTGTCCTCACCACCCACGTTGTTGGCGATGGTGTTGCCGACGATGGCAACAGTGCTGTCCGGGGTTACCAAATCGAGAATTATGCCTTCAGAGTTGTCATGGATATTGTTGTTCTGGACGGCAACGGTGCTGCCCCCACCTATCCCCTCGAGCCAGATGCCGCCCTCATTGTCATGGATATTGTTGTTCTGGATGGTAACGGCACTGTCGGCCACAATCTCCTGGAAGCCTATGCCACACTCGCTATAGCAGATTTCGTTGTCCTCAACGGTGACACTGCTGCCGTTGGCCACGGTTAACGCGGGGCAGAATACTGCGCCCCCGCAGAACTGGAGGATATTGTTGCTGATGGTGAGGCTGCTGCCGTTAACTACCCCAAGGAATATCAGAAACTCTTCCTCAGATACGGTAAAACCGTCAAAGACGACCGTCCCACCATCCAGGTCTATGCCGACTATGCATGGTGGATCGCTGGGAATACCGGAAATAAAGGTCACCCCAGCGCCAGCGCCCTGAAGGGTGAGGGACTTATAAATGAATACATCCTCAATATACTCACCCGCCGCCACATTGATGGTTGTGCCCGGGGGCACGGCATCAATGGCTGCCTGGATGGTGGCAAAAAAGAGGTCGTTATCTTCATCTTCCGCGTATGGCGGGGAGGGCTCAATCTGCCAGTCATCATCCACCCAGACCTGGTTGGTCCATTGCTGACCCAGCCAAGGGTCATAGAGAACATAGTCGCTGACGGCATCTCCGGTGCCCGGACCTTCACCGCTTGGGCCGCTGGCATCACCCCACCAGTTCCAGCGAGCGTCAACATCCACTGTTCTATCGTTGTAGACACCGACGGAGCCGCCAGGACCAGGAGTCGTGTTCTGGGTAATGTTGTTGTAGTTGATAACATTGTCTTCAGCATCAGAGCCGAGGTAAATCCCGCACTCAAGTCCGCCGAGGTTACCCGAGATAGTATTCCCCAGAATCTCATTATCGTCACCATCAATCACTATGCCGTCCAGCGCGTTATCTGAGATATCATTGTTAACCACGCTATTGTAGGAAGAATCGTGGTTTATGCAGATGCCAACCCAGTTCTCTTTTATGGCGTTGTCGGTGATGTTATTGTAGCTGGATTCATATAAGCCAACACCGCAGTACCAACTTTCGCCTTCTATATGCCTGGTGATGGTGTTACCGCTGATGGTGGCGTAATCTATGTCGAAGAGATAAATTCCATTGCCACCGGTGCCGTTATCGTCAATGGTGTTGCCGTCAATGGTGACGGCGCCGTCACCCTCATCATTGTGGGTGACTCCAATACCGGTATTAGTGTTCTTAGAAACATTGTTATCCTGGATAAGCAGGCTGCCATCAGGGACATAGCCAACCGATAGACCCCCATACTCGTTACCATTGTTGATAACCGTTCCTCCTCCAGGAGTCGTCGCAACCCACCAGGGACCTGGGTCATCGAATAGCGTCGGGTCACCATCTACGCCAGGGTCTACGCCGGGAACGTCCTGAGTCCACGAGCCAACAGCGTTGTTGGAGATAGTGGTATCACCAAGGGTGACATCAATATGTATCCCGGTTGTCACCGAGCCATTCTCGGCAATCCCGTTGTCGGCGATGGTCAGTGAGCCACCGATGTCTACTCCAGAGACATATATTCCTGTGTTGCCGTTGCCGCCATACTTACGGATATATACTGTACCATCGACAGTCTTACTGTCAGCCCAGGCGCCGATGGCGTTGTCATTGATGGTAACATCGCCACATACAGCAAGGCCCCCCCCACCAAGGTCAATGCCGTAGCCCTCGTTCTGGACTATGGCGTTGCCCTCAATGGTGACAACACCAGTCCCGCCTACCTCCGCAATATGAATGCCGCTTTCCCCGTTACCTTCAAAGTAACCATCCTCTTCCATCTCAAGGTCATAGTCGTAGGCGCCGATAGTGTTGTTGGTGATGGTAAGCTTGCCATTGACCGTAGGGCTGTCTACATAGATGCCATCGCCTGTGTTGCCCACAATGGCGTTATGGTTAATGAGGACAGTCCCGTCCTCGCCAATTTCCACAATTACTATGCCACTGCCTTCGTTACCCTCATATCTGGTTACGCCATCCCAGAAACCGCCGATGACGCTATCGGCAATCTCAACCCTGCCGTCAACATAGAGCAGGGCGATGCCGGTTTCTGCTCCACCATTATCGGCGACAATGCATTCGTTGATAAAGATATTGCCGAGAAGGCTGCCACCACCTATACCCCAGCTGACATTGCCGTGGATGAAGCAGTTGTTGATGTTAATGGTGCCGCTCTCATGCAGACCATTGATATAGATGCCTTGCAAACCGTTAGTAATGGTGAAGCCGGAGATGGTGGCATTACCGTCGAAGTTAGGGGCAAACTCAAACACCGGCTCAGTTGGTGGGTCGTCAATGATGGTATCATGCCAGTCACCGGAGGTGGACGTCACCGTCAGCGACTTGTCTATGAGAATGCCCATTTCGTTGTATTTCCCCGGTGCCACAAAGACGGTGTCGCCTTCAAGTGCGGCGTCAATGGCTGCCTGGATGGAGTAATATCCCTTGTCACCTATGGTTACGGGGGCTTCTGTAGCTACTAGCGCTCGGAGCCCCTCGGCATCCTGCTCAGAGTACTCCTCAGGAGACCCTCCACTATCATCTATCCAGCCACCGCTACCAAGCTGGTTAGCTACAAGCCAAGCGGCTCCCCTCCGGGTTGCGTTTAGCCCCTCGGTCCCACCATATACTGCCAATGCTCTCACAGGATAAGCCGTATCCTGAAATGTACCGGCATACCCATCATTCCAACATCCATCTGCTTGCTGTGCATCTACCAGAGCAGTGATTATGTTATCGATGGTGGCACTGTAGGTTATAGAGTCTAATTCGCTCAGAAACTCCAAACACTCTGCTAGTGCCATATGGTCTCCTACTAGGTACGCCTGGCCAGTCTCGGGGTCCAAGTCGGCCACTATCAAATCGGCACAGCCAGTCGCAAAAATGTCATCTCCCATGGTGTGGATAGCCATTCCGTAAGCAGCAAGCTGCCATGAAGCAGCCCCAGGGTCACTACCAGCCCAACCCAAAAGCTCATCATTTAGTGCTTCAGGTGTTGCATACATAGCAGTGTTCGCTTTGTTCCAATTCCATAGAGCTATAGCATAATCGCTGTAGGTTGAGTCTCCAGAGATCTCAGCATACCGCATCAGAAACTGGTAGTCGTATGCGCCTGCAGGCTCTTGCTGCCCCCCCTGTTTGTAGAAGTCTCCATTGCTTGCGTCTCCACTGGTCATATGGTCAGCCATGGCCGTTGCCGCAGCGAGATATGATGCGTTGTCAGTTTCCCCATAGGCATCAAGTAAACCCAAGATAACCACACCATACATGTTATAGGCACTCTCTGTTGCACTATGTTGTGTCAGGCCGGTAATTTTCCAATCCCAGCCGTAGTCCGGCGGGTCCAACAGCCCCAGGGTTGCCGTTGATTGCGTTGCTACTAGCCTATCAGCGGCATTGGTGATTGCCGTTACCCTATCGGGTACTCCTCCATTCGCCCCTGCCGGCAGCGCTATCACCAGGCTCACGCACAGCACCAGCGCCAGGGTGAATAATATACTAAAAATTTTCCTTTTCATCTTATAATCCTCCCTCTGTTAACCCGCCAGATAGCGAATAAAAAAAGGGACTAACTGCCGATTTCGGCATGCAGCTAACCCTCGCTTCTCCCTTTCTTCCTGAAGCTACCTATACCTACACCACCTTTATGAATTACCCAAGCAGTCACAATTCGTGCCTGTATAGTTATGTATAGAATAACACACTTCCTCTATTTGTCAAGGATGGGGGGGCATTCCGACTATACGAGTATTTAACAATTCATCGTTCTATTTAACCCAAACATCTGTGCTACAACCCCTCTTAGTATTGATTGCCAAGCCGAATGATTTGTGATAACATCTGGGTCAGCCAGACATGACCCGTTGAAAGCAAAATCTTGAGAAAGGATGGCAAAAGTGGCGAAGGAAATTATTCTTTACAACCTGGCGGACAATGTGACTGATGAAGAGTATAAGGATTACGTTACTAAGGAGAAAGGCCCTTTATTTGAGAGCCTGCCCTCGGTCCAGAAATTCGAACTGGTCAAGATAGCGGGAGCAGTGACGGGAGAGATTCCCTATAAGTATGTAGCCATAGTGCATGTGGAAAGCCTGGACGAGTTCAACCAGAAGGGTAAAACGACGCAGCAATTCCAGGACTTTTTGAAGAAATGGCAGCCGATGACTTCAGGCTTTCAAATCCTGTATGGGGAAGAAATATATTAATTTAAAGGAGGGAATAAATGCTAGACCAGACCAGTCAATGGTACAAATTACAGTACCCGGAGTGTTTCGTCAATGAAGAACTGCGGATGATGCAGAAGACGCTGGCTGATTTTGTCGACAAGGAGATTATGCCGGTCCGGGATAAGATTGACGATGACGTCACCCACGAAAAGGTCATTACCCCCGTCCTGAAGAAATTGCAGGTAGGCCTGGGCTACCAGAAAAACAAGATACCCAAAGATTTCGGTGGCAACCAGCAGCTTTCCATGGTCGGGGATGCCCTAATACAGGAGCAACTGTCCCGAGCTGACTATGGCGTAAGCCTCCACAGCGCCTGCACCGACTGGGGGTTGGTACCAGCCATCCTGGCATACTTATCACCATCGCCGACGGGCAAGGCTTGGGGCAAAGCCGTATTCAGTGAATTTGCCCCCAAGTTCACCGGTGAGGAGCTGGCTGTCGCCTGCATGAACTTCAGTGAAGAAGAATCCGCCTGTGATATCGAGAACCCCATGAACGAAGGCAGGACGGTAAAGGTGAAGGCAGAGCTTAAGGGCAACGAGTGGGTGGTCAACGGTAATAAGATGTGGGCATCCAATGCCGGCATTGCCGACCTGAACTGTGTTGTCTGCAATATGGACCCCAGTAAGGGAGTAGACGGCTTTGCTCTGGTCTATGTTCCCGAGCCCTGGGAGGGGGTCTCCCACGGTGAATTCGAGGTCAAGTGCGGGGCTAACGCTGACCGGAACACCCCCACCTATTTCGACAACGTCCGCGTGCCCAAGGAGTGGGGGATACAGGGACCTGAAGCCTGGTTTCTTTTCACCAGCGCCGTGTCCGCCCCCATGTCCCTGAATGCCGCCAACGCCATTGGTACTCTGCAGGGGGCTTTTGACCTCCTGGTTGAGTATACAGAGGGAAGGGTGGCTGGAGGTAAACCGGTCAGCCGGCACACGCACGCGGCGATGATACTGGGCGAGATGGCAGCCTTTTTGTCCGTAGGCAGAGCCGCCATTCTGGAGCTTGCCCACCAGTATGACCGGATGGATATCTATGGCATGTGGAACACGGAGAGCATGTTTGCTAAAGGGCATGCCGTGCATGCCTATATCACCCGCACCGTACCCGACCTGGTCTCAAGGGGCTTGGAGCTGATGGGCTCCTTTGGCCTTGTCCGGGAAAATGGTTACGAGAAGTATTACCGCGATGCGGTAGTGCTAAAAATAGTCCTGGGTGGCTCACACCTGGGTTACTTTGAGACCTGCAAGCAGTTCTATGACCTGGACTACTCTGCATTCGGCCCGGGAAAGCTCAAGAAGCCTGCTTGAGATATAATAAACAGGGAATCTCAAAATTTTTTGAGAGGGGATGAAGCTATGAACCTTAAAGGAAAGGTAGCTCTTGTCACCGGAGGAGGCAGCGGTATAGGCACTGCCATCGCTGAGCGATTTGTCGCCGAGGGAGCCAAGGTCTGTATCACCGGACGCCGCAAAGAAATGCTGGAAAAGGTAGCTAAATCACTACCATCGGAGTCAGTAGTGATATGCCAGGGAGATGTGTCAAAGGAGGAGGATGTAAAGCGCATGGTAGAGACGACGGTGAAGTTTGGCGGCAAGCTGGATGTACTGGTGAATAATGCTGCCATAAACAAGCCAGCCCCCATCGTTGAGCTTGACCCCAAGATGTGGCAGGAAGTTATGGGGGTGAACCTCACCGGTCCTTACCTGCTCATGAAGGCGGTAATACCGCATATGCTCAAAGAGGGTGGGGGGTCTATCATAAATATTGCCTCGCTCGGTGGAATGCGCTGCCTGCCCGGTATGCCGGCCTACTGCAGCTCAAAAGCAGGCCTGATTATGCTCACTCAGCAGGCGGCACTGGACTACGGGCGTCACAACATCCGCTGTAACGCCGTGTGTCCCGGAGGTGTCAAAACGGAGATGACCAAGAAGGATTTCGGTCAGTTCGGCGAGATGCTTGGCATAGAACCCGACGCTTTCATTGACCAGATAGCATTGGAGATACCCATGCGCCGCTTCGCCGCTTCACCCGAAATCGGCGGCCTTTGCAGTTACCTGGCCAGCGATGATTCATCATTTATGACCGGAGCTGTTATCACCATTGACGGCGGAACTGCCGTTGTCGATGTTGTAGGAGCCTCAATAATGGCATCGCTCAGGAGAGGAGGTATCGTCGATTAAGAATACGAATCTGGAATCTATTCAGGTGATTAAAGAGTAAAAATTATTAGAAAGGGGGAATGGGGAAAGTGGCTGATTATTATAAGAACTTGGTACAGAAACCGAAGTATGAGGCGCGTACGGAATTTGATGATGTCAAAGGCCGGCAGTATCCCACCATGACCTTTATGAGCAATGAGCTCGTGCCGGGAAGCAACGTGTACATCGAAATGGGCTGGGTATATGCTATGCCTGACCCGAATCCTCATATACCCGAACATTCTCACTCCGACTCCGACGAATTCGTCCTGCATATTGGCTCCGACCCCAAAAATCCCGAAGACCTTGGCGGGGAAATAGAATTCGTAGTGGGGGGCCAACCGCTTAAAATCAACAAGACCTCAGCCCTCTACGTACCAGCGGGAGTAGTACACGGCCCCCTGACCTGGAAGAGCGTTACCCAGCCGCACCTGCAGATGACAGTAATAATGGGCGCTGGCACCCTCGCTGAAGCGGCACCAGCCGGATACGGCGGGCAATAAAATAATAGGGTTATACCCGTATTAAAAATCGTATATTGAGCCTCCTGATAGGAAGATAAGGAGAAGTTATGGCACGAGGCTATATGGGAAAGATTTTATTTGTGGATCTTTCCAAAAATGAGCTAAAGGATGAGGTGCTCGACGGAAAGCTTTGCCGCCAGTTCATTGGAGGCTATGGTATCGGCGCCAGAATCCTCTTCAGCCGGCAAAAGGCTGGCGTTGACCCACTGGGCCCAGACAATACTCTGGGCTTTCTTTCTGCCCCATTTACCGGCACCCCGGCACTTTCGGGTACAAGGCACACCGTGGTGGCTAAATCACCCTTGACCGGCGGGTGGGGTGATGCCAATTCGGGTGGTTACTTCGGTGCTTACCTGAAGTTCGCTGGCTATGACGCCGTATTCTTCACCGGCATATCAGAAAAGCCTGTTTACCTCTTTATTAATAATGGCAAAGCTGAGCTGAGAGATGCCGCCCACCTGTGGGGGAAGGATACCTTCCAGACCGAAAAAATACTCAAATCCGAATTGGGCAGTAATGTCGAAGTAGCCTGCATCGGCCCATCGGGGGAGAACCTCTCTCTCATCTCGGCAATTATAAGCAAGACCAGAACCGCAGCTCGCTCCGGTCTGGGCGCGGTGATGGGCTCAAAAAAGCTCAAGGCAGTGGCGGTGAAGGGTAACATGAAGGTTCCTCTCGCCGATGAAGCAAAGGTTAAGGCGCTAAGGAAAGAGTACCAGGCTAAACTGGGAGGACATATTGAATGGCTAAAGCCCTTCGGCACGCCTTTCCTCGTTGACATCGGTGTCCAGAATGGTGATTCGCCGGTTAAAAACTGGGGAGGGGTGGGGGTTGTTGACTTCCCCGATTTTGCACCCATCGCCAAAGAGGCTGTGATTGAGCGCCAGTTAAAGAGGTACGCCTGCTACCTGTGCCCCATCGGTTGTGGCGGGTACATGAAGGCAGGGACCGGGGAGTATAAATATGAGGCCGGCGCCCGCCGACCGGAATATGAGACAATCGCCATGCTCGGCACCAACTGTCTCAATAACAACCTTGAATCGATAATCAAAGCCAACGATATTTGCGACCGCTACGGGCTTGACACCATCTCCGCCGGGGCTACCATCGCCTTGGCTATTGAATGCTTTGAGAAGGGACTTATTACCAAGGCAGATACCGATGGTATTGAAATGACCTGGGGCAACCACAAAGCCATCGTAGCCATGACGGAAAAAATGGCCAAGAGGGAAGGTTTCGGTGACCTTTTAGCCGACGGAGTAAAGGTAGCCGCGGAGAAGATCGGCAAGGGTGCCGACCAATACGCCATGCATATTCAGGGGCAGGAGCTTCCAGCACACGACCCCAAACATGCCTTCAACTATGCAACCAGCTACCGGCTGGATCCCACCCCGGGTCGTCATTTTGTGGGCTCTGAACTTTCGGACGGACCCAACCATCCCTCAGGGCTGCTGCCCAAATTCGACCTGAAGTCCTTTGCCGGCAGGGGAGAAGCTCGTAAGATAGGCAACAACTTTCACCAAGCTGTGGTTTGCACCGGGACATGCCTTTTCGTTTACTGGGCTTTTCCCAGCGTTGACCCTATCGCTGAGTTCATGCAAGCGGTTACCGGCTGGGAGGTAACTAATGACGAGCTGCTTGAGGCCGGGGAGAGAATCTCCAACCTCAGGCAGGCCTTCAATGTTCGCGAAGGTTTGAACCCGCTACAGTTTAAAGTCCCCGAGAGGGTACTCGGCCAACCGCCTAAGCAGGAGGGCCCCCTGGCCGGGGTAACCATTGATGAGGACACCATGATTAAAGAATACCTTGCATCTGTGGACTGGGACCTCAAGACAGCCAAGCCGAGTAAAAAGAAACTACAAGAACTGGGCTTAGAAGACGTGGCTAAAGCACTTTGGCCTTAGACGATAATGCTCATATTAAGGAGGGTACTGTCTATGTAGAGAAATAAAACCGAATAATGAATAAAATAGTCTGAAAACTCAAAGAAGGGAGGATGGTAGTGGTGAAGAGGTTATTTCTAATCCCATTGATAATCACGCTAATGGCATTGACAGTAGCACTTGTTGCCTGCCCGTCCCCAACAGGGGAGGTCCCCGAAGAGATTCTGATAGGCGACACCGTATCCTATACGGGTCCCTACGCCGTTTTCGGCGGCGTTGCCAGCTGGGGGACAGAAGCGGCTTTCGAGGATATCAACGAACAGGGTGGAATATATGTAGAAGAGTATGGAACCAGAATACCGGTCAGATGGATAGTCCGCGATTGCGAGAGCGACCCCCTTAAGGTGGCGCCTCTCACTGAGGACCTGATTCTCAGCGAAAATGTGGACTTCATCGGCGGTCATTTTGAGGTGCCCACCCTGCGCCAAGGTACGGCCATGATGGCTGACGAATACCAGATCCCCGCTGTTTTCGGAGTCGGTACCTATGAAGCCTGGTTAGGCATGCGCGATGCTGCCGCCACACCCTGGAATTACAGCTGGGCGTTTGGCTTCTCCATAGGCACCCCGGCTCAGGCAGGAGACTTCCGGGCAGATGACCCCGGATATCTGATGATGCCCACCTGGTTTGGCGCCCTCGATGCCTTCGCCGCAGATACCAACAAGAAAGCGGCCGTCTTTGCCTTTGATGACCCGGATGGCCGGGGCTGGTACCTGGGATTCACCGGGGCTGTCGCCGAGCAGGGCTATGAGTGTTACCGCGCCGAAGACCAGTTTGGCATATACCCTCCCGGAACCACCGACTTCACATCCCTGATACAGGAATGGAAGAACGCTGGCTGTGAGATACTTTGGGGCAACTGCCCCGCGCCTGATATCGGAACAGTGCTGAAACAATGCCAATCGCAGGGCTTTGAGCCCAAGGTAGTCTTTGCTACCAGGGGAGCCATGTTCTATCAGGAGATAGTATCCTGGGGCGGCGATCTGCCCAACGGCGTCGGTATGGAGGTTTACTGGACACCAGACATGCAAAATGCCGTCGGTATCGGTGGCGAAACCCCGCAATCGCTGGTCGCCAGGTGGTATGAAGCGTCAGGAAACGAACCAGTACCCCAGGGCATAGGCTGGGACTATGCCGTAGCCCAAACAATGTTTGATGCTATCGAGAGGGCCGGTACTCTGGACGCGGATGCGGTCTGCCAGGCTTTGAATGAGACCGACCTGATTACTATGTGGGGCCGTGTCGTGTTTGAACAGGATACGCAGTTCCAGCGGGTGCCGTGCCAGTTCGGCCAGTGGCAGAAAACGGATAACCCCTGGGTATGGGAATCACCTACAGTCTTTTCCTATAACGACTTCATGCCGGCAACGGCTGGCTTGATTTTCCCCAAGCCCTGGGACTAAGCCTATTATCAGCAAAGGTTAAACAGGGCTTGGGCTCTACGCTAGCCCGAGCCCTGTTCGATAGACTTGCGTGCCGACATGTTTGTCCCGGCCGGGTTCAACTTAAGACACCCGGTCGGCGATAGGCATTCGTTTCTGGTCGGCGTGTGCATACTGATAGAATTAAAAAGGGATGTTGACATGGAATCAGCGATTCTTTCCGTAGCCGGAATGAGTAAGCGCTTCGGGGGGGTGGCGGCGGTCCGGGACATAAGTTTCAATGTTCAGGCAGGTGAGGTGCTGGGCCTGATGGGCCCAAACGGTGCCGGCAAGTCAACACTATTAAATCTCATATCTGGTGAACACAAGCCAGACTCTGGAACAGTGGAGTTAAAGGGACATGGCATCATAGGTCTGTCCAGGCATAGAATCTGCCACCTTGGTATTGCTCGAACTTATCAGATTCCTCAGCCCTTTGTCAATTTAACGGCTCTGCAAAACATCGCAGTGGCGGCAGAATACGGCAGAGGCCTGGGCAAAGATGCCGCTGAGAGTGAGGCTCTCCAACTACTTGATATGGTGGACCTTCTAGAAAAGAAAGACGTTTTGGCTAGAGATTTGGCAGCGATAACTCTAAAGAGGCTGGAATTAGCTAGAGCTCTAGCTGCCAGCCCAACGCTACTGCTGCTTGATGAAGTGGCGGCGGGCTTAACCGAAGAGGAAATCCCAAGGATACTAGAGATACTACAACAGGTACGCGAAATGGGCATAGCCTATATATTGGTCGAGCATGTTATGAGAGTAATGACCAAGGCAGTTGATAGGATTATAGTGATGGATAAGGGGGCGAAAATCGCCGAAGGTTCTCCCAGTGAGGTAATGGGAAACAGAAAGGTAATTGAAGCCTACCTGGGTGAGTCGGAGTAAACGGGAGTTGTTAGTTGGCATCAAGCCAGAAAATGCCTAAAGAAACATTGCTGAAAGTTAGCCATATAGATGTATTTCAGGGGAGCTTTCAAGCCCTCTGGGATGTATCTCTGACGATAAAACCGGGAGAAATTGTAGCTATTATTGGCGCCAATGGCTCCGGTAAATCCACCCTGTTGGACACAATATCGGGCTTAGTGCATCCGACTAAGGGCAGCATTGAATTCGAGGGGAAGAATATTTCAGCATTGGAACCTTTCCACATAGTTGATCTTGGTATCTCCCAGGTTCCAGAAGGAAGAAGGGTTTTCCCCGACCTGACCGTTTTAGAAAATCTAATAATAGGTTCGTATACCCGTAAGGCAAGGTCTAAGAGAGAACAAAATCTGCAGAGGGCTTACCAGCTCTTCCCTGTACTGGAAGAGAGAAAGTCCCAGCCGGCTAAAACACTAAGCGGAGGGGAGCAACAGATGTTAGCCCTGGGACGGGGCTTAATGTCAGACCCAAAACTTGTCCTCCTTGATGAAATGTCTCTCGGCCTTGCCCCCATATTAATTAATGAACTGTATAGAATTTTGAGGGAGATTAGGGACAGGGGCATTACTATTCTATTTGTCGAGCAGAATGTAAGGCGAAGCCTTACCGAAGCCGACAGAGCCTATATTATGGAAGTAGGGCGTGTTGTTTTAAGCGGCGATGTAGCCAAGCTCCGTGAGGAAGAGAAGGTTAAAAAAGCCTACTTTGGTGCCTGAAGTTGATTAGGACGGGTTACCGATGACCGTATTAGCTGATTTAGCTACGCCTGTAGTGATGGGTATTCTGTTGGGCGGATTATACGCCGTAATCGCCCTGGGTCTTTCGCTGGTTTTCGGGGTGGTGAAGGAGATAAACATAGCCCACGGAGACCTGGTTATACTGGGCAGCTACTTTGGTTATGTTGCCCTGACCGTTTTAGGCATAGACCCCATCCTGAGCTTACTCATAGGTATGCCCCTATTGTTTGGGATCGGTTTTGCCATTCAAAAATATCTCCTGAACCGGGCTTTCAAAATATCAATGGACGCTACGCTGATAGTCGCTTTCGGGATTTCTATAATCCTGCAAAACACATACCAGCTTATCTGGACTCCTTACGCCAGAGGTTTGACCACACCTTATTCCGTTGAAAGTTTAAGTGCCGGACCAATTCATATTCCGCTGGTGTACCTGCTGGATTTTCTGGTCGCCATAGTGGTCATGGTCTTTCTCCATGAGTTCCTGAAGAGAACATATCTAGGCAGGGCTATAAGAGCCGCCGCCCAGGATAGGAAAACAGCTCACCTTATGGGGATAAATACCGATCGGGTGTATGCCTTCACCTTCGCTATCGCTATGGCACTGGCAGCCATAGCCGGCGTCTTCCTGGGGTTGACCTTTTCCTTTACCCCGGTATCGGGAATGTCTTTCCTGATTATTGCCCTCGGCGTCGTCGTGCTGGGAGGTATGGGTAGTATAGTGGGAACATTCGTCGGGGGTGTGGCCTTCGGCCTAGCCCAAACTCTTGGTGGATATTTCTTCGGTGTTGCCGCTCAAATGCTCGTTGCTTACATTATGGTGCTGGTAGTATTAGCCTTGATACCACGAGGTATATTTGGTCGTTAGGAGGAAGATGAAAGTTACCATGCCTCGACTGCGAGGGGTATTGACACCGTTAATAGCGGTGGCTGTGGTGCTGGCGCTATTTCCGATAATAGGCGTGCCCCGCATCTGGCTCCTTTACCTCTTTCTCTTCTTTACCTACCTGACCATGGCCAATATGTGGAATTTGCTGGCCGGTTATAGTGGTCTGATATCCCTGTGCCCGGCGGCCTTTATTGGGCTAGCCGGATATACCCTGGCCATAGGCACCTGGTTTGATTTACCCTGGTATCTGGGAATAATAGCCGGGGGTATAGTAGCCGCTGCCTTTGCTGCGCTCATTTCCTTTCCTGTCTTCAGGCTGAAAGGTATATATTTCGCTATCGGCACGCTGGTCTTGCCTGAAGTATTGAGGTTTGCCTTTACCATCTGGGCGCCCATCGGAGAGCCGGTGTATGGCGGGGGGGCTGGCTATACGGTGAAGGGGATAGCGGAGGTTTCGGGGGTGCAGACTTACTGGCTGGCTCTGGCTATCGGGGTAGCCTCAATCTTCCTTATGCGCTATATCCTGCGTTCAAAGCTGGGCTCAGGGCTGGCAGCTATCCGTGATAACGATAGCACCGCTGCCAGTTGCGGGGTAAACGTTTTCAACCTGAAGTTGTTCTCCTTTGTCATTGCCGCCTTCATCACCGGAATAGCCGGAGCAATTTTTTACCTTTACCAGGGGTATATAGAGCCAATTAGTGCCTTCAGTGTACGGTGGCTAGTCATAATAATGCTGGCTACCGTTATAGGGGGGGAAGGCACTGAAGAGGGGCCGGTTGTGGGCACGATTATCGTTGTCTTTTTGTACTTCCTGCTAGCCAGATACGCCGAAATCAGCCTAATCATACAGGGCGTAATATTGGTCGGCATAATGTTGCTGGCACCGCAGGGTATTATGGGCTCTTTACGCAGGACTCGAATTTACCGTTCCCTGTTACAACTAGCTACCAGGCGCTAAATAAGCTAAGATAAATCAAGCGGAATTTCTTAATAGGAGGTGCATGCTATGGAAGGCCCCGTGCAGCGTATTGAGCGCATTGAATACTACTATACTGTGGTTCCCAATAGGGTTGGAGCGGGTGCTAAGGTTTTCAATGAGCTCAAGGCAAAACGTGTCAATCTGCTTGCTTTCAATGGTTTCCCATTGAGCGCGCAGCGTAGTCAGCTCGACCTCGTGCCGTCCAGCGGAGGTGCCCTCGTTGCGGCGGCACAAAAAGCAGGGATCAAGCTGGTGGGACCCAAGGTTGCTTTCCTGATCTCGGAGTGGGAGCACTTAGGTGCTGTCGCCGACATACTTAGCAAGCTAGAACAAGCCGGGGTCAACGTCACAGCCATGCAAGCCATCGAAACCGGCGACTGGCGTTATGGAGCCATCCTCTGGGTTAAGCCACGCGATATCGGCAAAGCTGCCCAAGCATTGGGTATCTCTTAAGGCATGTTACCCTGCGTTTCTGGGGGATTTAGCTAGTAGGCCGTACAGGTCTCGAACCTGTGACACCCTGATTAAAAGTCAGGTGCTCTGCCAACTGAGCTAACGGCCCACTAGATTTAATTAGTTTAGCAAATCTAAAGCCCTGGCGCAACCTGGTTTGGAGCTGGACGCCTGCCCATATCAGCTATATAATGGGAAAAGGTAAAATGGAGAAGCAAGCCAGGGAACTTGTGATTAACCAGGCAAGGTTGTCTATAGTCCAGGGAGATATTACCGAGCAGGCAACAGACGCCATAGTTAATGCAGCTAACTCCGGCTTGATGGGTGGTGGTGGCGTTGACGGTGCCATTCATCGTGCTGGAGGCCCGGCTATCCTGGAGGAGTGCAAGCAGATTGTGGCCAGTCAGGGACGCTTGCCCACGGGCAAGGCGGTCATCACCACCGGGGGAAATCTGCCAGCAAAGCATGTGATTCACACCGTTGGTCCTATCTGGCGGGGTGGAAACAAGGCTGAAGCATCGCTACTGGAAAGCGCCTACAAAGAGAGCCTGAAGCTGGCAGCAGCCCATAATCTAAGCAGCGTATCCTTTCCTTCAATAAGTACTGGCGCCTACGGCTATCCGCTGGCTGAGGCGGCAATGGTAGCGCTTAAAGCCGTAGCCTCTTTTCTTAGAGAGCAGGCTACCTCGGTAAAGGAGGTAGTATTCGTCCTCTTTGATTCCAGAACCTACGAGGCTTACTCGTCCGCCCTTGAGGAGGTGTTATGAGATATAGAGGTTTTGGTCTAACCGCGGTCTGGATTTTAATCGGTATAAACCTGCTACTGTTTGTCGCTACCTCTATTAACCGGGACCTTCTCTTACTCCTCGGGCTTTACCCGGCAGGCTTTTTAGCCCAGCCGTGGACCTTGGTGACCAACATGTTTGTCCACGCCGGTATATGGCATATCTTAGCCAACATGATAACCCTGTTCTTCTTCGGGGGCTTCCTCTATCGCTTGATTGGGTCAAGAAATTTCCTTATCACCTACTTTGGTGGGGGGATACTGGGGAGTATTCTTTATCTCCTTCTTGCCGACCCCTATACCATTGCTGTAGGTGCTTCGGGAGCTGTTTATGCCCTGGCGGGAGCATTGGTGGTGATGATGCCTAACTTGAGAGTCCTGGTTTACTTTATTGTCCCCATGCGCCTGTGGATGGTGATTTTAGTCTTTTTTGTTCTCTGGTCCATACCACAGTTATTCCCAAATATAGCCTGGCAGGCTCATCTTGGCGGTCTGGTTTTCGGCCTAGCTATGGGCTTTTTCCTCAGGAGAAGGGGGCGCTATTACTACTACTAAGATGAGCAAGACCCTATCTATCATAATCCCTACCTATAACGAAAAGGACAACATCGTGCCACTCGTGAAACGGCTCGGCAAAGCCCTTTCTAACTACGACTACGAAATCCTGTTCGTTGACGATAATAGCAGTGACGGCACTGCTGAGGCAGTTGAGGCACTATCATCTAAATACCCGGTGAGAGTGTTTGTCCGCAAGCGCAAGAGGGGACTGGCATCAGCCATTGTTGATGGCCTGGGGCACGTGACCAGTCCGGTCATAGGAGTAATTGACGCTGATTTGCAACACCCACCTGAGGTTATGCCTGACCTGCTGAGAGAGATAGAGAGGGGAGCCGATATAGCCATCGCCAGCCGGTATGTCGAGGGAGGGGGTTGCCGGGGCTGGGGGTTGACCAGAAGAATAATATCAAAGGGAGCCATATCCTTATCCCACCTCTTCTTGCCCTCAACACGACAGATTAGAGACCCTATGTCCGGCTTCTTTGCCTTTAAGCACCAGGTTGTAGCTCACGCCCGCCTGAAGCCAACAGGCTATAAGATACTCTTAGAAGTACTTATGGAGGGGCAATTCCAGCACTCAGCTGAAGTTCCCTTTACTTTTGAAACCAGGGGGCGCGGGGAAAGCAAACTTAACGCCCGACAACAGATAGATTACCTGAAACACATCTTTAGCCTTATGAGAAGAAAGGGCGAACTGCTGAGGTTCGTCAAGTTTTGCCTGGTCGGGTTCAGTGGTGTTTTGGTCAATATGGGGCTGCTGTGATTGCTAACGGAATTTGCCGGCTTGTTCTACCTCCTCTCGGCGGCTATCAGCATAGAGACCTCTATCCTCACCAACTTTACCCTCAATGACTACTTTACCTTCCGCGACCGGCGCTCTCCGACCCTGAAATCGTTCCTGAGCCGCCTAGTGAAGTTTAACCTGGTAAGCCTGGCTGGGCTGGCGCTCAACATGGGGGTACTCTGGCTGTTCACCGAGGTCTTGGGGATATACTATCTCCTCTCTAACCTCTTTGGTATAGTGTTGGCTACTCTATGGAACTACCTGGTTAACACCTGGTGGACATGGAGGTAGTAAAAAAACTGCCCCGTGATATAATGCACCAGAGTAAATGCTTAAATGGTAGCAAAGAAAGTATCGCCCGGCTACGACTGGGAAGCGTTCAGAAGCTGGAATCCTCTGCGAAAACATTGGAAAAGTAAGATAGCCGGTAAAGTATGGAGCATGGTAGCCAAACCGCCCAAAGCTGTGCTGGACATAGGATGCGGCTCGTCACCAATCATTACGCATTTCCCAAACGCCATCGGCATTGATATAGACAATGACAAGTTAGCGTTTATGCAAACAAAGGTAGAGAATAATCTGCTCCGTATGGACGCTCACAGCTTGGGCTTTAAGGATGAGAGCTTTGATCTAATACTGTGCATAGAAACCATAGAGCACCTCGAGGATGCGGACAAAGCAATGAGCGAAATCTCAAGGTGTCTCAAAAAGGGCAAAAGGGTAGTTATTGCAACGCCAGACAACTCAAGGATGCTCTGGAAAATTGTCCAATTCTTGTATGATAGGCTCATGCCGGGAGGGTATAAGGGAGAGCATACATACCTTATGACCAAGAACTTTCTTATACAGCTAGCGGCGAGACACAATTTGTCGTTGGAAAAGATAGAATATGTCCTTCGGTGTGATATGGTCGTACTCTTCAGGAAGGGCGGATAGATGACCTCTAATAGCGGCAAGCTGCTAAAAAGCTCAAGCAAATGCCTGTCCTTATAGAGGCAGTTAGATAGCGGTCCTTCCCAGATAAATCAGAACGGTGGCAATAACAAGCAAAATCCAGTAGAAATCAGGGACTGGCCCCCACCACCTTTTGTGCCACCAGATTTTTCTCTTGCGGAAGCTCCTAATCCCATAATATGGGTTAAAGGCAAACCACAAGAAGTCCTCCACCAGAAGCATTCCCAGGTAAAATCCAATGAGAAGGCATTCCAGCTGCCAGCTCCAGGGGACAAAGAAAAGGGGCAGGTGAAGTATAGCAATCAAGAAGAGGGTCATAAAGACGTGATAGCCGGTTAAGGGACGCCCGCCCGTTAACTTAGCGATCCACCCCTTTTTTATGCGCCAGCCAGGTAACTTTGCCGCCCAACCATCCTTACCCTCAATTTGGATTTCCCAGAAGGCAAGGATAAAGGCCAGGAAAACCATAAAAGCTAAAAATCCTATAATCATTCTAAGGTTAAGACAGCCTCGATTTATGGCTGAACTGGCGTCCCTGGAGGGATTCGAACCCACGACCCGCTGCTTAGAAGGCAGCCGCTCTATCCAGCTGAGCTACAGGGACTAGCTATCACCCCAATTTAGCACGGGTCTGGACAAAGGTCAAGATTGCTTGACAATAGCTTTGGCACATTGTTAGTATGAAGTTGACTTTAATGCCAAGGCTTTTAGATAAAGTAGATAACCCCGCCGACTTGAAGAGGCTAACCAAGCCCAAGCTTGAGCGATTGGCGGCTGAACTCAGGCAGGAGCTGGTGACCAGAGTAAGTGCTAATGGCGGTCATCTGGCTTCCAATCTGGGTGTAGTTGAGCTGACTATAGCCTTACATCGGGTCTTTGATAGCCCACGGGATAAGATTATCTGGGACGTGGGGCATCAAAGCTATGTCCACAAAATGCTCACCGGCAGGAGAAAGCGCTTTGCCTCTCTCCGCCAGTACGGGGGGCTATCCGGTTTTACCTCCCGCAGCGAGAGTGAGCATGACCCCTTTGGTAGTGGCCATGCCAGCACCTCAATCTCAGCGGCTCTGGGTATGGCTATCGCCCGTGACCTCTCCGGCGACGATTACAACGTGATTGCCGTTATCGGCGACGGGGCGATAACGGGAGGGATGGCACTTGAGGCGCTGAATCAGGCAGGGCATCTGGGCTCGAAGATTTGCCTGGTTTTGAATGATAACGGGATGTCAATCTCGCCCACTGTTGGCGCCTTTGCCAAGCTCCTGAGCCGGGTGCGGTTTGACTACCGCTACCGCTGGGCGGAGGCAGAGAGCAAGCGCCTGCTGGACGCTTTCCCCGGGGGTAAGTGGCTGGGGCAAATAAGCCGGCGAGTTAGTAGTGTGTTCAAGAGGTTAATTATGCCCACCGTGCTCTGGGAGGAGCTCGGCTTCACCTATATCGGCCCTATTGACGGGCATAACATTGGTGAGCTTGAGATAGCGCTGACCCAGGCACGGGACTACTGCACCAAGCCAGCCTTTGTTCATGTTGTTACCACCAAGGGTAAGGGCTATCGTCCTGCCGAGGGTGACGCTGTTTACTTTCACGGCGTGCCCGCTCAGGGCGCAGCTACCGAGAATATACCAACCTACAGCGAGGTGTTCGCCCAGACCGTGCTTCGTCTGGCTCGGGAGAACCCGAAGCTGGTGGCGATTACCCCGGCTATGCCTGAGGGAAACTATCTGAGTATAGCCGCGGCTGAGTTTCCGGAGCGGGTTTTTGACGTGGGAATCTGCGAGCAGCATGCGGTTACCTTTGCCGCCGGGCTGGCGACGCAGGGTTTTATACCCATCGTGGCCATATATTCCACCTTCTTGCAGCGCGCCTTTGACCAGCTCATCCACGATGTCTGCCTACAGGATTTGCCTGTTGTCTTTGCCATTGACCGCAGCGGTATTGTCGGTGATGATGGCAAGACCCACCAGGGGACCCTTGATATCTCTTACCTGACATTAATCCCTAATTTGATAGTATCGGCGCCCAAGGATGAGAATGAGCTCCAGCACCTGCTCTACACCGCAGTGAGGTCAGGACGTCCCATGGCGATACGCTACCCCCGGGGCTCAGGGGTGGGTGTGGAATTAGACTCAGAGCTTCACCAGATTCCCATAGGTAAGGGTGAAATACTGAGACACGGCGAAGATGTAGCTATATTAGCCATAGGGACTACAGTAGCTTCGGCGCTTGAAGCCGCCAAGGAGCTAGCCTTAAAAGGCATTGAGGCGACAGTAGTTAATGCCCGCTTTGCCAAGCCGCTGGACGCTGAGCTTATATTAGACCTGGCTGGAGATTTTAAGTGCCTGGTTACGGTTGAGGAGAATGTCCTCAGCGGTGGCTTTGGTAGCAGCGTAGCCAGCCTCCTTGAGGAAACAGGCATTAGTGATATTCAGCTAAAAAGCATTGGCATCCCTGATGAGTTTGTGGAGCAGGGCAGTCAGGCTATCCTCCGTGCTAATTATGGTCTTGATGCCGAGGGGGTAGCCAGGCAGATTTTAGAATTATTTCCCAGCCACTCGTTACTTAGGGGAAGTAGTGAATAAGTTGACAGTCAGAGATATAGATGTTGGCGGTAAAAGGGTCTTGGTCAGGGCTGACTTTAATGTTCCCCTGGATGAGGCCAGCGGGGCTATTACCGATGACAGCCGCATCCGGGCTACGCTGCCCACAATCAAATACCTTATTGAGCGGAAAGCCAGGGTTATTCTCTGCTCCCATCTCGGCCGTCCGGGAGGAAAGGTGGTTGAAAAATTGCGCCTAGCTCCGGTTGCCCAGCGCCTATCAGAGCTCCTGGGGCAAAAGGTGGAGGTTGCCCCCCATTTCAGCATTGGCCCTCAGGTAGAGAAAAAGGTAGAAAGCTTAAAGGAAGGCGATGTTTTACTCCTAGAGAACCTCCGCTTTCAGCCCGGGGAGAGTGAAAACGCTCCCGCCTTTGCTCAAGCCTTAGCTGGGCTGGCTGATATGTATGTCAATGATGCCTTTGGCGCTAGCCATCGGGTCCATGCTTCCATAGTGGGGGTGGCCAACTATCTGCCGGCGGTGGCTGGGCTTTTGCTGGAGAAAGAAATCAACGTCCTGGAGGATATTTTGGCTAAGCCGGCTCACCCCTTCGCCGAGCTTGCCGGCGGTGCCAAGGTAAGCGATAAGATTGCCGTATTTGAAAATACCCTGGACAAGGTGGACTGTCTTCTCATTGGCGGCGGCATGGCGGCTACCTTCTTGAAGGCTAAATCTTATGAGGTAGGCTCGTCACTGGTAGAAGATGATAAGCTGGATTTTGCGGCTAAGCTGCTGAAGGACGCCGCTGAGCGGGGGGTACACCTGCTACTTCCGGTTGACGTGGTCATTGCCGATAAAATCACTGCTGAAGCTGAGGTCAAGATAGTATCAGCAGAAGAGATACTGCCGAATTGGGAAATTGTTGATATAGGGCCTAAGACTATAACTAATTTCTCCGAGGAACTACGCCGCTGTAAAACAGTCTTCTGGAACGGACCCATGGGTGTATATGAGATAGCTAAATTTGCTCAGGGGACACAGGCTATGGCTAAACTTCTGGCTAGTCTCAAGGCGTCCACTGTTGTCGGAGGAGGTTCTACAGCTGAGGTTGTAACTGCCATGAAGCTGGCTGATAAGATGACCTTTGTCTCTACCGGGGGCGGTGCTTCACTAAGGTTTTTGGGTGGTAAGAAATTGCCCGGGGTAGAGGTACTACTTGAATGGAAGGGCTAACTATGATGGATAAGCTAGAGTTAATGAAGGAAATTTCCACCACTTCCCCAACCAAGATTGTGCTGCTGGTTATTGATGGCTTGGGCGGGCTGCCCAGCCCAAAAACAGGCAAGACTGAGCTGGAGACGGCTAGCACGCCGAACCTTGACCGGCTAGCAAGTAAAGGGATATGTGGCCTTATCGACCCGGTGGGCCCGGGAATAACCCCGGGCAGTACCCCAGGCCACCTGGCCCTCTTTGGCTATGACCCGGTTAAATTTAACATCGGGCGGGGAGTGGTGGAGGCGCTGGGGATAGATTTTAACCTGCAGCCGGGTGATATAGCTGCCCGGGGCAACTTTTGCACTGTGGACAAAGCCGGACTTGTTACTGACCGCAGGGCGGGGCGTATCTCTACCGAGAAATGCGCTGAGCTATGCCGCTTATTTGATGGGCTGATGATAGACGGGGTTAAGCTCCTTGTTAGCCCGGTCAGGGAGCATCGCTTTATAGCCGTGTTTCGGGGCAAGGGACTGGCGCCTGATGTCAGCGATTCCGACCCCCAGCAGGTAGGAGTAGCGCCAAAGGCTATTATTGCCCTGAATATACAGGCTGAGATGATGGCTAATACTGCCAATAAATTCATGGCTCAAGCCAAAATAGTCCTGGCTGAGCATAATCCGGCTAATATGTTGCTCTTGCGCGGCTTCTCCCGCCGACCCAAACTTCCCACCATGCCCGAGGTCTATAAACTAAAGCCGGTGGCTATTGCCGGCTACCCCATGTATCGGGGACTGGCCAGGTTGGTCGGGATGGAGGTTATTGAGAGCGGCACCGGTATCAAACAGAAGTTCGCCACCCTGAAAGAGAACTATAACGATTATGACTTCTTCTTCGTGCATATAAAGGGGGCTGATTCCGCCGGTGAGGACGGTAACTTTGAGCGGAAGGTGAGGATTATAGAAGAGGTTGACGGCACTCTACCCACTCTAACCAGCCTTGCCCCCGATGTCATCGTGGTTACTGGCGACCATTCCACCCCAGCCCTGCTCAAAGGGCATAGCTGGCACCCGGTACCAGTACTCCTGCACTCTAAGTGGTGCTACCCCGATAAGGTAGAGAGGTTTTCCGAATCAGCCTGTCTTTCCGGTGGGCTGGGTAGGCTGCCAGCAACCCAGATTATGCCACTGGCAATGGCTAATGCCCTAAAGCTAAATAAGTTCGGGGCTTAGGAGGCTAAAATGCGTACGCCTTTAATTGCCGGCAACTGGAAGATGAACACCACGCTGGATGAGGCAGTAGAACTCGTCGGCAAGCTGCGCCCTGACCTTGACCTTATAAAAGATGTGGAAAAGGTGATATGCCCCCCCTTTACCTCTCTAGACCGGCTAAAAAAGCTGCTCAAGGGGAGCTCAATAGAGCTGGGTGCGCAGAATATGTACTTTGAGGAAAAGGGGGCGTATACCGGTGAAATTTCGCCCTTAATGCTGGCTGAGCTTTGTGATTTTGTTATTATCGGACACTCCGAGCGCAGGCACTACTTCAATGAGACTGAGGACATGATAGATAAGAAGGTCAGAGCGGCGCTTAAGGTTGGCCTGACGCCAATTCTATGTATCGGTGAGACCCTGGAAGAGAACGAGGCGGGGAAGACGGAGGAGGTATTAATAAAGCAGTTAGGCTCGCCTTCAAGCCGGATATACTACGCCGGCGGCTTGGTTTTAGCCTACGAGCCAGTCTGGGCTATCGGCACAGGCAGGGCAGCCAGTGGTAAGCAGGCAAATGATACCATCGCTTTTATCCGCCAGCGTATCTCAAAGCAATATGGCAAGGGGGTTGCCCAGGAGGTGCGCATCCTCTACGGGGGCAGTGTAACCTCGGCTAATATCGCCGAATTTATCAACCAGCCTGAGATTGACGGCGCCCTTGTCGGCGGCGCCAGTATAAAGGCAGACGAGTTTCTAGACATAGTGAGGCAGGCATCAGAAATTAAGCGGGTGAGATGAACCGTCTATTGGCTGTAGTTGGTCCAACCGGTGTTGGCAAGAGCAGGCTCGCCCTTCATCTTGCCCAGGCTTTTGACGGGGAGATAGTGAGTGCCGATAGCCGGCAGGTCTACCGCTATATGGATATCGGCACGGCTAAACCCACCAAAGAAGAGCTTTCCCCCGTTCCCCACCATATGATTGACATCGTTAATCCCGATGAAGACTTCAGCCTGGCTCAATACCAGCAGCTTGCCTACAGGGCTATCGCCGATATTCAGCAGCGCGGTAAGCTGGCAATATTAGCCGGGGGCAGCGGGCTCTATGTATGGGCGGTGCTGGAGGGCTGGAAGATACCCAAGGTAGCACCTGACCTCAAGCTGAGGCGCAGTCTGGAGGGGGTAGGGAAGGAAGAGCTTTATCAGGAGCTGGCGAAGGTTGACCCGGTGGCGGCACAGAGGATTGACCCCCGCAATGTCCGCCGCGTGATAAGGGCTCTCGAGGTGTATAGAGACGCCAAGGCTCCCTTTTCCCGGCTTCAGCTTAAAGCAAAAGCGTTATCTTATACTTTGATAGTAGGGCTGACGGCAGATAGGGCAGAACTATACCAGAGGATTGACCTGAGGGTGGACGAAATGATAGAACGGGGGCTGGTTGATGAGGTCAAGGGGCTGGCGGATAGGGGCTACGATTTCAGCCTGCCGGCTATGTCGGGCATAGGCTACAGGCAGATTGGGATGCATCTTAAGGGTGAGTTGACCATAGATGCTGCCATACAGCAAATCAAATTTGAAACCCACCGCCTTGTCCGCCACCAATATAGCTGGTTTCGGTTAAAAGATGATAGAATAAGGTGGTTTGGTATAGAAAAAGGGATGGATTCCCGAGTCAAGACACTGGTGACTAGGTTTATAGGTGGTAACTATGAATTTCACCAAGCTGCAGGGGTCAGGAAATGACTTTGTGCTAGTGGAAGCTGATGAAGCCCAGCGCGATTGGTCAAAGCTGGCGATAGCTATATGCGACCGCCACTTCGGTGTCGGCGCTGACGGCTTGTTATTGGTTTTTCCCTCAGGGGTCGCCGACCTTAAAATGCGGGTCTTTGACCCCGACGGCTCCGAGGCTGAAACCTGTGGCAACGGGCTAATATGCCTAGCTGAATATGCCTTGAAAAGGGAGCTGGTTGGGGCGGCGACTCAGCAGATATCGGCGGAGACAATATCAGGCGTAAGAAATATAGAAATTCAGGGGACGGGTAGCCAGGGTAATATCGGTAACTCCAGGGTTGGTATGGGGGAGCCAAAATTTAAAGCCAGTGACATCCCGGTGGCAATAGAGGCGGGTAGGGAATTAGTTGACATAAAGTCAATGATGAGCTATCCTGTTACTGTAAAGGATACAGAATTGCATCTCAACCTTATCTCGATGGGGAATCCGCATGCCGTCTATTTCTGGCAGCACCCGGTAGCTGATTTCCCATTAGCTCAGCTGGGACCAAAGGTAGAAAACCTGCCCATATTTCCTGAGCGGGTAAATTTTGAGGTGGCCAGGGTAGTGAACCAGAAGCAGATAGAAGCCCGCGTCTGGGAGAGGGGGGTGGGGGAGACATTAGCCTGCGGCAGCGGCGCCTGTGCCATAACTGTTGCCGCCCAGCTACACGGTTATACAGGTAATGAGGTTGATATAAAGTTACCCGGGGGTGTATTACAGGTGGCCTGGGATGGGGTAGGGGAGGTTTTTCTTAGCGGCCCAGCGGAAATAATTTTTGATGGAGAATGGCTCGATGAAATTATCAAGACGGATTGAATATTTGCCCCCTTATCTTTTCGTGGAGATCAACAGGAAGATTGCCGAAAAAAGGTCTAAGGGCGAGGAGGTGGTTAGCTTTGCCATAGGCGACCCCGATATCCCTACGCCACCCCATATAATTAAAAAGCTGTGCCAGGCGGCGGAGGACCCGGCTAATCACCGCTACCCTGAGACTGAGGGGCTACCCGAATTGCGCCAGGCGATAGCCGGCTGGTACAAAAAGCGCTTTGACGTTTCCCTGGACGCTGACAAAGAGGTATTGCCCCTCATCGGCTCCAAGGAGGGTATCGCCCACATCTCCTTTTGCTTCATTGACTACAGGGATGTCGCCCTGGTGCCCGACCCGGCATATCCCGTTTATGCCATAAGCACCATGTTAGCCAGCGGCAATCCTTACTATCTACCGCTTACCGAGAAAAATAACTTCCTTCCCGATTTAAACGCCGTACCGGCTTACATCCTGCAAAGGGCTAAGTTATTGTGGATAAGCTATCCCAATAACCCCACCAGCGCTGTGGCTGACCTTGATTTCTTTAACCGGGTAGTAGAATTCGCCCGCAAGCATAAGCTGGCAGTATGCCACGACGGGCCATACTCAGAGGTTGCCTTTGACGGCTACCAGCCGGTCAGTTTTATGCAGGCGGACGGAGCCAGGGAGGTGGGGGTGGAGTTTCACTCCCTCTCCAAGACCTACAATATGACCGGTTGGCGCATAGGGATGGTGGTGGGTAACGGGGTAATGATAGATGCTCTGAAGAGGCTCAAGTCAAACCTGGATTCAGGGGTTCCGCAGGCTATCCAGCATGCCGCCATTGCCGCCCTGAGCGGTCCCCAGGACTGTGTCAAGGAGCATAACGATATCTATCAGAGACGCCGCGACTTAATTATTGATGTGCTGAATAATATCGGGCTAGAGGCTACGCCACCCAAGGCAAGCCTGTTTATATGGGCTAAGGTTCCCAAGGGCTATACCTCGGTGGAGTTTGCCACCGATTTACTGGATAAGGTGGGGGTAGCGGTTACCCCGGGGGTGGGCTACGGCAGGCACGGAGAGGGCTATGTGCGCTTGTCGTTAACCGTTCCTGACGCCACGATAGTTAAGGGGCTGTCAAAGCTGTCATCATGGCGGGATACCAAGAAAAACGTGAGAATGGGGAGTAGCTTTACATAAACAGGAGGGGCTATTACTAAGGGAACAGTCGCTACTAGGACGCCAGAGCGGGCATTCCTGGTGGCTGTGATCAGCAAGCGGGATGCCAGTAGGTGGTCAGCGGAGGACTCGCTGGCGGAGCTGGCTCAGTTAGCCAATACGGCAGGGGCAGAGGTAGTAGGGAAGCTCATCCAGCGCATGCCCGTGGCATCAAAAACTCACTATCTGGGCAGGGGCAAGCTAGCCGAGCTACTGCCGCTGAAGGATAGCACTGGCTATAATGTCGTCATATTCGACGACGAGCTCTCGCCGCTCCAGCAGCGAAATCTGGAGGAAACCCTCCGGGTAAAGGTAATTGACCGCGTAGCCCTGATTCTGGATATCTTCGCCCGAAGAGCCAGGACTAGGGAGGGACAATTGCAGGTGGAGCTGGCCCAGCACCAGTACCTTTTCCCTCGTCTTGCTGGTCAGTGGAGCCACCTGGAGAGGCTGGGCGGTGGTATCGGCACCAGAGGTCCCGGCGAGACCCAGCTCGAGACCGATAAGCGCCTTATTCAGCGCCGTATATCTCGACTTAAGGCGCAGATTGAGGATATAAGAAAGCACCGCCAGTTATACTGGCAGCAGCGCCGCAAGGCTGGCATCCCCATAATCGCCCTGGTCGGCTACACCAACGCCGGCAAGAGCACCCTGATGAACGCCCTCACTCATGCCGGCATCTTCGTCGAGAATAAGCTGTTTTCCACCCTGGACCCCACCACCAGGCGGCTAACCCTTCCTGACGGGAAGGGGGTCTTATTGAGCGATACCGTCGGCTTTATACGGAAGCTGCCGCCCACTATCGTCTCCGCATTTAAGGCAACCCTCGAGGAATTATCCGAAGCCAGTATACTCCTGCACATAGTTGACATAACATCTCACAACGCCGCAGAGCAATGTCAGACGGTGGAGGACATTCTGGCTGACCTTGAGCTTCAAGATAAGCCCCGTATTACCGCGCTGAACAAGATTGACTTACTGCTTGGTGAGAACGACGAGAGCCAGGACTGGGATGAAGACACGGCGCTAGGGTATCTTTCCGATCAGTTTGGGCCGGCGGAGGAGGACACGGTACTGGTTTCAGCAACCAGGGGCTGGGGGCTGAGAGAGCTTCTAGGGCTAATCAGCCACATTTTGAGCCAGGCGACGCACGGCTTATAATATGACGCACTGTAATCAAAATCTAGGCGCCTAAGCCTGTCCATTAGTGTCTAACTATGTCCAAGCGCCCTTAGACAGGCGTTTCAGGCGGCTAAAACCCCCTTATTTTCACCCCTTTTTGTGCTATACTTAAGCCAAGCGAAGACGTCATGGCCATAAAAAGTAAAATGTACAGGGTAAGATGCCGGAGCTGCGGCAAGGTATTCACCGTGCCCGGTATAGCATCACCATTGCCGGAGCATCCCATTGAGGGTAAGAAAACAGATTTTAGTGTCTATCTACCGTGCCCGGGTTCAAACCACTCCGGTATTCTCATAGAGACTGTGTATCAGTGATTCAAGGGTAGTCCAGCTGAATAGCCCCCTTAAAGCTATTATTTGGGGCGCACTATATATGTTATGACAACCATTTTACTATACTCCAGACCCCAATTTGAGCACACTATCCTGAATATGTCAATAAGACACTTGTGCTAAAATCCCCGGGTTGCCTCTTTAATATCGGCCTTCTCAATCTCAACCGAGATTGCCCGGGCTGCCTCTTTAGCAACTTGCTTCTCAGCGACTTTCTCTCTTAAAGAGGCCTTACTTTCTTTGAGATTAACTGGATTCTTCCCACAGAAGCAGCCAGAGACAATGAGCATAGTCAGCAACACTGCTAGGCTCCCCAAGAAAATCTTACCTTTTAACATCATACCCCCCTTTTTCAATAACGATATGGCCACATTGTTTGTAAAGCCAGCCCATTCTAACAAAGCCCCTGCTGGTAATGCGGATATACAGGGCGGATTTTCTCCCCCAGACTTTACACTCCGGGCAGTACCCATATCTTATAGGCACAGAAATTATTGTATACTTTATTGGCCAGCTTGTCAAGTATACAATCCACTCGAGAGAAAAAGGCGTCTCCAAAAAGGTGTATAGTGCGCCCCAAAATCTCGGTCGCAGAAAAAAGGGCAAAAATCAGGCGTAAAAACGCGACCAGCTGGCAGCTCGCAGCGGCTTGTCATAATGGGGAGAGCGGGACCTGCCTACCCCTTTGGCAAGGGGCGTGATGCCGGAGGTGAGCATCTAGGCAGGCTCGAATTCATTAGCTTCGTGAGCTCATAGCAGAATACAATGAATAGACTACCGATGGCTGCGAAGGTCATAAGAATTTCGATAATCGCCACTATAAGCATAGCCGTTTAACTCCTGCCGGTAGCTTGAGGGTGATTATATGGACCACTGCCCAGATTGCAAAGCCCAGGAAGCCGAGCAAGATGACTATGGTGGTTATCGGGAAAAACCACCACCAGGCCCCGAGCCTGGCCTTCTGCCGGGCAAGCATGGCGCTGATGGTATCGCCTTCCTGGAAGCCACAGAACCAAAGAAACCATCGGTATAGTTTGCTCATTTTAATTTAATTTATGGGCTATGATAAATGAGTTGGCCAATACTTTAGTATCGCTAACGTCTGCGAAACCTTGCGCCCATTGAAGCTGGATATTACCTGCCGCTCCCCCACCTATATAAACAAGATAAATAAGCTCCCACACGTCTGTTTTATCCGCAGCAGAAGTAAGACGCTGCTCGGGACCAGTTGCGTCAAAGGGTACTATATATTCTTCTGCTGCTGTAACAGCAGCTCCTATTTTACTACTGTCCGCTCCTTTTAGACTTCCACCAGCAGGAATGGTAAAGAGATAATCAAAAGCTGCTGCTGCTACTGTAGTTATTCTTAATAGCATGAAGATATACCATATCTCATTAGCACCAACAGGAAGCACTAGCTCATCATCATCCTGTATAGCGTTGGAATTATTGACTGTTTCATCGGCGGTCTTGCGGACCACCTTAGTATCACTCAGAGAGGCAAAGGTAGGCGTGGGGCTAATTGTTGCCCAAGAGCCAGATTGAACCTGCTTTAAGAGGGCGGTATCAGTCTCATAGTAAAGGCTGCCATCGGGCAAATTGGCGGCAGTAGGAATATCGGCAGCAGCCCCGCTAGAGCTATGGATTGTAACCGGCTCCCAGGCTGAGCCTGACCACCGGTAAAATACCTTCCTATCGGTGGCATAGGCTAAATCGCCTGTCCTTACCCCGCTAGTGGGTAAAGAGGTATAAGCAGCGTAATAGACATTCCGGGTCCGGGGTATAATCGATATTTCGCTACCCACTATCCTTTCTCCTCTTGAGCTCCATGTTCACCTTGATATGGTCCATTACCTTGAGGGTGCCCCCGGTAGCGATGGCTCCGATGGCGCCGATGGCTAAAGATAATGCCGTGCCATCAATACCCTGGCTCATAGCATAGAGCTCTAAGCCGGCTATAACGATGATGGCCAATATGGGTATGAGCAGCTTTTTTATCATCCTATTTTCCCCGCCCTGGCAGCAGCTTTCGTCCCGGTAATAGTAGGAGCAGGCGCCGGTGCCGCGGGGGGTGGAGTTGCTGGCGTCATTGCTTGACCACCACCTTGCGGAGAAGTAATACCAGCCTGCCCGGGCCCACCTAAAGGATGCTTAGATGAGAGTATCGATTGTCTATTATAATATTTGGTGTCATAGGTTGTGCCTAAGCCCGGGGCCTCACCGGTAGCCATTATTCTTTTGATAACTTTCGTTTCAGTTATCGGGTATTGAGCAACGCCAAAGGTTCCAGGCCCACCGATAAAAACCTTGAAGGCATCAAGCAAATTACCTTGAGTTAAAAGGTCCAGGGCTAAATTGGAGGTCTCAAAACCACCTGTCATGCCAGGAGTCAGAGCCATGCTTACCCCGCCACTGCCTATGCCACCGCCCCCTTTTATGCCTAATCTGGTCCAGAAGGTAGCTATTCTGCTCCCAAAGCCCTGGAAAGCAGTCCTGGCACCAGGGTAAAGAGCTCTAGTAGCGTAAATACCGCCGCCGATAATACTGGCGCCACCCACGCCGGCACCTACGAGCTGCAGGATATTAGCCGTCTGGGGGCTCATAGAGCCGATAAACCGCTTCACTATATCCTCCCAGGGCGTTTCACCGGTGATGGGGACTTTACCAGGTGAGGTAGGAATGACACCGCCCAGGTCCTCAAGCTCTTGAGGTGGGAGGGTAGGGTCCTTGGTAGCAGCCTCTCCCCCACCTTCATCGCCTTTACCTAAGATATTCCCCAGGAAATCCTGGAATATATCGGTGATATTACCCAGGCCGGCTTCACCAGTAGTTATGCCAATTGAGGGGAGCATATTTTGAGGAATAACATCACTTAGCCAGGAAAGGTCTATAGGGAGAGAGCTCAAAAGCGTTTCTCCCCCATTTTCCTTAATAGTCGTTGTTTTCCCACCAAAGAGAAGATAGGCACCTATACCGCATCCAGCCAGAATTAAAAGGTCTTTATCTTTCATAGCGGAAACTTCCTCGCCAACTTGTCCATAGAGATAGGCTCGCGCCGGCAGGTTATTTTTGTTTTACCGGCTGTAGTAGCCGTTGAGCTATCAAGGTTAGTTACTGAGAATGTCGAATACCAGTTATTGTCTATGGTCCTGATGGTCCCGGCCAGGACAGGGAATTTGCCGATGCCCACCGCCACCTCAATATCCACCACATCGTCATTGACAATCTCCATCCAGTCGAGGGGGGTATATTTATCAGCCCCGGCTAACCCGGCTGACTTCTCGACAGAAAAATGAAGGGTAATGCCGGCAGCTATGGCTCCAACTGATATCGAATAATAGGGGGAGCCTGACTTTTTAATCTTTTCGTCTCGAATATAAACTCTCATTGTTAAAGTAAGCCCACCACAAACCACCCTCGCCTTTTCAGGCTTAGCTCACTCTGTTTTTTTAAAGGTCGCCCTACTAGGCTCCCGCCAGGACCTCGATGGTAACCGGGAGGTTCCAGACATCTTCACCGGCAGCCGTGCCGATGGCAGTAGCGGTGATAATATCCGTTGCATCGGGTAAAAACTCAATGCACAGGTAGCTATCCTCGCCTACCCATTGGAACTGAACCTGCTCAGGCAGGGCGATTTGCTTGTTTTTATCATTTTTATCGCCCCTGAGCTGCTCAGTCCGCCACTCGCCCACCGGGATGATGCGGAAGTTGTCATAGCTTCTCTCGGTCAGCCTGACCTTACCCTCCTCTAAGACGCTGTTGGTAGCAGTGTCGTCATAGACGGCAAGATACATATAGCCCTGATTAGCGTCCTGCCCGGCGATGCCAAAGCCGAAGTGTACCCTCTGGCGGGGCTTTACCTGATAACGCCCTATGATAGTCCACTGGCCGGCTGTAACCGAGATAAGCCCGGAGGCAGTCTCGAGGCCAGTATCCCACCAATCCTTGTGAGCCAGGGAACGCTGGTAGCGCCCAATAACCTGAGGGCCGGCTGCTTGAGGGGCTACACCACCCATGAGGCCACCTAGTAGATTGCCGAGTATGCCTAATTGCTGCATTAGATAGTCTCCTGAGTAGTGGAAGCCGAAGCTGAACCCATGCCCATTGCACCGGCAAAGAGCATAAACCCGGCGATAGTAGCTAGGGCGGTCCCCCTAGAACCCTTGACGATTGAACCAGCCAGCACCGGGGCAATGAGCAGCCCGAGCATCCCATTACCGAAAATGCCGGTAGCCAGGGCATAGGCCAGACCACCGCCAGCACCTACCGCGAAAGAGGTGAAGGCATCCTTCATACCCGCAACAGACGGGACACCTATAGAAGCAGCTTTTGTTTCTGGCAAATTAGGCTTCCTTACTTTAATATTTTTTGCCCGGCACCTGAACGACCACAGGTGTAGCCGAGCTATCACTCTCAGGCCTTAACTTGGTTGATTGGCCAGGGCAGCCCGGAGTTTCACATTTAGGGTGATTAAAGGACCGCCGGCAGAATTTACAAAAATACCTGATTTTCTTATTCTCCCTGGCGGAGCTCCCCGGGTAAAGCAAACGGCGGAGCCAAACCCGGTAAAGCTCCGCCGTTATTCAATTAAAATAACCCTAGCACAAATGTTTTATTTTGTCAAGCCCCCAGCTTTTTAGCCGTCTTAAAATGCTCCGGCACAGGGGGGTAGACCTCATAATTCCTTTGGGGGTCAACGGCAACAAAGTGATATTTCTCTAGCCGGCTGACGGCATCACCCAGGCCCTCGGCCAGGTCATTCAGGTAGGCAATATCATTTTTGCCCTTAAGGGCAAAAATAAAAAGGTAGTGGGCGAGCTCGGTTAGGTCTTGATTAAGCTGGACAGGCCGGCGGGCAATAAAGCCCGCCGCCAGGCTGTAGTGAGCCCGCCAATCGTTCAGGTCAGCGATAGTCTGAGGCAATGGTGCCGGCTTAGATGGGCAGAAGCGGTTAGCTTCGTCAATAACAATCAGGGAATATTTACCGCCGGTCATGACCGGCCTGATTACCGCCTCGAGCTCGCCGGCATCATATCTCCCCCTGGGGGTATAACTATCAAAGGGCTGCTCCGGGTATTCACCGAGGGTATCATAGACGAAGGCCTGAGCCCCATATTGGCTGAGGATATAACCGGCCAGGGTAGATTTACCGCCATCGGGAAGCCCGAAGATACAGAAGGCCTTACTTGATAAGTCCAACATTTTTTAACACCTCGGCGACCTCTTTCAGCGTTACCGGCGAGAGCGTTTCAAGCATCTGCCCGATAGTTTGCTCGCCATTTTTTTCAAGGAAAGCCTTGAATAGCCCCACCATCGGGGGGGCAGGGGGCGGAGGCGGAGCCTTAGCCCCCTTGCCCGGTGGCATGCCATCGATTACAACCGGGGGACCCTGGCCAATTGGCAGGGTTTTTTGCCCTGGTATGGTCCCTAAACCCGGGAAGGCTCCCGGTGGCAGCATTTCTATTAGCCCCTTGATATTCTCGATTGTCTTATTAAGTCTACCCAAAAAATCATCATTCCCACCAGGCATCGGGGTTTTCTGCCTTAGTATGGGCCCTAATTGGTCCTGCCTAAGTCTCATTTAAGGTCCCCCAATCCACCTTTTGACCGCAGGTGGGGCAGGGGGTTTCCCCATGTTTAAGAGGTCCCCCGCATTCGATATGATGATAGCCTGTAAAAGAGCCGGCCCCCTTAACCTCGGGTGGCTTAACCTCGAATTTTTGGTCCTCGGCGCCTTCTTTTAGGGCCCCGGGGATAACCGCCGGAGTAGGCCGGGCTGCCCCGGCCAGGCCGGGCGGCTCCCCTGAGTGGAGCCTGGCGATATGCCTGTCTAAGTACTTCTTTTTGTCAAAAACCTTAGGACAATATGGGCATTGATATCTCATTTTAGCTACCCCCCATCTTTTGTATTCCCCTGTCTACCGCCTGCATTTCAGATAATAACTTCTTTATCTCGGCAGCCGAGAGCTCAAAAACGGCCTTCTTGAGCATCCGGAGCTCAATATCGGTGGCAAGCTCTTTTTCGACCCACCCCTCACCGATGGCGACAATTTGCTCGACCTGGCGCCAGGTATCCTTTTTTACCCGGATAAAAAAAGGCATTTACCCTAAACTAGCACACTTATACTAATTTGTCAAGCCCAGGGGTAGCAGGGCGGGTAGCTGACAGCCCCGATAGGGCGCACTAACAATCTTCGCCGGCGGGGAAACTCGAGGGTTCGAACCCTCGACTAGGCGTGGAGCTCCCACTTTTTCCGGGGTAGTAGGCATGGCAACGCGCTGAGAGCCAAATCTAGGTGGGTCCGGGCAAAAAAGCGGGGATAGCATCACCCGCCGGAGCTTCGGGGGGGGTAGCACTTAATAGACGCTCTTAAAACCTAGGGCCAGTTTTCAGTCTTGGGCTAAAAATCGCCGCGGCGAAAATTTTGCGGGGTGATACTCCCCGCACCACCTTGACCCTTATTTTGCCTAAAGGCAAAAGGGGGTAACCCCCTACCCCACCGCGGGGCGATTTCCTACACCGTTTTTCGCCCTCGACCCTAGTCTCCTAGCTACCTTGTACCTCTAAGTTTAACGACTTGACAGGTATCTAAGTCCCTACCTTTAGCCGGGGTCCCATCTTTATCAGGGAGACTAAAAGCGTGCTTTATTCTGTTCTTTTAGTGATAGGGCTTCTTTGTTAAGTATTTTTAATTGCTCTACAATGGCGCTGATTGCCCATAACATCATGTCAGCGTCTTTAGTCTGGTCCATGGTGAGCAATAATCCCCTTATTCTAGCGATAGCTGGGTGCTTCATAGTATTGCTTCGCCATATTCGCCTTCCCTGGTCTGGTGAGGGGGCAAAGTAATGCCGCTGGCTTTTAATTCAGCGGCATAAAAACGTTCTATAGTGCCTAACCGGAAGTCCCGCCCCCGGCGTGCCTTAGCGGTACTTAAACCCGCGCATCGGAGAATTCTATATTTTAATCGGCGGTCCCCAGGGGATTGCCACATATTAACAAAGCTGGTCAAGGGATTGCCCCCGGGCGATAATGGGACAGACATAAACCCCCCTCAATTCTGATGGTAATACCGGGGGTCTCTCCATTCTACCCGGTCAAGGACCAGGTGCATCCAGTTGACCCCCTGTTTGCCCTTAAATAAAAGCCACATTCTAGCGCTTTTCATTCCTCTGTCTCTCCTGGCAGTAGCCCGATAATAGCTAGGTTGGTCGGTCGGCGGTGCCGCCTGACTTCTTTCAGGGCTTCAATGCTTAGCTGTCGTGCCTCGCCATACTCCAGGTCGTCCCCCGAGACAACCTGGATAGGGGTTTCCTTTAGTGTTTTAATAGCCTTGTCTATGGTCGGCATCTATTCACCTCCCCTTAGTAATCGTAGCTCTTCCGGCAAGGTATCGCCTAGCCCGATATACATACCCTTGCGGTATAAACGGACACGCTTCAAGGCTTCAGCGCCTTGCTTCTTGTATTCTCGGAGGGTGGCACGCCTCTCCTTGCGGAGAAGGCGCATGGCCGGCTGGGTTATCTTTGTGTCTATGAAGCCCCTGGCCTCCCACCGGGGGAAGCCCTCCTTGAGTAGCCTCCTGTAGCGTTGCTCCTGGCGTCTTGTCATCGCCTGCTATTCCTCCATCTCCCCCGGTAGTAGCCCGATAACGGCTAGGTTCGTTGGCCGACGGTGCCGCCTGACCTCCTTCAAGGCTTCAATGCCTAGCTGGATGGCGTAGTAAAAGCTGCTCTTGCTGCCCTCTGGCCAGTCAGAAGTGGTCTCCCCAAGCTCCTTAATAGCTTCGTCTATGGTCATTTTTTTACCCCCCTGGGGCGCACTATTTACGCCCCGTACTATATATGTTATGTAGTATACATAGCACACAGGCACGCTTTTAGGCCTGTTTTGTCTCCCCTAGAGCCTGCTCTTTTAGCTGCTGGTTTTGGGACCAGCAAAGTTCTCGGCTAAATCCGGTAAAAAATCCCTTAATGCGGAGTGATTTTTGTAATTCAGGCTGTTTTGGGCATAAGGCGGGCGGGGATAAGAGTAATATGTTAAGAGTGGGCTACATTATGTCAACTACACTGCTTTGGAGGGTAATAAAGGGGAAACTTAGGCCGATTTATTGCATATTTAACGCCCTGATGATAATATATTGGGAATATAAATAACTACTACATCTAAAGGTATCGAAATGAAGCTATTTGTTATCTTTCCCGCCAGAAATGAGAGTAAAACTATAGGCCAGTGCATTGAAACCGCCAAAAAAAGTAAATATGAGCCAGAGGTACTGGTTGTTGACGGTTTCTCATCGGATACAACCAAGAAAGAGGCTACGAATGCCGGCGCCATAGTCATAGACCAGAGTGAAGGGGTCTACCCCGGTAAAGGTAGAGCCTTAAAAGACGGTATAAAGGAGGCTATGAGGAGAGGGGCGGACTACATCTTGTTTCTGGATGCCGATATTGTCAATCTGACGCCGGGATGGGTCAACCAACTAGCTGAGCCCGTGATTGAAAAAGAATACGATATGTCCCGGGGTTATTACCGCAGAGCCGAATATGACGGCGCCGTTACCAAGCTGGTAGCCAAGCCGCTAGCCTGGGTCTTCTTCCCCGAGATTGCCCACTTTGAACAGCCGCTCTCTGGCGAAATATGTGCCACGACTAAACTGTTTAAGAGCTTGCTTGACAGCAAGGACTGGCCCGATGGCTGGGGTATAGATATCTGGCTGCTAGTAGAGTCCGCCATGAGAGACTACCAGATTGTCGAGGTGTATTTAGGAACAAAAATACACACCTCAAGGCAGGAATACTTGGCTGATGTAGTCAGGCTGACTAAGATGGCAGAACAGGTATCACTGACAACTTTCAAAGAAGCCATAAAATACAAACGAGTAGATAATGTAAAAAAGGTCCAACTGTAGCTGTGGTATGGGCTCGGCAGGACTCGAACCTGCGACCAAGCGGTTATGAGCCGCCCGCTCTGCCACTGAGCTACGAGCCCTGAAACTAGTCAACCCTTTTTCAGGTACCTCTCTACCCTTGCCAGCAGCTCCTCAGTACTGACCGACTTATCAATATAGTCCTCAGTTTCAAGGGCAAAGCCACGGCTAACCGGGATTGAGCTTTGTGCACCCTTGTCGGCAAAAGCGGTTAACATCAGGGTCGGGATTTGGCTAAGCTCAGGGTCCTTTTTCATCTGCTCGGCAGCGGTAAAACCGTCCTTGACCGGCATTATTACATCGAGGAGAATAAGGTCAGGTTTCTCCTCCCTTGCCTTGCGTAATCCTTCATCTCCATTGGAGGCGATGACTACCTCGTAGGCTTTAGCTTCCAGGATAGCCTTTGTCGCCTCAACAAAATCTTCATCATCGTCAACAAGAAGGATTTTGGCTCTCTTTTCCATTGCTATCACCTTTTCAGGTACCTCTCTACCCTTGCCAGTAACTCCTCAGTGCTGACCGACTTATCAATATAGTCCTCAGTTTCAAGGGCAAAGCCACGGCTAACCGGGATTGAGCTTTGTGCGCCCTTGTCAGCGAAAGCGGTCAACATCAGGGTTGGGATTTGGCTAAGCTCGGGGTCCTTTTTCATCTGCTCGGCAGCGGTAAAACCGTCCTTGACCGGCATTATTACATCGAGGAGAATAAGGTCAGGTTTCTCCTCCCTTGCCTTGCGTAATCCTTCATCTCCATTGGAGGCGATGACTACCTCGTAGGCTTTAGTTTCCAGGATAGCCTTTGTCGCCTCAACAAAATCTTCATCATCGTCAACAAGAAGGATTTTGGCTCTCTTTTCCATTGCTATCACCTCTAAACTCAGGCCTTCTCCTTCTTCTTAATAAGCCTCCCTACCCTTTCCAGCAGGATATCAGGAGACACCGGTTTCTCTACATAGTCGTCCACATCCAGCTCAAGTCCGGTTTCCAGCTCATAGCGGCGGCGGCTGGCTTCCTCCCTCACCGAGGTTAGAATCAATATCGGTATATCCCGGTACTTTGCCCATCTTGGGTCTTGAAGCTCTTTGCATACGGCAAAGCCATCCATCTTGGGCATCAGGAGGTCAAGAACCATCAACGCTGGCTTTTCCGCCCTGAGGCTAGCCAAGCCCTCAACCCCGTCCCGGGCAGTAACCACCTTATAGCCCTGAGATTCCAGAATCATGCTTATTGCATCTAAAATATCAGGGTCGTCATCAACCAACAATATCTTCTCTGCCATTTCTCCCCCTTGCCATTATAATATAGGTCTAGGCAATAATCCAGCCTGCCGTGTGACTTCGGGGACAATATCCTCCCAGCCTACCGCCATAATATGGACGCCGTGGATTCCGGGTATCTCCTTAGTCTGCTCAATAAGCTCCACGGCTATCTTTTTTCCCTCCTCCTTAGCGTCCTGTGCCTGCTCCATCCTGGTAACTACCTCATCAGGGACGCTTACACCGGAGACATAGTCCCTCATATAGCGCGCCATCCCTGCCGACTTAATGGGTATTATACCAGCCAGGATATGCACCTCCCTATCCAGCCCACGCTCGGTAACCATCTTCATCCACTTGACGAATTTAGCTACGTCATAGACTGCCTGGGTCTGAATAAAGTCAGCCCCGGCCTTAACCTTCTTAGCCAGCCTTGCCACCCGGAACTCAAAGGGGTCAGCGTAGGGATTAGCCGCCGCCCCGATAAATATGGGCACCTCCCCCGAAATTTCTTCGCCGCTCATGAATTTCTTCTCATCCCGCATGTTTTTCAGGACCTGAATTAGCTGGATGGAATCAATATCAAAGACATTCTTAGCCGTGGGATGGTTGCCAAACTTCTGATGGTCACCGGAAAGGCAGAGGATATTGCCAATACCCAGGGCTATAGCACCCAAGACATCGCTCTGGATGGCAATCCGGTTCCGGTCGCGACAGACTATCTGCATTACCGGGTCAATGCTTTCCTGTTTCAAAAGCACGCAACCGGCAAGGCTTGACATACGGACAATGGCGGTCTGATTATCGGTTACATTAGCGGCATCACAGCAGCGACGAAGCACCTCCGCCTTCCTCTCCATCACCGCAGCGCTAGTCCCCTTGGGCGGACCAGCCTCAGCGGTAACGGCAAACCCTCCACTCTCCAAGACCTTCTCTAGGTTTGTTCCTGCTTTCATCACCCTCACCTCCGTTTCCTGTCAATGGGCAGGGTAAAGGTAAATTTACACCCTTTGCCTGTTTCCGGGCAAGGACTCTCCACCCATATCCTGCCGCCATGGGCTTCAACAATCCTTTTGGCTATGGATAACCCCAAACCAGTCCCTTTTGTTTCCACATTGCTGGCGCGGAAGAAGTCCTCAAACATTCGGGGTAGGTCCTGTGGTGGGATGCCAATCCCGGTATCTAAAACCTCAAACCGTATTTCTTTACCCTTTGCCCTTACCCTGATGATTACCGAGCCCTCAGGCGTAAAGTTGATGGCATTACTCACCAGATTGGTTATTACCTGCTGAAGGCGGGGGACTGAGCCGCGAATTTTGGGAAGGCCCCGGGGCAATTCTGTCTTTAACGTCAGCTTCTTCTGCTTCGCTAACTGGCGCAGGTCCACCAGAGACGTTTTGACCACATAGGTCAATGAAATCTGCTTCATCTCTTCGACAAGCTGCCCCGTCTCAATGCGGGGAATATCCAAAAGGTCGCTAATCAAGTTAAGTAGCTCCTTAATCCGGTAGCTGCTTCTTTCTAGCATATTCTTCTGCTTATCAGTAAGTTTGCCGGCATAGCCGCCTAACATAACCCACAAGAAGCCTTGGATAGCAGTAAGTGGGGCTTTGAGGTCATGAGCGGCCATTCCCAGGAAGCGAAGAAAGCGACTCTTCTCCTCTTCCAGCTTGACTATCTCATTAGAAGCCCGCTCCAGTTCGCCAGTTCTCTTCTTGAGCAGGCGCTGGCTCAATTGCACCACCTCACGCTGCCTCTTTCTTAACTCACCGGCAATTGATGTCGCCATATGGGCGGCAGCGAAAAGGGCGGTCGCCAAGACAACAAGAACCGCCAGGATATAGCTCCCTTGCTGGTATAGCGTGGGGGGAGCAAAGCCGGCGAGATTGATATGAGGTATTACCTCAGTGTACTCCAAGCCAACCAGTAGCATAACGGCAACAATCTTAGCCAGAGCTAACAGATAAACCATCCTATAGTGAAGAATCACGCTAGCCCCAATGATATGAAGCACAAAGTAGAAGATAAAGGGATTTTCTATGCCGCCGGTGAAGTGAAGAAGCACAATGAAGGCTAATAGGTCAAGTAAGAGGTGGATGGTGCCGTAGATTCGAGCTCGGTGGATTAACAGCGCGGTCTTCATGCTTTCCAGGCTTCGGGACTGGTATAACAGCACCACATTACACAGGGCAACAAAGACACACGTGCCGTAGGCGGCAAGGGTGGGAAAGCCAATGTCTAATATCCGTGAAGCAACCAGGGTGGCAACGAGAATGCCCAGGATGGTAATCCACCTTATGGTGACGAACACCCTGAGCCACATTTTTATGGCTGATTCTTCAGGGTTGCGCTCAGGCGCAGCTTCCTCAGCCAGAAGGTTGTTGCCGCTGTTGTTCATCATAATTAGCCTGTATAGTAATCCGGCGGGGTCCGCCTGCGGAGCTGGTACTCCAGTCCCGAGGGAGAACAATCTCATCCAGTTTATCTAGCTGACCCAGAGCGGCAAGACGGTCATAAATCATCTGCCAGGCACAAGGGATATCCGGCGATATTTCACACTTGCCATCTACTGAGCCCCCGCACGGTCCATTAAGCAAGCTCTTAGCACATCTGACCAGAGGGCATATGCCTGCCGTCGTGGCCAGAACGCAGTTCCCGCATTGCATGCAGACCTCAATAAAATGTCCCGGCGCCTCCTCCTTACCGACAAATAAGGTATTCAATGCTGGATAGACAGGCTTATCAGTATAGAGGGTGATTGTTTGAAGCCCAAAGGCACAGGTCATAGCCAGAATGCCATCAGCCGCTTCCATATCCTTGGCATTCTCTTCCAGGGCGTCCTTGGTGAGCTCATCGCAGGCGGTTGGAACCACCATCCAGCCGGTAACCTTCTTCCCGGCAGCTTCAAGCTTGCCCTTCATATCCAGGACTTCAGATTTACCGCCGGTGTGGCACATAGTGGCGCAGGTGCCACAGCCCATCACATAAACCCTCTCCACCCCACTCAGAGCCTGGCTGATCTCGTCAAATGGTTTCTGTGCTGTGATTGTTTTCATTTTTTAGCCCCCTCAATCCTAACCGCACAGACCTTATATTCCGGTATTTTGGCTACCGGGTCAACTGCGGGGTTGGTCAGCATGTTTGCCGGGCTTTCGGCAAAGTGGAAGGTCATAAATACCACCCCCACCGG
>Ga0315541_1000508_pt1 | contig 41296 bp, 78 predicted proteins | sample SalMarSW160190MG_FD_203095 | JGI IMG/M metagenome (GOLD analysis project Ga0315541, IMG submission 203095) | Salt marsh sediment microbial communities from the Plum Island Ecosystem LTER, Massachusetts, United States - Salt Marsh Sediment SW1601-190 ...
CAAGAAATACGGCATACCCTGGGTGTACGGAGCCTCCAAGGACCGCATAGAAACCATCGAGAAAAACGAGCGAGTGGTAATCAGCCGCGTCGGGGATGAAGGAATAAGCATACCCACCCTAGACACCCTCATAGAAATCGACTTCCTTGGAGGAAGCCGAGCCCAAGCCCTTCAACGAGTCGGCAGACTACAGCACCGCACCATCAACACAGAGAACGAACCAGCGGTACACCACATCATCATGACTGAGGAAGAGGTAGAGAAGTACGGGAAACGGGTTCTCGCCTACTACGATAAAGGATACAAGGTGGACTGGCTCTATGACATGTAATAATTCGACCAAATACCCTAGCCTAAATACGCTAGAAACAGTTATTAACACTTTTACATTAATATTAAGGCGTATTACAGGAGGTAATTAACATATCCGAACAAGATAAAGCACAGAAATGGGATAAAGTCGTTGAATACCTTGAGATAACGGGGGTATTCGTAGATTGTGATGAAGAAATCGTGATGGATGTTCTCAAAAAGGGAACTGAGAATCATGAAAAGCTCAAGGCAATTCGTGAAGTGTTCTACAGACAACCATCCCGAGTAATTCAGTGGACTCCATACAAGACTCATTATTCATGGGGGTTGATTGGACCCTCCGATGGTGAAAAGATAGCTAAGGAGATCCTTGACATTCTACTCAACGAATCCAGTTTATCTAAAGAACTTAGGAATGAGATGAAATGAATGCAAACCAAATTACTCCTGAACTATTAGAAGAAATTGTTGTGAGCCACTTTGATAATTTAAAAGGATTCAGTAGAATATATCCTATGATTAAAACTGATGATATTGCTAAAGTTCTTTGGAAAAAACACCGAGTACCAATATACAAACAAGTAGATATTGTAAGAGAAAAAATTAGAGAATGGTGGAATCAAAAAACTTGGTACACTGTTCCAATTCATCATAAATGGGTAGGAAAATACGCTGTTTATCTTGGTAGTCCAATGGGTACAACTTATTGTGTAATTGACAAGGCTCGTTCTATGGCTTTGATAATAGCACATCAAGACCAAACACAATTTATCATTAAATCAGATAAAGGAGGGTCAAAGTAGGTGCAGAGGGAAGAGGGCATTTGTCGTAACTGTGGTCATGGAATTATTAATAATCATGGGACTTGGTATCATCATGGAAAGACGTTTGCAGGCATAGAGTACACCCAAACCCTGTGTTGGTTTGGTGAGATACGAAACAACGTTGCGACATGTGACTGTATGAAACCAGAACCCATTGAATCAGATAGAGAATGGGCGTGTGAAAAATGCGGGGCAAAAAATACGGCAAAACATGAAACAAAGGAGATATGGAAATGTCATTCATGTGGTCATGTAACCATCAAGTCAGATATTAAGAGGACGAATGAAAAATGAGCCGAGAACAAGAATTAATGATCGCCAATGATGAGATGTACCAAGACATTCGGAAACTTAGAGAAATAGTGAGGGATCTCAGAAAGTTGGGTGAAGAATTAATTGAAAATCAACTAACTAAGGGACTTGGTATTAAGATTCTAAAATTAACTCGCGGTGAATCCATAGAGGAAACCAAAAGAGGACAACCTAAGTGAATGAAATAGCGGAGATCCTTGATGCCACTGCTGGTAATAGGCTTATGTGGAAAATCAAGGATTACCCAGGCATCCATTTCATAGATATTGAAGAGGAGCTGGAATATCAACCAGATCAATTCATGGATTGCACAAACACAGACTTCCCAGATAATCATTTTAACTTAATATTCTTTGATCCTCCCCATAATTGGGGCATACCCAAAAATGAGAGAATATTCACTATACCTTCTAAAAAGGTTGCAGATGAAAAATTCAATTATGGAAGAACATACCCCTCTTATTATGGTCTTGATAAATTTGATAATAAAAGTGGGTTAATTAACTTCATATATGAAGCTCAAGAAGAGTTTAAGCGAATATTAAAACCAAATGGATTATTATTCTTTAAATGGTCAGAATATAAAATACCAGTTCATAACATAAAATGTCTCTTTAGAGATTGGATAGAGTTAATGGAAATACCTCTTAAATCACCACCAAGAGGTAAAAATTTCTCTTATTGGATTATTTACGCTCAATCCATTAAAAAACACAGGAAGCGGTTAACATGAGTGATCCACTATATTCCACGACAATCCCATGTAAAAGATGCGGGAAAATCGGAGAGTCAATATTCACTGTTGTCGGTTGGCTCTGTGGGCAGTGTATAGAAGAACTTGTTACCGAATCCATAAGAGAAACCAAAAAGAGGACTTGATAATGTATTGGTACAGAGACTCACCTAAAACGGCCTCACACATACAGAGACGAGGAGGTATATTCAACTGTACTATATGTGACAAATGGCATTATCGTGATTCAAAGATAGGTCAGAAACACTGGGAAAAAATGCAATCCATTGACAAGCAAACGAAGAAGGACGTAAAGGTGAAGACATATCTAAGTTACGGGGCCGGGGTGAACAGTACAGCCCTTATGCTCCTACTACTGGACGAGGGAATAGATTTTGAAGCTGTATATGTTGATCCAGGGACCGAGAAGCCTGAGACTTATGATTATCTTGAATACCTCCAAGGACAAGACTATAAATTCACTTGGATAAAACCCATTGTAGGTAGCGAGAATAACCTATATGACTATCTCTTAAAATATAAAATTCTTCCATCTGTGTTTGTTAGGTGTTGCACAGCCAAATTCAAAACAGAACCATTTTATAATTACATTGAAACACCAGCCACCGTTTATATCGGTTATGACTTTGGAGAACGTGGATATAGGCATCTTTCAGATAAAGAAGGAACAGAATACAAGTTCCCATTAATTAAAAGAAGAATAACTAGGGATGGATGTAAAAAAATTATCAGAGAACACGACTTAGAAGTACCTATCAAATCTGGGTGCTGGTTATGTCCCTTTCAGAATAAAGAGAGCTGGATCAACCTTCGTAATAAATGGCCCACTCTGTTTCGTATGGCTATGTCCTTGGAAGACGCGAACCCTAGAGGATTCACTATAATGAAAGATGGTCCATTATCTCGTTTCTGGCAGGATAATAAATTACTTGACTATTTGGAGGCGACTCCATGAGCAAGCAAACAAAACGGATAAGTGGTGAATAATGCATGAAATCAGGTTCGCAAGCGGATTCAGTGGAATCGGAGGATTCGATCTCGCCCTCATTAGATGTGGGTTTAAGCGAGCCTGGAGCTGTGATAACAACAAATACGCCAACCAAGTCTACACCAAGCACTTCGGAGAAGAAAACCACTATCCAGGTGACATTAGGGGAATCGATCCAAGAGAAATACCCAGCCACGATCTCTTTTGTGCAGGATTTCCATGCCAAGCGTTTTCGGTTGCGGGCAAGAGGCAGGGTTTCAAAGACACTCGTGGAACGCTTTTCTTCGAGATATGCAGAATTGCGGAACACCACAGACCTAGCATGTTACTCCTCGAAAACGTCAAAGGATTACTTAGCCATGATGGAGGCCGTACCTTCGGAGTCATCCTTGAAAGTTTGGAGGAATTGGGGTACTGGTGGGAATACCAGGTTCTTAACAGCAAATATTTCGGGGTTCCCCAGAATCGGGAAAGAGTGTTCATTATCGGGCATCTTAGAGACAGAGGTACCCAGGCGATATTTCCTATCACAGAAAGCAGTAGATTACTTGGTGAAGAGAACCTTGGAGAACGAGAAAGCGGGTCGCGGGTTCGGGGCGGTATTTCTCCCACAATTGATGCCAGATACGGAGCCCTTAGAAACTCAGGAGAGCCATACATAATGAATATCCCACATGGTTATAATGACGGTTTTAAAAAACCGCTACCAGGACTTAAAGCTAATAGTGGAGCGCAATATAATGAACTTCTCATTCAACCGGCACCAATTCCACTTCGCCATATTAGGACCGATCGGGGAAAAGAAGCTAGACAAGAATCACAAAAACAAGGACAAGATAATACACCTTATGGCGAAGGTTTTAGAGAATATGCCCCATCAAAAGAGCCAGTAACAGGAACGATAACAACTGGAATTAACAAAGATGCCCTTATAGGACATAATACCCAGATTAGAAGATTAACTCCACGGGAATGTGAGAGGCTTCAAGGGTTCCCTGATGAGTGGACCTCAGGGATAAGTGACACCCAGAGGTACAAGTGTCTCGGGAACGCTGTCACGGTTAATGTTATCGAGTACCTTGGTGAGCTCATTAAATCCAGTTTTAGCAAATCAAGACGGACGGTCGATCGATGTACTTAACCGATATACTTATATTAGTTAAGTACGACATACGTAATCGAGATAAGTACAAGGTGTAAGTATATGAGTAGAATGGTGGCGATAGAACTCCTCCAAATAATCAAAGACACGCCGAGGATCACCCCTTCTGAGATGGGTGAGCAGCTTAGATTTACTACACAATACGTTAGAAACACTCTGAGAGTGCTAGGTGAACTCAACTTAGTTAAAACCCCTGTACGCGGAAGCTACATAATCACGAATCTGGGTGTTTATGTCCTAGAAAATCAGAGGGATCATAATGATTAAATGCACATCTTTTTGGGGGCATAATTACGAGACCAAAAAGGAGATAGAAAACGATCATGAAGTCACTTTTAAACAATGTGAGAAATGCGGTCATAGAAAAAACTATAGATACTCTGGTGAGGAGTCGATCGAATATGAGATATATACAATAACTGCGCCTTTTGGTGTCTTGTACACAAATAAACATGGATTAATAGATGGGCATTATAGTGGTTTCATTTTTCACTCAGGATATATCAATGGCTCCATTTCAACAGAGCTAGATGAGACATATATTGTAAAATATATGGATAAAAACGAGTTAAAAACCAAAAAATTCGATGCCCTAAATACATCTCTTATTGTAGATGGAAAATTTTGTTTAGAGAAAAAATATAACGTTAGATATAAGAAAGAAGCGGAAGAAAAATGGGTTGTTAACTATAAACTAGATTCTGACTGGAGTTCAACGTGGATTATTCACATCCCTAAACTACCTGAATTAGATCAAAAAATGACAACAAAATACATGGGTGATTAAAATGAGGTTGCCTACCCCTCTTGAAGTTCGACAGCGAATTGAGGCGGTAGGTAATACCATTCATCCGACTGAGAATCGTCGTGTAGCTAAAGATGTTGATGAGTATCAGCTTCAGATGGCTATGAAGTATCAGTATATTGTAGCTGGACGGGTGAGTGAAATTGCAGGGAAGTATCAACCGGGCACAAACCTAGCATATCCAGTTTACATAGATGGTGTAGAATCGGTGCTCTTTCCCGTCAAGACCGCTAAACGCAAAACGGAGGAAGGATGGAGCCTACGCGGTCCAGCCGTACCATTCAACAAGCAATATGAGCCGTGGGCAGAGGAACTATGGGATTATCTCCAAGACAACGAGGAGCCTTTCAGATTCGCGGAAAAAGACTCATCAAGTAAACGCATCCTTGAGGCCGCGATAACCTACACATTCGATGGGATGTATTGGAACCTTAAACCCACAAGTGACCGAGGTAGTAAGTGGGTACCATTCAAATCGCATAGCCTTAGACGATGTAGAACCTTGATGCTTAGAATCTTCCATAACTTGACACCTTGGGAACTACTGTTCTATGGTGGCTGGGAGGACAAGGACATGACCAAGGAACCCAGTGGCATGTCTCACTACCTCTACCTAGAGATAGATGAAAGCGACTACACTTTACTTATGCTTCTTATGCAGGCAACGCACTTCATCCACAAACTATGCATCCCATTCGGCAAGATACACGGCACGCGATTTGAACAATTCTTGATTAAAGATCGTGTTCGTAAAGATGAGGGTCAATAGAATGAATGAAACAATGCAAGGAATCTTTGCAATATTAATTCTTCTGGTTGCAAAATTTTATTTACATTGGCCAATGACTAAATTTTTAGGCTTCATATTATTCATGATGATACACGAATTAGGACACGCAGTAGTTGCGGCTTATAATGGAAAATTCAAGCGATTTGGATTTCAAGGTTTAAATCCTGGAGTAGTAATCACTGAAAGACGAAGAGACATATGCTTATCAGGCATGTTATTTAATGTATTAACTTTACCTATAATCATTTTTTTATTGGATGCTTCATTATTAGAATATCTTTCATTATGTATTGGAGTATCTTTAATGGATCTTTATCATTATGGGCAACTTGTCCATAAACATGAGGGTGCTTAGGATGGATGAAACAGTCTACGAAACCTGCCCGTTCTACAATAATGGAGGATGCGACAGATACGAACAGGTATGCACAGGTCGTTTATGCACCTACTTTAGAGCCCATTATGAGAGAGTGGTCCATAAAGACGGAGGGCAGACGGAATGAATACTTCTAAATATTGTGGATATAGTAACTGTTTTAGACCCTTCTATAAAATGCGTGGCTTCATGCCATGCTGCGAATTTCACTATAGACACCCAAAAAAATGGGGCGAAGACGGAGAAACCTACACAGGCTCAGTCTTTGTCCATAAAACGGAGGGCAAGAGGATGAGTGAGTCCGAATTAACCCCTAAACAGAAAAAGGCGTTAAAGGAACTTGACAGATTATTCACAAAGATAGCTATGGATGATTCCTATTGGGATGAAGAAAATGACCGTAAAGAGAGAGATGCTAAGGATGAGAACTAAAGAAAAATGTGTCTATTGGGATGAAAAAGAAGGCTGCATCCACCCAGCATTTCCAGGGAAACAAGACCCAATATATTGTCGTTTCTATTGGGACAAAGATTGGCCTTATGGCGTCCTGAAAGAGGAGAGTCAAGAGGATGAATGATGCAGGAGAACCCGTAGATCATTACCCTGAATGTTTCGGAACCTATGTTAGTGATTGGAGTGATGATTGTCCCGAAGCTCCTCTTTGTTGGTATGCTGAACGCTGTGAGAAGATTTGTATGGAGAACATCCAGAAAAAGGGAGAGCAAAAGGAATGATATTCGCAGAACCTACGACTGAAAATAGTTTCCCTATTGAACTCGACTCTGAGTGGGGCCAGAAACTCGGATTTACAAGTGATAAATTTTCAGGTTATCTATGGAAGAATGGAGATTATGTTGTTATTAGTTTCATTGAAAGCCTCACCCAAGGACAAGGCAATCTGTCTGCTTTATTTAATGATATTCAGAAACTTGGTTATGGTATTAAGGTTCCTACACCGTTCGCAAGAATGAAGGCAATAATCAAGAAAAAGGGATTTACCCAGACAGAAGAACCGTTCGCCCCAGAAGCTGGAATATATGATCCTTGTGAAATGTGGGTAAAAGAACCCATCCATTTAACGGAGGAGCTGAAGGATGGATAGTTTCAGAAATCATTGGTTTTACACACACTTCCCCAGGTTCACATTAAACCTACCGATACACTTCAGCCCATTTAACCCACCAATAGACAAAGAAATAAATGAGATACTATATTCAGGTAAGCTTCAAGAACCAGACCCAATCATAGAGATTAAGACGTGGGAAAATTGGTGGCGAGAAAACCGAGACAAGCCCTTCCACATCCATTTTACAAACGAGAAAATGGAGGTAGAAGAATGAAGTTTGCACAAGCTAAAAACGCGAAATACTATGACCTTGTGAGAATACCTCACGGTCATATACCTGCTCCGATGATAAAATTCTGGGGATGGCTACCTATTCCAATAAAAGGAAAAAGAGATTGGAATACTTTTTGTTGCCCTGTTTGTGGTCAAGGAAGTTTCTATAAAATAGATTACATGTGCCGAGAATGTGAACAATGGTATGATGATGACGAAGCTCAGTATCAGTATTATCTTAAACGCATGAAGAAACAGAAGCACCGGAAACTATTGAAAAAAATAGAACATGGCTTACTACCTATCTTAGTCTTATTTGGCAAAGTCTGGTACATGCCCTCAGTTAGATTATCTACTCAAGAACGCTGGGAAGATGATGCTAGATATTTAGAGGAAGTCCATTTAGTAGCCACAAAAGAGGAGGCCCCCGAATGAAGATACTTTACGTGAAATACCGTGATCCAATGTTATTCAACAGGCCCAATGAAAATATTTACGAAGAGGACTTGGATCAAATTCTACCTGGTATAATCCGTGACGCTGGAATTTTAATCAAAGAAGACGATGAAAGAGTATGGTTGGGAGAGGCCCATGTAGCGGAGGATAATCCAGAACTTGAAGAGTGGGGTGTTCGGCACCCACATTATCGAAATGTCCGGGTAATCCACAAGTCCCAGATCATAGAACGCGAAGAGTTCCAGTTACTAAATAGAAAGGAGGATGTTGATGCCTGTCCCGAATAGAAGTCGAAACAAAGATGGAAGATTCAGAAAAAAGCGTAGAGATGCCCACGACTACAAAACGAGAGAAAAGCAAAGGCCACTACCGCCTAGTGACCAGGGACAAGGCGACCGGCCGCATAGTCTCAGTGAAGAAGTGGTCGCCACGATCCAGAGAGGCCTCAGAGAAAGAAACCTAACTAGGGATGGGAAGACGGATGAAGTGTAGCGAATGCCCTTGGAAAACGGTGCCGTTCTTTATCTGTAAGCACCAGACAATCAAGGACGGTCATGAAGTCATAGGATGCAACATAGACGGAGAGCTCCCGGAACTTGACCGTGAATAGTATCAACCGAAGGACATAGTATAAACTTTTATACTTTATTGAGGGATAAGTAAATATGGCAAGAATGAAAAAAGTCATTGTTAATGGAAAAGAATTTTGGCAACTTGATAATCGCAAACGATATTTTACCCCAACAGAGCTAGCAAAAGCAGAAAAAAGATATGATAAAGCTAAAAAGAAGAAGAAGAAGTAATCTATTCTTGTATCAGTAAATAAGTTTCTCACCCGACATCCAAACGAGTGTCCATCTTTGTAGTAAGCCGAAGGACTTAGGTAGGTAGTAAACCTTATATATTAGGTAGGTAGTAGCTATAACCATGACAACCAAAAGAGAAGGGAAGACCGGAAAGAAGTGGGATGGAAGAACGGACTCAAACAGCTCGTACTTCCTGTTAAGAAGGAAGGGCCTCTCTCATGCAGAGGCAGTTAGAAGAATAGAGGAGTTTTAATCACAATGGCCTCAAAAACCAAGGATGAAAGAATCCTCGAATCTCTAAACTCTATGCCCTCAATAAGAAACAAGAAAGTTCGAGCCGAATATGCCAGGATATACAATGAAATCTACGAGTTGTTGAACGTATGAAACTCACTTGTAACCACTGTGGCTATACCTGGGAATACGGCGGAACCCAGAAATTCTACGCCACCTGCCCTCAATGCAGGTACAAGGTGCCGGTCCTAAAAGTTGATGAGGCTGAGGAAAAATGAAAAAGAGAACAGAATACTATCTTGATCTGGGAAGGCGATATAAGCGTAGAATCTGGGAAGATGAAAACGGTATATGGTTTACTCTTTGGCGTGGAGAACGACAGCCCGTAGATCGAGAACACTACAAGTTCTTCATAAAGCACCAGGACAATCTAAAATTGGGTGAGGTTGAGGAACAATGAGTTGGTTAGTTCCTCTAATTGTTGATCCGCCCGAAATGACATTAATAGAGTCATTAATAGAGTGTATGCACGCGTCATTCAATCTCTTAATTCTAACCATAATTGTAGTCATATTATCTAGGTTGAAAGAGTGGGCGAATAAAGATGACCTAAAAGTGGGCGACTCTAAGGAGGATAAGACATGACAATAAGATGGATAGAGGTTGAGCCTTCTAACGGTGGGTTAATCTCTGCCGCCGCTAGTGTCTCAAATGGCTACCGTCAACTGATGGCAGACAAGATTATAGCCATACTTTACATAAAAAAACACTTACTATTCTGTAGTAAATGCAACCAAGAACAAGGTATCTACTGTGAGAAGGGTCAAGCCTTATTCAAGGAAATAGGTGAAAGACTAGGCGAGTACGGGGCCTTCTTAAAGACGATGAACAACTTTCAGAAAATGTATGAAACCTTTGGACCAATAGTAGAAGATGGGTACATAGAAGAGTCCATTAAAGGTACAGGTTGAAGGAAACAGTTAAGCCACACCAGGAGGAATAAGGTATCATGGCAAAAGGAAAGCCTAAGAAAGACGGCAGCGGAGGCGGCACCAGGGCGAACCGGGGACGCGGAGGCTGCGCCAGCACCAAGAAGACGGGGAGCGGCAGAAACCGCCGTTAACCCATTTCTCTCAGGTTCAGAGGAACCATGATTAGAGGAAACCCCCTAGCCGGGGCAAGCAAATTATTGTTGTTACTTCTACCATTTTCTATCGCTAAGTTCCTGTGTCATTCTTCCACTGCGCCTGATATACTCTAGGGCCGTGTCAGTGCGATCCCAGTCAAACCAGTTTATTAATTGATAGGCCGTGGCTCCCTCCTCTGCCATCTGCGTAGCTAAACTATGCCTGAAAAGGTGTGGGCTTACCCGATCACTTATGGATTTTAAGACCTCGTTTGCATATTGCCGGTAAATGTATCCCATTTTAGTCTGTGGGCGATAGAACAAAAAATGGTGACTACCCTTGATCTCCTTATGCCAGTTAACCACATAATCCGTGTACGGATTCTTCCGAGTAACCCGTTTATTGAACCGTAGCTTAACACCAGGGTCTTTGTAACTCTTCTTTTTCAATACAGTGAACCCTATCGAGAGATACTTGGAGATCCTGACAGTTTCCACGATTAACGGCACCGTTTCACTGATCCTTTTCCCATATAGCCACATTATAGCTATGAGACACTGCCAAGCCTCTGGCGGTAAACCGTAGGCTTTTACTCTACCCGCTTCGTCGAATATTTCTCCAAGTTCTTGTTCTCTGATAACATCTTCCCTCTGGTAACTATACTTGGGCACCCTAATTACACCATTACAAAAGTATAGTTTAGTAATATTAAGGCTTTACGGTGAAAAAACGCGAGAAAATGGGGGGTTTAATATTATTATATAGATAAGGGGGCGTGCGCGCGGAGTATTGGTGTGGACACCAATAGTTAACTATTTGGTGGTATGATTTTCATTAGATATATTCTAACCCTTTCAGACTTTTTCCCGCTGATGTCAGCACCATATTTATCAAACAATATTGCCTTTACATCATTTGAGTCATAAAAGCCGTTGCGGTTTATTCTAATATTTTTAACATCATCAATGAGTAGTTCAGCTAGTTCTTTTTCACTCATCTCTGCGGCTGCCTGCCTCATTTCTTCTTGGGCGTCTTTTTCGGCTTCGGCGTCTATGAAAGCTTCCTTGTTTCGTTCATATCTTGCCCTGATTGTCATACAGGTTTCGTTTTTCTCGCATGTGAGGCATGTAACGTAGTCGCAGGTATCGTAGTCTGGGAGTTGTAAAATTAAACCGCCTTTACGGTTTGGGTATCTTTGTTCATCGAATCTGGCGTGGCTTGGGGCGTAGACGGTGGCCCTTCCTCTTTCCTCCATATGTATGTGATAGTTGATGATTCTTTCACGTATGATGCTGTCTAACATGCTCCGGTGTAACGAGACAATTAATATTACGTATCCTTTGAATCTTGCGGCTGCTAGGAACTTCATTAGTTTAAGTTGTTCTTTGTTTCCCCATTCTCGGGCTGATGCACCCCACTGAGACTCATCTACTATAATTACTTGGTTTCGTTTTAATCCCCCACGCCCAGAAACTAGGGACAGGATATTACCTCGGCTCATAACTATTTGTTTGTCTGGGTCAAAGTGTTTATCGAATATCTCTGCTAATCTGATTGCGGTATAGGTTTTTCCTTCTCCTTGGGTGGCTGTAATCATTCCCACGATTGGTTTTTGCTTCTTTTGTCTAATGGCTATCTCATTAAAGAACCAGGGCTTCTCTCCTTCTCCGATACCTACAGCGTAGCCGCGAAAGTTAGTGACAAGTTTAGGGGTTCCCTTGTAGTTGATCCAGCATTTCTGGTGTAAGGGGTTTTGCTCTGGGTGTTCGTTTTTTTTTGGATCGTCAAGCGGGGTAGGGGTGCCTAGATCTAAGTCCTCTTTGGATGGGTATAAACCATATTCTGTGTTCATGGGGTCAGAACGCCAAGTGATGTTAACATTCTCAGCTTCTTCTAGGATGAAACGCATGAACAACATGTGATCTTCTTTTATTTTTGTCACTAATCTAGGGCTTAATATGTTGGGGTTATCCCAATCTATGACCTTGTTTCCCTCTTCATCTTTGGTATATGGAACAGGATATTCGTTAAAGCCGTCTGGTTTGAGACGCATCAATGGTTTATCTGGAGTACCTAGCCAAATGGGACCATCATAGGTGTATTCAAAATCCTCTATTTCCGTGTTCCATTCCTCTTTACGCGCCATGACTTTATTATAACTGGTTGTAGGTAGCAACCGAGCCAAGGCTTCCACGGTTTCAGGAAAATACTCAGTGTCTATAGCTTGCAAGCATCGTTGTACCTGGTTATTGAAGATTATCTTTATGTCTACGCGGTCCCGGTACTGAGTGTCTGAAGTGTTCTGCATATACTCTACTCGGTCACTCATTTTTTTCTCCTCTTGCTATCTTCTTTAGTTCAGCCACCACTAGAAAGTAGTCGAGAAGTAAAGCAGATAGTGGTAGCATATAGGCGGCTATGTACCCAGCGGCATGGTTTGATATGTTTGCATACAGGAACCAAAGGTTAATGATTATAAAGACTAGGGCTGCACCCTGTTTCAAAACCAGTCCTTTAGGGATTCCCTGTTGAGCTCGTTGCATTGTCTTTATCTGCTCAAACAAGCGTTCACGGGAAGCCTCTGGGTCGGGGTCCTTCTCCCACCATTTATCCTCCTCTGTAATTGGAGTTTCTATAGTGGGCTCTGGCTGTTTGCTCCACCAGTCTTCTTCTTCATTTTTCTGGTTTTTGGGGTAATCCAAGTTCATTCCTCTGCTGTGTCTCCCACTCTTTATCTACAATGTTTCGCATAACCCAGTTGGGTCTTATAATATCTGCTTCAGTGTTCACAGTCCCGCCTAGACCTACATTAGCTGCCTTCAACGTGTCTATTCTTCCTCTTCCTCCTATGCCTACTGTGTTCTTTAAGCCACGTGTATAGAGTAATTTATAGAAGCGTGATCCGAATAAACGTCCTCTTAGATCAATGTAGACCCAATTCCTGTAATCTTCTTCATTGATAATTCCCTCGATGCCCATGTCAACGCCTACACCTCGCACAATATCTGCTGGGTCTGTGGCTAATTGTTTGAGTAGTGAATCAGAGGCAGATGGCGGGGCTGGCCTATCCTGGTTATAGGACATTAAAACCACCCCTTTGTTTGAGCTACTATACCCGCGAAGAACCCTAGAGCAACAGGAATTAGCATGTTGACAAGATCTCTTATAACCGCTTTCTTTGGCCGGTGTTTGCCGAAGTTTTCCATGTGGTATATATCGCTCTCAGTTAACACGGCGTCTGCTTGGAGGCCGGTGAGATCCATGTCCTCGTCTGGCATGGTGGCTTTGATGCCACAGATGAAGCCATAATCTGTTTCGATGGGGTTACGTAGTTCCTCTGGTAGCTTCTCATAAGTATCTGGAGGCCACACCTCTTTCAGAAAGTCGCTGACTTTGATCTTCATGCCTTCGAGGGTAGGGTGAGCCGTCATGGGGGTGCCCTCCACGCCGATGAAGCGAATGAGGTTGGGGAACGTCCAGGCTGGACCCCATTTGAAGAAGAAGGGTTTTACTCCATGTGATTTGACGCAGTGAATCCCGTGGTCGGTTTCTCGCTCTACTTTATGGACTTCTCCACGGAAGTCTAAAGGTCGTAAAAGTAGGACTTCTTTTCTTTTGCGGGGAGGCCCTAAAAATGGAAGATTCATCTGTCTGTCTCCTTTAGTTTTTCTCTTACGGCTTGGCGCACAAAATCAGTGATATTCATGTATTCTCCGTTCTCGATTTCCTTCATGATGCGTTCCTTTTCTTTCATTGTAACGCGAGTCCATAAAACGGCATTTTCACCAAGGCCCCGCGCACTCAAGACTAGTCTTCCTCTTCTAGTTGCTGTTTCTCTTCCTCAGTTAGTTCACGAACAGACATGCCGAAAGACGTTACTTCGCCTTTGTTGTAGTAGCGTAGAATTTTCCAAGTCAGTGATAACAAGTCATCGAAGTTTAGAGTGGTTTCATATTGTTCTGGGAGATTGTAGGTTACATGGTAATGTTTAATGACTTTTCTAGCTTCTGCCCAACGGTAGCCGACTATCGCTATTAAACCAACTAATAGAACTCCTGTAAGGCGATCCATTGCAGACGGAGAGTTTACCATCGCGAAACAGAACGCAAATGCGAGGACCAGTCCACATATTACTATAAGAGTGACCGTTCCCTCAGCATTGCTTACCCATTTATTAAAACGCTTAACTTCTTTTGTACTCATACATTATTTTATGCCAACACAAGTATAAAAATTTATACTTGTACGTCTCATTACTATCTGTGAATCGCCACTTCCGGCCCGACCCCTACCAGATCAAGAGGAAACGGGATAAACTCAATCATGTCTACGAAGCCCCGAGCTATCCGCCGTACACGATATACTGGTGGCGGCGTACCCGGCCCCATGAGAAGACGCGGCAATTCTGGATGAGCTTCAAGGTGGCTCCTGACCGGGACCAGATGTATGATGCGCTCAGTAAAGTGTTTGCGGGGGTCCACGTGTACGCTAATGGCCCCTGGTTCATCGTGGACTTGGACCAAGAATATACGTGGGAAGAGGTGCAAAGCGTGGTAGCCATAGCCCTCAAGGAGTTGGTGAGTTGAGGACCAGGCATGTGGCTGTGAGTACCCTTGTGCTGGCCTACAGCATGTTTGGGGTGGTGGGGTTTGTCTCCTCGTTTGTGTCGCCGGACCCTATCACTAGGGCGGTTTCCTCTGGGGTTACTATCTTCAGCTATGCGTGTATCAGTGTTCTGAGCATGAAGCTGAGGTTCAGGGAGCTGTTCAGGGTGCTGATGCCGTTGAATGTCTTTAACGTTGTGAAGGCTTACGCTGACACTGGGTATATGATGCTAAAATATCAGTCCATGTGGGGAAATTTGGTAAAATACGTTAATCAACATTTCTGGTATGTCTTTGATCTTAAAGAACTTGTGGAAAACAATCAGACTCTCACCCTCGAATTAATCAACTCCACTAAAGAGGGGCAGGGCTTCATCGACATGGCTTCAAAGATGAATGAAACTGCTAGTCTGTTTAATAATATTCCATTCATAGATGATGTCTCCCAATGGGGAGAATTTATAGAGAATTTACCTACATGGGTTTTAGGAATAGTTCTTATCTTAATGATATTCTTCACCGCGTCTGAGTTGTTTTTCAGCTTCATATCAAATGCTTTTACAATAGTTACTTACCCAATCATACTCCTTCTTGGGGTTTTTTTGGTTATACATTTTAGGTTAAACGTGTGGTATGTTTACCTGATACCGCAGTTCTGGATACCAGTTGCCGCCACCGTGGACTCGTTTCTACGGATATACTTTTTCCGCGCCCTGTTCTTCCGCTTCTTCAGAAACCACCCACTGATCAGCCAGTACGCTAAAGGAGACAACCCATAGATGATCGGGGATAAGACTCCGCTTGAGTACGCTGCCCAGCTCGCCATATATGCTCAGCCCTTCTTCTGGATGTGGCTGCATGGGAGCCGGGTGCGTCTTATTGAACACCTGAAGTACCTGTTCTACATCTCCGGGGTAGCCTGCATCATGACGGTGTGGGTGCTTGGCGTAGAGTTCGGGTATTACCGCACATACCTGCTGATGCTCTACATCGGCATGACTATGGCGGCGGTGGGGGTGCTGAATGTACGTATGAGTTTCAAAGAGGCCCTGTGCCTCGGCTTCCTGCTGGTTTTTCTTAACTCGTATTACTGGGAGCTTCCATTGCATATTGTTGAGGCGTTCGTAATGTTCCCTGTGGCGCGTATGTTTGTGCAGGGATGGCACCTGGTGACAGTGCCGTTCCTGCTGAAAAAATATGCGTTAAGCCGGGCTCAATGGTGGACGCTGCTGGATGGGCTCAGGTTCTCAGTGTATATAATCACCTTGATCTGGGTCTTGGCCTACTTCTCGTTACTGCCGCTGATCTATAGGAGGGCGGGTTACATCGTGGTCCGGGTGGTGTGTCTGTTTTACCTGGTTAAAGTATTCGCGGATGCTGAGAAAAAATGAGAAACTATATTCTGGATATAATTCATCCGTTCCTCTGGCGCGTATTCGGTGCAACCGCTGAGAGTTATGCACGGAAACAAGGGATGCAGAGCGCAGTGGTTGAGGGCGTATTCTATGTGTATGACCGAGAGAATGGTCGGTTTATTGCCACCACAAGCGGGGCAGCGGTGAGGAGTAAACGGGGTTGAACTCAGTAGATGTGGTAATCGCTACACGAAACATTGAAACAATTTCATCGAGATTAATGCAAAGCATAGAAACCAACATTCCAGTATCCCGCCTAATCTTAGTTACACCCCAGGACGATGGCGGCAAAGGCATAGGTATAGCACGACAAATAGGGTTAAGCCGGGTAAAAACTCTGCTGCATGTCGTTATTGATGATGATATATTAGAGGTGCCTGGGGGCTGGTTTGAGGCAGCCATCCAGGTTCTACTTGATCCACATGTGGCAGTTGTAACCGCTGCCCCAATCTACGGGCCAGGGACACTTCTGGGGAAATATTATCATCAAAGATACGTGGTTGAGCGGCGGTTTACGCAAAGCCCATGCCTCGCCTGTATGCGTACAGAGGCGATCCGTCAGGTTGGATGGCGAAGTGTATGTGGCGGAGAGGATTTGTTACTAAGCCTTGATCTTATGGCTGCGGGATACAAGTGGGTGGTCCTATATGATAGACCCGTTTATCACCCCCGCACCTTCCTAAAAGAGCTAAAAGCTCAACTGTGGTGGAGCCAAGGCCGAATCCACACCGGGGAGAAGCCGTGGTACGCTTTACTAAGGATTGGAGGCACGATCTTAAACGGAGTCTATTATGGAATGTTCCTAGACGTAAGGCTGCTCTTTATGCTCCCGTTACTTGGGCTAGTGTGGGCGATAGGTTTTCTGAAACATTACTCCAGTAATAGGATCCACATCATGAACGGGTACATCGGAGCCAACTTCCTGTTTAAGGCGGAATCCATAATGGATGTTAAGAAGATCATAGAGGATCGGCTTAAACTTAATAACTCTGAGGTGAAGGTGGTGGCGGAGGCGGAGTTTAAGAATGAGGTATGTTTATGCGGGAAACTTTTATAATGAATCTGCCCGCAAACGTACTCAAAGAAAATAGTCCGTTTTCTCAGGTTTCAACGGAAAAACCGTTATAAGAAACTTCTATATATTGAGTATAATAACTTATACCCAATGAACGTGAGGCATGGGTTTTCGCATATTTTTCTTTTAACGCTTGTTATGGCAAGCATTCTTTTTCTTGTTCCCTCTGTCTATGCAGACTACGATATAACATCTAACTATTGTAAAACAGAGTTTAACTCATCTAAATGGATTCAATCATATCATAATTGTACTTTAGATGTAGGATTAGAATTGTTTCATCTTGATGTAATAACACCAACATATGAGGATTTTACAAGTTGGATAGAAAGTGATGCATTAAATAGGTTATCTGAAACAAATACAAGGGTAACATGGACTGATATTGATAGACCAGATGACAATATATATCTATATGATACAAAAACAGATGAATTAGCGGATTTTACAGCATTGTTTCAAATGAAAATAAATAGCATACAATCAAGCACAGGAACAACTAGAATGAGTATTTTAATGATATCAAATATACTGGATGCTTTTTGGGATAACAAATTGAATGGTTATCCTCAATTTGGAATACAGCTAAGGAGTAAAGAAAGTACAACCCAATATTATTTGGGTATAATAGAAACAACTGGTGGAAACACATATGTAGTGGGGATGGTAGGAAATAATATTGATGTGGGAACATTATATTATGTAAACTATACAAAAAGAGATAATGTAGTTTATTTCTTATTGGATGATGATAATGATTTTAGTAGTTTAATATATGATTATCAAATGACTTTACAAGCCGATTATAATTTAGAATATATGATGATTCCACAGTCTATTCATTATTCCAACTCTATTACTTGTAGTGGATATGCAGAGTATTTGAATATGGGAGAAGAACCATATTACACTGATGGGGTTTTATATACTAAAGACTTATTAGAAAATACCACTTTAAAAAGTTTAATGATTGGAATAAATGGAACCGCTCAAGCAAACACCAAGATCCTTCTTTATGGTTCGCCTGATAACTCTACCTGGAAATTGTTGGTTGATAATAGTGGATTGGGTGAATTAATGCAATATAGAGAGATCTTGTATAATTATTCCAGTTTATACGCTAGATTGAATCTCACGACAAGTGATCCCATGATTACTCCTTTTGTTGATGAGTTGTTTTATACTCATGTTTATACCCCTTCCAGTGGAGGCGGCGGCATAAGCATACTGGAGATTGTAATGGGGGTTTTCATATTTTTGACGCTAATGTTATACCGGAGGCATAGATGATGGGTCGCAAGGATAATGTGAATGTCATAGCCACAGCTGGAATAATCATATCCATATTCTTCTTCATACTCAAATACCCCACCGTAGTAAACATCGACCCCTCCACAGCAACCACTCTATTCAACCTCCTACCCGCATTCATAATCATAGCCATCAGCATCTACGTCACCGCCGAGACACGCGGCGGCGGCAGACTCGGCGGCTGCCTCGGCCTTGGAATCGGGTTATGCTATCTCCTCAACGCAGTTGACGGTGAGGGACTGATAACCGCCGGGATGCTTAGCGGCCTCACCTTGATCCAGCTCCAGACATGGACCATGATAGGTGCCACAGTGTTTGGGTTCATCCTCTACGGCACATCAAGGTAAAAGTATAAATTTTTATACCACATAAACCAATGATTAATCAATACTCACTAGGGGTTGAAACAAAATAGCATCTAGTCTTTTCGAGAGCAAAGCGTTCCAGACGGTGATACTCATCGCTGTCCTCCTAGTCCTGGCAGGACTCGCTTTCATGGACAGCGTATCAGCGGATCTGCAACTCGCTGCCATAGCCATCGCTGGCCTGCTCACACTGTTAGTCGTGATCGACGCTTTCAAGGCAATGAGCAAGTAGCCCACTGGCTACCCCTGATATACAGGTGACTCGACCGCGACCAAGGGCGCGGCAGAGACGACGAACCCGGTGAAGCCGCCAAAACGGGCGGAACCACCGAAAACAACAATTAACTCTTCATATTAGTATAAATTTTTATACTGTTTCAACATTATCTTAAGCATGGGTTCAGCTAAAGAAGCCGCCGTGAAGGGATACATAAGATTACCGAAGGCGGTTCGCCGCTTCACTGATCCGCTGGTACAGAACAGGGGAAAGGCTCAAGAACTCTATGAGAAGCGGCGGCAAAAAGGTAAACAGCTGTTGACGGGTGGGCTGAAGGCTGGGGCTAGAGGCAAGAAACGGAGGCGTTCCAAGTGACTCGAAGAAGCCCATACCGGCACCCAGTGAAAAGCCACACCAGGGCCGGGGTCCATGTCAACAACTATGAACGCGGAAAAGGCGGGAAACCCACCCGGAGAACCACGGTGCAGCCCCGCCGAGGCAGCCCAGACTATACGGTGAAGCTCTACTTTGACGTAGGCAGCGAGAGCCACCGGGTGCCTGCAACTAACTTCACAGACGCGGCCCAGCAGGGTATTCGAAGTCTACAGACGCCGCAGATACCTAGACGGATGCGGATAAGGAGGCGTTCAGGGTGAGTGAAGCAAGAAAATCATATGAAGCCGAACAAGCACAGAAAAAACGTGAAGCATACGAACGGGCACAGCAGGCGAAAGCACAGGAAGCCGCAGCGAAGGAAGCCACAGCTAAAGCGGCAGCCAAGGCAGCAGCGGCCAAAGTAGCACAAGAAGCAGCTCAAAAAGCGGCGGCGGAGGCACAGGCTAAAGCTCGCAAACCCGTGACGCCTACTCCACCCGCTGCACCACAGGACTTAATGGCTGATATAGCTGAGTTGAAGAAAGACGCGGATAAACTACAGTCACAGATAGGAGTCACCGGGAAACAGCAGGAAGAGCTAAAGGTAACCATCAAGGAGATCGAGGCCACCAGAGATAAAATTAGAGGAAAGCCTCAGACGATCAAAGAGATTGAAGAGACTGTGGCTAAGATTAAGGAGATAAAACAGGATCTTACAGAAAAACGTGCACGCGGTTCGTGGTATGGTGAACGACCCACAATTGACTTCCATAAGATCACACAATCACTATATGAAAAGTCCAACTACCCCACAAAGGCGGAGATCGATAAAGCACTCGAAGAGCATGGTATGGCAGCTATGCGTGAGTTCGGGCCCAAGTCCGTAGGTCAGGCACTAACTCGTCTAGCATATGGTGCCGCTGAGATGATAGAGGGCGGTGTTACTGAGGCTACTTTGGGATTAGCATACGATCCCAAATCTAGTGAAAGACCACTAGCACTTCCATTACAGGTAGCTGGTGGATTACTCACACCGACGGCATTAGACTATGCATTTGGTGCTGTGCTGACTAAACTTGGTATCACCAAGGCGGGCCGTAAACTGATCAGGAAGCTGGGAGGGCTCCTTGAGTCTGGTGACGATATACCAACTAGCTTGACGATTGCTGAGGCTAAACAGTTTGAGAAAATAATGGGCACAAGTGGCATAACCACAAGTGACTTACGGAAGCTGGATAAGAAAACCCTCAAAACTATCCAGGATGTAGCCGAATACTATGAAAAACACCCTGCTCAGTTCACTGCAGGTGCCGCCTATGTACCACCTGAGCAGCTATTCTACGATGAGATCATAGACAACCTAGGCTGGGACGTAGACGAATACATAGACTTCCTGAAAACCTACGGTGACAGGCTGAACGTGGACAAAAACTTTTTGGCGGGTGTATTGCTGAGGGTCAACCTTAACGACGTCGTTAAAGTCCTAGACGCCACAGCCGTAGAGATACCAAGCGACTACAAGGATCGTCCCGCCTCACCGGGCTTAGTGCTAAGAGAGGAAACCAAGACGATACTAGACGAAGCACTCACACCGTTGCCAGAGGAGGTGCCCGACACAATACCACCCGGCACAATACCCAAAGAGATACCCAAGACGATACCAGAAAAGATACCAGGAACACCACCAACACCACCACCGGAACCCGTACCCGAAGAACCCACACCGCCACCACCCGAGGAACCCACGGTGCCCTTCCTGCCTAAGTCCAAGCCGGAGGAGAGGCGAGACATCCGTTTACGCCTATTCAGTGGCCCCAAGGAGAAGTATCGCGTAAAGTTCAGCTACCCCAAGGGACAGAGCCAGACGTTGACGGTGGAGGCCCGGAGCTTCCCCGAGGCGGTTAACAGGGCTCAGAGGAGCCGCAGAGGGAACAGGTATCTACCCAGCGTAGTGGATATAACGAAGGTGAGAGGATGAAGAAAAGAATTATAGTGATTATTATAATTCTAGCCGCGCTAATACCAACTACCCCTGTTGTGGCTCTGCCCGCGACGGTAGCTACAAGCACAACTGAGTATGCTGTAACGCCAGGATTCCAATGTAAGGGGTTCTACGCTGAGGGCCTATTCTGGAATTTCTACAGTGACGGGACAAACGCTGGCTGGGAATTCTCTGCCGATGGTACTACATGGGATGGAGCATTTACAAGTATAGGTGTAGGCACTTCTGGATCCTATTTCAGTGTTTGGTTTGACGGCGCATATGTCCATTATATAATCACCCGTGATTATGACCTGTTTTACCGTCGCGGTACACCTGTAAACGATGGTTCTATCAACTGGTCAGCGGTTGAACAGACAGTATACGATGGCGGAGATGGGGATGAGTATACGTCTCCTTGTATCACAGTTGACTCTGCAGGGTATGCGTGGATCGGGGCACGAAGTGATCAGCTTGATGGTGATGACTTTCCTGTTGCGATTAAGAACGCCGATAACGACGGTACGTGGACTACTGATTTCGTCTACGAGTTAAGCGCAATAGATGCCGTTTCTTGGAAAGTATGTCCTGTTCCACTGACCGATGGTAAAGTTTACATGATTTACTGTCTTGGTGCCCACTCTCCACTTGGGAGACTGTATGATGCGGGTTGGGGGGCCGAGGAAAACGACCTAGCTGATTTCTCTATTAGCGGTAATTCTTTGTTCTCCGCTGTGGCAGATGGGGATGATATTCACTTCGTTTATACCAAGGCTGGTCCTGATCAGATCAGGTATAATAATCGTACCTTCGGGGTAGGCTGGATGGCAGCGGATGTGCTGGTACAGGCTTCGGTAGAGGCAGATACCGGCCCTGTCCTTTCTTTTGATACAGATACAAACAATCTCTACTGCTTCTGGACACATATTGACACTGACTATGTTTACTATAAGGCGTGGAATGATATTGACGGATGGGACGCTGGTGCGACGGACTGGATAGATGAAAGTATAGATGACTTCAAACGTGACAGACTGATAAGCTCCTTTTATCAGGACTACAGCGGTTACATCGGGGTTCTCTATGTCACAGGACTCGCCGACCCGTACAATGTGAGGTTCGCGTTCCTTGATTTACTCAGTCCGAATAACGACGCATGTGATAGTGACGCACTGTTTAACCGTGGAGAGGCCGGTTGGGTTAACATTACAGTCTCTGACCCACAGGGAGTAGCAAATATCGACTCAGTCGATATTCAGGTGAATACGATGGGTGATTTTGAGAGCTTCACCCTCCGCTGGACCCAAGGGGGGGCCTTTACTGAGCAGAGCGACCCAGACGAAATCTGTACCCTTGACGCGGTGAACAGCACCGCCATAAACCTGAACGCCACAGCAGTACGGGTGTGCTATCACTTTACCATGACCGGAGGCGCAGACGGGGCTTGCGCTGTAAAAGTGACAACCACCGATGACGATGCAAACACAGACATAGACACCTATGCCGCAGAGTTCAACTATCAGACGATTGGGTGGAACCCTATCGGCGACCTCATAGACTCCGCATTCGCATTATTTGGCATCAGTGGCTACATGGCAAGTGCTACCGCGTTCATTAACGCGATAAAAGATCATTTCATTGACAGCCTCATCAACCTAGCGGTGCTGATTAACCTCCAGTTTCAGGTGATCTGGCAGGTGTGGGGCTGGGCTACAGGATGGTTCACCAGAATGATCACCGCTATTCTGAACTTCGGCAACCAGCTGCGTATGATACTGAACGGAACCCATCCCTTGTTAGCCGGGGCCGTGGACCTGTGGACTTACTTCAACTTCGCCTCCGCAGGGCAAGCCGTATTCGATGTTGCCCCTCTCTTCCTGATACTATACTGGATAGACAGCATGGGTAAACGGGCTCGCACCCAGGGCAGCCTTCAGGTACTCTACAATGACCTCAGTGCATTCGCCAACGTCTTCGCCTACTTCATGGGAGCCTTCAGTGGCGTCATAGGCTTCATCGAAGGAAAGATCAGCTGGCTACTGAACGCCTTGACCTAGTAGCCTAGTAGTATAAACTTTTATACCTCATTAAATATAATGTTGACACATGGGACTACTACAGAAGGCTTCTGGGATAAAACGGCGGGCCAAAGGCGCGATTAGCCGGATGTCTGAGGCCCAGAGAAAGCGGCGGGATGCAAAACAGCAGAAGACCAAGGACAAGTATGCACGCCAGATAACTAAAGAGGCTGCTAAGCTTAAGAAGATACAGGAGGAGCAGCGCGTCGTACAGGCGAAGCTCCGTACAGCCAATGTTAAGCGTCAACTTAGTTCAGAGAAGGAGAAACGTATAATCGGTAAGATTGAAGATGTGAAAGACATTGGGCGGCGTGCTCAGCGTATCGCGGGTCATTTAACTGGGAAGAGGAAACCGGCGAAAAAGAAGAAGCGAAAGAAAAAAAAGAAGAGTAAACGTTAATCCATGTTTTGGAGTCTGCGGCGTTCCTCGCTAACCTCGTTCTGAAGCCTCAATGTCAATAGTTGGGCTTCTAAAGTTTCTGCTTCCTGGTTCAGTAACTCTAACTCCTTCTCGCGTCTGATGCGTGTTTTTTCCTCACGATCTTTGACTCGTTTGGTGTTCCAGTCACGTATGCGGGTGTAGGCTAGTCTAACCCATGTGTAGAAACGTAGAACGGTGTCTCGGATGCCCAACTAATATAGTTAGGTTATACAACTATTAAAAAGTATATACTCTATTCATTAAGTTTATCTATATAATGGTCAAGTGAATAAAGAATTATGAACGAACAAACAATAATAAGAATATGTCCTAATAGGATCATTGTCTGTCCTCCTTGCCACCCAAATTACTGATTTTAGCTAGCAAGACCCCTATTACTGAACAAGTAACCCAAAAAAGGATCGTCATTTTGTCATAATCGCTAATCATTGGGTTTCCTTCCCCTCATCTATTAAATCATCAACTTTCTGAATTGGCACCTTATATCTACATTGAGGACAGGTGGCGTAGAATTTCTGTTTTCCGCCATAATCCCATGTGTAGTCACAGTGATTGCATTTGAGCTTCATTTTTTATTTAACGCCTCCGTTCTTGTTTATCCCTTCCTTGGATATGAAAACTCCAATCTCTTGAATCCCATGATCCATAGAGCTTTAATTCATTATAGATTACGTGCATTTTGTGACTGAGCCAATGGCTGTGTGTAATACTTTGTGGAATCATTAATAATCTGAACATCCAACATTTCTTCAACAGTTCAAATATCTTCATCATTTAACGCCTCCGTTATTATCCAGTATGTATTCTCCGTTTTGTTTTATCGCTACTAGGACTGTATCGCCTATTTCTATGACCGCGTATTGATCCGGTGTTACCTGAATAGTTTTACCCGACTCTACCACTATGAGGTACCGCGTCACGGTGGTGGCGACTTGGCCGACCAGCACGACAACCGTGTTAGTTTTCTTATCCACCACCACATCATCAAAAGTTTTAACGACCGGTGAAAGCATACTTAGCACACTGTAGAGAGAGAGGCCGATAACAACAATACCGATTATTGCTATGAGGGCTGAGGACGTTCCCAGGAGATCCAAACTTTCTCTTTTTTCAGGTCCTATCATTTCCGTTCAATTATTACTACTACCTACCTAATATATAAGGGTTACTACCTACCTAACTCTAAAAAAGTGGTTTAGTACCCCCAGCCTCGCGCTAGGTATGCTACTGCCGCGATTATCACTGCTAACAGCATCGTCCTCCACGCCGCGTCCAGTGACATGTCGCCCTTCCCCACTGCGTGAACCACCATGAGAAGCACAAGCAACGTGATTAAACCGATTGCCACAGCCGCCGTGTCATACAACTGGGCTGTGACGCCGCTCACGTAGGATACCACGACGGTTCTAGGGGTTCCTGTGGTGGGGATGCTGGCTATGCCGCCCGCATAGGTGAAGGCTGTCTCCACCCCGTCCACTGTGACTGAATTGGGTGTAGATAGAGGGTTTGTGGGCACGTTTCGCCTGTAATAGATGTAGCTGACTATTGCGCCTGGGGCGGCGGTTATAGTGTAACTTACCTGGTCATGGCCTACGTTGGTGACAGTCATGTTTGCCCCGGCATCAACGTCAAGCCTAGTTTTCCTCTAAGTATGCTTTCAGAAGGCTTCGTATTAGTCCAGAGAAGTTGATGGCACTATCTTTTTTTATTTCTTCTACCACTTCGGTTTCAAGGTTTACGGTGTAAGCCTTCAACATCCTAGATGAAATATACGTATGTAAGTATAAATATTTATACTTATACACGTATAATTTGTTGAATGAGGACTTTTCAGCTGGTGGTTAACCTTTGAAGTGGTCCGTAGTATTACCCATCCATAACGAGGAGAAAACGTTGCCCACCACGTTGCCCAGCATCTACAATCTACAGCCCAACGAAGTAATACTAATACTTGACAGATGTACCGATCATAGCGAACGGATATGCCGCATCATAAAGGATCAGCACCCAGACACAGATACACGGATCATTCAGGTAAACGGAGATCACCGGGAATGGACCATGCGGGGGGCCTACCTTAGACGCCTCGGCTACATAAAGGCCAGCCATGACGCCATACTTAACACGGCGGCAGACATCATACATGACCTCAAGATAAAGCAATACATGGATCTCATCGGTGAATACGGCCTCATTAGTTTCGGGTTCCTAGATTATCCGTATAACATACAGTGCTGGCTCCGAAAAGCTATAAGCACATTCACACCTTTCCACGGCTTCGCGGGGCTCCAAGCCCTAAGCCGAACCGCATGGCAGAATACAGAAGACTTGAAAGCCTGTGCCAAACTCCCTAGAAGTGAAGACACACACCTATATATGGCTATCAACTCTCGATACAAAACCAAATTTATAAACACAGGTTGTATTCACCTAAGACCCAACGAAACACAGAGAGATCACTATCTACGAGGGCAAACCCAGTGGACTCTCCTACACAAATCCCTGCAGTTCGCAATAATGCACAGCATCTTAATGGTACGCCCAGCATCCCTAGTTGGCTACCTACACGCACGAAAACACGGAGACATTAACGCTTGAAATACTACCTGCTCAGACGGACTCTCCCCCTACTCACTTTCTTGGTGTTCAACTACATGGAAAGAAAAGACATTAATCAAATACCAGTAAAACGTCTTGCCGCCACATTCACCATCGGCTACCTCATACTAGGTCTAGCAACCAGATATATAGGGCCGATTCAGTGGGGACTCACCCAGGTCTTAGGGCTCCTGATATTATCCAAATCCTACAACATATACTATGCTGCTAACCTCAGCCTATCCGCCGTCATGTCGATGTCGTGGCTCTATGAGTTACCCTGGTTTCATCCACAATCCATGTTCATCAGCAATAGAACATATATGCCTCATATCGGCCTCATATGCACCCTAATCACTCTAGGTTTGCTTCATCGTACAGGGTTCAAACCCTCCGCAAGAACCGGGGCTACGTTAGCCTTCTTCGTGTTATGGGAGATCATGATGGTGGTGATTTTGGTGAATCACTGGAACCCGATAATGAGACAGGCGGGGTTTCTGAATGTGGAGTATTATATACGGCTAGGAGGATCAGTGACCCTTCTTTCCTTATTCCATGAAATGAGAGCAGTCAAAGAGAGGGATCAAAATGAATAAGATAGACGCTGGTTTTAAACACGGCTCTGGTTTCAAAATAGGGTCTTTTAATCATATTCACCCAAACGTAACCGTAGGCCAAAACGTAACTATAAGGAGCTACGTTGAGTTAAGACCCCACACCATCATCGGTGATAATTGCTATATAGACAGCGGAGTAAAAAGCTCAGGCGAATGCAAGATAGGTAACAACGTGACAATCAGATACGACACCATAATCGCGAGAAACACCTACATCGAAGACGATGTATTCATAGCACCACAAGTTATGTTCATCAACATCCCATTCAAAACTAAAGAGAAAAAACCCACGATAATCCGAAAAGGAGCAAAGATTGGCACAAACACCACCATTAACGACGGCGTAGAAATAGGTGAAGGCGTCATAATTGGCGCAAAATCCTTTGTAAATAAAGACTGCCTAGAACCAGGCGTATATATAGGCACACCAGCGAGGCGAATATCTTGATCCATCCCTCCGCGATAATACATGAAAACGTTGAGATAGGGGATAACCCTGAAATAATGGAGCTCTGTGTAATCGGGGCCCTACCCATCGTGTACCGGAACTGGACCCGAATACCGGCACCATACGGCGTACAGATAGGTGACAACGTTCACCTTCACTCCTCAGCGCATATATGCAGCGGAACAGAACGAGCCACCAAACTAGGAAACAATGTTATACTCGGGCAGATGACTATAATCGGGCATGATGTAATAGTCGGAAACCGAGTGATGATCATAAACACCTGCTCAATCTCCGGGTGGGTAGAGATAGGTGACGACGTTGTAATAGGGCCGAACACCACCATCAGGAACCGCGTCAAAATAGGGAGCAACGTGATAATTGGAATGGGAAGCAACGTCACCAAGGACATTCCATCGAACAGCCTCGCATACGGGAACCCCTGCAAAGTGATAAAAACACTCGGACCTGGGTTGCCAGCTAAAAACCTGGTCCGGCTCGCATTAAAACGTATGAGTTTAACATGATTACCTTGACCCTTGGCTGCGGCCCCGACACCCGAGGAGACATACGCATAGACATAGACCCATATGAACCAGGCGTCAACCTCGTTGCTGACGCCCAACATTTACCATTAAGAACTAAATCGGTACACCGGGTTTACAGTAAGTCGATGTTAGAGCACCTTCCTACCCCGCATAAATGTCTCTTAGACATACAGCGAGTGACAAGAAACACCGCTATAATTATAGTGCCTAACGTTCTCCGGTTCACCAGAATAATCCGCACCCTGCTAAACCCGATGCACAAAGTAAACCCAGACACCACCCATTTTCAGGCATGGGACGAATGGAACATCAAATACATGGTAAACCAGATACCGGGACTAGAAATAGTTGATATTACGTGGAAAGAATATAACGGCACCAGATTTAGGTTCCTACCTCGATGCCTATTCTGCAGCCACATGAAAGTCACGTTGAAGGTAGCTAAATGAAGGTACTGCATGACTGGGATGATCCATACCTCAACCCCTGGCACGCCCTACGCCGAGCCCTCTACCTGATCCTATACGCAGCATCCACCCAGATCCCCATACTCAACAGGATCCCCAGAGTAGCCATGATCCGAGAAGAGACACGGGAACACGCTGACACCCTCGCAAAACTCGATGCACTGGTGGGAATAGAACCCATATTCGGGATCAGGGACACAGTATCCCAGGCGTACCCTGACATCATCAACGAACTAACCATGAAATACCGTGCAGATGTAAGACGACACATACATATCGGCTGTAACTCTGACCCGGCCCGGGTGCGTACCTGGGAGCCAATAGATGGATTGGAAGCCGTCACAGCGCGGCTATGGCATTTCGACAGAGACTACGCGAACGGCAACCCAGTAGAGCTCAACCCTGATGAAGTCGCTGTCTGGCATGTGGACTACCCCCGTTTTCTGAAACACTACATCAACTGGCTCTACGGTTTTATGCCTTTATTGAAACACCCAACGCTTCAAGAAGACCCTCATCCTCCATAACCTTAGTTAAGATAAACAAGACCGCCGCACTGTTACTATTCACCCCACGGATCTCAAGCTCCTCCCGATGCTTCTCACGGTAAGCCTCGATCAGTTTATTCCATCCAGTGGGAACCTTCCAAGTAGTATAACGATCCAGATCACTCATGATCATCCTTCTCTCTTATTGACTCAATGATTTTTACCGACATATCTAAATTCTTTTTCTCTGGCTCTGGGAGAACCTCTTTAAAAGCCACTCGAACACAGTGCCTTATAATAACCCAAAGCTGAAGATCCCAAAACTCAATCTCCGTTAAATGTTTTCTATATAGGGTAGGCCACTCATCACTATCATCCGGCAACGTCTTGATTCTCTTTAAATCAGAAATAGGCATCCTATTCTCCAATCTTATAATCTGCTGAGAAACCAACTCCAAGCTCCTCCTAGCCACTTGACTAAGTTTATAACTATACTCACCCACGACACACACCTAGTTTGGCATAAAAACTTATACTATAAAACGCCACCGTTAACAATCCCAATTAATTGAGAGCATAAACCATTTCGCTGGATAATATAGATCAGTGTACGAAAACAGTTAAATATGTAGTCAATGTAGCCACTACATAGACATGAAATGAGTGTAAAAAACGAAGAACAACAAACAGAATACGACAACGCCGCCATAAACATCGTTATCACAGTCTACAACTGGCGCAGACTCAACGCACAGAAAATGCCAGGAGAGAGCTTCAACACAGTGATCCAACGACTCCTAGACGAAAAGGAGGCCCCCGCATGACTACCGATGAATTATTCAAACGCCTCTTCTGGAAGCCACAAGACGAGAAACTAGACCTACGCGAATACTTGGAGGTTTGTAAGTGACGGTCTACCAAGATGGTTACTATTGCCACGTCTGCAACAAAACAGTTACGGCTAAGATCTGGTGGAGCAACGACGAAAACGATCTCATAGCCTCATGCACCGAATGTGGAACCGAGTTACAGCGAGTCATACCAGCACCCGCGTCAAAGCTAACGTGGCTTAAAGGCTACCTAGAAACATTCTCCACGCCGCTTGCGGGTGGAGACACAAAGCCGGGGCGCAAAGACGCTGGATCTAACTCCTCCAGGATTCTCGCCCCGGCCACACCCACAGAGGAGGACGCCGCATGAAATGCCCTATATGCTTCGTTGAGATGGAGGCCCGTGGCACCGTCCACTTAATGAAGGGAAACATCGGCACCGTCAGCATAAAAGCACATGCTCAAACCTGCCCCAACTGCCACCACATAGAACTCAGGGAGATAGAAGATTGAGCTTCACCGAGAAAATTGACGTACTCGACCTACTCGTCAACATCCTCAAAGAACACGAACAGAAGCTCGACGAGATCGTTGAACGCCTAGAGACATTAACGGAGGCGTTAACACGCTGAACCCTGCTCCAGTGGCTTAACCCTAACTTTTTTCTCCCGTCCTAGCTGTCCAACGTTTTCCACTTATTTATATATAGAATAATACATTATTATAGGTTTATCTTTTTTTTATTTTTTTAGAAGGTTAGACAGGTTGGACGAGAAATAACAAACGTTTGATATTCCCAACAATTAATCGACATAAAAAAACTATATAAAAAAGACGAAACCTAATAGTCTTCCAGATATTCCTGCTTCTCTTCCTCAGTCGGCCTACGAATACCCTGCCACACCCAGGGTCGGTAGTCGGGTTGCTCTGGGTCGTAGAAACGCCTCTTATCTATGAAATCGAAGTGGTGCATCATGCGTTTGCCGACCTTATCCTTAGTCCATAATATTAGCTTGTGCCGTTTCGCGTATTCTATGAAGTCCTCGTAAAATATTTGGCAACTGTAGATTCCTTCGCTGTCCAGGATCACGTTTTTGCTGTAGATGAATGCGTACAGTGGGTTGCTTAGGCGGTTCCACTCGGCTTTGATCTCTTCGGTGGTTGGTGGCTCGGTGAAGCTATTGTTTGTTAATAGTCTAACGAGGCCGCGTAGAGCCCAGTTCAATATACCGGGGAGTTCATCCAGTAGCTTCTCACCAATATGAGGATCTCGGCGGGGGTCGCCCTCGGGGAATTGTTCAAAGAATTTGATTATGAACCAGCGTCGGTAGAAGGCGTCGGTGTCGTCGTAGCAGTATGGCATGTTGTTGCAGCTCATGAAGTGTTTGCATGTGCTTTTGAAGAAGAACGGGTTTTTTCCTTTGCGTTCACCCATGATCTGATCTCCACCAGTTGCGGTCTTGAATTTAGACGTGTTTTTTAGGTCGGTGGTTGCGGTGTCTGCGTCTATGTTGGCCAGCTTCAAGTAGAGTTCGGCGAGATACCATCTGCCGTTGCAGAGGTCGTATAATCCTATGGTGGGGCAGTTCTCAGCACCTAGCAAGGCCCTTATGACTTCGAGTAGTGTGCTTTTTCCGTTGTCACCGTCACCGAGAAACATTATCACCTTATCCCATCCCCAGGTACGGTAGAGACAGTAGCCGACGTATTCCTGTATCCAGTAGAGCTCTTTTTCTTGTCTTGGTAGGATCTCGTTGAGGAATTTCATCCATTTTGGGCATGTGGCGTCTGGGTCGTAGTATGTTGGTATCCGGCTGGTTACGTAGAGTTCGCTGGTGTTTTCTCCGATGTCTACGATCCACTCGTCTTCTAGTTGGTGGACCCATAGGATGCCGTTCTGTACGGGTATGTATTCGGGGGCTAGTGTGAATTGATCCCTCTCTAGGTATGTCTCATATCTGATGTTTGCGAATGTCTGGTTAAGTAGCTTGGTGCTGAAGCTGTCGATCCACATCTTTTTTATGTCTTCGCCAAGCCTGATCTCTGCGTTTGGTCTATACATTTCGCTGTTGTATAGCCACATGTCACCCGGGTCATTCACGTTTATCTGGGTGGGTTTTATGGTTACAAGAGGATGTTTTAGCTGTAGATAGGTGGCTAGTAACGCTGGTTTGAATATGCTTTTTGTCTTTTTCTTTTTGTCGTAGTGGTAGAATATTGCGGTGTCTGATCGGATCATTATTTCTTTTATGCGGTATATTCCGAGGTTCCAGAGGTCGTTGCTTGAATAATTATAGGTGTTTGGGTCTTGTTTCATTAAAACGGCGTCGATCTCTATGGGATCGTATTTCTGGTATTCTGTGCGTCGATTAATGTTCTCGGCTTCTATGGCGAGCCGCTTTGATATTAGTTGCTTAAGTTCCTCTGACACAGATTCACCTACCTGACTCTTTGACCGCAGTTTTTACATTGGTACGCGCGTTTGTCGGCGTGATAGATATGTTCGGTGCATCCACAGTGGCGGCATTTTTTAGGCATCAAAAACCTCCAAGTATTGATTGTTGGCTTAATCCAGTTGGATTCAAATCATATATGAAAAGATCACGGGGAAGCCAATTAAATTTCCAAGCATAAAACGATGAAGGATCATTATTGTCTTTTTCCCTTGGTTTCTTTATCTTGTTATCCATGAGATACTGTACAAACTTTTTAAAATCAAGGATGCGAAACCGGGTGAACCCTGTTTCTTCTTTATTTACATGCCCATACGCATAATATGCGGCGATGATCTGGTTTTGTTTGAAAGCCTCGAGTACGCGGTATGTTTCTGATTTATACCCAGTCATGCTTGTTTTTCTTAGTGTGAAATCATCATAGGAGACATTCCATTTTCTGAAACGTTGTGCTAGGAAATTCACGTTCCCATTTCTATACTTTATTAGCTTCTCCGCACCAGCCACATCTAATATTAGTTTAAGGTGGTTGCCTCGTTCATCGTCAAGCGGGATGATCTCTGTGTTAGGCCACACAAAGGGATAAATCTGTTTCTCAGCTAGTGGTTGAATCCTTTTTACAGCCCACCACATCTGCGTATCAAAACTAGGATTGCCCATTATTTTCCTCCATTGTACCATAAGTAAACCATCCTTCTCGAGGCTTGCGTGCAAAATAATCTAGTTTAGCTCCGTAACACAAGGAATCAACCAAGTCATAAAATTCATCTGGTTTAACGCTATGTCCTCGAGTAGGAGCTATCAATGCTGTGGTTTGGCCTTTTAGTTGCCATAATGGTTTTCCTTTTATAGCTAAAATACAGTGGTCTGTTTGGCCGCGAAGCCAAACACCTACACCCATCTTATCTTTGATCCAAGTTAGAACCGATTTTTGTTCAAACCCCCACTGCTCAATTATGTGGAAAGCCTCATGAAGATATTTGGTTGTAACCCACAGCCAAAGCACACAATCATCCTTTGCTGGGATGCTAATGGCTTTTATTTCATCTAAAGTCATTCGGGGGTAATCTACACCACCTCTCCATGATCCCTGATCTAATATATCCATGTCCCAAGGTGGATCAATAACTACCACATCATATTTCCCAGTTATCGGGTCAATGTTCTGTATTTCTTTATTTAGCTGCTCAATTTTCTTCCTAGTTTTTATATTTTTGAAAATAGTGTAAACCTTTTTAACCCCTTTTTTAAAATCTTTTAACTCATTTTCATTTGCTTCGTTTAAAACATGTTTAGCTTGGCGGTATGTTTCCCGATTTATACCCATTTTATTAGCCACAACTTCATCCGTTCTAACCTTTGCCAAATTTTTGGCAAGGGGTACCCCTGCTTTCATATTTTTTTCTGCCCTTTTTCGGTATAGTGGCTCAAGTTTTAATCCTAAAACGGTTTTTTGATAATCTATTAATTGCCTTCGGACTACATTGGTTTCTATTACATAAATTTCTTCATCTACACGATCCTCAAAGTGCTTGCGTTCTACATTGATTTTTTCTTTACCAAGTTCCTTATACGCTTTTAGGCGGTGGTGCCCATCTAGTAAAACCTTATCATGATTGATAATTATAGGTTCATAGAGCCCCACCTCGGCTACGCTTTCCTTGAGGCGTGTATATTCCTCATCGGAAAGTATTGGCACCAATAAACTGTACTCAGGATCAATCTTTATATTCTCTACAAGCTCGTATTCGGTGTTAACTATCTGGAAGATGGCCTGCTTCATGATAGCCCCCCTATGCGGTTAATTCGTCGCGTACCATGGCCTGTATAAGCCCAGGGTTCTCCCGCTGAATCTTCTGCCTTATCGCATCTCTGATGAATTCACTCATGTTGCTATGAGTGTCGGCTGAGACAATGCGTTCTATTAGTTCTTTCATTGTAGCTGGGATCTGTAGCGTTATTAACACTTGGTCCCGGGTCTTCTTCGACATGATTAGGTTACTTACATAAAACTTATATAAGCCTTATGGTATAGGGCTATTCATGGCGTTACGGAAGTTAGAACCAGAAGACTACGACCTCCTCGACCAGCGCGACGAAGAGCAGATCCTAGCCGAGATCAAGGGCAACATAATTACGGAGATGTTCTACAGCTTCACCATCGAAGGACGGAAAGTCACAGGCGTATCTTGGGTGGGAACCAAGGAGATCGCCCGACAATACGGCAACGTAAACATGGACTTCATAAAATGTGAGGAGACACCGGACAGCTATATAGCCATCGTGAAGGCTACGGATACTAAGCGCGGCACAAGCTTACTGGGCACAGCCATGCAGAGCAAAACCATGAAAATACGAGGCGAGGACAAGCCAGACCGTTTCGCCTACACCAAAGCCGTGTCAAAGGCCCAGCGTAACGCCATCCGCGCCATCATACCTGAAAGATACCTCTTGGAGATGTATGAGCTGTTCACGAAGGGCGTTAACTTCAAGACACTAGTCCCGCCAAAGCAGACGCCGAGGAAACAGGTTAAAGCCACGCAACAGGCAGAGAGCAAAGAATGGAAGCTAAAAAACGACAAGATCGATCCAGAGGAAGAGGCGATGGGTCTCACACTTGAGGCGAACGATCTGGATCCGGAGGTGGTTACGATCATGAAGTACGGTAAAGCGATTCGAGTGCAGCCCAAAGAGGAGTTCGACCAGGAGAAGTTTGACGAATATAATCATGTGATCGTTGACTTGTTGGGAGGCAGATACGTTAAAGAGTGGGGTTACTGGGAGAAGCCGATTAAATAACGGCGTAGTGTGTCACGGGAGGCTTCCTAATGCCTGGTAACTGGAAGCTAGACGCAATCATAAGAAGCCTCGGCGACGCAGGCCAAGCATGTAGCAGCCGCCGCATAGCAGAGGATATAGACGACATGACGCCGAGACAGCTAAGCAACTACATAGCAAACAATCTATTACACAAGTACGTCACCGCGACCCGGGAGCCCATCCACGGCAACAACGCCGCGCCCTGGCTGAACCTCTACACACTCACCGAGACAGGCATGGACAAGTACAGGAGACTCCAGGATTGACGGGTTCTAACTGGCTGAACTGGCGCACCCGGGCCATCGTGAAGGCTATTGGTGAGGCGGGTAAATCGTTGAACCCCTGCGAGCTCGCGGAGTTGACTGGGCTGCACTCTGGGGGAGTGGGGAATTACATTAAATGGAACATGCTAGGCGTGTTGGTCCATGTCACCCGGGAAGAGACAGATCCGAATAACGGCCACACCATCAAATACTACGGGTTAACCCCACGGGGAGCAGCGAAACTGGAGGCCGCCGAATGAATCAGCAAAGAGTGCAGCTAAAACCCCACACATGCCAACAGCCCTGTAAATACTATGACCAGGACGCCGTGATCTGCAACGAGGAGCCCCACAACTGCCCACTAAGGAGGCGAAACCGTTGAAGTGCTGTAAAGCCGCCGGGCTTATGAACCCTAAACAGGACACCCGCCAGATCAACCCACTGTACTGCGTCAACTGCGGCACACCCTTCAAACGACTGAGGAGAAAAAAATGAATGAAAACATAGTTAAAGCCCTGAAATACGCCAAGTTAGGCACGGGACTCGCCTTCTTGGGCCTACTACTCAGCCTCAGCCTTGGGGTGGTAATCATATACGGAAAGCTAAACGGGTGGTGGACATGAACATCTTGGAACGCCTAGAATACTACCGCAGCGACGGCACCTACATAGGTCACCAGACACGCCCCGGATGGAGAGAAGCCTTGCCCGTCTACCGTTTCTTCTGCCCTAAATGCGGAGAGGTTGAGAACTACCCCCAGGGTCATGCTGAGATCCTCCGCTGCCCTAAATGCGATAAAGAGGATTTACGGAGGCGGCGATCCAGAAGAGAGGCAAAACTTAGGACAGAGAAGGAAGAAACATAGGGAGAGTGTATAAAATGGGTATAACTATTTATACTACCACCCACACACATACACACATGGAGTGCAAAGCCTGCGGTTCAACAAACACAGTACGGCATGGCCTCTACAATAACAGGCGCGGCAAATACCAGAGATACAAGTGTAAAGACTGTGGTCGCGTATTTATTGGAGAACTAATCATAAAAGGAGGACACCAGAATGAGTGAATCCGAAGTTAAGTGGCAATTTTATATTCTATTATCTTCGATAGGATACCTTTTTGCTGTGTTGCTTATCGCCAAATATAATCAAGAATGGTTATTGGCCCCACTGAATCTACCTCATTTTAATAGGCTATCTTTATTGACCTTCTCCCTGTTTGGTGGAATCTGTTTCTTTGGGATGTGCCAATTTGGATATTACATCTGGAAAGGATCATTATACATTGTTAGCTGGTTTTCCAGATTTACATCTGAAAAGGAGGAACAGAGGGTTGAGTGAAGTCTTATTCTGGGAAATGTTTTGGAAAGTTGCCCTTCCAAGTTTATTGCTTATGGCTGGCCTCATAATAGGGATCATAGGTACACTATTAGTTCCGATCTCCAATGAGGAGAGAAACAAAGCAGCCAAAGAAATCGAAGAGAAAATATCAGGGATCATACGTGAATTAACACGCCCATTAAAAGACCTAGAGATGATTGGGGTGAAAGTTATTCTTTCCTATGCTATAGGTATGTTCATCATAATGATTGCTGGAGCCACATTATCAGACATACTTGGTTTGCCTACAATTTATGATATAGCCATCAGAATAGTCACAGTCCTCGCAGAGTATTACCCAATAGTACTCTACAGCATAGCAACAGTGTACCTTGGGCAAGAAACGGCTAAAGCAGTTGGCTCCATCATCAAATGGTTTGTGAAACTGATTGAACCACTTTCATTTTTTAAAAAATCCACATTCACATCTGAAAAGAGGTCAACAAAATGAAGTCAAGAGAAGGTTTTTGGGATGATATTCAAGGATACACAAAAGAGCCACATACTGAAGAAGGGTATGTTTACTGTCATCCTCCTGATTACTGCCCTAAGCCCTGTCATTTAGCTGAAAAAGGGTTGTGCAAACCAGAATCCCAAGTTACCCATGAAACACGGTCCAAGGAGGACATGGAAAAATGAATGTACCGGAACTAATTGAGCTCAATGATAGGGCTCATGAAATCCTCGGATGGAAGGGCGGAGGTTCTATAGAGCTCAGCTCTGATGTCATTGAAGAAGGAGACCTCTGGCTTTATCTTGAAGTACATAGTTCAAGCCTAAAAAGTGGCGATCTATGTGAGAACTTTAACGAACTGAAAGCCAAACTAGAAACGCTGTTTGGAAACAAGGCCGCTGGATTTGACTTCTTCGAGGACGGGAAATCCGAATCGGGCTATTCGGTTTCAGTGCCGTTAGCCCATTTTTCCATTAAACCCAACGAAGTTAGGAGGGATGTGAAAAAATGATTGAGATAGTTATCGATTTCAAAGGACCATGCCCCGAGTGTGGCCATAATGAGTTTCATCTAGTCGATGAGTTTGAAGAAACTCAGTGGATTCAATGTGAATACGGTCAAGCCTCTTTGACAACAGAAAATGGGGAGCTTGTTGAAGAATGACTGAGGAACAGAATCGTAACTGGAAAAATAATCTTCTCCTCTACCTAGAAACCTGCATGGTAGATCACGGTGGCCTATTTAGGTGGAACAAGATCGGTGACGACGAAAAATTCCTAGACGAGTTCAAGGAAGAAGGACTAATCGACTACAGTAGACGCCCATTCAAAGAGATCGAGAAAATGAGGTATAATATGGGTCCAGCGGGACCGTTCACTCATATTCTAACAAAATTCACAGAGGAAGCCTGGATCAAAGCTACAGAACTTCGTAGAGCTAGGGCCGCTAGGCTGTCCGCGAAGTACACGGGAGACAGGACACAATGAACATATTTGACGAATACATGAACGAGCAGTTTAAGAACCACTGTCCAGACTCCGCCAGGTTCCTAGATTCAATAAACCCTATCGCTAAGAAACACGCGGAGGAGGATCGTTTCTTCTTCACTATAGGTATGTTGATTCGTAACGATTTCGATGAGGATGAGGTTATAAAATGGGATCTAGCTATCGCTGGGGTGCTATGTCCAAAATGTCCAAATTATGATCCTGATAATCCCTGCGATGAAGACCCAGCTCAATGTGAGATATGCTTGAAGTTAGAGCAAGAATATCTTACCTCCATTTTCAATCAAGGGAAGCGGTCAACATGAAAGGTGAAGCATGGGAGGCATTCAAACACTTCTCTGGGATAAGCCAAGAGAGCAAGATCCTACCTATGGATGCACTTCATTTATCAATGGCATTCAGAGCAAAACCCACAATAAAAATCTGGGAAAAAACACATGCAGGAGCCAAGAAAATCACGGCCTCAGAGTTCAAAGACCATCCAGCTAAACCACCTTACGCTTTGACTCACATCTTCGCATGGTTAAAAGCATACAGCCCGCATAGGGAAGGCGGATTCTCCCTAGATGAACTTGACATATACGAAATACCGGAATACCCCTTCTTAATCAACCTTCAAAACTCAAACTTCTGGATCACCATAGCCCCAATAAAAACACTTCCATTAAAAACGGTGGAGTCGGGTCAAAATGAAACCTGATAACATAAAGATCTTGATTGAGAGCCGGAAGTTCTTGGCGAAGGCCACAAGGGAGTCAAATGAACGGTATCAGAAATCCATTGAATGCGCCGAACTCAGGAGGCCCGAAAAATGACATATTGTATCGTTCTCAGAATCACAGCTCCCAGTAAAGACCACCTATTAAGTGCGATAGCTGGGGAGATACTAACAGAAACCTTCCTTAACGCAGCATCAGGCGAACATGACTCTGATGAAATGATCCACCCAGAGGGAAACATACTCTTTGAAAAAATGGATTTTATTTTTGAGAATCTAGCTGAACTTGATGCCAGCATTCCATTTGATGAAGAGGGAAACATACAGAGCGCGGGCTTAAACATATTCGCCTATCTCCGCCAAATTCATGCCATATCCCTTGAATCCCAGCAACTCAGGACGGAGGAAAAATAAATGGTACAGCGGCAAGTAGACGAAGAGATACCAACACTCTCCGATATAGACATATTCAAGGAGCTTGACGAGGCCACAACCAAGTTTAATGAGGCAAACAACAAGCTCAGAGAACTTGCTGCAATCATAAAGGAAAAACAGAACCGCCTCGAACAGAACCTAACTGAACACGCTGATCAGGTGAAGTGGACCCGATTTCGCCCCGAATATCTCCGTCACTTCGTAGAGGAACCCTACGTTATTGAACCCTTTAGAATAGACAAGAAGGGGCATGTCCTTGAGTGGCGGGTCTTCGTTCCCAAGATGGTAGAGTTCCACGTAGGCCGCCTAGAACGAGCAACCCACAGCTACAACGTATTCGTAGTCAACCAGTACATGAGATGGTTCGCAGAGATCCCCCAAGAACTCAACGATAGGTTCCCCCAACTAGAGATCGAGCTAAAAGTCCATGACGGGATGCTTCTCACCGCCAAAGAACAGACAGAGCCAACATGGGACCGCTACCGCAAATTCCTCATAAAACGAGCCGGACCAGGGCAGCTACAGATCAAAAAAGGTAGCGAATGGGAGCTTATCGCCCAGATCCTTGAGGACGGGGGGCTACCGTTCAGCCCAATGGGTGTAAACCCAGATGATATTAGAACGAACAGCAAAGGCGGGTTCGCCCTTCATGAAAACTGGAAGATGCGCGACTACCAGAAACAGGCATACGACATATTCACCGAGTACGGGGCCACAGGCATCTATTGGCCCTTTGGCTGTGGTAAAAGCGAGTTTGGCGTAGAACTCTGCGACATCATCAAAGGACATAAACTAATCATAGCTGGAGGCAGCAAAGCCCTAAAAGAACAATGGGAAAACCGGCTCAAGGTACTACCTACAACTCGGAGAAACGAATGCCACATCGTCGTCTACCAGAGCAGCAACGAGATCAACAGGATCATTAAAAAAGTAAAGGAGTTCAGTCTAATAATCTTCGACGAGTGCCACCACCTACCCGCAAAGACCTTCATGCGCCTAAGCACCATCCCCACAAAATACCGCATCGGCCTCACAGGAAGCCCATACAGAGAAGACGGGCACATAAACTACATCATGGCACTCACAGGCTACCCCCACGGCCTATCATGGGACAAATTCGTAACAGAAGGCATAATCAGCCTCGCCCAAGTACAGATCCATGTAGTCAAAAAAGACCGCTACAAACTAACCCTACTCGACAACCTCCTACAACGCGACCTCGGAAAAACCATGATCTTCTGCGATAGCCTAGACCTCGGGGAAAGCATCGGCAAGAAATACGGCATACCCTGGGTGTACGGAGCCTCCAAGGACCGCATAGAAACCATCGAGAAAAACGAGCGAGTGGTAATCAGCCGCGTCGGGGATGAAGGAATAAGCATACCCACCCTAGACACTCTCATAGAAATTGACTTCCTTGGAGGAAGTCGAGCCCAAGCCCTTCAACGAGTCGGCAGACTACAGCACCGCACCATCAACACAGAGAACGAACCAGCGGTACACCACATCATAATGACTGAGGAAGAGGTAGAGAAGTACGGGAAACGGGTTCTCGCCTACTACGATAAAGGATACAAGGTGGACTGGCTCTATGACATGTAATAATTCGACCAAATAC
>Ga0315541_1000509_pt1 | contig 41260 bp, 48 predicted proteins | sample SalMarSW160190MG_FD_203095 | JGI IMG/M metagenome (GOLD analysis project Ga0315541, IMG submission 203095) | Salt marsh sediment microbial communities from the Plum Island Ecosystem LTER, Massachusetts, United States - Salt Marsh Sediment SW1601-190 ...
GTAGCACTGCTTCTCACAGCAACATCGACGTTCTTTCCAAATCTCTCTTCCATCTTTCGATAGCAAATTCTTATCTCCTCTTCTAATTCTTTAGGGCAGGGAGAATTTGCTACCAAATTCCTTATCTTTTCGCCCCTTTCCGCCAAATTTTCCATATCACGTGTATCCAGGCCCGCCAAAGTGTCTCTGATTTTTTGGCTTATGCCTGCTTTCTCTACCACATACTTATATGCTTCAGCAGTAATGGCAAATCCAGGGGGTACATTTACCCCTTTCTCACCCAGATTTCTTACCATTTCACCAAGAGAGGCGTTCTTACCACCGACTAAAGCTACGTCCTTTGCTCCAATCTCTTCAAACCATTTCACAAACTTCATAGTTCTTCCTCCGCTTTACAAAGTATGGTCATACTCGCACATGCCATCTCGGTTAAATCCGCATCCTTACTTACAGGCAGTTAAACTAAAAAACAGACCTCCATTTTATCATGTTTCAGCAAGGCCAAAAGAAGAGGGATTTTTGCCTCTCCCGCTCGGCCCTACTGCAGTCAGCCTATCCTCCTGCCATCTGCTGCAGCGCCATTTTAATCTTCTCTTCTAAGCTTAGCTCCTCAGAATCTGGAAGCTTAGAGATAGCTTTGGTGGCTTCCGTTAAAGAGTAGCCCAAGCCAGTTAAAGCAGCTATGACATCGGCACTCTCCGGGGCTAAGGGCAGGGCTACCTCTTTCCACTCTTTTTCCAGCTTGCCTCTGAGTTCAACGACAAGGCGGCTGGCCATCTTTTTACCGATGCCAGGCACTTGGCTGATGAAGTCGATATCGCCGCTGGTTATAGCCATAACAAGTTGTTCAGGATTCAAAGCCGAGAGTAGGGCTAAAGCCACCTTAGAGCCAACTCCTGAGACGGAAATAAGGTTTTTGAACAGAGCTAATTCCTCGCTTGAGGCAAAACCGTAAAGAGCAACATTGTCCTCTCTCACGTGGAGATGGGTATAGAGGGAGACCTTGCCTTTAACAGCTCCTAATTGGCTTAAAGTTGAGCCGGAGATATATACCCGAAAACCTATTCCGCCGACATTAATGATAATGGAGTCGTTACCACGATATTCCAGTATTCCTTCTAATGTAGCTATCATTTCGGCGTATGTTCAGTGAGCCATTGGTTAAGGTGCCTCTGCTGAATGTGGCACATGGCTACAGCTAAGGCATCTGCAGCATCGCTAGGCTGAGGTAGCTCAGAGAGCCTGAGCTGGACTTTTACCATTTCTTGAACCTGTTGTTTATCGCTTTGCCCATAGCTGGTTATCTGCTGCTTTATCTTGGCTGGTGAGTAATAGTAGATGGGCAATCCCTGGTTGACCGCTGCCAGGATAGCTATAGCTTGTGCTCTGCCAATAGCGAATGCTGACCTTACGTTGTGGCCGATAAAGGGCTCTTCAATGGCTACTTCGCTTGGTTTATGCTTAGCGATAATTTTGCTTAATTCATTGTAGAGAGAGCGCAGTCTTTCCTCCATAGGAAGCCGGGATGGAAGCTTGATTACTCCGCAATCTACCATATGCATTTCTTCCTCGCCATCTACTACACCGTAGCCTAAATTTATAGTGCCAGGGTCAACGCCTAGAATGCACATGTTAGGTTCAACTGCGCAGCTTTTCTAAAGTAGCCTCAGAAAAATCGATATTGGAGAAAACACGCTGTACATCGTCTAATCCTTCTAGCTCGTCGAGGAAATTCAGGGCCTGAATTGCTTTATTTTCCTCCAGCAACACTGTAGTTTGAGGCGTTAGCGAGAGCTCCGCCGAAATCACATGCTCGTTCTCTTCGATAACCTTTCTTACTTTTTCTAAATCCTGAGGTTGCGTGTAAATTTCCACATAATCCTTTTCGGTCTTAACATCTTCAGCCCCGGCATCGATAGCTCGTAGCGCTATTCCTTCGGCATCTGAGGCATTGCTTTCTACAGTAATCACTCCTCTACTCTCAAAGAGCCAGGAGACACAACCACTCTCACCAAGACTAAACCCGTGGCGGGTGAAGAGACGGCGCACATCCTGAATGGTGCGATTACGGTTATCGGTCAAGGCTTCAACCAAAACTGCTATCCCGCTTGGCCCATAGCCTTCGAGTTTCATCTCAATTAAGGCAGCTTCCCCGGCTTCACCACTACCCCTCTTCATGGCTCTCTCGATATTCTCCAAAGGCATGTTATTATCACGGGCTTTCTGTACTGCTAAACGTAACTGGAAATTACTTTCTGAATTAGCTCCACCCTGTCGCACTGCAACTATGATTTCTCGAGCAAGCTTGGTAAATAACTGCCCGCGCCTGGCATCAGTTACTCCCTTCTGCCGCTTAATCTGCGACCACTTAGAATGTCCTGACATTGCTATCCTTTATATCATTTTATCACTGCAACTCCTAAAAGGGAAAGCAGATATCACATTGCAAACAACTTGATGGCATCAGCACTATCATGCTAAGTTTATGATAGCGGGTAAGTCCTGTGTTAAGTGTGTCACCGGAAGGTGTCATAAACTAGCTGTAAGCTAGTCGCTCGCAGGGGCCGCTTTTTCATTTCCCAAAATCTCGTATCAAGCTTTACCACACACAGTTACATTTAATCCTTCTACAATCCATCCCCAGCTTCGCCCACATTGCTTTAATTGCTTTTAAAGCACTCTATAATAACTGGCGAAATTCTTCACGGCTCATCTCTGCATCTCGTAGGATCTTAGACAAAATACCAGAGCCTAAATCCTCACCTTTGTGCACTGGCACTACGGTAGCTCTCCCATCAGCATGCCTCATATAAATATGGCTACCTCGCTGACGGACTATTTCAAAATCTGCCTTTTGTAGAGTACGAACTACTTCGCTGCCAGTTAGGTGAGGTAATCAGCTCATAGAGCTACCTTTTGGACACCTATAAGTTGTAGTTGTTCAGGAGCCAGATCGCCTTCTACTTCCAGGCACAATTGGATAGCTTCTTTTATGCGCTCCATAAGTTCATCCAGAGAGCGTGCCTGAGTATGACATCCCCTAAGGGAAGGTACAGTGCCCACAAAGAGGCCCTCCTCGTCGCGCTCGATGATAACAGTAAACTCTTCTCTCATAATATCTCTCTTTTAACTACTACTTTTAGTATAGAACATGTCTATTACAATGCTTTTACCATACACAGTTACACTTAATCTTTCTATAATCCATCCCCAGCTTCGCCCACATTGCTAGGGTTTCTTTACAAAGAGCAACTTCCTCATATCCATAACTTTCCTTTAGCTGATCGATGATCGTGGCGTATATCTCATAGCGAGTATTGAATCCCACCTTTTTTCCCCAGTTAGAGCTCTCATTTAAGTATTTAACCCAGCTTTTATCCGCAGCCCCGTTGATTGTGCTCTGCAATCCTCGTAATGACCCTAATGTGATCCGTGCGGGAACAAATCTTGTGAAAATCTGGTCAATAAGATTTGTATAATATGTCTTCCACTGTGGGATTGGCACTATAGGGTCAATCCTTATCCTGACTTCATAGCTTGCTTGACTAAGCTTTCGTCCCGCCTCAATCCTTCGAGCAATGGATGGAGCACCTCTTTCCCATCTCTTAGCCACCTTATCTGCATTAAGGCTAAAACTAACGATGACTTGATCATGAGGATTAATCTCTAACAAATTCCCTATATGATCAGACTTGGTTACAAACAATACCTTGTGCCCATTTTGCTGTTCAAACAGAGGAACGATAAATTTGGAAAATGGCTTGCTTGAATTCTCCCACATTAGAGAGTCAGCTATCTCACCTGTGTTGAGTATTTCGGGCGTTGTTAGTTCATTAAGAAATCTCTTAGTATGCGATCCTATCTTTGCATAATCTTTAATCACAGGCTTTGTGCCAGTAGTTAAGAATCTGAAGGTCCCTTTAAGATAACACCAGGCGCAATCGAAAGGACAGCCATAGGCCCATTTCAACTCAAGGAAATGTGGGCAAACAACATTTGTCTGCTTGAGAGGAAATGGCGTCTTATCAAATCTCTTTATGATTGAGCCGTCTCCAACCTGCTGAACTAATGATTCTCTAGAACCATTCAATACTTTGTACTCCTTTATCATAACCTTAGGCTTCGCCATTACGCCCCCCCTCAATTCATTATTTTCAATCATGGCGCAAAAATAATGATGCAACCGTCGGCATAAGTTTTCCCGCGCCGTCTCCTACCATTTGGCAATTCTACATTAATAATCCTTGGCGGGGCAGACTCGTATTCAAGGATTTGCAGCGCCCTAGTTAAATGACGCTGTATGCAGACAGGATGCCATGCCACGTCGTTCTGTATGAGTAATTGCTTTCGGATACTCTGCCCGCAGCGAGACTGATATAGATGGCTTGCCAGTTGTTTTGAATATTCCTCGTCGTAAAGGTCCTTGTCAAATAGGCGTGGTTGGTGTGGATCGATTAAATCGAAATATTGGAAATCTCCGGTAGGCGCGGCTTTCCACATAGCTTGCTTCATCGCTAGCATACCGCCCCAGTGAGCAGTAGCAAAGAAAAGATAGTATTGGGTTTGATTTTGTTTGTTCACCATGCGAAAGGGACGACCTTTCCAACCAAGGCTTTCTAACGCCTTGTGATAAGCTTCCATCAGATAGCTTTCTTTTTGATCAGGATCGGCAATCTGTAGAGCTTGACGCCAGACATTACTCCCATAAAGTTCGTCCAAATACTTATGCTTGCGAGGATCTCGTAGAAACCACTCATTAAGCGATTGATAATTGAAGGTAATCAACACCTCAGATCTACGCTGCTGAGCGAGGCGATTGATTAGGGACATGGGGAAACCGGTGGGACCGAATGGGTCGATGAATACGAAAGAGGGAGCCAATCTTGTGTTTTGCTCCTCAATCTTAGATAAGACAACACCGAAAACTTCCTCAAAACTAGCGCGATATGTTTCTATTCTAAAAGCGTTAGGTAATTGAGGTTTAAGTTCACCAATCTTTCGCTCTAGATTTTGATACCTTTCCTCGTCTTTTTCAATAAAGAGAAATACCAGATCCATGCCCGAGCGTGTAAGTTTATGTTCGAGTGCATGGTCTCGAGCTACTTTAAGAGCGATAATGGGAGAGCCATCCTCCCCTCCTTTATATTCCCCAGGCCCGGCGAAACCATCAACGTAAAGCAATCTGCGATGCACTGAAGCTAAAATAGGAAACCAAGCTCCAAGGTAGTATCTCAATATCTCGTGCTTAGCTTTAGTGTGTGATGGAAGAGGCCAGATCGTGCCAAGCTTCTCACTCATTTATCACCTATTTTGTAGCTTCCTGCCAGAGTTGGTGAAGGAGATGCATACAACCTTAAGATATTTTACCATCATACAGAGGTACTTATCTCTAATAGCGATTTTACTATAAGAGCGGTATCCTTAAACTCCGAGGTTGCCCCAAAATGCGCTTGATAAATCAAGCAACTACAAAAATCTGGAGCCCATCTCTTTTAGCCCTTCTGTGTAAGGTTCCCTTATTATGCCCTTCTCGGTGATTATGGCAGTTATATAACTATGGGGAGTGACGTCGAAGGCAGGATTGGCTGCTCTTATGCCTTCGGGAGCAATGGGTACTCCCTGGATATGAGTCACCTCCTCAGGACTTCGCTCTTCAATCGGGATTTTGTCTCCCGAGCTTAAGGAAAGGTCAATAGTGCTTGTGGGAGCAGCGACATAAAAGGGGATTTTACTTTCTTTAGCCAGTACCGCCAGAGTATAGGTGCCAATTTTATTAGCGACATCGCCATTGGCGGCAATCCTGTCGGCGCCAACAACGACACAGTCTATCTTCCTCTGCTGCATAAAATAGCCAGCCATGGAATCGGTAATCAAAGTTACAGGGATGCCTTCTTGCCTTAGTTCCCAGGTAGTGAGCCGAGCTCCCTGGAGAAGGGGGCGGGTTTCCGTGGCAAAGACGCTCACTTTCTTTCCTTGTTCTTTAGCAGCTTTGATTACACCCAGGGCAGTGCCATAGCCGGCGGTGGCTAAAGGACCGGCGTTACAATGAGTAAGCAGGGTGAAACCATCTTTGATAAGCTCGGCTCCTAGCTGGCTGAGCTGCTTGGTTGCGGTTACTTCTTCCTGGTGAATCCGCTTTGCTTCATTGACAAGCGAATTTTTTATTTCAGTAACGCCATCTCCCCTGGCAGCTTTCTTCATCCTGTTGATAGCTTGAAAAAGGTTGACCGCGGTAGGCCTGGAGGCAGCAAAAGTTTGCATGACCTGATTCAATTGAGCGAGGAATTCATCCTTGTTTGCTGTTTTAATACCTGATGCCCCCAGAGCTATGCCATAGGCAGCAGTGACCCCGATGGCTGGTGCCCCGCGAACCCTCATTTCCTTAATAGCCAGAACTACATCGTGGTAATTATCCAGGTCGGCGAAGATTTGCTCCCCGGGAAGCCTGCTCTGGTCTAGTATCCTTAGCTTGCCATCAAGCCATTCTATTGCTCTGGTTGTCATTGCTTGATAGTATAATTCAAAGGACGGAAATAAAGGAAGCAATTGACCAAGCAAGCTGTCTGTCACTCTGGCTAAGGCTTACGATGCAAAAATATACAAAGGAGGCAAGATGAACGTTTGCATAATAGGTGGTGGAGGAGGTGCTAATAATGCAGCCAATGTTATTCGCCGTTTGGATGAAGAAGCTCAAATTGATTTATTCGACAAACGTAGCGAGATAGGTCACGAGCCTTGTACAATTCCTTACGTACTGAATGGGTTCCTCCCATCATGGCAGGACACTTTTGTGTTCAGGCAGAAATTCTACGACGAAAGGAACATTAAGGTTCACTTGAATACGGAGGTTACCGATATCATTAGGGAGGAAAAGCTCTTGATAGCTGGTGGGGAAAGTTACCAGTATGATAAAGCAATCCTAGATTTGGGTTCCATATATACTATCCCTCCTATACCAGGACTAAACGGCGAAAATGAATTCTCCCTAGACACCAATCTGGAGACTGCCAGACTCTTTGAGGAGGCGATTTCCAAGTATTCGAGCGCGGCCATCGTGGGCACGGGACAAATCGCTCTGGATGTAGCTGAGGTTCTAAAAGCAAGAAATTATGACAAAATATACCTTCTAGGCAGGTCAGATTGTGTCCTCCGAGCATACCTGGATAAGGATATGGCAGAAATCGTTGAAAGAGGGATAAAAGAAAAAGGTATAGAACTGATTCTATCGGCGAGGGTCAACAGCATAAAAAGCCATAATGGTAAAAAAATCGTATCTCTTCCAGGCCAGGAGCTTGAGGTGGACTTTGTTTTCTTCGCTACTGGTTCTAGGCCCAATGTAGAGCTAGCCCAAAAAGCTGGTATCCGGATAGGTGAATCGGGGGCCATCGCTGTAAACGAATACCTCCAGACCAATGACCCGGATATTTATGCTATCGGGGATTGTATGGAGAATTGGGACAGAATCACAGGTTCTAAAAGGACTTACCAAACCGCCACTTCTGGGGCTAAAACGGGAAGAATTGCAGCTACAAATCTAGTTCGAGGCAATATTCTTCCTCACCAAGGTACGGTCATGACATTCGTTACCCAAGTTTTCAACCATGAAGTAGGCACGGTAGGTTTCAGCGAAACTTATGCACGAGAGCAAGGATTGAATGTCGTCTGTAATATAATGAGAACTGCTACGCGGCGGAGATTATATGGGGGCAAACCTATCCACATTAAGCTCATTGCTGATCCGCAGACCAAAAGCTTGGTTGGAGCCCAAATCATTTCGGAAGAAATGGTGGCAGGGAAGATAGACAGACTCGCTCTTGCCATAGCACTGAGAGTCACAGTTGAACAACTGGCCTTGATTGATACTTGTTACTCTCCAACGCTGGGCTCAGCGTACGAGTCAACAGTAATGGCACTAGACCAATTAATGCCGAAGCTTACATGACCTGGCTCGCCTGGTGCAGTCTGGGATTTTGTTACCCCCAACCAATATATTGATTTGATAATATCGAGGAATAATGCTATCCTTATCCAATTCATCCGTCCTGGGAGGCAAAGATGGCCAAGATTTATCTCTTAGATGTTACCAATCGCGATGGCGTTCAAACCGCAAACCTCGGTCTGTCCAAGCTGGAAAAGACCATGATAAACATGTACCTCAACGAAATGGGTGTCTTCCAGTCCGAATTTGGTTTCCCCACGACGAGACACGAATCGTTTTACCTTCAGGCGAACGCGGAGTTAGCTGAAATGGGAGTCCTGCAACCCATCCGGTTGGGAGGGTGGATAAGGGCAGTTGTTGCTGATGTGGAAAAAACCTTCAAGCTTGTCCCGAATATTAAGCACCTTAATATCTCTATTTCCACATCGGACCAAATGATTCAAGGCAAATTTCAGGGTAAAAAGAGCCGAGAAGATATCGTAGGCATGATGGTCGATGCTTTAGAAGCGGCTCGTGCCCATGGAGTTGAAAGCATAGGTATAAATGCCGAGGATGCCTCCAGAACAGAAATAGGTTTTTTAGTTAGATTCGGCTCGGTAGCCAAGGAACACGGGGCTGCCCGACTTAGGTATTGTGATACCCTGGGCTATGACAATGCATTTACCATTTACGAGAGCGCCAAAACTCTGGCGGAGGATGTTGGAATACCTATTGAGCTTCACTGTCATGGCGACCTGGGAATGGCTGTGGCTAATTCACTTGCCGGGGCTAAAGGGGCTATAGACGGTGGACAGGATGCTTACATCAACACCACCGTCAATGGAATTGGAGAGAGAGCCGGCAATGCTGACCTTGTAGCCACGGTTCTGGCTGTAACCAAATCCAAGGGATTCGCGGACAAATATCAACTGGGAAAGCCCATAGACCTGACAAAGGCCTGGAAATTAAGCAAATTTGCCAGCTATGCTTTCGGGGTTCCCATTCCCATAAACCAGCCTGGCGTTGGAGCCAATGCCTTTGCCCACAGCTCTGGTATTCATGCTGACGGTGTATTGAAAGACCCCGAGAACTACGAGCTATATAGCTTCAACGAATTGGGTAGAGGTGAACCGGAGCTTGTAGAGACCGGCAGAGAGATATGCTCGGGAGAATATAGCGGGATATCAGGCTTCAGTCACATAATGGGCCAGATGGAGGTGTCGTTTGACGATGCCAGGCAAGCTGAAGAGGTTCTGGAATTAGCAAGATATGCCAACGTGGAAGCACAAAGGCCACTAGTTGAGGAGGAACTGCTCTTCATTGCCAAATATCCCAAAATTGCGAAGAAACTGTTGACACTTGTACCACCAGAGTAATCCGTCCTTGACACCATTATCCCTCCCATTTGATATAATATAGTTGATTGCGGGTGTAACTCAGCGGTAGAGTGCTTGCTTCCCAAGCAAGCTTTGAATAGTCATTGGGGAGTATACTCGCCAAAGTAACCCCGCATCAATAGCCATTACAGCACTCATGCGGGAGTAGCTCAGTGGTAGAGCATCTGCTTCCCAAGCAGAGGGTCGCGGGTTCGAGTCCCGTCTCCCGCTCACTTCCCTTTTCCCTATCATAACCACCGAGCCAACTGCCAACTTCACGCCTGCTATTCCGCCACTTCGGCATCTATTTCTCTACTTCAAATTCTTTCTTTGACAGGGATATAAAAATAATTGCCGGTATCCCCAAAATCAGCCCTGGCAGGACCCAAATAAACCCTGCTAAAGATAGGCCAAATATGTTCATGATTCCATTAATGACTGACGGCAGCGCGCAGCAAATGGCCCCGGCTAAAGACAGGCCAAATTTTTTCCCTCTCATAGCCGAGACGCCACCTATTATGGCGACTATACCCATAGCAAAAATGAACACTCCCGCACTAATCGGCCAAATAATGCCCGGGTAGGGATAAGGAGACACCCGTGTGAGCAGCTCTCTAGTAGCTATTGTTAAACCCACCAATACCGCTCCACCACTTGCCTCAAATGCCCCACCTACTATGCTTAATATTCCACCAGCAGTAAGCAACCCGCTCCTATTACTACCACTAGATGCCATTTTTTCTCCTCCTCATTTCACGGTAACTCCTAACAGCCTCAAAATCGAGTCCCGTCTCCCGCTCATCTAACTACAAAGCACACACCGCAAACAAGCACTTCAAATCCCATTAGATATTCCAGCAGTAGGTTAATGATTATTCAGGTTATATATTAAACTAACCACCTTATCACCAATAGCCATTAAAAAACTATACCTACCCTTGCAATTATCACTTCTCCCAATATACATCTCTATACCCCTAATAGCATCTTAATTACCCTTCCCTTCACTTCGCCGCCAATGCTATTACCGCACCAATAATTGCACCTATAATCCCACTAAGAGCAACCTGTATCCATCTTGCAATATAAGCATCATGATCTTCAACAGTGAAATAAATCACATCTTGAAACGGCCCACCAGCACTTATCTCATCCTTCCATCTCATTTGAAATGATTGCTTCCCTCCATAAAACAAAAACCCAATATTAATAATTTCATCCCTTTTACCACGCTCTATTTGTCCTCTTATAGGATTTTCTGCGTCTCCTTTCCCTTCCACCCATAATGGTCGGTCCTTACCTTCCCGGCTCAATCTCCATTCATATGGTATTGCTTCTTCTGATTTATCCCTTAGAGTTACTCTAAACGTTATTACGCTGCCGGATAAATATGGTGCCCAACCGAATATCCTAAATCTTCCGAACAGTTTAAACCCCCTATAGCCAGTAAGGTCTATCTGAGTACTAAACCCACCACGCCCCTTATATTGCTGAATGGTTGCCAATTTTAGAAATACCCTCCCAAACTCTCTTCTTCCATTAGTTTATCTTCCTTACTATACATTCACAACATCTAGCCATCTCGCCTCCAGATGTCGCAACAATCAAGATACATCAAATCTTCCAACCTCTTTCCTCCAAAATCCTCCAATCTGGAGTAGTAATCAAGAAAGGAATCTGACTCTATATAATATATACATAGAAATTATATACTTATATCTTCTCTACTCTTATCTTCTTCTCTTGCTTCTTCTCTTCTTCTTTCTCTTCTCTTGCCTTCTCTACTCTTATCTTCTCTTCTCTTATCTTTTTCTCTTCCTTCTTCTCTTCCTTCTTCTCTTCCTTCTTCTCTTCCTTCTTCTCTCGCTTCTTCTCTCGCTTCTTCTCTTCCTTCTTCTCTTGCTCCTTTTCTTGCTTCTTCTCTTTCTCCTTCTGTTTTTCTCTTTCTTTTCTTCTCTTCTCTTGCAGTGGCTTGTCGCAAGCGACCGCCACCGCCTTTCGCTTTGCCCCACAATGCCCTCAGAGGCACTTTTAAGCCTCTTACAAACCTATCATCCACCCCAGACATACTTCTCTTTCTTCTCCATCCAGTTCACTCTACAAACTCCGTTCTCTCTGTTCTCTGGACTTTGAGACCACAACTTTATTATACCTTCCTAGAAATACCTGTCAATACACGTTCTAACAAGAACGGGGTAAGCTGTAGGGAAAATCCAGTCAAGCCTGAGATTCTGACCACTCTCTCTTCCTGATACAAATGAATATTATTGGGAGAGCCCCGGTAATAATGATGAGAGACCACCAAATCCACAAATCTGAAGGAAGAGGAAGGAAACTGAGACCAGCTATCTCATAAATATTAATGGAAACGGAAAGCAAAGCCGAAGCGAAGCATAGTCCCCACACTTTTCTCATAAGGCAAAAGACCCCTCCAGTAACAATAAATGCCTTGGAAATTATAAATAATATAAATAATATATGAGAAGGGTCAAAGACATAAAGATAAAGATGAAGCTGCATAATAAGTAGAACAAAGACATAAATGACCAGCGATACCACACCATAAATTATCAATATGATGCCTGCCGCTATCCTCATTCTAGCTACCTACCTTACTGAATTATATCTCGGAAAAAATACCTGTCAATACCTCATTCTAGACAAGAACGGGGTAAACCAACTTAAATAAGAACTGACCTAGATAAACCGACCCCTGAGGAAGTTAACTACTGAACCTGCGACACAAATAATTGAACGTCTTCAAGGAATCAACGTTCATCTATAATTACAGTTGTTTATTCCTCCACCTCTAGACCAGGCAATCCAATTATTTTCCCCCAATCGTAAGATGAAGGAATTAAAGAATCCGCTTCCTCTGCACCAACTATGCCTGATAAACGTTTTCGTGCATCTTTTATCCAATACTTGAACGCATCTTCCGGTACTGCTTCTTCAGCAAGTTTGCCCCGCAAAGATGCAAGTGCAACTCTTAATTCACTCCCAATTTCATTATGCTTCCTAACCATATCATTATCTCTATCCCCTTCATCTAACCACCTCCAAATAATCTCCGTCATCAAATTAGAGAGTATGCTCCGGCTAATATTGAAAGCTCTGAATTCTACCAATGCCCTTTGAACACCACTAACCTTATCATCCAGAAGTGCCATTTCTTCTTTTATTTCCTTTAAACGTCTTCCATAATAGAGGAACTCTTCTGCATCTTCTGCCATAGTAACTAATTATATTTCATTGAGATTGTCTGGACAACATCAATTCTACAAAATCAAATCCGAAAACTAAATTCCTGATAACGGGGCGCTACACGCCCCCGCGTTCTCATTATACCTATCATCCTACGTAGTCAAGGCACTCTGACACTTCGTTCAGCTTTACAACCTTGACTACATAACCGAGTTCTACGTACCATATGCCTCAATACTCACTGCACCTTAACTCATCACTACCAACAACACTACTTATCTAAAGACCTTAGCTTTCCAAATCCTCTGGCTGGGCTATCACATTTACCCTACCTCCATACTAATCAAAAAATCAACTACACGCTTCATATCTTCCCTAAACATCTTTATACCTTCCAGCGTAAAGATGTCCTTTCCTTTATACACAGCCTTCCCCTCCTTTCTGGAATCCTCTGAGTTTTCAGGGAAAGATTTATGTGCTACAACATTTCTTAATGCATTCAACCTTTCTACATCTCTTACAATATTTTTAGGTATTTCATATACACTCTTAACAATTTTGAATTTCTCAAGCAGGGACCTACTCTCCAATATATAGTAATTAAATTTCTGCAATTTCTCGCTTTTCCACCCTATTGGACGTTTGCCTAACCTAAAGAAATATATACATACTGCCCAGTTCACCAACTCATTAATAAAAGTATACTGAATTATAATTTGACCTGTAATAGCCTGACGCTTCTGGAATTCAAGAATACCAGTCCTACTTTCTTTAGAATATTTCCCTATCTCCCAATAGTCCATGCCAATCAATGAGGAAATATTATCCAATTCCTTTATAAGCCTTTTTTGCTTCGGAGTTAATCCACTTGCCATTCTATTTCCCTTTGAATAATCCGCTTTCACATTACTTCCTCCGCGAGTAAAATCCACTCCCACCTTTACGAAGCATACGCTTCATAAGCTCCCTTGCCCAAGCTACATCATTATCACCAGGATTATTCCTCGCATACCATGCAAAGACTTTGCGCATCCGCAGCAGGTCCTCATACTTTAATACAGTCCTCACCGCTACACCTTCCGATATCTTCGGGAACATATCGCCAACCAAATCATCTATATCAGCTCCAGCTAATACCTCACGAGAAACAGGCACTACAGCTACAGACTCACCAATACTTTCACCTTCAGTTAACTGTAATTGCTCAACCTTAATTCCACCATTATCACCACCAGCCATTTTATACTGCTCGCCCAACAGCCTAAGAGGACTATACTTATCCTGTAGTATATCTTCAACATCATGAATATAACCCATACTTGTTTTCAAATCGTCATGTTGAAGCAGAGCCTTTACCACTAACGCCTCGCCAGTCTCACGCGCTACCAACAAAGCACTAGTATGCCTTAACGTGTGCACACCTACCTTTTTTCCTTTAATACCAGCACGTTCAACTACATACCGAACTCTATGACCAAGGCCATCACCATCTTGGTAAAACCCACCAGACTTTTGCTTAAATACAGGTTCATCATCACCACCAGCCAGAACTCTTAACTTCTCACACAACCCTACATCAAGCCTATAACGCTTCTGCCCGGTCTTGCCCATCACATTAATAAACCCATCACCTACATCACCACCTTTTAAATTCACCAACTCACCTATACGACAGGCAGAGTCTATCAACGTCAGCACCAACAAAAGCTCAAATTCATTCACACAAGCCTTGATTATCGCCACCAGCTCCTCAATAGTAAAGTACCTACGCTTCTTTTTGCTTACCTTCGGCCTCTCAGCTTCGGCACAGGGATTATCTACCTTATAAGCCTTCTGCATATACTTACCAGCAGCATTGACGAAGTCAAACCACATCTTTATCGTCGTATCAGCATACCCTTCCAAAGACGCTAACCACTCATTAATAACCACACCCCTAACAGGCCAATCGTCCGAATACCGAGCCAACGAACCCAACGCATCACGATAATGTCTTTGAGTATTAGGCTTCAATCTCTTACCCTTTAAAACTTTTTCTAAAACCTCTAACGTTTTCATTTCCATCTAAGTATAATCGTACTTTCACTTACTCATCTCTATCCCCAAAGTGCCGAATTTAACTACGTTTGTTGAATTACAGTATTTACAAACAACCAATTCGCTGTTACTTTTGTGCATCACGTTCAGCCACCATCTTTTTTAGAACCCTAAACATACGCTTATACCAAGCTACAACAGCACTTCCAGCTTTTCTCGCTATGAATGATTTCAGAAACACCCACATACCTCCATTCTATTATCACAAGGAGAAATAACCCACAACTCTACTAGACCTCATTTTCCTTGACATTTCAACCCTTCTGACATATCATAAAATATGACGTTTTTATATGTCAATAGTCATTCCTTTTACTTACTAGCTTCCCAAGCAAGACGTCGTGGGTTCGAATCCCATCACCCGCTGGGTTGATAGCCATAACCAGCAAAAATGTAAATTAGAAAATGAGGATAAAGCTAAATAATAGCCAATTGGCAGGGTTAGCACATCAGCTTCCTTTCGAAGTGATAGTAGAAGACCCGAGGGATGTGAAGGGCCTGTTGGAAATATTAGGCCACAATATGCCTTGGGACGAAATGGGACTTAACAAATTTGGCGACCCCCTCAGGAAACCAAATAGGGTAACCTTCTCTGTGGAGGCAGTCGACGGGGGATTTATCTGCGATATTCACCCCGCTTTCGCTATCTACATTTCCAATATTTTGACAGTAGAAAAATAGGCTGCGCATAGTTTCACAAAATTATGGGCCGTTAGCTCAGTTGGTAGAGCACCTGACTTTTAATCAGGGTGTCGCAGGTTCGAATCCTGTACGGCCTACTTAGAACCGAAGACCGTAGCTAAAATGGCTGGAATCGGCCTCAGTTGAGGCCGATTTTTATTTGGCCTCAGCAAAATTGTCAACCTGATTTTGGAGCCAGTGTCAACCTGATTTTGGAGCCAGTGTCAACCTGATTTTTTAAAAAGAAGGCCAAAATGCTGCAGTAGTAAAAGATGTGCTCGTACAGCTAATACGGCAACAAGCCTTGGAGTCAAGGTTTTAATACCAGACTTAGTAACAAAACTCGGTGTTTCAGAGCCTCGCTATACCCCGGGAATAAACAATCACTCATTTTGTGATATTCATTTTCAATAATTCAATAAGATGTGCCCTCCTTTCCTTTATTTTGAGTTGTACCATATCTCCGAGAAAGGGTCGAGCCAGTGTGTTTTTAGATTAATGACGGGAATCTGCTATTTGATGTAATGTCCTGAAGGACATTCTATGGACGTGGTTCTGCTGAATGCTCAATGCTTCTATTCGTATTCCGGGGAGCCTCTTTTACGAAGAAAAACCCCGCCAGGCTTACCATAGATATAGCTGCCCAGGTTAGGAGAGCTGCACCTCCACCGTAGACGTCAGCGATAGCGCCGCCCAGAGGTGGTGTAAAAGAGCCACCTAGCATACCAAGGCTAAGAACCACCCCTATTGCAGTTCCAGCGTACCTTGCCCCCACACCTTCTTGCTCCACCACAAGAGAAGTTAAAAGGGGAAACATGCTTCCGCGCAGGAGGCCATTCACTACAATCAACACCCAGACCGCAGGACCATCAAAGAAGGGAATTGCACCAAGGGTAACAGCCACCAGAAAAAACGATGGAACGAGTACAGCTTTTCTGGAGCCCAGCCTATCAGATATGATTCCCATTGGGATAGAACTTATAGCGGTCATACCGATAAGGACGGTAAGGGCACTATCAGCAGCAGCGCCATCCCAGCCTACAGCCCGAAGATAAGTGGGCAAGTATCCGCTCATTGAGATAAAAGCACCCATGGTTCCCATAGAGACTAACCCGATGATCCATACTGATTTTATGCGGATTACCCGTGAGAGCGCTTCTCGAAATGGAACTTGACTTACCTCAGCAGTCCGAGTCTTACCTCGGTCTGGTTCTCTGGCAGTTATAAACCATAGTAGGCCAAGTAGAACAGGCGGTATACCATAGAGGAACAGGACATACCTCCAGCCACCAAGTAAAGGTGACAATATCATTGCGCTTGTTATTGTTCCAAGCATAGATCCGCTGGTTGCGCCAACGGCTATTATACTGTTTGCCAGCGCCAGGCGCTGCCTAAACCATGTTGCTGTAACCTTTGCCAGCAGGGTTGGCATCGCGGCCGCTAACAGGCCAAACATAAACATAGTTACTGCCATACTGGGGAAATCCACTGAAATGCCTCTCAAGCCTCCAGTTATACCAGCCAGCAAGCAGGCAGCTGCCAAGGTTCGTTTTACCCCGAACTTGTCTATAAGCAGCCCACCTCCCAAACTTGTGAATACGCCGGCTAAGGGGTCCATTGCCCACACCGTCAGCATCTGTGTCATACTCATATTCAGGGACTCTGTTATTTCGATGAACAGGGGTGGAAGGCACATTCTCTCTGCCCCGACAACTAAGGCAGATATCGCCGTGGCCAACATCAATATATACCATTTGTAGTGAGACTTGTTGGGGGGGATCAATGATATATCAGTTCGCACGTTATGATCCTATCAATGTCGGGTTCCTTTAAGCCTGTAGACTATACCTCGAAAAAGACTCGCACCTGACATGAGTACCACCCTTTGAGAGGGTGGTACTCATGTCCCTGGCTTTTTGTGCAATCCTCCCGCCCGCGGAGATAACCACGGTAGAGGGACAATGGAGATAGTTTCTTTGAATTTCTACATTCTATAGGCTGTCTAGAAACGTTCTCTGCCGGAGCTAATGACCTGATCAACCATCGATTACCTCCGGCACCATTCAATGATTATTTCCTTGAAAGCTATCACTCCCTATCGGTTATTTTGTTCACTTTCAGGACTGATTTTACAGCTTAGCCCCGATTAAAGTCAAAGGAAACCTGTCGACAGATATACTCTTCCACGTCTTTGGTGATGACTCTTTCAAATTCATCGAGTTGTTGGACGAAGACACTTTGGCGAAGGATCAGACGCTTCGATTAAGGGCCTCACAGTAGTGTTACATTCGCGAACAGGCATCATGCAGTGTAGAAGATGTATTGCTCCGTCACCTAACGAAATTTGCCGGCTGCGTGCAATAGAACTGCTGGTTGAACAAAATAACGGATTTTGCAGTCGCTTGTCTTGGTCAATGCAAAACGAGGAACCAAACAGAATGGCTTTTTGTGTGTGAGACGCTGGACACTATTGTTATTCAACCCCACATGCGTGGGGAATACGCCTATTCTTTGGTTTTTACCTCACCTGGCAAGCCCCCCGCCTCAATCCCATCGAAGCCCTCAGGTCTGAGTAAGGGCTGCCCCTTTCCAGCTAGCAAATCCGCACTCTTTAACTCACGTATTTGAGGTATCAAAAGTGCAAGGGTTAGTAAGAAAGAAAGTGCATCTGTAATTGGGAATGCCAGCCATACGCCATCTAGTTGCCAGAAACGTGGCAGTATTAGTATCAAAGGAATCAAGAACACGACCGACCTCGATATAGCCGTAACAAATGACTGAACAACTTTACCAATTGACTGGAAGATTATTGAACCGACCATAGCAAAGCCTACCAAGTATATTGCGAAGAACATACGCTTGGCAGCGTAAGAGCTCAGAGCAATGAGTTCATTATCAGTGGTGAAAATGCGAATGAATGGTTCAGGAACGAAGTAGAGGGCCAGAAATACTCCGACACAACTGACCGTTGCAGTAGCAATGGCTATTTTTATTGCCCTTAATGCCCTGCCATAGCGCTTAGCCCCGTAATTGAAGCCCAGTATCGGCTGAAGACCCTGGCCAATGACGATACCGGGCATTATGGCAAACATCACTATGCGGACAATGATGCCAAAGGTAGACACGGCAACGTCACCGCCATAAGCAACCAGTGTTCTATTAACAAAAGCGGCGGATAGACTTGTAGCCACCGTCCTGGCAAAGGAAGCGATACCTATGGCAAGAATTGACCTTAATATATTCCAGTCAACAATCAGGTTTTTTAAATGAATTTTAAGGAAGCTTTTTCTCGAAAGATAATAGCTCATAAAGTACACTACAGAGATTAGCTGTGCTATCACGGTAGCCAATGCTGCTCCTTTTATTCCCATATGCAGAGGTATGATAAATATCGCATCAAGCATTATGTTTAATCCAGCTCCTACGACCATTCCTATCATGGCGACACGGGCATTTCCCTCGGCTCTTATCAGGAAATTAAATGTCATGGCAATGATCATGAAGAGCATGCCAATAAGAATGATACTCATGTAGTCTCTGGCGTAGGGCAGGATAGTCTCTGATGAGCCAATAAGCCTGATCCAGAAGTCTACATTGGCTAAACCAGTCAGCATCACTACTACTGATAATACAACGGTAGCGGTCAAAGCATTCCCAAGTGCATGCTCTGCCCTGGGGATATTGCGAGCTCCGATTAATCTTGAAATCAGCGATGCACCACCCATCCCTGTCATTTGCCCTATACCCATTGATAGCATCTGAACCGGGAAGACGATGGCAAGCCCGGCAATACCGAGGGAACCAACGTAGCGACCGATAAAAATCGTGTCTACTACGTTGTATAATGTCATGGTAGCCATGCCGAAAAAAGCAGGAAGGGATAGTTTCAGCAGTAGGTGACCAATCCGGTCATCATCAAGCACATTTTGATTCTGATTATCCATGATGGCTAGTTACCAATCCGTATAAATTTGCACTGTAAGGCAGTTTTGGCTAGTGTTTACTGTAATTTCGATAAGATATCCCGGAGCTTTCTCAACGTATTTGCCAAATCCTCGAGCTCTTCATATGTGAGGCGAGACATAGTCTCCATGGTAGTACTGACTAGTCTATTTTTATGTTCTTCTAAGAAAGCCCTTCCGTGACCAGTGAGAGTGATATTAATAGTTCGTCTGTCGGATACGTCCAACTTTCTTTCAACTATATTCAAATCCACCAGCTTATCTATCAGATGAGTCATCTGTGCCTTTGCTATGTATAACCTATCTCCAATTTGGGCAACGTGGAGGGTTCCTGTTTCCTTAAGTAGCGACATAATTTCAAAGTGAAGCGGGGTAATATCCACATCAATATTGGCAAGGGCTGCCTTAATCAGCTTTCTCCGTATTTCCCTGAAGAGAAGGGGTGGGATGGACAGTAAATCTACGGCGACTCTTTCCAGAATACCCTTTTGCATGTTTAAATTCTCTTAACTCAAATCCTTTATAGAAGTAATAGTTGTTTATGTAAATAGTATATTTTATAAACTATAATGAGTCAAGACTACGTCTGCTCTTTGTCAAATTGTGTGGAAATAGCTTCGAGATGCTACAAACCCGAAAGCATTTTTCTCCAGTATATCTCCACGTTTCTCAGGCCATAAAATGCCCGCTTTAGCATCCTAATCTGCCAACTATAAGTAGACCCCGTACTCACGCGCCGCATCGATTAAGGCATGCATGTTCTCTGGTGTTGCCATATCAATATCCGCCCCAGGACTGAGGAAATATCCACCATCCTGCCCAACAGTATCTATCAGGTTCTTACAATAGTCCTTGATCTCTTGCGGCATGGCGGTCAGTAACATCGAAGTAGGCACATTGCCGCCAAAGCAAGCCCAGCTACCGAATTTCTTCTTGACAGCTAACATGTCTGTCTTGTCGAACATCCAGAAAGTCTTTTTTGCCGGAAGACCTGACTCAGCGATGACATCCAGGCGTGTGTTATAGCGGCCTTCTACGAATGCAGCAGGAACAACACCTTCATTCATCAAACCCAACATAACTTGCTTGAAGTAAGGCCAGTAGAACTTCCTGAATTGTGCATCCGACATGAAGGTATCGTCGCCTTTGTGTAAAACTCCCATTGCTATCGGGACCCCGCTCATATTGACAGCTTCAACACCTATATTGATGGAGATAGGCACCAAACGCTCACATGCGGCAATTACCTTATCCGGCCTACGGTATAAATCCAACATAATGCCATTTGTGCCTCGCATCGTGTCTCCAATAATATCAAAGGGAACTTTCCAAAAACCACCCAGAGTAGGCGGTATTCCCATCTTACCTACCACTTCATTTGTGATCTTGCCCATCGCACCCCTCGTCTCTGCGGTAAGCTGGCCAGCATCCAACAGTGCCTGTAATGCCTCCCGGACCGGGGGCGCAGCAAGCATGCCCGTCAGCATTGGAAGCATGGGGAACTCCATCGCATTGTACAGGCTGGGTAGCGTACGCAAGCCTTCCAACGCCGCGAAGGCACGCGGCATATAAGTCCTCATGAAGAATCCTTCAGGGTTTGCTATCAGTTGATCGTATTCATCTTCCAGCATGTATTCGCTGTCCACCATCTGGTAACTCTTCGTATCTATGGGCAAATCACCCCCGGGCCAGCGATAGGTTTTCATACCCAACCGATCGTACATCTTTCCGGGCCCAAGTATCATCATACTATAATCCGGTTCAAAATCCCGGTGGAACTTGATGACCGCCTGCGCCGCTTTCTCGTGATTATACAGGAAGTCCCCGTATGGAATACCGGCATACTCGGCTATGTATGCATCGGCAAAAGGAATACAAGGAACACGATCAGGCTTCTTCAGTTGAATGATATCCTTTATCCGCTGAGCGCCTTGCCTATAGCTCTCCTCCGCCTTGGCGGTCTCAAACTTTACGCCTGCTCCCGATATCCAGTAGTCAAAACGGGCTTCCATCTTCTCGTCCGGAGAGAGCGAATTCCAGTTTTCAGGATAAATAAACATTGTTTTAACCTCCTATCCATTGTTTTGCAAGAGATACGGCATCTTGTGCATTGTTACCATAGGCATCAGCAGCGGCATAGTTTCTAATATGCTCGTCAATCTGCCCACCGCCTATCATCACTTTCACACTGTTACGCAGACCTGCCTCTTCCAGTGCCTGGACTGTTTCCTTCATTCCATCGAAAGCCAGCGTGAGGAACCCACTCAAGCCCACGACATGGGCGCCGGATTCCTGGATGGCCTTGACGAATTCGGCAGGTGGCACGTCGACTCCAAGGTCGATCACTTCAAAGCCGTTAATGTCAAGTAAAAAAGTCACCAGGTTCTTGCCGATGTCGTGAATGTCGCCCTTGACGGTACCGATCACAACTTTGCCAAGAGTAGTGGTGCCTCCCACAGCTTGTTTCTCCTTAATTAAGGGCTTGACCCTCTCCACGATCTTACTCATAATCTGACCGCCCATGATCAGCTCAGGGATGAAGTATTCACCGTTACTGAATCGCTCACCGATGATCTTCATCGCATCACGTCCCATTTTGAGGACCTCGAGAGGGTCGGTGCCGCTCTCAATGAGATCCGCCGTGATGTGCGCCGAATCCTCTTCGCGCATCTCCACAATGGCTTCAACTAACTTTTCTGTCACAGCTTTTCCTCCTTATCACTTGCGTTATAATTATAAATCGTGATTATACCATAGGAGCAGGCAAAACTCTCCAGTGGCACGGTGGCGGAGTGCCCCCTATTTAGTTAGGCGCAGAGCGTCTATGACGCCTAACACTAACCTTGCTATTAACCCTTCGGTTATATGGCTTAACAGGGACAATCTTTATGATTTGTCGAAGGAAAAGGTGAATACTTGGCGTATTAAAGCGAAGACGGGAGTACAGCAAGTTCAAGAATGGTTAGACGGATTGAAAGAAAGATATGGAAATAGCTAAATCAACCACGTTTATACTTAACCGGGCCGACAAAGGATTTGACATATACTAGATGAACTAAGGATATTTCGATATAGCAGGGTTTTCTCTGAAATTAACAAGATTTTAACATTATTAGTGTATGATAAAGGTAAATTAAAATTTCTTACACTTTTATAAATAAATAGTAGATGAGCTCGCAGCAGAAATCGTCAGCCATGGGTTAGTGAGGAGCGATAGCAAGTTGGTATGTGTGGGGGCAGAACGTTTTAAATATGGGAATGGGAGGTGAGATTATGGGCTAGAGCGAATGTAGAACGAAGATTCTGTAAATGTAAAAAATAATGAAGAGGAGGTAATAGTGAAACAGAAATTAGTCATTATAGTTGTTGCGTTGGCATTGATATTGGCACCTGTATCTCTTGCCTGTACTGAACCAGTAGAGGAACCGGAAGAACCAACAGGACCACAATATGGCGGCGTCATGAGAATCATTGTGACTGCGCTACCACTGATGATGGCCTACCCGGGAATGATGGGACCCGGTGACCATGCCTATGTCTTTCCGGCGGTAGAACGGCTAATAGAAAGTGGCTACGATGACGGCGTCAGGTATTTCGAGCCCTTCCTGTGCGAATCTTATTTCATTGACCAGGTGGAGAAGACATTCACCTTTCACCTGAGGGACGGAATCAGGTTCAGTGACGGGTCGGATTTCAATGCCGAGGTCGTGAAATGGAACTTTGAAATGAATGTAGAAGGTGGCTGGGTGCAGGATGCCGATAAGATCGAGAGCATCGAAACTCCCAATGACTTGACCGTGGTCATTCATTTCACCGACTACAGCAACCAGATTGAGTTCAACTGGGGGTGGAGTGTAAACATGAACTCCAAGGCAGCCTGGGAGGCTGCTGGCACCACTCTTGAAGAGCGCATAGACTGGGCTACTGACCATGTCGTCGGAACAGGACCATTCGTCCTGAAAGAGTACCAGCGTGATGTCAAAGTGGTATGGGAAAAGAACGACGACTACTGGCAGGAGGGCAGGCCCTACCTTGATGGTCTCGAGTACATCCTCATACCCGACTCGGTGACCGCCTCAGCTATACTACAGGGGGCTGAGGCAGACATTTGGGCGCAGGGCAGCGCCGCGACAGACTGGGAAGAATTAGAGGCATTGGGATATACGGTGGGGCGCTACTGGACCGGTATGCCCAATATGCTCATGGGCAACACCGTGAACCCCGAATCAAAATGGCAAGACAAGAACCTCCGTGAGGCACTGGAATACGCCCTTGACAAATATGCAATAGCCGAAGCGCTCGGCCTTGGTTACTATAAGGCCCTGACCCAGATTGCTCCTGAGGGCGAATGGGGTTATGTCCCGGACCTGGACGTCCGTGAGTATCGCCAGACGAAGGCCCGGCAACTGCTGGAAGCTTCCGGCTACAGTGCTGAAAATCCCTGCCCGGTGACACTGCTCGTCCAGAACGTTCCGGCCAGTGTCGACGCCGGTGAAGCCATAAAAAGCTATCTTGATGATGCTTACTTCGATTGTGAGCTGGATCTTGCCGACTTCGGCAGGTACTACGGCAGCTTTTTTGGATTCGGCTGGGACGACCTAATAGTGGGGTTCTACGGCATGGATGTTAACAACCTGGCTACCTACATGTCCTGGTTCAGCCACGACCCCAAGACCAACATAGCCAGCTTCGAGAGGACGCCCGAACAGATAGAGATGGACAAAGAGGTAGTGCTGATAGTAGACCCGGTAGAGCAGGAAGCATACTTAGAGGACATCCTGAGCTATTTGTATGAAGAAGCCAGGTTCTGTCCGCTCTGGTGGGTGCCGAGCACCTTTGTGGCACAACCCTATGTACACACCGACTATTTCCAGCAGGGCTTCATACGCTGGAAGTTATACGATGCCTGGATGGGGGCGCACTAAATAAAGACCGGTTAAGAATAGACTCGCTCAAAGCAAACCGTGTGGTTCACCCCTATTGGGGTGAACCACACGGTTTGATGGGGAAATTTGGACACTTGAGTAGCCAGCCGATTCTGTTACTCCGGTGTTTAGGACAATTTTAATTTGTCATTCGCCTCTGGATGCCGTATAATGCGAGCCGAGGCTTTAGTTTGATATGACGGCATATATTATTCGCCGGGTCATACAGGCGGCGGTTGTCATTATTATACTTAGTCTCATTGTATTCTTCATAATGCGTCTACTACCCGGCGACCCCCTGGTAATCTTTATGGGGCGTTCCGCTGGGCAGGGGGGCATCACCCCGGAGATCCTTGAGGCCCTTCGTGTTCAATACGGGCTGGACAAGCCCCTGATGGTTCAATATTTTAACTGGATGGGGGGTATCTTCCAGGGGGACCTAGGTGAATCAATTACCTACCACATAGGCGTGGGCAAGCTCCTGCTGGAGCGTTTCCCGGTAACCCTTGACCTGGGTCTAAGGGCTTTTATATTGTCCAATATTCTGGGCGTTTTGCTGGGACTGTTCGCGGCACTAAGGCGGGGTAAGTGGATAGATAGCGGGGCTACCGTTTTTTCCTATTTCGGCGTAAGCATTCCCGTCTTCTGGCTGGGGTTGTTGCTGATATATGCTTTTGGCCTCAAGCTTGGTTGGCTTCCCATCTCCGGCTACACCCCTCCCTGGGACAATTTCTGGATGAACTTTAAGCAGTCAATAATGCCGGTAGTCTGCCTGTCGGTTATGGGTCTGGCGGTAACCGCCCGCCAGATGCGCTCAAGCGTTCTTGAGATTAAACAGCAGGACTATATTCGCACCGCCTGGTCAAAGGGCTTGAGCGAGCGTGTGATAGTAACGAGGCATATGCTGAAAAATAGCCTCATCCCGGTTATCACCCTCATGGGAATAGGCCTTGGCATTATGATTGGCGGTCAGGTGCTTGTTGAGACCGTGTTTGCCATTCCCGGCGCCGGCAGACTTCTGGTGAACAGCGTCTTCGCCCAGGACTACCAGGTTGTCCAATCCGGTACACTGATAATTGCCGTAGTAGTTGTCTTGATGAATCTGATTGTTGATATATCCTATGGCTGGTTTGACCCCAGGATACGTTTTGGCTAGCGGGCGTAAAGTATGGTAGAAAAACAGACCAGCGGTATAGATTTCTCGGAGGCTCCGGTCCCTGTCAGCGAGTGGCAGCGCTTTCGGAGGGTATTCTTTGAGCGCAAGCTGGTTATGTTTGGCCTCATCGTATTATTGCTGCTGGTGATTGCCGCTATCTTTGCCCCGTTGCTGACACCCTATAACCCAATTAAGGGAGACCTAGCTGATAGCCTACAACCGCCCTCCAGTAAACATCTGCTGGGCACTGATATCCAGGGCCGAGATATACTGAGCCGGCTGATTTTTGGCTCAAGGACAGCGTTGGCAGTAGGCTTTCTGACGGTGGCCATTGCTGGCATATGCGGCGTTACGCTGGGGCTAATTGCCGGATACTTTGGCGGCGTCGTCAATATGGTTATCATGCGGACAATGGATGCGCTGATGGGCTTTCCCATGCTTCTGCTGGCTCTGGTCATTGCTGCTCTGCTCGGCAGCGGTCTCCAAAACGTTATCATAGCCCTCGGCGTAGCCACGCTGCCGGGCTACGCCAGGGTAATGCACGGGTTGACTCTCAGCGTTAGGGAAAATGATTATATCCTGGCCCAACGGGCGATGGGCGCCAGCAACATACGCGTCATGTTTAAACACATCCTGCCCAACGCCCTGCCCCCGATGATAGTGCTGATAACTTTGCAATTGGGAGCTCTGATCCTGGCCGAAGCCGCCCTCAGTTTTCTGGGCATTGGCATTAAACCGCCTACCCCAGCCTGGGGGGGCATGGTTGCCGATGGCTATCGGTATCTATCGTCGCGCCCCTGGCTCTCCTTTGCTCCGGGAGTAGTAATTATGCTAGTGGTATTTGCTTTTAACCTGGTCGGGGACGGCCTGAGAGACGCCCTCGACCCCAGGCTGAGGGGGCTACTCTAGTAACTAGGAACAGGGTATGGCGGAACTATTAAGAGTTGAAAACTTGAGGACGCAGTTCCACACTGATAGCGGCCTGGTCAAGGCGGTGGACGGTGTCTCCTATCACATCGAAGAGCAGGAGATAATCGGCCTGGTTGGTGAGAGCGGTTGCGGCAAATCGGTCAGTCAGCTTTCGGTGATGCAGCTAATCAGTGCCCCCGGTGAAATCGCCAGCGGTAAAGTCATCTTCAGGGGGCAGGACCTGCTGCAGTTTAAGGCTAATGGGCCAGAGATGCGCTCCGTTCGCGGTGCCAAGATAGCTATGATATTCCAGGAGCCAATGACCTCACTTAACCCGGTTTTGACCATTAACCGGCAGCTAACCGAAATGCTGGAGCTACACTTGGGAATGAACGGCATGGCGGCCAGGGAAAGGGCAATCGAGCTACTTGATATCGTGGGGATACCCAGCGCCCAAAGCCGGATTGGTGACTATCCCCACCAGTTCAGCGGCGGCATGCGGCAGAGAGTGATGATTGCTATTGCACTTTCCTGTAACCCGGACATACTTATCGCCGATGAACCAACTACAGCTCTGGATGTAACTACCCAGGCACAGTTATTAGAGCTAATGAAAGAGATAGTTGAGCGGTTTAATACCTCGCTGGTTATTGTGACCCATAATCTGGGAGTTGTCGCCCGCTACGCACAGCGGATATATATTATGTATGCCGGGCGCATTATCGAGGAGGGCACCACCAAGGACATATTCGGTGACCCGCGCCACCCCTACACTATAGGACTGCTAAAGTGCATACCCCGGCTGGATGAGGAGGAGGGCAGGAAGCTGGTCCCCATTGAAGGCCTGCCGCCCAACCTTATTAATATGCCACCTACCTGCGCCTTTCTACCCAGGTGCTCTTACAAAACCGAGAGGTGCTCTCGGGAACCCTGGCCTCCGCTTACTCATCATTATGGCCAGCACTACGTTAGTTGTTTTATTAATACCGAGGGAAAGACGTATGAGCCAGCCGCAAAATGATTTTATTCTAGATGCCAGAGACCTGAAGATGTACTTCCCGGTTACCCAGGGGCTTCTGCGCCGAAAGGTGGCCGATGTCAAGGCCGTTGATGGCGTCACCTTCAAAATCAAGAGGGGTAAAACGCTGGGTTTAGTAGGTGAAAGTGGTTGTGGCAAAACCACCATTGGTAGATGTGTCCTCAGGCTGTATAAACCCGTCGGCGGGCAGATTATCTTCAATGGCGAAGATGTCACCTCTCTCCCCGAAAAGAGATTGAAAAATCTTCGCTGCAATGTAGCGCTCATCTTTCAGGACCCCTATAGCTCACTGGACCCCCGCCAGAACGCTGGCGGTATCATCGGCGAACCGCTAAAAATACACAATTGGGTTGGCACCAATTCTGAATATGAAGATAGGGTGGAGCAGCTATTTCGCTTGGTCGGCTTGGATCCTAGCATGGCTAATCGTTTTCCCCACGAATTCAGCGGCGGCCAGAGGCAGCGCATCGGTATAGCCCGTGCCCTGGCCTGTGACCCCTCCTTAATAATCTGTGATGAGCCCATTTCGGCCCTAGATGTCTCCATTCAAGCCCAGATAATCAACCTCCTTGAGAAATTGCAGGAAGGAATAAGGGGCCTGACCTATCTTTTCATAGCCCATGACCTTTCGGTAGTGAAGCACATAAGCGATAGGGTGGCGGTGATGTACCTCGGTCGCATAGTGGAAATTACCAGTTCAAAGGAGCTCTATGAGAATCCTTTGCATCCTTACACCAGGGCACTGCTCTCCGCTGTGCCCATAGCAGACCCATTTGTGGAAGAAACAAGGGAGCGCATCATCTTGAAGGGAGAGGTCCCCAGCCCGTTCAATCCACCCTCTGGATGTCCTTTTCACCCACGCTGCTTTATGGCTACACCTGAGTGCAGCCAGGCGGTGCCTCCCCTTCGCGATATCGGTGGTGGCCACGAGGTAGCCTGTATCAGAGTTTAATGCACACAGAATAGTCCTGCACATTTTTTTTACCAAACGCTAGAAGGAGAGTGAATCCTATGGGCGATGTATTAAAGGGCAAAGTAACTGTAGTTACCGGGTCGGGCCAGGGAATCGGCCGGGCCATCGCTGTGGGTATGGCGGAGGAGGGTGCCAAGGTGGTTACTAATAACCGCCGCCCAGGCTCTACTGGCTATGTTCATTTGAACGATTCTATTCTGGATTTGATGAGCCCGAAACAAAGAGAGAAGTTGCGTAAGCAATCTCAGGAGGCAACTGGAGACGCTGAGACCACCGCCGAAGCGATAAGGAAAAAGGGTGGCGAAGCGGTGCCCTTCTTCGGCGATATCTCGAACTTTGAGGTGGCTGGCAAGCTGATACAGACGGCTATTGATAGCTTTGGCAGGATTGATATCCTGGTCAATGTTGCCGGCACCTTTGGGTTTAGCCCTGTCTGGGAGATTACAGAAGAGCTCTGGGACCGGGTTACCCTAACCAAGCCCAAGGGTTATTTCAACTGTATTCGTCATGCTGCTCCCTTTATGATGAAGCAGAAATGGGGGCGGATAATTAACTGCACCTCGAGGGCTTTTCTTGGTGATGTTCTTAAGCACGCCGAGTATTGCGTCGCTAACGCCGGGGTGGTGGGCTTGACTAGAGCGGTGGCTAAAGAACTATCCCCGTATGGTATAACCTGCAATGCCTTTGCCCCGTTTGCGAGGACGAGGGCTGCCTTTGAACTGGCGGCCTACGATGAGGCAGTAACCGAGATAGAAAGCCCCTGGATAGACAGGAAGTTTGCCTTCCCGTTGGAGCTCACCCCAAGCCCGGAGGAGGTGGTTCCGTTTATAAACTACCTTGCCTCTGAGGAAGCGGCTAAGATAAACGGAAAGATTTTTAACATCGCGGGGCCAATCATCGGTCTTTACTCGGAGCCTGAAATATCCAAGACACTGGTTAAGTACGGGGGCAGGTGGACAGTGGATGAGCTGAGACAACAGGTGCCTTTTGGACTGCTGCCGGAGGAATTACTAGGAGGTGACTAGAGAGATGGATAAGAGTTGGGCAGATTTAACTATGGAAGAAAAGCGCCAGGAGAGGTTTAAGCGGTGGCTTTCGCCTGATGTTAAGTTCCCCAGCCTCGAGGCTGAGGAAGCCTACAAGGCGAGAGCAACCCGTTTTATTAAAGCTATCAGTCTGGAGGAACCAAACCGCGTGCCGGTAATGCTGCCGGCGGCCAATCTACCAGCTTTTTATGCCGGAGGGAATCTAAAGAAGGTGATGTATGATTACGATGAGATGAAACGGGAATTCCCAGCGGCATGAATATATATTTAAGGAGCCATCCACAATATATTATAATTATAAATAATCAACAATAAAGAAAAGAGCCTGCGTTGTAATGCCCATTGGGCTAAACCCCGAGAAGGAACTTTACGAGAGCTTGCTTGGCAGAATCCCCAACCTCTACGTTATCGGAGATGTGAACAAAGTCCGTAACATCATGGACGCTATCTGGTATGCATATGAAGCAGCCAGAGCTATATGATATCGAATCACAGCAAACCCATCCTGGGGGATGTCAAGCTCTCCGCTACCCGTAAGTCTTTGTGGGGCCACTAACTGCGAAATGAAAGATGGGCTTATCTATCCTCCTGATGTTGAGAGGGCAGTGCTCCATCCCTGCCGGGATAAAGGCTACAAAACTCTTATTCATGATATGTTGCTCTCCGTTTATCCACAGCTCGACTTCACCGCACAAATCATGAATGTCATTCAAATTGGTCCCGAATAAACCGATCATTTCGGAATACGGATGGGTATGAGCTTTTACGATGGGTTCTTCCCCAGTTTGCAGGGGATGCTTTTCCCCCGGCCAGAACCAACCAGCCTCAGCGCAAAGGTTAGCGCCCGGGACAACTTCACCATCCAGGTACGCCACACGCTGCGCTACATCTTTGGGTATTTCGTGCCGATACTCAGGGAGCTTCAAGTTGGGTTTGTCCTGAAAAACAAAATACTTGCCTATATCACCCTTGCCAGCATATTCCCCACCTCCGCTGATCTCAGTAAAGTCATATCTTTGAGCGGGGGCAAAGCTAAAATGGAATATTGACCTATCGATTCTTGTGAATTGTATCGGGCAGTGCTTCATCCCGGCCGGGATGTACAAGAAACAGCTCTTGGAGAAGATAAACTGTTGGTCTTCCAGCCAGAACTCAACTTCTGCACCCAAGTCGTGCGGGTTATCAAAGTCTGTCCCCCAAAAGGTAAACAGCTCATCAAAAGGATGGGTATGAGGTCGAGGTCCACCCCCTCCCGCTTTTCTCATTTTCTCCAGTTTCTCAGGATTGACCTTGTCCGGCGAGAAGAACCAAACACATTCCGAATAGAAACATCCAGGAGCTTGATCGCCATCCAACCACAGGACATGCTCCATAGGGCGATTCTTCCCGGGCTCATACTCATCAAGCACCCCGGGAACACCCCAGGGGAGTATAATATTCTTTTTCAATTCCGTGACAATATACTTTCCGTACTTTGATTCATCCATCTCTGTTACCTCCTTTATTTAAATTTATTGAACCTGATACCAAAACCAGGTCTCAGCCACCACACTGTACAAAGCCTAGTAGCTTTCAGCTGAGATTTTCATTCCTGTACATCCAGTCCCCATCTCTTGAACAACATCCTGTATAATTCAGGCTGAGGAAAATCGTGCTGCATATACATGCCGGAATGGCCGTAGCTGAATTCCCCTTCGTCAAACTCCTTTATTCCTTCTACTAATTTCACCATCATATCCCTGGGAACAGAAAGGGCAATATCTGCCTCTGCAGCCAGTGCCCGGTTGTAATCGCCAATGTCAGGTAGGGTAACCATAAGCTGACCGCTCTGCACTACCGGCACAATCTGGTAAGCACAGGACGGAGGGAAGAAGTGAGAATCCACATGGGCTTCCTCATTCTTAAAATGCGTCGGCTGCAGAATACCCCGCATTTGAGCAGGATTGGAATAGATAAGTATAACATCAGGCTCAAAATCGGCCGTCTTCAGTGGGGCAGTAACTATGCCGATGTACTTATTCCTCTCAAAGGTAGGGAACGACACAAACTGCTGAAGCTCAGGGTCGTCCGGTTTATCAACCAAACCATAGGCAATAAGAGGAGCAAAGCACCAGTTATCTTCCTTCAGCATGGCCACAGCTTCTCTCTGGCGTCGGGACATGGCAAAGGCCTGACACTGTGAAATGTGGATACCCCGGTCCCTCTTTGGCCTAATGGCACCATCAGGAATATCTCCTTCACTCTCCAACATCTTTACAGCCAGTGGAGAGGTTCTTAACATTAGCAACCCTTCAAGCTCTTCTCCACAACGGTTGAACTCACTTAATGTAGTCATTTATGTTAGCCTACACTCCAATGTGTTACTGGATTCCAGTCCCTGATTCTGCGTCACTTCGCTGACGATCCACTACTCCTGTACATCCAGTCCCCACATCTTGAACAGCATCTTGTAGAACTCTGGCTGAGGGAAATCGGGTCTCATAACCATGTCAAGATGAGTATAGCCAAGCTTTATCTCTTCAAAGTGTCTGAGCCCCTGCACCAATTTCTCCATTTTATCCCTGGGAACAGAAAAGATAGTCTGGTCTTCTCCAGTCATTGCCCGTTCATACTCCCCCGGATCAGGAATTGTAATCCGATACTCACCATCGAGCAGTACTGGCACAACCGAGAAAATACACGAGTCTATGGGGTCAAACTCTGATTTCAATAGCTTCCCTTCCTTATACTTTACCGCTAAAAGTATGCTTCTCAATTGAGCGGTATTGGAATAGATGAGCACCAGATCAGGCTCAAAACTGGCCGTTTCCAAAGGTGCAGAGAGAATGCCGATATACTTCCCGTACTCCAGACGAGGGAACTGTTTGGCAAGCTCCTTAGCTGCTTCCCGACTTTCCACAAAATGAGGGTAATATATGTCTCCATCAGTACAAAAATCAGGCATCTCCACCAGCCCATAGCCTATCAAAGGAGCCCAGCACCACTGATCCTCTTTCAGCATAGCTATGGTAGCCCCCTGGCGACGCGAGAGGGCAAAGACCTGACATTGAGCAAGGTGATATCCCTGATCTCTTTTCGGTCTGATGGCTTCTTTGGGAATATCCGATTCCTTCTCCAGCATTTTTACTGCTATCGGGGATGTTCGTAACAGCAGTGTCTGTTTAATCTCTTCTCCGTAGCTGTTATATTCTTTTGCTGTTGTCATTCAACAAACATCCATGGTATTCATACACATCCATCCAGTTCTCTACTATTTCGGCTCGGAGATCCCGCTATCACCCCAGCCGTCCATCACATTGCCACAGTTGATCATACATCCCATCTGGATGTGCGGTCGCTTAAACTTCTTCCATGTCAGGGGGCCATGCTTTACCCCCATCGGGACCCACACTGCTGCGGTTGTGTTAAAGGTAAGCGGCTGCCCGCCCACATAAAACTCTATCTCACCGCCAAGGTCCAATGGATTCTTCGGGTCACCCCCCCAATGCATCACAATTTCGTTGTACCTATGGACATGCTCGTAGACAAACGGGTTTGGCTCGGGAATGAAGTATACCCAGCCAAGCTCAATATAATGATTGGCTTCCGGCACCCCGGCGCTACTCATTAACGTCATAGAGGGGAACTGTCGATTTTTGACCCCAGGAGGAACAACCTCATGAATGGGCTTTCTCAACAGGTACTTTTCATAATCCACATCATCCGTCTTCTCTGGCAGACCGCTTTTTGCTTCTGTAATACCGCTACGGCCCCACCCTTCCTTGACACTGCCAGTGCCTAGCATTATCGACATCTCAATGTGAGGTTTGCTGAACTCCTTCCAGATTACCGGTCCGTGCCGCACTCCCGCGGGCACAAACAGTCCTGTTGTTGTGTTAAAGGTAAGCGGCTGACCGCCGACATAAAACTCTATTTCCCCCCCGAGGTCTTCTGGATTGCCAGGGTCGCCGCCAACATGCAATACAATTTGATCATAATCATGCACGTGCTCATGAACATAGGGGTTCGGTTCAGGGATACCATATATCCAGCCAAACTCCAGGTAGTAATTCACTTCAGGTATCTGGGTATTGCTCATAAAGGTCATTGTAGGACTCTGGCGATTTTTGACCCCGGGAGGCGTCTCATACATCGGCTCCCTTACCAGGTACTTCTCGTAATCACGCTCAGCCATTGCTTATTCCTCTCCTTTCTATGAAATCACACCTACCCTCTAGGAAGATTTTTGCGGGCAAAAATCTATTTGTCCGCTTTATCACGAAGGATATATTTGTTATTTTAGCACTTTCCAAAGATATGTCAATACGTATCAGGCTGTATTTTGATGTTTTCAAACGTGGGTAATACTTTTTAAGGATGGGGTAACACCTCGATACTCAGGTAAAGACCAGAATTTCTACAGCGGCGTCATCCAGGTCGCCGAAGGCGGCTATAGTAGGCTTGTTGGCAATGGTTTCCGTGGCACTGGCTGTACGGGCGATGAGGCGGCGAGATAGATGTTCAAAGCATGCTTGTGGGTAAAATTGCACATTTACTTGAATTGTTACCCAACATCCCTGACTTTTGTGCAATTTGCCGAATTGCACAAAAACTCAGATTGCTGACTTTGAAGAAATCATCAACGCTTCGATCGGAGTATGTAGCAATATAGTTCGACATTGCTGACCTGTCTCAGCACTATCGGCTTACTTACTGCCTGAGATGGGTATCTGAAACAACTAACTCTTGGCTACTTGAAGCCGGCACCAGGCATACAAAGAATCATACACCTGGAACTGGTGCGATAGATTCTCTTCGTCGCTGGGATAGCGTAAGCTAAAGCCTACAGCGATAGCCTCCAGCCCTTGTGCTATCGGGTCCCTATCAATATCCTTGGCGACATCGGCGGCGTGGACTATCTCAGCCAGTCGTAGCAGGGCCTTGTCTTTCAGTTCATACTTCTGGATGATGGACTCAAAAGAGCACCGGCCTTCGTGATGGTCCAGCTCTGCCTTCCCCATACAATCAAAAGGAATAGCCCCGGTCTGCTCGGCCACAGCCATTACCTGGTTGGGGGGAGCAAAGATAAACTCAGCTTCACTATCAACGAATCTCTTGATAAGCCAGGGACAAGCCACGCGGTCAACGTGGACATGTGAACGGGTAATCCATTTCATAGTATTTACCTCCTCCGAATTTTTATTTTGTTCTTCGTCAGTCAGAGAACTCTGCTTACTTTTTGAACTTACGAACTCCACAATTTACCACTTGCCAAGTTCTTGCAGGACCTTGACCACCCGCCACGTCTCGGCGCTGACGGTAGTACCACCCATGACGACAGCCACAGATACCGCCTCCAGCACTTCGTCTTTTGTTGCTCCAGCGGCAATGGCGTCCTTAGTCTGTCCCTGAACGCAGCGAGTACAGCCCGACTGGAGGCCGCAGGCCAGGGCGATAAGCCGTTTATTTTTCAGGCTCAAGGCTCCGTCCTGGTAGACCCCTTTGCGGAAGGTTGTATAGGAAGCCATTACCGGCAGTCCCCGGTCAAACTCATCCCTTAACTCACCTGTCTTTGTGTAATAGTCCAGCTGGTTATCCATATAAGTACCCTCCCTAATGTATTTCCGGGATACATTCTGGGGAAATTTAATATTTGAAATGTAACAGTTGTTACATAATATAATCTTATGCTAGAGTGGCTGTCAAGAGGTTTTATAAATGGATTGGTTATTATTTACTTACTGGCTACCGACTGAGCCTTCCCGCAAAAGGGTTTTTATCTGGAGGCAGTTAAAGAAGCTCGGAGCTCTATCGATGGAGGGAGCAGGCTGGCTTTTGCCTAAAGCAGAACCGATCGCGACAAAAATTAAAGATATCCTTAATTCCGTAGAGGAGATGGAAGGCACGGCAAACCTGTACTCAGTAACCGACTTTAGTGAAATCCAGGAACAGCGGGCTATTGCCAGGTTTAAACAGGAAAGGGAGCGGGAGTATGTCGAGATAATCAAAGAATGCCACAAGATGTTACGCCACATAGAGAGAGAACGCCAGCAGCAGGAGTTTACCTTCGAGGAGGTTCAGGAACTGGAGGGTGACCTGGGAAAGATAAACCGCTGGCTTTCCGAAGCCAAAGAGCGTGACTTTTGGGATGTTACCGCGCGAGAGGAAGTAGAAAAGCTGATAAGCAAAGCTGAAACAAGCCTGGCTAGCTTCACACAGGAAACCTATGAAAGAATGCAGAATATCGAGGCGGAAAATGGCACAAATGCCGGAGTTAACAATGGAGAGACTTAATTGAGGCTGAGAATCTCGCCATTCATCCTCCTCTGTATTGTGGGTGGGCTGGCCATATTCAGTTCCACGATGGCCAAAAGCCCGGTACTTCCCCTTTTTATCCGCTCCCTTAATGTGCCTATGGGCATGGTTGGTTTTATCGCTGCCGCTTCTACAGTGGTTGGTATCGTCGTTAGCCTGCCAGCGGGTATACTTTCCGATATAATTGGCCGGCGGCGGGTTATCCTCATTGCCTCCATTGTTTTTGCTAGCGCCCCATTTTTATACCTGATGGTAACCCAGCCCTGGCACCTGGTGCTGGTGCGTATTTATCATGGATTTGCCACCGCGATACTCGGTCCTGTGGCTATGGCCGCCGTGGCCGATACCTTTGACAGCGGACGGGGTGAAAAGATGGGCTGGTATTCTTCAGCAACCATGGTGGGGCGCTTTCTGGCTCCTTTTGTGGGCGGAGCACTGATATTCGGGAATAACTTCCACTGGGTATACCTGGTGACCGGCATTATCGGTACACTGTCACTTATCGCTGCTCTCAAGCTACCTCGACCGGCCACTGCCCATGTTTCAGCCGGCGAACTTGTCAAAAAAGAACGAGGCGAGATTAAGCGAGATATTATAGCTATGTTGACTCATCGCGGTATCCTCACTACAAGCGTGGTTGAGGCCGTGGAGTACTTCGCCTTCGGCTGCTTGGAGGTCTTTCTGCCCATTTACCTCTATGAGCAGGTGGGATTCAAGCCGCTGAGTATCGGCCTACTTTTCACTGTCCAGTTTGTGGTTGCGACCCTGGCCAAACCATGGATGGGGCGCCTTTCCGACCACTATGGTCGGGTACCGACTATCACCATCGGTCTGCTATTAGGGGCAGTGAGTATTACCATGATAGCCTGGTCCAATAATTGCCTGGTAATTGCCGTCCTCATTGGTCTCTTTGGCCTGGGACTAGCCACGGTTACTGCTTCCAGTGCTGCTCTGGTGGCTGATTTAGCCAGGGAATCTAGTTACGGGGGGGCACTTGGCATCCTCTCTAGCGTAAAAGATATCGGTCACTCCACAGGACCGATGGCAGGCGGGCTGCTGATAGCCGCCTATAATTACAAAACAACCTTCGGCGTAATCGGCGGCATTCTGGCCTTTACCAGCTTTGTCTTCGGTCTGGTTATACGCCGGATACCCAAGAGTAAAACCCCGCCTAACTAGTTGGTTACCCGAGTACCAATTACGGATTGTTAATACCTCTTGGGCCGCGCTATACAACGCCCAAGGACAGGAGGTATCGAGGAAGAGCTATTAGAAGCCTTCAGGCATGATTATCTGTCAGACTCTCTGGACAAGGCTCGCAAGCCTCTGATAGAGCCTCAAGCTATCCTCAAACTTCACCAAAATAATCAAATTTCCATTCCACGTCTAGTTAGATATTCTCGTTCTTATCCGTATTGCTGTTTTTATTGCTATGGATGGTCTGTCCTATAAGTATATTGTTTGAAGACGACAGAAGTCCATAATGTCACATTAACTCAGAATGTGTAGTGCCTAGATGGCTCAATGGCAGAACTAGCTACACTATGAAGGAAGAGGACTATCTCTGCGTGACTTTCGTTTGTTTTTCAATCAGCGCACTAAGGTTTCGTGCCAGAAGCGGGTAAATCTCACCAAAAAACCCCAGCTGTAGCTGGGTTTCTGGAGATAACCTGTCCCAAGGCGTTTTGTTTAGAATTAGGCTAGTTTCTTCTTCAGAGAAAGATGGGCCCGCCTCAATCTTGTGTAGATAGGGTTTATTCACCGGGCACACGAATTGACAGCGCATACATCCAGTGAGGGCATTGTGCCAACCAGGCTGAAGCTGAACCCAGTAAGGGAAATCTGGATTCATCTCTTGAAGAGAACCTAGGCAGTTTTCAGCGTGGATCAGAAAGCGGTCAACGGGAATACTCCCAGTTGGACAGTTCTCACGACAAAGTAAACAATTTTCGCAGGCTTCCAGCGTTTTAGATTCCTGCCAGTTATCCTCTTCACAGGACCAATCAGTGTAGAAAGCAACCAACATACATAAGCTGCCCATCCCTGACACATAAGTGATATTGTTTCTACCATATGCTGCCAGTCCGCTTCGCACAGCAAGCGTTTTTAGTGCCAAATGAGCTTTAGCTATCTTGTATCCGGCAGTTTTCAGCACATTGCTTAGAATTTCTTCGGCACGAGATTCTTTTGCCTTTTTTGCAGAATGATCAGGTGGGATATCCGCGGGATAGGCGATTCCCTCGTATTTGAACCAGACACGAGTAAGAGGCGAAGGCATTGCCACGATGACGATTGTTTTCGCATCCGGCAGGTTTTTATTAGTATCTAAATAGAAATGCCATCTTTTATGTAATTGCTTATTCACCAATCCCTGCCTAACCAGTTTCCCAACTGCTTCCTGCACCTCCGGCAGGTGCGTTATAGATACAGTTTTGGCTTTGTAGCTGAACTGCTTCATCCCCTCTTGTATCTTGTGAAAAATGTCATTCATTTCGGTACACCTTCTCCAGCGGGAAGCCCCGCCGTTACGGCTAATAAGATGTCTGGCTTCGCATCCAGCACACGATCCAATGTTTGCAAGACCAGCTTAAATTAGAAATAGGTTGATTCGATTATTGTACTGATGGCTTAGTGGGTATATTCTTGAACTCATACGGTGATGTGGGTCATTATAGGAGTGGGAATAAAAGGTGTCAACTTAGGACGCCCTTATTTTCTGTCCGGAGTTACTTCAGCACTTCATCATTGCACCTTTTAGCGTTTTGTTACTCAACAATGCTCGGTAATGTTTAACTAGACATATGTAACAATCACTCAGATTGTTAGATATGCACTTTACACCTAAGCCGGAAATTTGCAGTCGATACTAAACTCGATTGCTTCCCGAGTCAGGTCTTACGATTTCTGTTGTAGGTCTAGTACCGGCTGGCCAGGACTTGGTTTCGAGCGGCTTGCAAATAATCTCGGTGATGTGAAGCTCGTTGAGCTTGTTTGAAGGAGCCGCGATAGCCACTACCGCTGTGTCGGCACCACGGCCGGTACCAGCCACTGCGATGACCTTTTCCCCGGTAGCCACATACCCACCATCCACTGCCATCAGAATTATCTCAACGCACACTTTCATCCCCTGACAGAACGTGCGCAAGAGGGTAGCCATGACGCTGGGCGTCGTGATGCCATAAAAGCTGTCAGTGTGGAACAGCATTGTGCCGAAGTGGACGCAGTGCCCTTTCTGCTCCAGCTCTGAAACCAATTCCCGGGCGAACCGTTGCTCTTCGCCAAAGCCGTACTGATGGGGCACCACCACTATCTTTACCCCGCTACCAGCGAAGCGATCTGCAGCCAGACGAGCTGTATCCCCTCTCGTCGATGCAAGGACAATTCTATTTATTCCTCGAGACTTAGCCCGCTCAGCTACTAGGCGCAACGTCTCCTCGGTATTCCGATGCCCTAGTGCCTCGAAGTATATGATTTTCTCTTCCAAACATACGCTTTTCTTTTCCAAATTTTACTCCTTCCTCATTATCATAGATTATGGTTAGCTTCCTCTAGCGAATCCAGTTAAGGGGACCTTCGAAGATATTCTAACATATGAACCTACATATACCACAACACTTTGAATAGTAAATACCAATAGTAAACACCATGGTATGATGTGGTCAGCGACTACTCCAAGAACAGCTGAGCCTACAAGCCTACTGTTAGAACGTCTCATAGAACAAAATAGCGTTTTGTTACTCAGCAGGGATCGCCGTGTTTAAGCGAACTACTACGTCCTATCTACCAGCTACCTTGATACCGGCCCTGAAGATAATTATTTTTACGTCACGAGATGGGAGCTCTCATCTGACACATGTTTGACACTTGGAAAGGTCAATACTATACTTTATGCTGATACGGAGTCAGGAATATCGTACAATGGGAGGGATATCTTCATTGAAAAAAGTACTCATTGTATACCATTCCCAGAGCGGTAACACCGAGGCCATGGCCAGAGCAGTGTCCGAAGGCGCCAATGCCGCGGGCGCCACGTTTGTCCTGAAGAGGGCTGTGGACGCCAACGCCGAGGATATACTAGGCTGTGACATTGTAGCTATCGGCACGCCCAACTACTTTGGCTACATGGCGGGGTTGGTTAAAGACTTCTTTGATCGTGTCTGGGCTACCATCCGAGATAAGGTAGGAAACAAGCCCTACGTGACCTTCGGCAGCAAGGGTGGTGGTGGGGCGCAAGCCCTGGATAGTGTGGAGAGGATCTGTGATAGCCTTAAAATGATTAAAGCCTTTGAAGGCGTCCTTGCCACGCGTAAGCCAACCGAAGAAGCCCTAGCTGAGTGCAGGGAGCTAGGCAAAAAGCTGGCCCGGCTAGAAAAGATAGAGAAGCCACAGGGGATAGAGGAACCACGACTGTAATGTCACCAGATGGCTGTCTTATGATAACAACTGGAGCCTAATCTTACTGCGCAAAGCGGTCATGCAGCAGCTACTTTGTTCACGAGATAACATTTGTCCAGATTGGTCAAACATAGCCTCAGGGTCGAGGCGGGGGGAAAGTAGCCCGCACTTTTTCCCATTCGGCCCGGTAGGCTGAAGCTATCCGTTCCTTGCGCTCCGTAGGCCAATCTGGGTCCCAACCTAGACCCAGGTCTTGACCAACAAGGACTATGGCAAATTCCGTCATCCTAGGTTTTTTCTCAATTATAGTGGTGATATTGCATATCCGCCCTGGTGATTTACAATCAGTACACCGCCCGTCAACGGCACATGGTGCTTGTATCCCCATAGTCATGCCATGATATGGGGCAATAACATACTTTACCCGTTTAATTGCTTCATCAACATCACGCACAATCTTGTTCTGCCCGATGACCATTATGACCTTCTGCGGTCCGTAGATCATGCTGGCTACCCGATTGCCTGTCGCATCAATATTTACCAGTTTCCCATCAAGTGTAACCGCGTTACTGCTGGTCAAAAATATATCACTCTGCAAACGTCTAAATTCTTCAATCGGTACCTGCCCTGGTCGAATAATTTGAATATTCCCGCGTTTGGTTAGCTGGTCTCTAAGCCCAATTTGCCAGATTGTCATTGAGCCACCCATTCCAACCTTAGCCTCAAGCGGTATCATATCAAGTACCGTTCTTACTGCGGTGTCCGCATCCTCCACAAACTCCACGGTGCCAAAGCGGTTTGCCTTTAGCGATTCTACCACTGTCTTCATGTCCTGGTCGCTTCCCGCAGTCATTCTAACCTCCTTCGAGCCAATATAGACACACTCTAGACCGTTACTCGCCTGGCTGTCAATGCCACTCACCAATTCGGTTGTTGCCTTTCAAAGCGATTTATCAATAGGTTTTGACCCGCACCAGGGATTACCCATATACCAGCTAGGTTATCAGATATAACAAAAGAGGCAATTATTGGGTAACAATTGCCTGTATTGTTACTCAGTTGGACAGAAAGCCATTTCGTTACCTGAAGGAATTGATGTTTAGGAGTGATTATCTGTTCAGTTTCCAGACCTGCACGTTCAGATTAGCGGCAATACTAACCCAGATTATGTATGGGATGAGAAGCCAGCCGGCTAAGGGGGATACGCCAAAGAATGTAATGATGTTAATTAGTATGGCTATCCAGAGTAGCAGAATCATCACCATTCCACCAAAAAGGGACTTAA
>Ga0315541_1000512_pt1 | contig 41152 bp, 36 predicted proteins | sample SalMarSW160190MG_FD_203095 | JGI IMG/M metagenome (GOLD analysis project Ga0315541, IMG submission 203095) | Salt marsh sediment microbial communities from the Plum Island Ecosystem LTER, Massachusetts, United States - Salt Marsh Sediment SW1601-190 ...
CATTATCTCGTTTCTTAACCATCTGGGTTCCTCCTGTTCTTAAGGTTTCTTTTTCAATATCCTTTATTAACAGGTTTCCCAGATGGTTTTACAATCTTTTATTGTTCTCCAGTGCAAAATTCAGGTAATAACTTAACAGCGTCCCGCTTTCATTGATTTGAGGGCTTTGACCAACAGTGTCAAATTCTGGGACGTTTAAGGATTGGGCTTGATCTTACCGGGAAGACTGAAAATTGAGGAAAATTGAGTAGACTTATTCGCTTGTCCCGATTTCTATTTTTTTCAAAATTCCTGATACTCTACGTCTACATAAAGCCAGTTATCGGAATCAGGAAGCTGGGAGGTTGAATAGTCGAAGGTGTATTCAAGGGGCTTCGGCGGCCCTGTTGCTTTAGGCGGCGGCCTGGTCTTTATATCCCAAAGATTTAAATGTTTGAAAAGTCAAGAAGATTTGTTACCCTAGGATTAATCCAGGCGAAATAAAAGTTTCACTATATATTGGGGTCGTTTTTGAGGTTAAAAAAGTCTAGGTTTCGTACCAAAAGTGAATGAAATCATTATCCTTATTTATTTTCTACTACATTATCAAGTCTTTAATTTTGACAAAGTTTAAGCTACACAAATTATGTGACACTTCTTATCGTAGTCTAAACTTTGGAGACACTGAATTTTGTTTAGACTACAAAACGAAGTATTTAATAGGACAGGATTCAGGTATTATTAAAATTCATCTGATTTATAGATACACAATATGAATAGAATTTCATTCTAGATATTTATAGCGGTAAGTCTCCTCTTATGCTGGGTCTATATAGCCACTTATCGAAAGCTGGGATCTGGGAAGTGGAATAGTCTAAGGTGTATTCGATTATCTTTGGCGGCCCCGCGGCTTTGGGCGACGGCCTGGCCTTTATATCCCAAAGATTTAAATGTTTGAGGATCTTCTTTATGACCTCCTCGTTCTCTATCAGACTGATTACCTTCATCTCGCCGGAACATATTGGGCAAGTCAGCGTGTTAACTTTCCCGGATCAGGTCCGCTACAGGCTCCTATCTTTTGTATAAGTCGAGCCCAATTTTTCCTGTATTCCTTTGATGAACCATCAGGTTCCAGAATTGAGGGGATGGAATCATCCTTGTTTTGTTTTTCCCTCATTCGTCCACCACCAGGATTCTCTTGTCGCGTATATCAGGACAAGAAAGCAAGGGGGGAACATCCTTAGAAATCTTTCTGCTTTTCCAGGGTGACGGTAAACCAGAAACGACTCCCTTTGCCGGGTTGGCTCTCTCCACCGATTTGACCACCCATCAGCTCGACTAATCGCTTGGAGATGGATAAACCCAAGCCGATACCTCCATACTTGCGGGTGTGGGAGCCATCTGCCTGGGTGAAGCTATCAAAGATTTTCTTATGCTTATCTTTAGGTATGCCTACTCCAGTATCTGTAACGGAGAAAAGAAGTGTTGCCTTATCCTCAGTTTCCTTCTGTAGCTCCACCCCAATTACCACCTCTCCTTTTTCAGTGAACTTAACGGCATTTCCTCCCAGGTTCATCAAAATCTGGCGCAACCTGACAGAATCACCCCGTAGAAACAGTGGAACTGCATGGTGGATCAAACAGGCTAATTCTATTCCCTTGTCAGAAGCTCGGGGTGCTAAGATATCAGTCACGCCTTCGACAGTAGCACGTAAATCAAAATTGACACTCTCAAGTTCCGCTCGTCCCGCCTCGATCTTTGAAAGATCCAAAATGTCATCTAATAGCCCCAAGAGTAAAGAGGAGTTTTCCTTGACTATGTTCAAATACTCTCGTTGCTTATCGGTTAAAGGAGTATCTAAGGTTAAGCCTGTCATACCGATAATGCCGTTCATGGGGGTGCGATACTCGTGGCTCATATTGGCCAGAAATTCGCTTTTCATCCGATTGGCCTCCTCCGCCTGTTCCTTGGCGTATCTCAGCATCTCCTCCGCCCGCTTGCGCTCGGTGATGTCCCTGATAATCCCAGTGACTGCTATCACTCTTTCTTTATCATCCTTGACAGGATTTAAGTGGGTACTGTTATAAAATTCACGACCTTGGACAAGCATCTTTTCTTCAAAAATCATGTTCTTGCCAGTATCAAATACATTTTTAATATTTTTCGAGAATTGGACTGCAGTTTCTTCCGGGAATATTGTAAATATTGACGTGCCGATCATCTCTTGAGGAGACTTCTTGGAAATGTCTGCCGCGGTCTTATTTATACATAACAATTTGTAGTCCTTATCTAACATGAATATCTGGTCAGTTGAATTTTCAACAATACTCCTGAATTTCTCTTCGCTTTCTCTTGTTTGCTCTTCCGCCTGTTTGCGCTCGTTTATTTCTGCCTGTAATGCTTCGTTGGCTTTGGCTAGTTCCCTGGTCCGTTCCTGAACTCGGATTTCTAACTCGTCGTACGCCTTGTGTAATGCTTCCTCCACCTGTTTTCTTTTAAAAAAACCCGGTATCTCGTATTTGATAACCTTTTTGGCTAATTTCGGCTCTCTTTTCAAATATTCTTTGATGTAGAGTTCTATCTTGGAGGGATTTGCCATTATAAACCTACATGCATCATCACCTTTGGCTTTGCATAGTATTTCCGATGCTACTAAGGTTACGCCGAAACTCTCCTCGCACCAACCGGAGGAATAACCTGCGTTCATCACACAGACCGGGAGATCGCTTTTCTTTCCGGACTTTATCCAAGCGTCAGACTCAAACGAAAATGGATGGTCGTATATAAGATAATAATTTTCATCTGGAGAGGGCTTTGATTCGGGGAATATATCGACAAACGCCCACCCGGAGTGGGAAAAATGGGGTGGTCCAGCCGAAAGTTTTTCGATGGGGTCTCTCAGCTTCATTTTTTTATGAAAGTTCTTGGCGTCTGCTTTGCCAATAGCATGGGCTATGTCAAAAAGAAGGCTCCGGGCAACATTGAGCGCCTCTTCTTCTCCCTTGTCTTTATATAAGTTCTTCACCGTCTCAAAGAAGTCAACCGACATGGAGGCGGCTCTTATCAATATATAGCGCTGGTCAAATATCTCAATAGTGCCCTTTGACGGATCTTCCTTCTTTTTCTTGAAATATTTACTTACATACTCATGCGCTTTCTGAAATATCGGCTCAAATTGTTTTGGAACCTTTACCGAAGTTAGCATGATTTACCCCCCCTAATAAGCTCATCTTCTTTGGTCCAGCTTAAATCCGTCAAGTTGTTGAGTTGATATCATAGTTCAATACTATTATAGTATTGATTTATTTGCTATTAGATTTTGTAGTCTATAATATCGACGAAGTTTAGAATACACAAATAAACCTTTACTTTTTTCAGACTCTGAAAACGGAAGGATACTTGCCATATCTTAAAGCAAGCATGGTCCTCACTTATTTACGACTTGATTTCCTAACCTATAATTCCGCTAAAGTTTAGACTACTCAAATAAATAGAAAACCCCACCTCTCTATCTTGAGAAATGGGGTCTTGGACTTTTAATCATGGCTACCCTCTGTGATTGGTTAACAGATGGCTGATTCCGGGCCAAGCCTCACAGATTGATGCGATTTTGTCAAGGTTGATAAAGGCATCGGGGTCAGATCTTGAATATTGACAAATCAATCTGTCAGGAATGAAGGTTTGACCCTCTTGTTGCCATTTCTTATCGTAGTATAAAATTTTGAGGCATTGAATTTTGTTTAGACTATCAAATGAAATGTTTAATAACCCTGAATCATTAACGATAAATAGGGGACGTGGTTGACTATATTGACAAGAGAAACTTAGTCAATCTAGTCAACCACGTCCCCCAATTTTCATTCGATGAGCGAAGCCACAGCTATCTGGGATACGTGCTTCGCGTTGACGGAATAATCGGGGATGAACCCGATGAATTCCAGATCGCTGTTGGGAAGTCTGCACAAGCGAAGCATCGTTTCCGCGCTGGCATAGAGGCGAGGGGTCTGGCGGTTCCCGTCCCTGATTCGCGACTTGAGACAGCGGGGTTTTACAAAGTGAGCGGTTTGAAGATACTGAAGGATGCCGGGGATGAACCCCCCGCTGGTCCGCCGTTTCATGGTGTGCCTCCTGACCTGGAGACTTACCGCAGCCGGGGCCATCGGCGTTTAGACGCCCGAACCTATGACGCCAAATGCGCGACTTGCATCTGGGGTTGCCGTATGCCGCTGGAGATGATCATCGACCATTGGAATCCGTCCAAGAAACGTTACCGGTTCGAAACCTTCTGCTACGGCCCGAAAAGCTGCTCCTTTTACCGGGCCGGACCGACACGCAAGGTGCCGGGGCGCAAAGATATGTCGTACACAGAAGAGGACTGGGTTGACAAGGATGCTACGTCGCATCGAGGACCGGATGACTGAGAGAGATCAAAGGACTTGAATATGGCTTTTCGCTTTTGGCGGAGAATCAGGATCGCGCCGGGAGTGACCCTGAACCTGAGACGGTCGGGCGGCTCTCTGGTGCGGGCAGGAAGGTAAGATTCGGGAAGGTGTGGTCAAAGAAAATTTCCTTGACACTGTTATCGGCCTTCCGGTGAAAAACCGCGGGTCAAATCTTTATTATTGACAAATGATAGTTTAAGCTTCTTTTTCTGGTAAGTGAAATAATGAAAAGTCAAGATTAAAGATTTGACCCTCATACAGAACTTATAGACATCCCCCTTCTCCACGGCAGGTGAGACCCACCACACAATATCCTGCGGCTAGATATAGATTGACATACAATGAGAAATTCTCTATACTCCATTCATCAAAAAGCGAGTTCTTATCAACAATCAATGCTAAACTCGCCTTACCAATTTCGGCGTAAAGTGTCTCTAATTTTTAAGACCTGTATGTCTCATTTCTGTTGAAGAGATACAAATAGGTAATGACTTTTGTAAAAGCGGGATTAATTTTCCCTGTCCGCTCGGAGGTGATATATGAATAGGAAAAGTACTTGGGCAGTGGTGCTTGTTCTTTTATCGGCATTTGTAGCGATTCCGGCAGGCACACTCTATGCTCCGACAATACCGTTGCACGCTGTAGAACTTGAAGCTCCAAGCTGGATCGTTACGGCCTTGCCGATGGGGCTTCCATCGATTATTGGATTGATAATCTTGCTGCCCTTAGGAATCCTTGCAGATAGAACAGGCAGGAGAAAGGAACTTATTCTAGCAGCTATGGCCGTTACCGTGGTCGCAAATCTCGGGCTTGCGCTCAGCAAATCATGGGTCACCCTTTCAATATGGAGGATATTCTCCGGCTTGCCGTTTTCATTCATGTCTGTCTATGTCGTTCTTGTATCCTTTATGTTTTCCGAGCAGAGACGTGGAAGCGCCGTAGCGCTCGCTACGGGAAGCGCTATGCTTGGAATGGGCGGTTCTCAGGCTTTGAGTGGATATCTTGTCAAAGTTTTGGGAGGATCTGTCGGGCTTTACTATCTTGCAGCAGCCCTGGCTGTGCTGGCTATTCTATTTTTACTCCCGGCTAAGATTCCGGTAATAAAGAGTCCAACAGGAATTTCACGAAAGGATATTAGAGGAGTTATAGGCCACAGAGCCATACTATATACCGGAATAACGTTGATGATTTATCTGATAGGATGGCAGGCGATATACGGATCGTTCTCATATGTGCTTGTGGACTTCTTGAAGACCCCTGTTGAGTTGCAGTCCGTTTTCTTTGCAGTTGTTTCAGTAATGCTCGGGCTTGGTACCTTTATATGGGGACCTGTTATTGACAAATTTGGCGCAAAAAAGACGCTGTTTATCGCACTTTTGATATCAGCGGTGGCAACTTCCACAATGCTTCCCCTGCTGAATAGCATGTGGGCGTATGTGCTTCTCTTCTGGCTGGCAACACTCGGAGGAGTCTGTGGCGCTCCAGGTGCATCTTTTGTTGCCACAAAAAGCGTCAAACCGGAATTGGCCACAATTGGAATTAATATGATGTTTATGTTTGTGATGCTGCCGGGAATCATAGGGGGATTCCTTGCCGGGCCTCTGATAGCAGGTATCGGGCTGTTTGGAATGATACTGGTCGCAGCGATCTTAGAGCTCATCGGAGCCGGAATGTTGTTTGGAATTCCTGATATGTAATATCGTGAATCAAGGGACGTCTATAAAATTATAGGTTGATGTTGATGGGTAAAGTCAACAATCCAAGAAACTTTTAAGCTTATAGACGTCCCTATTCTCCACTGACCAAACACCTTGTAATCATTATTTATCGGCTTTTGCCATTGTCATGGTGTATTCGGATGTAAACATCAGGTTCGTGAAAATTATAGGCTTGGCAGGATCATTTACTCTCTTGAAATTGAGCGGGCAATGCCACAATCCTCCTACAAGATGAACGACCGTGGAAGTTGTGAAGACAAACTTTTCCAGGTGGTCTTCATCATCACCTAAAGACAGTTCGACTTCACCCCCCAGGTCTAACATGTTGGTAGCATCTCCACCGATGAACATGAGAAACTCGTCCCAGTCATGTACATGAGGTTGTGGCGCCATTAAAAAGGCTTCTGTTATCGGCACCCAGCTTAATGTAAAGGGAGGATGGCCGGAAGCTCCACCCTCATCCTTTCTTAGACCGAGAACCGGTTTTGTGACCTCGGCATGGAAGTCGGTAGGATATGACTTATGCCACAGGTCCCTTATGATATATTTTTCATATTTTGATTGTTCCATTTGGTTCCTCCTTTTATTATTACCGGTGAGATGCATATACATCAGCAGCAGGGTGAGTAACCGTGGATTTATAACCTGTGAATCAAGCGCTGACCTTCCTCTTGTAAAATAGGATCATTAAGTTATCTCATGATCATATTTGTAGATTAATTATACTATAAATAACTTAATAAAGGAAATCATATATAGGTACTGAAAATAGTTCCAATACCTATTAATCGGGTATTTTACCTACTTCTGCATTGGTGAAGAATAAGGGACGTACTTCGAATTATCGATTAATCGCCTATTTTCATTTTTTGAAGTACGTCGCGTAATGCCCATATAATTTTTCTTCTCCGAAATCAACATTCCAAAATAGATTACCAATTGATATTTTGAGGTACATCCCCTATTTCACGTCCCCCTTTTCAAAAATAAAAGCTATAATTTCATGGACGTTATATATTAAAAGATCAATAGGTTATCTTCCCCTATATAACATAGAAAAAAATTATTTAATAGCTACCCAAATAAAAAACCTCCTGTTAAGTAAAGAAGATTACCAAAACCAACTAACTTAAACAGGAGGTCTCAAATGAATGTAGATGAGAGTATCAGACTTGAAGAGTTTCGTCAATTAAAGAAAGAGATTCGAGGTTCGGAAGAGCATCTGATTATCGGGATTGATATAGCCAAGGATAAGCACCATGCTTTTTTTGGGACGGCAACAGGAAAGACGCTATTAAGGAGCTTGATCTTTGAAAACAACATAGAGGGATTCGGAAGACTGTGAATAGGGGACGTGGTTGACTATATTGACAAGAGAAACTTAGTCAATCTAGTCAACCACGATGAATAGGGGGACATCTATAAGATTATAAGTTTACATTGTAAGAGGTAAAGGACAAGGACCAATAAACTTATAGACGTCCCCATTTTCCATTTGATAAGTGGAAGCTGGCCGCACCTCCCGAATAAGATAATTATTGTTGAATGAATGAGCTGTCCGGTTCAGCAGCGGCAGAACACCATCCGCTGCAACCGGTTATGCATGCTATCTTTATATAACTCCTTTTGATTGAAGTGCGTTAACAACCATAAATAGAGCTGCAAGCCAATTCGTATAGGCAAATAGTTTTTTAAGATGCTTAGGTTTTGTTTTTAATGCAAACTTTCCACCCAGTATTCCTCCGATAATTGTAATAAATGCTAACGGAATAGCCCATAAAGGATTAAAATCTCCCTGAAGAGCATGTCCTGTAAAACCCATGAAAGCAGTCCCCGCTATTAATGTGGAAGCTGTTCCAACTGCTGTATGCATAGGAACACCACAGGCCAACACCATTAACGGAACCAGAAAAGACCCTCCTGATACCCCAGCCATACCAGAGCAAAAGCCTGTCAAAACAGTGATCGGCACTGCAATCAATAAGTTAACACTATATATTTCACTGCTGGATTTAATATTTATGATTCCAACATGCTTATTTTTTGTGATATTTTTATTCTCTGAAACAGGGATAAGCATTACCATTCCGGCTATCAACAGCATAACAGCGAATATCATTTTTAAACAAAAGCCGCTGAATAAATGAGAAAAATAGCCTCCTGCCAATGCTGATACAGCTGTAAATGTTCCAAGTAAGACAGCCAATGTCCATGATACAGACCTATTCTTTTGAAAAATCAACATTGCCGCAATAGAAGCCGAAAAAAGAATAAACTGCCCGGTGGTCGCTGCCTCGTGCATAGGGATATTGGCTATTGCCAAAATGACAACATAAAAATTACCACCCCCTTTGCCCACCATGGTCATGGCGACAGCTACAACTAAAATAAGGAAGCCTGCTATGATCAAATTGGTCATCTACGTATTGCCCCTCACATTTTACTCTGAACCGCTTTAAGCACCTTGCCCGGCTTCAGTGCTTCTATTAAAGCATAATATCCGCCTTCAACAATACGGACATCCGAGAATCCTTTTGACAGTAAATAAGCATAGATAATAGCTGCCCTGACATCTGAAGAACAAAAAACACCAATAGATTTCCTTTTTGGTATTGCGTGAAGTCTATCAGGGATTTCGTTAATCGGTATATTTATACATTCCACATTAGAGTGAAAATCCATTTTTATAGAGATGGAACCTGCTTCTTCTTTTGACCGGACATCCAACAAAATACAATTTTCCATCTCAAAAAACTTTTCCGGCGATACCTTGTGTTCCCCTTTTCCAAAAAAATCGAGCGTGAAACTTCTAAGGATTTGCTCCATTTCAATTTCCTTTCTTTTTTAAGGGTATACCGTTGGACGGATTGACCCGCATAAGACACGAGCCTGTCTGCATAAACTCCATTTCGCTCGTTACTGATTTAAATGTCTATGTTTCAAAACGATTTACATGGCAAACCCCAGTGACCGTGTTGACCGCATAAGGAAAATACTTTCGCTTGAACCAGAATGCCACATTGACCAGGCTGATCAACACCGGCACTTCCACCAACGGGCCGATTACCGCAGCAAAAGCCTGCCCGGAGTCGATGCCGAACACCGCCACCGCCACGGCAATGGCAAGCTCGAAATTATTGGAGGCCGCCGTGAAGCTCAGCGTGGTGGACTGTTCATAGGTGGCCCCGATCTTCATTGAAAGGTAAAACGATACGAAAAACATCGCTACGAAATAAATGCACAGTGGGACGGCGATGCGCACCACGTCCAAAGGAAGTTGCACGATGTGTTCACCTTTGAGTGAAAACATCACCAGTATAGTGAAAAGCAACGCAATTAAAGTGATAGAACTGATTCTGGGAATGAAATTGTGCTCGTACCAGTCCTTACCTTTGCTTTTCAACCCGATAAACCTGGAGGCCATTCCGCCGATGAAGGGAATTCCAAGGTAAATGAAGACGCTTTCGGCAATCTGGCCGATGGAGATATCGACCACCATGCCCTGTAGCCCCAACCATTGGGGAAGCAGGGTGATGAAGAAGTAGGCATAGACTGAAAAGAACAGGACCTGGAAGATAGAATTGAAAGCCACCAGTCCGGCACAGTATTCACGGTCTCCAGCAGCCAGGTCATTCCAGACGATCACCATGGCGATACAGCGGGCAAGCCCAATGAGGATCAAACCGACCATGTACTCATGGTGACCGGAAAGAAATGCGATTGCCAGCACAAACATCAGAACAGGACCGATGATCCAGTTTTGCACCAGCGATAACGTTAGCACCTTCTTATTGCGAAAGACCTGAGGCAGTTGCTCGTATTTTACCTTAGCCAAGGGGGGATACATCATCAGAATCAAGCCAATGGCAATGGGGATATTGGTGGTTCCCACTTGGAAATAGTTGATTACGTCACGAATGCCGGTGAACAGATATCCCCCGATCACCCCTGCAAACATGGCCAGAAAAATCCACACGGTTAGAAACCGGTCTAAAAATGACAATTGTTTTTCTAATAATTCAGATATCGTTGTTTACCTCAGAAAGAGCTTAAGATGCTTCTTTTTCGATCAGCTTCTGAAATTAGAAGGTATGGAAGCTACGCACCGCATTTCAATGCCGTCGCTTCCGTCAAAATTTCCCTCAATCTCGCATCGTCCTGCTGGATTAAAGGGTCTTCAGCTACCGATCGTGTCATCCATTCCACAGCACCTGCTACTGCGGGCGGCGAGCCGTTTGTGTTCAGGCGATAATGCATCCAGCGTCCTTGCTTACGGCCACGGACAAGTCGTGCATTACGCAGAATGAACAGATGCTTTGACACCGTGGATGGCGCCAGTTGAAGCATGTCGATCAACTGGCACACGCATAGTTCATCGTGGCCGTTCAGGGCCAATAGAATGCGGACACGGTTTTCGTCTGCCAGAGCTTTCGTGATATTCATGAATTCAAACATATTCACCTCATATTTCGCCATTTAACGAATTATATATAAAATAATCCCCGCATCCTTCTTTGTCAAGTATCTGTAGAAGGCGGGACGCTGTTTTATAATTCAATATCTCAATTCTTGATTTCTACTACCCTAGAGAGAAGCTTGAGAAAAAAACTGAAGATGCTGAAAAAATACCAAATCTTTCGACTTTTTGTCAGCCTTTGATCCTTTCAAAGGGGTATAGAGCACCCCGGATTTAGATGCCATGCGTTGCCTTCCGGATTGGCGCCGGCGAAAAGAGACGCTGGACAGATTCAGACTATCATGAGGGTCTTCAAACTTCAGCAGATTCATGATCTGGGTGACCCTGGCACGTGTAAGAGCTTCTTTCCCTGCAATCTCGCTATAAGATCTTACAGAGCGGGCATCAAACATCTTTTTCCATTCTATCGATAAACTCAGGATCCCGAGCAAGGTCGAGGGACTCAAGGTCCTCGACCGATGACGGTCATATGACAGCCCAGAAGCTTGGATTTTAATCCCTCACAGGAGATAAACAATTCAAAGGCATGAAAGGTGTGGAATCTGTAAAGTCATAGATAGAGAAGCTTGAATAGGAATTTTTATTGATTTTTTAGATATAATATGATAAATTAGTTATAATTATTCTTTCACATTCATTCTCAAGATTTAAAACACAATAATATTCGTAACCTCCGAGATTAAGGGAGATCCTGTCATGTATCTCACAAAAGACCATCTCGTATCCAGCCTGTGTAACCAATGCAGATTCTTAAAAGCCCAATCAGTTATACTTATAAAATCTATAATCGAAATTATCAAAAATACCCTGGAGTCAGGGGAGGATTGGTGAGGTTGATTATGCACACATGCCTTGATGTAATAAATGAGATTCGTGAAAAGCAGCTTACTCGCGGCATTCGTTATTTGGCTGTTCTTGGATTTTTTGCCCTTATGGCTTCTCTTTCCAGGGCATTGTCTGTAGGTTGGCAGAACATAATGTATGTTCATATCATTCTTTATCTGTTGATTTTAGGAACAGCGATCTGCAACAGATTTCTGCCGTTTCTCGTAAGGGCTTTGATCATTATTGCCACAACATTTATTTTGGGTACAGCAGGATTAATAGCATGGGGACTTCCTGGATACGGCGTCTCCGTGCTTTTTGCTTTCTGTATCCTTTCAACTATTCTTTTGGGGATCCAAGCGGGTATCCTGTCTGCAATACTCAGCATCGCAACTATCGGTGTTATTGGCGCCGGAGTCGTTCAGGGTGTTATAACCTTTGACTTCGATATCCTGGTCTATTTGAATTCTGTCAGTTCATGGTTAACAGGTATTTTTATGATGATCATTTGTGCCGGAATAATCGTTATAACAATGGCCACATTTCATAACCAGTTAGTTGAGCTTATTAAAACCCTGGATACGCAAAAACAAAAACTTGAGCAGACAAACAAAGAATTGAAAAGTTCCCTGGAGGAAAGGAATAAGCTTGAGACCGGGCTTGAGCGGGCAAAGAAAATGGAGCTTGTCGGAAGTGTTGCCGGAGGAGTGGCGCATGATTTGAACAATGTCCTGGCAGCCTCAATCAACTATCCTGAACTACTTCTAATGGAATATCCTAAAACCAATCCATTAAGAGAACCTATGGAGATTATAAAAAATTCAGGCTTGAAGGCTGCGGCAATGGTACAGGACCTCCTTACACTTGCAAGGCGGGGAGTCCCTGTCGAGGAAGTGTTAAACCTTAATCATATTGTGAATGAATGTATTACAAGCCCTGAGTTTGAAAGAATTAAGATATATCATCCGGGCGCGGACATAGAAGTATGCCTGGAAGAGGATCTATGGAACATCCTTGGATCCCCTTTTCATCTCATGAAGACCATTACCAATCTTGTTTCCAATGCTGCTGAAGCCATGCCTGAAGGAGGAAAAATCATCATTAAAACCCAAAATCTTGAAATAAATGAAGCTACTTATATTTATGAAGCCATCGAACCCGGAAATTATGCTGTTTTAACTATATCTGATACAGGAATGGGTATTTTAGAAAAGGATAAGGAAAATATATTCGAACCTTTTTACACAAAAAAGGTCATGGGTAAGAGCGGAACAGGTCTTGGTATGGCTGTGGTCTGGAATACTGTAAAGGATCATAAGGGTTTTATCAACATGGACAGTATTGAGGGCGTAGGAACCACCTTTTCTTTATATTTTCCAATGACAAGCAAAGCATTGGCACAACCAGAATCTCAATTGCCTATTAAAGAATATACTGGCAAGGGAGAATCTATCCTTGTTGTGGATGATATTAAAGAACAGAGAGTGATAGCCTCTAAAATATTAACTATGTTGGGCTATTCTGTGACTACTGTTTCAAGTGGGGAAAAAGCTGTGGAATATTGTAAAAATCATTTTTGTGATTTAGTAATACTTGACATGATTATGTCTCCCGGAATGGATGGATATAGTACTTATAAGGAGATGCTAAAACTTCGACCTGGGCAAAAAGCCATTTTAGTTAGCGGTTATGCGGAAACAGAGCGAGTGAAGGAAGCCCAGAGACTGGGAGCAAGAACCTATATCAAAAAGCCTTTCTTAATAGAAAAGGTAGGGCTTGCAGTAAGGGCTGAATTAGACCGAATAACTATTGGAAATAATAATTAGGATGAAGTCAGGGTGCAATGAGCAACAAATAAAAGAAACGTAGAACGTCCTATGAAATCAATGGGGTCAGCCCTTGACATTGGACAAAGAACACTGCTAATTTGTCCAGTGTCAAGGGCTGACCATGTCTTGGCAACAAGGAGATAGATAGGCATGAAGATATGCATTATCGGTGCCGGCGCCTCCGGCAGAAGCGCCTCGGGGCGGATCCGGCGTCTGGACGATGAAGCACAGATAGATATATTCAGCACCCAGAATGAGATCGGTTACGCGCCATGTGAACCACCCTTCGTCCTTAAAGGGATTGTCCGGTGGGATGATATATTCTATCCCGGCAAATTCTTTGAGGATAGAGAGATAGATGTCCATTTGAACACCGAGGTTACCGATATCCTGAGGCAAGAAAAGCGCATTATAGCAGGTGACCGGAGCTATCCTTATGATAAGCTGCTTTTATGCACCGGGACCGTTCCTACCGTACCGCCTATCCCCGGTCTTAACGGCAAAAATGAATTCACTATCAGCACAAACATAGCGGACGGCAGGGCCGTGGACAATATTATTCCCAAGTATTCCAGTGCTGCCGTTATCGGGGCGGGGGCGATCGGTGTCGAGATCACCCTGGCCCTCATTGCCAGGGGGTATCACAAGGTCTTTCTCCTGGATATGATGGAGAATATTTTGCCGGCAGGCCTGGACAAGGATATGGCAAGCAGGGTCGAGCAGGTGATGCAAGACAAGGGAATCGAGTTAATCCTTTCTGCCGCAATAACCGGTATAGAGAATGGGTCGGGGATTAAGAGTATCACTCTCCCGGACAGGAAACTGGAAGCAGACCTTGTCTTTCTGACTACCGGGGCCAGACCTAATGTAGAGATAGCCGCAAAGGCGGGAATTGATATAGGAGAAACCGGAGGCATACTGGTGAACCGGTATCTACAGACCAGTGATCCTGATATCTACGCGGCCGGTGATTGCCTTGAGAACTGGGATATGATTACCAAATCAAAGACCCGACGTCTGATGGTTACCACCGCGAGCAAAACAGGCGCAATTGCCGGTGAAAACCTGGTTAAAGGCAATTCCATCCCTTATGAAGGCACTATAATGAACTTTGTTATTGAGATCTTTGGCAATCAGATAGGCGCCGCGGGTTTTACCGAGAGACTTGCCCGGGAGAAGGAAATGGATGTCGTAGCCACCACGGTCAGCGGGCCTATCTTCCGCCCTCATTTAGGAAACAAGGTCTTACACTACAAGCTCATTGCTGATCGCCGGACAAAGACATTGGTGGGAGCTCAGGTTATCTCGGATGAGACAATAAGGGGCACAATCAATGAGTTATCTCTGGCCATGGCTGAGAAAGTGCCCCTGCACAGGCTGGCCATGCTCGAGTCCCCTTATTCGCCCGGGGTAGGAAGAGACCCCATAGAGGACGGTGTAAGGAAGCTGATGCATAAACTTAGATAAAGGATAACTTATGAAGTGCGACCGCTGCGGTTCTGAAATTGATCCGGGAGAAGAAAAGGAGTACCTGGGGCAAACACTTTGTGAAGATTGCTATAAGGAACTGGAAAGGGAGTTCGCCGTATTACGACACATGGAAAAGGTCCGGGGAGAAAAGCGAGGCAATCGAATTCTATTGCGATTATGGGGTAATAAAGGGGGAAATATGAAGAGGATACTTGCGTTTTTTATCTTAACGATCCTAACCACAATGACCTGCTCTCACATATTATTGGCACAGGAGTTAAAGACGGTTAAGGTGGGAGCACTCAGTCCGCATAGTGGCCTCAATGCCTACTTTGGTTTGAGCGTTTTTCGTTCCGTTGAATTGGCTGTAAAGAATATAAATGAGAAGGGGACATTAGGGAAAGGTCCCGGCATTCTGGTCAATGGCCGGCGCTGGAGATTGGAAGTGGTCAGCTATGACGACGGCGGAGATCCCGCCAAGAGTGTGGCGGGCATGAGAAGGCTCGTGGAAATGCACAATGTCCCGGTAATATTCGGCCCTTTCGGCACCCCTGCAACCTGGGCCTGTCAGGAAATCAATATGCAATCGGGTGTCCTTTTTTGCGGAATGTCGGCCTCAGACCTCTCCCGTAAGAAAGGAAATTCCCTTTATTTCCAGGAACGGCTTCCCGCAATCTATTGGGGGGATCCCATGGCCCAAGCCTGTATAGAAAGAGGATATAAAAAGGCCTGTATAGTTGCCGATGTGAATGAAGCCTATTCCTCCTGGGCCAAGAGATTTGTGGACAAACTAGAAAGCCTCGGGGGAAAGGTCCTTGGATTTGAGACCATCGACAGCAAGGCTATGACGGATTACCATTCCATTATGACCAAATTTAAGGCCAAGTCGCCCGATATCATCTTTCTGAGCCTGTACGAAGACCCCCAGGCCCTTGCCGCTTCCCATGCCCTTGACATCGGCTACAAGGGCAAATTTTTTCTTAACTCCGACTGGGGCAAAAAAGCCGAAAAGATAGTGGGTCTTGACAGGCTGGAAGGCTCTCTAGTGGAGGCCACACAGTGGATGTTTTACCAGGCTCACCCAGAGCAGGATAAGGAAGGTTTCCTTACCGGATATCTCAAACAATACCAGGATACTTACGGCTATATACCGGCACAACCTGGAGCGCACATCTATGGGGTCGTGTATATGGTGGCCAGGGCCATGGAGATCGCGGATACTATCACGGATCCGTACGCCATACGCGAGGCCGCCCCAAAAGCCCTCCAGGAGGGAAACCTGCCTTTAATCTTCCCTAACACTGATGTGCTGGAAAACGGTTTGATCTACGGGGCCCCCGACTTTCTCCTTGAGATAAGGGATGGTGATTATAAGCTTATCCGGGAACTCCAGGTACCTAGAGAAGTATTGGAATAATCCTCAGGCTGTCTTTGACATAGAATCGAGGTGGTTACCGCGGTAGAATTCTGTCAATACATATTAAACGGTATATCTCAAGGATGTATCTATATCCTGCTGGCCTCAGGACTTACCCTGGTCTTCGGCATCCTTAATGTGCCCAATTTCGCTCAGGGCCATCTCTATATGATCGGAGCCTATTTTGGATTTTACATGGTCATGTCCTTCGGCATGAACTACTGGATGGCCCTTATCCTCGCTACCATGGCATTGGCATTTTTAGGACTCCTATTGTATAAGTTTATCTTTTATCCCATGCGCGACGTCCCGGAGGTCAACCTTTTCGTGGCTGCCATGGCGCTTTTAATGATCATTGAAGGCGCTGCCCTTTTCTTTTTCGGCACGGAGACCAAGTGGTTTGTTGTCCCCTATAGCCGCCATGTGGTAACCTTCGGCCCCTTTGCCCTCCCCCTCCAGCGTATCATAGTAATTCTGGGTACCCTGGTTGTCATGATCGCCTTACAGATATTTATAAAGAAGACCATGATCGGTGCTACGCTTGAGGCCACGGCACAGCAAAGGGAAGGGGCAATGCTTTGCGGTATCAAGGTGACCTCTGTCTCGGCATTGGCATTTATGATAGGCACGGGACTGGCCGGAATCGCCGGCGTACTTATCGGGCCCGCTGTGCTGTTGGAACCCACTATGGGTATGGGGCCGCTGCTTGTGGCCTTTTCGGCCGTGGTTTTCGGAGGGATGGGAAGCATTGCCGGAGCCGTGCTGGGAGCCTTTATACTTGGGCTGGTAGAAAGTCTCGCCTCGGGCTATATCAGTGCCACCTACAGTCTGACCTTTGTGTTCGGAATAATGATTCTGACCCTTTTATTCCGGCCTAAAGGCCTGCTCGGCAGGGAGGTATGGAGACCTTGAAGATGCCATTATTTACTAAAGCAACAGCCTGGCTGCCGGCCCTGATCCTGGCCATAGTGATTCCCCCCATGGCCGGGGGTTACCTGGTGAGCATGCTTATCCTGATCTGTATATGGACCATCATGTGCTTCAGCTTAAATATCATATACGGTTACACCGGCCAGCTTTCATTGGGTCAGGCCGCCTTTTTCGGAATAGGTGCTTACGCATTCGGTCTTTTAACGGTTAAGGTTAACATGGGTTTCTGGCCCGCTTTTTTCGCCTCTGTATTTATAGCAGGACTGTCCGGATTCCTTATTGGTATACCCGCACTCAAGCTTAGAGGTCCCTATTTTATTCTGGTCACACTCGGGTTCTCGGTTATTGTGGGAGTGGTCCTGGTGGCCTGGGTTGATCTTACAGGCGGCGCGAACGGACTGGCAGGCATGCCCAGGCCCTCCCCGGTTCCTTTACCATGGGGAGGCCGATTAACCTTCGACTCCCTCCTCCCCATGTATTATTTCACTCTATTTTTCCTGGTCCTTATAATGGTATTTTCCCATAGACTGATAAATTCCCTCATAGGGCGAAGGTTTATAGCTATTTCATACAATGAAGATTTAACCGAGTCCTTGGGCATCGATACCATGTCAACTAAAATCTTGAGCTTTACCATAAGTGCTATTATGGCCGGAATAGCGGGTGTGCTGTACGCTTCCTACAACGTGGTCATAAGTCCTGAGATGGCCTATTTTGCCAGGGGCATGGATGTTGTCGCATATCTCGTGGTTGGTGGTGCCGGCACCATGGCCGGACCTATTCTCGGGACACTGGTCTTAATGGCTGTTCCGGAATTGCTCCAGGTCATACCTTCTCTCAAGACAATGATCAACGGGATCATTCTGATGTTGTTTCTTATATTTCTTCCTTCCGGAATATCAGGGGGATTTAAGGCCCTCAAAGGGAGGATTATCAGATCGAGGACAAGTCCCTATGCCGGTTCTTGAGGTTATCGGTTTGACCAAGCGGTTCGGCGGACTGGCCGCCGTGGAAGACCTGGCCTTCAACATTCAAACAGGTGAATTGCTCAGCATTATCGGTCCCAACGGCGCCGGCAAGACCACGCTGTTCAATCTGTTGACAGGTTTCTACAGTCCTACTTCGGGCAAGATAATCTTCAACGGGATCGATATCACCGGATACAAACCGCACCGTATTATTCGGAGCGGCATGAGCCGCACCTTTCAATTAACCAGTGTGTTTCAGCGCAGCACGGTCCTGGACAATGTTATTATCGGACAGATGTCACATGCCAGGGTTGGGCTTATAGGCTCTATTTTCGGGATTCCTGCTGCCGGCCGTGAAAAAAAGAAGGTCATAGAAAGGGCAAAGGAGATACTTTCTTTTGTCGGGCTGGAGGACAAGCGGGATAAAATAGCGGCTGGTCTCACCGAGGAAGCCCGAAAAAGACTTTCCATTGCATCGGCTCTGGCTACGGAACCCAAGTTGCTTCTTCTTGATGAGCCTGCCGCAGGCATTAACCTGGAGGAGACGAGCGGGATTATAGACCTTATAGACAGGATCAGGAAGACCGGTGTCACCATTTGTCTTATTGAACACAAGATGAAGATGGTCATGAGCATATCCGACAGGATCATTGTCCTGTCTTACGGCAAAAACATTGCCGAAGGAACGCCCGAAGAGGTGGCCAATAACCAAGAAGTGATCAAGGCCTATCTGGGAGTCAGGGATGCTGCTCAGAGTTGAAGACATACATGTATTTCATGGGACCTTCGAAGCATTGAGAGGGGTTTCCCTGGAGGTAGGTGCCGGAAAAGCTGTTGCTATCCTGGGAGCGAACGGCGCCGGGAAAAGCACGCTTTTAAAGACAATATCCGGTCTGATACCTGCGGCGCGAGGAGGTATCCTGTACAACGGAGAACACATCGATCAAATGGTCCCCGACTTGATCGTTAAACTGGGCATCTCCCACTGCCCGGAAGGCAGGATGCTTTTTTCACAGCTGCCGGTATATAAAAACCTGGAGTTAGGCGCATATGTTCGGAGAAAAGACCGGCGTTTGGTGGAAACATTGAGGCAGGAGGTATATGATCTCTTCCCTATCCTGAAGGAAAGGAGAAAACAGCCTGCAGGAACCCTTTCCGGTGGTGAACAGCAGATGCTGGCCATCGGCAGGGCACTGATGTCGGGACCTCAATTACTCATGCTGGATGAACCTTCCCTGGGGTTGGCCCCTGTTGTCCTGACAAACATTATGGATACCCTGGCAAGGATCAGAGAAAGAGGGCCTTCCATCCTGCTTGTGGAGCAAAACGCCTCCGAGTCATTGCGTATAGCGGATTATGGATATGTCCTGGAAACAGGCAATATTGTCCTTGCGGGCAAACCCGCTGATCTACTGAATGATGAAAAAGTAAAAAAGTCCTATCTGGGCGCCTAGGCCTTTACCACCTTTATCCGCCTTCGCAGAAGACCATGGGCTTGCCCATGGATGAATGCACAAAAAGCTACGGCGTGATTTCGCCCCTAACCATGGGCGGATAACCGCGGCGTAGCCGAAGGCGGAGCCGGGTAATTATATGGGACCACGGGTTTACCCGTGGGGCTTAATCTTCTAGTCACCCTCAGCTTCCATTCATCTGTCTCAACATCTCTAATGACGATTCCTCCATATCACGCTGCTGCCCCAGGTACTTTCTAAACTGCTCCATCTGGGATTCGTTGAGGGTCATGCCGGCGCTTTCAGTATACCTTGCATAGGTCCTGTCCAGTCTTTCCATGTTCCGGGCCATCTTTTCCTTATCCATCTCAGAGGGAAAGACCAATTCTTCCGGATCATAGCCCAGTTCGGAATATAGATCCTTTTTTTGTTCATACATGGAATCGACAAGCCCCTTTTCCTGATCAGCACTCAGTCTATCATCCGGGTTAAGCAACTCCATGAAATTGTTCACAAGTATCCTCTCAGGGAGTCTCTCCTGGTATGCCTCATAGGTAATGTAATCCCCTGGCCCCAGACATTCGCTGATCTTTTTCTCGTATTCCTCCCTGAATTCCTGGAAGCGCTGCTTTAACTCCCTTTTGTTTTCTTCGGAAGGTGAATCGTAGAGCATCTCCCGGCTGATATCCAAGGTCGCCATCTGCTGATCTATCAATATATTACTAAACTCATCCTGTTTCTCCGGCGAAAGATTCAACTCCTCAAAAAGCGGGCCGTAATTGATATCCAGGACACCCTTAAATGTGGTTCGCAGCATCTTTTCCGAGGCCGGGTCATCCAGGGCCCTTTTATACAATTGTCTCGCAGACTCCCTATCCGTAGCCCTTTTTCCCTGCTCTTCGGATAATTGGTCATGGGCCATGTTCAGTTCCTCTTCCGATGCTTCGAGTTGATACTCGAGTTCATCGATCTCTTTGTTCGAAGGGGTCGTGTCTCGGGCGTCTCTTTCTTTAAGATCTTCCACTGGGCCGGGTATTGCCTCGCCCGCGGATTCATCCTCTGTGACTGTCTCCCGGGCTGCATTTTCGGATATCTTCTTGATCTGGTGATACTGGAAGATGGTAAGAACGATCAATACCAGGATCGAAAGTCCTATCAGACAATAGGCGGTCTTTATAAACACTTTTTGAATTTTCATTTATACCTCCTTGCTTGTTGTTTAAAAGAAAGGATGCTGATAAAATTATCCTGCAATGCCTAAAAATATGTTTTATCCGGTTAATGAGTAAGCTAGTTAATGAGATCTAAATATTTTGCGCTATATGGGCCTGGGGTTCTCTTTTAAGCGGCGAACTCGTTTATGTGCAATGACCCTGCACAAAACCAGACGAGGCGGGCGGGTAGCCTTTTCCAGGGTTGGCCGGACTAGAGTATTCTCTATTATCTCATAAGTATTCCGCCCGCCTGGGTGGCACCTTACGTAATTAGCGTGCTGTTAATGTTTTCGCCGCCTAAAATAGAGCCCCATGGGCCATTAATGTACTTATAATAAAGTTTAGTCTTTTACTTCTTTACGTACTCATTAACCGGATAAACCAAAAGTAATTCTACCATGAAAAGAGCAAGTTTTTAAGTCTTAATTGTGGCAATACCATTATCAATAGATTATCATGGCTATAAATAGAAAGAAAAAATATCTCCGGAGCATATTGTTTATGTCTGTCCCATGGACCTTTATTTTATTATTGATCGTCATCTTTATCGCCGCATCAATTGTTTTTTATCCCAGGATAGAAAATCGGTTTGTCTTTTACCCCCAATCATCATTCGACTTTACTCCTGAAGAGCTCGGGTTGGAATACGAGGACGTGTATTTTAATTCAGGGGATGGATACCGCCTTCACGGCTGGTTCTTTCCGCTCCAAACCGGAGGTCCCGTCATACTTTTCTTCCACGGGAACGCCGGCAATATCTCACACCGTCTGGAAAATATAAGGCTACTTACGGAGAGACATCTTCAAGCCTTTATATTTGACTACAGGGGATATGGAAAAAGCTCGGGAAACCCTTCTGAAAAGGGTATTTATGCGGACGGACAGGCGGCCTATGATTATCTGGTAGAGAAGGAGCATATATCACCAGGAAATATCGTGCTGTTCGGACGTTCTCTCGGTGGGGCTGTTGCCATAGAAACGGCTTTAAACAGGGACGCCAGGTCAATAATTGTGGAAAGCGCCTTTACATCCATCAGTAATATGGCCAAGACCATGTTCCCATTTAACCTGCTCTCTTCCATGCTTCCCTCCCATTATAATAACCTTGATAAGATATCCGACATCGGCGTGCCCAAGCTTATCATACAAGGCGAAGAGGATGAGATTGTCCCTTTCTCCATGGGTAAAAGGCTGTTTGAGGCATCAAGGCAACCGAAATACTTTTACGCGATAAAGGGAGCCGGACATAACGATACCTTTATCGCAGGGGGAGACGAGTACTTTGAGAACTTTGTCTCCTTTGTCAATGAATCAAAGATCCGGCATCCCCCCACCCCTACCTCCCCATCAAAGGAGGAGGATTAGCGGGGTGAAATTACGCCCGTTTGCGATTTATGATGAAAATTCCCCAAAGTTCCTATAGAATGTTACCATCTACAAACAGTAAACAGAGAACAGGGAATCTTGTATGAATAGGATTTAGTTCATGGTCACCAAATAATCTGTCAGGAGGGATACTATGGCCATCTTGACAATCTCCCGCCAGTTCGGCGCCGGGGGCTGGAGCCTCGGTAAATCGGTCGCAGACCGTTTGAATTACCAGTTTGTGAGTGGGGCGGTCATAAACAAGATAGCCGAGGAGGCAAATGTCTCGCCTGAATGGATAAGATCCACGGAAAAGAATGCCGGTGACTGGCTTATACGGTTTACATCCAGCCTGGTCAGCAGCAGCTTCATAGAACGTCATATAGGTGAATCCAGGGCCGATTTTGACGAGGGTAGATATATCTCGTTCCTGAAGAGGATTATTGTCAAGATCGCAAAGGAAGACAATGTGGTGTTCCTGGGCCGGGGCAGCCAATTCATACTTCAGGATAAACCGAATGCCCTCCATGTCCTTGTGGTGGCCGACCTGGAAGACCGCATCAAGTTTCTTGAAAGGATATGGCACGTAAGCAGGAAAGAGGCGGAAAAGGCCATCCAGACCAGGGAAAAAAGAAGGGACACCTTTCTTAAACAGCTCGGACAGTGGCAACCCAACTCCCTGCGTCTATACCATGTTATTGTAAACACGAGCAAAATGGAAATAGATCGGGCCGAAGAACTGATCCTGTGGCTGGTTAAGGATTTCGAGCGCGGGGTAAAGCAAAAATCTAGCTGAATCTCTCTTTGAGCGCCGTCACAATCTTGAAAAGATCATCTGCCACAACGTAATCCGCCACCCTGAAGATGGGTGCCTTTTTGTCCTTGTTTACGGCGATTACCGTCCCTGCGCCCCCTATCCCGGCAACATGCTGAAACGCACCGCTTATTCCCAGGGCAAAATAGACCTTCGGCTTTACAGTCTTGCCGGAGGTCCCTACCTGGTGATATTTGGGCAGCCAGTTCTTATCCACGACGGGTCTGGAGCAGGAGATTTGGCCTCCCATCAGATCGGCTAATTCCTTAATCTCCGCTATGTTCTCCTGCTCTCCTATCCCCCTTCCAATGGATACCAGAAACTCGGACTGGGTTATATCAACTTCACCGGTTTCGGATTCCGCAAATTCCAGAAACTCCCTCCGTGTCTCCGGCAGGTCCGGAGGAACGGGCAAGCGTTCCACTTCACCGTGATGATCTCCGGCCTTATCTTCGGGGAATGCGCCTGGTCTCATGGTTACCAGATACCCTTTTGACTGCCTGAAGGATACCTTTGAAAAAAGCTTACCATTGTATATCTGGCGGATAACCTTCAGATTCCCGTCTTGTACCAGAATATCCACACAATCCGACGCCACAGGCCAACCAGTCATGACAGCCAAGGCAGGGGCAAGGTCCATGCCCCAGGCAGTATGACCCATCATGACAATATGGGGTTCGCGTTCATGGATAAGATTGTTAAGAATCCACTTATACCGATCGGCATTAAAATTCCTTAACCGTTCATCCTCCATGACAATGACCCTGTCGGCCCTTTCCACAAGCTCATCCAGAAAGGGGACACCTTTGCCTCCCATCAATACGGCCGTCAGGGTGTGGGAAAGTTCCCGGCAGAGTTCATCGGCCTTACCGAGCATCTGCATGGTGATCTCCCTTAGGTTTTCCTGCCTGTGCTCAACGACGACAAATATCTCGCCCATCTATATAACCCCCTTCTCCTTGATGATTTCAATAATCTGATCGGCGATCGCGGACGGACCTCCCTCCAGGATCTCACCCCCTCCTGTTTCAGGGGGCAAAAAGACCTCCTCGACAACTGTCGCCGGAGTCAGGTCATCCTGTGATAGGTTAAGGTCCTCCACCCTTTTCACGCCTATCTCCTTCCTGGAGGCCTTTCTTATTCCCATTACGGAGACATATCTCGGCTCATTAATGCCTGTCTGTATTGTGAGTAACGCAGGGAACCCTATTCTGGCCTTCTCATCCAGGCCGTTTTCCAGCTCAACCTTAATGGCCGCCCCGTCTTCCAGTACCTCAATATCGGTTACCACGGCGGAATGGGCGATACCCAGATGCTCGGCCACCATTATTCCTACCATGCCGCTGTTCAGATCATCCGCCTGCACACCGGTTAGGATGAGATCATAGTCCAGCCCCTTTATAACCTCGGACAGAATCCTTGAAATAACATAGGAATCAAGGACAAGTGAGCCCGGATCAACTCTTATGGCATTGTCCGCACCGAAAGCAAGGCATCTCCTGAGGACCTCTTCGTCATCCTCATCTCCGAGTGTAATGGCCGTAACCGTGCCGCCTGGCTTTTCCTTCAGCCGTACGGCCTCCTCGACGGCATAGTTGTCCCCCTCGTTAATAAAATAAGGCAGGTTATCCTTGTGTACATCCTTTTTTGAACCGTCGATCTCCAGATCAACATCCTGCACCTGAGGGACCCTCTTAACGCATACGATAATATTCATCCTTCAAACCTCGTTCTTATTAATATACTGAAAACTGCAGGGCTTGATCAGAAAAAGGCTCGACCATAACTCAAAGTGTCTCTCCCGTTATTTACGACTTCGTTTTTCAATGATCTTTCTCCTTTCAATCTGTTTTCAAATAGTCAATCTGTTCCCCTTTCTCTATTTTTGATAATAAACACGTTTAACATAACTTTTCAACCAGCATAACTACATATTACATAAAAAGAATTGCTTTCTTCTCCAATTTATTTTCAGGGGCGTATCCACGCCCCGGTGCGGAAACTGACCAAGGCCTTGTATTATCCACAGGAGTTTATGGCCGATAACCGAAATCTTATTCAGTTTATATATTGGGAGAGCAAATGCCTGGATAAGAAACATTTGCGAAGCGTCTTGAAAATGGACTATAATAATGTGTTGGATTTCCGGCGCAGCCTACTGGAAGAAGTAAGCGGGACGATTCCCATTAAAGTTGATCCGAACTTTACCTGTAATATATCAGGCTGGGACGACTAAGCGCCGAGGTTTAGGGGTCAATAACTCATTAATAAATAATTAAGGAGGTATACCATGAAAAAGGTAGAACTGAAAGATGTAAAGCCCTATGATCCACCCAAACATTTCAATATGGCAGCCTTGAAGCTCCATGACAAGGAAACCACAGGATCTTCAAATTTCATGGGCCTATCCCACTTCCTTCCGGGCGGAGGTGCGGACTGGGATGAAGGCTCTGCTGAAAAAATCTATTTTGTCCTGGGAGGAGAAGTAACCATTAAGACCAAAAAAGAGGAAATCATACTCAAGCCGTGGGATTCAATCTATATAGGCCCGGGCGAAGGACGCGAGATTATTAATAATACAAATATGCCCGCGAGCATGCTGGTGATCCTGAGGTTCCCCGATTAGATAATATCCGTTTGAAAAAAAGTATCTTTTTAAATACCCTGATACAAGATGAAAGGAACACAAGCAGGCCTGCTGTATTTCGAAATGGGTGGATGAGAGCAGAACTTGTATTACACCTGTGTCTGGTTTATAATGCAATCAGTTTGTAAAGCCGGTCTATCCGGATGATTTACCCGGATTATGCAGAAGATGTAGAATTAACACCGGAACTAGCCGGGCCTGTTTGTCTACTCTTTCCAAGAGGGAATGCCTGCTCATGACGGATAATAATTCAATCATTAATATTGCCGTGGTAGGCGGGGGTCCCTATTGCAAGGAACTCATCGAAAAAACCACTATGGACTACAGGGAAAGGGAGGTAAACGCCCGCATGAAAGCCGTTGCCGACCCTGATCCCGAGAGCCCGGGGATGCTGGCCGCGAAAAAGCTGGGACTGATAACAGTGAGTGATTACCATGAGCTTTATGACCCCAAGTATAATATCAGACTCTTTATCCTCACAACCCCTGAACAGGAAATTCTTGATGATATACTCCGAACCAAACCTCCCCAGGTCAGGCTCCAGTCTTATCATGTCTTTGATGTCTTCTGGAAAGCCATCAGTATCGAAGAGCGCAAACTGAGAAAACGAAACGAGGAAGTAGAAACCATATTAAACGGCATTCAGGACCTGATCTGTGTAATCTCGCCGGATATGGATATCCTGGAAATAAATGATGCCTTTACCACACACACCGGTTATTCTCGGGAAGAGGCGCTCGGAAAAAAATGTTATTCCATCCTCCGGAAGATGGATAGCCCCTGTAACCCTGACGAATGTGCCTGCCCTCTGAGAGAAGTCGTAAAAAATAAGAGGCCTGTCCGTCAGATAATGATCACCAAGACGGGGAATAAGGACTCTCCTCGTTATTACGAAGTCAACATGTTCCCCATACATGGAAAAGACAGCAGGATCTTGGAGTTTATCGAGATCAGTCGCGATATCACTTTGCAGCTTAAGGAAGAAGAAGAGATCACCCGGCGTCTGGAGCAAATGGTCGAAGAACGAACCCGGCAACTGAAGGAAACCCATGAAAAACTCCTTCATCAGGACAAGATGGTCTCTCTGGGCAAACTGGCGGCTTCCGTGGTTCATGAGATCAACAACCCTATCGCCGGCGTGCTGAACCTGACAATGCTTATGAAAAAGATTATTAGACACGGTGCCCTTCCGCAACGGGATGTGGAAAACTTCAAGAATTACCTGGACCTTATGGAGACCGAGACACGACGCACCAGCGGGATCGTATCCAATCTGCTTACCTTCTCAAGGCAAACCAGGTTGGAAACGGGGCAGATCGATCACAGAAAGTCAACCGACCAGCCTCTTTTAATAAATATCAGTCCGGTTGGTATAAATATCAACAGCCTGGTTGAACAAACCCTTCTCCTGAATTCAAACCTTCTTAAAATAAAGGGAATCAAAATAGAAAAACGATTTGGTCCTTTCCTTCCGGATATCGTTGGTTCCTCGGATCAGCTCTTACAGGTGTTCATGAATCTTATCTCCAATGCCGTAGAGGCCATGGAGTCCAGGGAGGGAGGTATTCTCACTATCGAAACCGGCCAGTCCGTAAAACACGGCAAGATTAATATCTTGTTTATTGATTCCGGCACCGGTATAGCACGAGAGAATATCAATAAGATCTTTGAACCATTCTTTACTACCAAGAGGAAAAAAGGGGTGGGGCTGGGGCTTTCGGTAGCATACGGTATAATTCAGGAGCATGGCGGTTCAATCAACGTCAGATCCAGGCTGGGGGAAGGGACCACATTCAGGGTTGAGCTTCCCTTAAAAAATAAGCCTGTTTATCCTGATTCTAATGGAGGTACACATGAGCAGCTCTAAAATCCTGATAGTCGACGACGAATTGATTATGCGGGAATCTTTAGGAGGGTGGCTGGAGAGGGACGGCCACCATGTGGAGAAGGTCGGCAGCGGTGAAGAAGCCCTTGAAAGCATAAAACACACCCGATTTGATATCATACTGCTTGATATTAAAATGGAGGGCATCAGCGGGATGGATGTCCTCAAAAAGGTCAAGGAAAGTGATCCTGAAACGGAGATTATAATGATAACCGCCTATGGATCAATCTCTTCAGCCATCGAAGCCATGAAAGCCGGTGCTTATGATTATCTTCTAAAGCCTTTTGACCCTAATGAACTAGGGCTTCTGATAGACAAGGTGATCAAACATCAGGCCCGGGCAAGGGAAAATCTGTACTTGAAAGAGCGATACAAAGACCGAACCCGATTCGAGAGCATGATAGGCCAATCCAAGCCCATGCAAAAGATCTTTGATCTTATAAAAGATGTGGCTCCCACCGGCTCGACGGTTCTGATAACCGGGGAGACGGGCACCGGAAAGGAACTGGCCGCCAAGGCAATCCATATTAACAGCAATTGCAGTGAAGGGCCCTTTGTCACGGTCAATTGCGGTTCGGTGCCAGAGCATCTTATGGAAAGCGAACTGTTCGGCTATCAAAAAGGGGCCTTTACTGACGCCAAAGAGACAAAACAAGGCAGGCTGGAACTGGCCCATGGAGGCACACTTTTTCTAGACGAGATAGGCGAGATCAGCATGAGGATGCAGATCGATCTTCTCAGGATTTTGGAAGATCATATGTTTTACAGGGTGGGAGGCACACAGCCCATTGAAACGGATTTCAGGGTTATCGCTGCTACTAACAAAGACATTGAGAATGCGGTCAAACAGGGCACCTTCAGAGAAGATCTATATTACCGTCTTAACGTAATCTCCTTTAGGATGCCTACGCTTCGTGAGCGCAAAGAGGACATACCCCTTCTTGTTGATCACTTCCTTTATCGTTTTTCCAGCGAGATTAATAAACCTATAGACGGTATCACCCGTGATGGAATGGATGAACTGATGATTTATGAATGGCCGGGCAACGTAAGGGAACTGGAAAACGCCATAGAGAGGGCGGTTGTGGTAACGAAAGGTCGAAAGATAACCCGAGAAGACCTGCCTATATTCCAGGCGGAACGCGTCTTATCACGCCAAGATAATTCTTTAAGGGAGGTAGAAAGGTCGCATATTATACAAGTGCTGAATGACAACAACTGGAATATTTCCAGGAGCTCCGAGATACTGCGTATAGACAGATCCACGCTTTATAAAAAGATTAAACGTTATCAGATTCATAAACCGATTGAATTCTCAAGCTGAATATAAAATCCTTATCTCTCCGATAGGAGACCTGGATCCATCACTCATTGAACGGGTCGGCAAAGGCATCGCGCAAAGCTTTGGTTATCCTGTCGATATTCTGTCACTGCTTAAGAACCTGGATTTTGCCCTGGACCCGGCCAGAAACCAGTACTTTTCCACCGTAATACTGGAAAAGCTCGCGGACATTGCTCCTCCCCAGGCCGTTAAGATCCTTGCCATATCTGAACAGGACCTTTTTATTCCAATACTTACCCATGTCTACGGAGAGGCACAATTAGGCGGGAAGACTTGCATCGTCTCCACCTTCCGGCTCACCGAAGCCCTCCCGGCTATAAATCCTCAAAAGGCGTATTACCGGCGTGTCATAAAGGAGGCTGTTCACGAATTGGGCCACACCTTTAACCTGCGGCACTGCCCTGATAGGTCCTGTTGCATGCATTATTGCCGGTCGGTTGATGATGTGGACAGAAAATCAGATAATTTCTGCCGTTACTGTAAGATCCTTTTGGATGATGAGATAAAAAGGCTTGCTAGATAACTCTACCCTGAAACAGTTGAAAACATGGAAGAGAGGTGGTTCCTGCTGGCATGTATATCCGAGGTGAATAATGCCTTCACAAACCTGATACTCCTTTCGAGCGCTTATATTGATCTAAAGGTTATCATCTGTATCAGGTTTTTTAAACGTTTTATATGTCTCTCATTTGCATAATCTAATTTTGACCATCGACTCCTGTTCATCGATATTATTCTTCCGGCACAAAAGGCTCCCATTGCACCTTTGCGGCGCCCAGTAGAGTGCCGGTCGCGTAGGCCAGATCAACAAGGGCTATCTGATACTCGGTCAGCGCGAGAATTTCCATTCTCTGGGCGTCTGCAAGATCTGTTTGTGCTTCAAGCACATCGGTAGAAGTGAGCATGCCGAGTTCATATTGACGTTTCTCCGCCTGATACTGCTGATCACGCAGGATCGTGGTCTGCCTGCTGGCCAGGATACGCTGCCAACTCGCATCAAGCTGGTCAATTTGCTTTAGAACCTCATATTTTATCTGGGCCTTTTTACTGTCCCTGCTGGCCAATCGCCTTGTTCGCTCGTATATAGCCTGGCGAAGCCGGCTCTTCGCGGCCCTATTACCCAGGGGTATGGATACCTGCAGGCCAATGCGATGGTCCTTGAACCTGTTATCAAAAAGCATATCATAGGAATCACTCCTTCCCGGGCCTAGGCCGTTCATATTATATCTATATTCCATTGTTACCAAAGGCAGCGTCTGGTTTCGCCTGTAGTCAATCGTACTGGCATCCTGAGCGAGCTGCAGCTCCAGTTCCAGCATATCCATCCGGTTTTCTATGGCATTTGCTACCATCTCTTCTTTTTGGAGTTCATAAAGGACAGGATCAGGTTCGGTAGATGGAATCAGCGCTGTTGCTGTTTCCATTCCCAAACCTGACTTGTTGAGCATCCGTTTAAGATCCCGCTCAGTATTTCGAACACCATTCTCTGCCGTTATAATAGCCTCAAACCTCCCAGCGATTCCTGCCCTGGTTCGAATCAGTTCTATCTGAGGTTTTATTCCAACTTCCACAAGACGCTCGGTCTGTTCAAACAGGGCCTTGGCTAATTCGTACTGCTGCCTGCGCACATCCAACAGTCTCCGTGCCGCGTAAAGACACCAGTAGGTGCGGTCCACATCAGCGATAACGCGTATGGCTTCAAGTTTAGTCCGGGCGTCAGTGATCTGCCTGTTGTATTCCTCGATCCGAATGGCAGACTCATTAACCCGATTACCCGCGTTACGAAGAAGCGGCTGACTAATGGAAGCCGAAAGGTCAGAGTCATAGGAAGGGTTATATACCGCCCAAAAAGAATCCGTCTTGGCCCGGTTGTCAGTTAAATTGACCGTTATGTCTCCACCTGTTCGCAAAGGAATATTGACACCAAGATCAGTGTAGGTAATGTCCACTTGATTGCCGGCGATTTCAATTGTTGAGGCGACCGGCGTGTTACTCTTCGAATAAATTGCGTTAGCCGAAAACACGGCCTCGAAACGCGCCTCCTCCTGACTTACACGCTCGGCCGCGATAGCCGGATTAATAAGCTGAACCTTGAGATCAAGGTTGTTCTTAAGGGTCAATGCCCTGCACTCTTCAAGGGATATCTCCAGCTCGGCAAGTTCCGGCCCGTCCCTATCCAGCGTTAATATCTCTTCTTCCTCGGCCTCTTTTAACTCTATCGGCTCTATCTGTCGTAACGTCTCGGGAGCCGCCTTAAATGTATAATAATCTTCACTGCCCTTAAGATGGGCACATCCCGCGAATAGAAAGATTCCAAATATCGCGACTATAGATAATCCGCGTAAAAACAATTTCACTGAAAATATTTTACTCATAATTCAACCGCCTCCAGCGTAAGATATTAGCTCTCAGCACTCAGCTGTCAGCCTTTATTGAACCTATTGTTTCGGATAGCTTTCTATAAATATAAACGCTTTAACATATATGTTCCTGGCAGAGCTTTTTTATCAGGTTATGTTTGGACCTAATTTTCTCCCTTTTTCAATATTAAGGGAATATTCTGTCCTCCCTGGGTCCATTCACCGTCGAGGCTGTCCTTTGACAATTCCCCATTAAATTCGGCATTAACAAGTTTTACTTTCAAGGTCAGATTACTACCGCTCAAGCTCGCTTCAGTGATCTGTATATCCTTTGTACTTGTATCAGGGCTGTCTATAAGACCTAAAAACTCACCCTTTTCATTTTTCTCAAATCTGAACACCAGGGTATAGTTACCGAGTTTTCCCTTCCATTTTCCAGATAAGGTTTTCATTGTCTCTTTGGGCAGGTTTAAGCTGTACGAAGGTGGTACATACTTTCCCTTTTTCAGTGTAAAAGGTATAGGTGCATTGTTGCTTCCTTCCTCTATCACCTCCCCAGTAAACTCATCACCTGTGATTTTTCCTTTATATTCGGCATTAGGAACTATGAAAGACAACTTACCATCACTAAAATTCGCCTCTGTCACCAGTATTCCTTTTATTTTTTGATCCGGTACTTCCTCGGATCCTACGAATTCGCCCTTTTCAGTGGTTTCAAATCTAAATACCACTGTAACGGTTGCTGAAGGTGCCTTAAGCTCTCCATACCATTCGCCTGATAGAAGGTCCTTGGTCTCCTTGGGAAGGTCTAGGCTGTATACAGGTGGTATATACTTCCCCTTTTTCATTGATACAGTTGTATTAGCCATTCCTGACTGTATCATCTGTCCGGTTAACTCATCACCTGCCAGTTGTCCTTTGAACTCGATATTGACACGTTTTTGCATCTTAAGAATCAGATTACCATCACTTAAACTTGCCTCTGTGACCGGTATCTCCTTTACATTTTGATCCGGAACTTCATAATACCCCAGGAAATCTCCCTTTTCCGTGGTTTCAAATCTAAATGACATATGCATGAAACCTTTTGTCATTTTACGCTGTCCGTGCCATTCGCCTGATAAGAGTTCCCTGGTCTCCTTGGGAAGATCCAGACTGAACACAGGGGGTGTATATTTCCCCTTTTTCATTGATAAATGTATATTGCTCAATCCTGCCTGCATCCATTCTCCGGTTAGCAAATCACCTGCCAGAGTTCCTTTAAACTCGGCATTAGCAACTTTTATCTTAAGAGTGAGTTTACCATCAGTAAAATCCGCCTCTTTGATCGGTATTCCTTTCACATGTTGATCCGGCACCTCATAAAACCCCACAAAGTCTCCCTTTTCCGTGGTTTCAAATCTGAATGACACATGAATGAGACCAGTCGGTATTTCAAGTTGTCCATGCCATTCTCCTGACAACTTATCCTTAATCTCTTTGGAAAGGTTTAAGGTTACCTCAGGTTTATATTCTCCCTTTTTTAGTGTTAAGGGTATACCTTGCCCGCCCTGTTTGAACTCACCCACAATTTCATCACCCGTGATTTTCCCTTTATATTCCACATTTGCAACCGAGACCTTTATACTAAGGGTATCATCAACCAGCTCCACATCAGAAACCGGTATACCTGTAGCACCTTGATCAGGGCTGTCTAAAAAGGCCTTTAACTCACCTTTTTCTTTCATCTCGAATCGAAGAACTAACGTCAAATCGCCTGTCGGGATTTTCAGAGGTCCGTGCCATTGGCCCACTAATTTTTCCATATCTTCCTTGGATAATACAGGCTTTTCATAGGGCTTCAGGTTTAGCGGGATTGATGTCCCTTCTTGCATCCAGTTTCCTTCGAATTTACCATCTTTTAAAGTTCCCTCGTAAGACCCGCTCAAATCAGTAACATCTAGCTTCAGCTTGCCCGAATCAAACACCACCGAACTCGCCTTGATGTCTTTTATGGCACCCTGATCAGGGGAATTCAGTACAACTGAATAGGAACCATCATCGTTCTCAGTTATTATAAATTGGATGACCAACTCATTACCGGGCGCTGGTACCAGCGTTCCCTGCCATGTGCCGGTAATTTCTTCACTGGCTATGGCGTTATTTATCAATATAACAGAAATTAACAGGACTAAGAGTTTGATTAAATTTTTCATTGTTTTCTCCTTTAATATAAAAAACCTTGTTAGAAAAACGAACGTCGAATATGGAACGTCCAACTTCGAATATGGAAAGGTATAATGTTAAGAATACCTCCTTATACCGTAAACCGTAGACCTTACACCTTTCTTTATTCATACCGAAGCGCATTGATCGGATTAGCCTGCGCTGTTTTATAAGACTGCAGGGCAACCGTGATAAAGGCCACAGCAGCAGCCACAGCAGCAGATACCAGAAATACCCATAAATTCATATTTAAATTTATCCGATAGGAAAAATCGATTAACCACCATTCATCCATGGCAAAATAAGCCATTAGTGAGGCAATTACTGCGCCTCCAAAAACAAGTAACAGGATTCTTCGGGCCAACATGGTTATAATTTGCCATGTGGATGAGCCAAGCACCTTTCTGATTCCGATTTCCTTTGTGCGCTGTTCAGTGGTAAAGGCTGCGAGTCCGAATAGGCCCATACATGAAATAAAGATACAAACAGCCGCAAAAATCCCTATGAGTTCCATCTGTTGCTTTTCATCCAGGTATAGCTTATTCAAAGAGTCATCCAGAAACTCGAACTCAAAGGGATGCTTGGGATCAAACTCCGCGAATTTCTCTTCAAGAAAAGACAATGTCCGGAATATATCCTCTGCCGCAATGTTCAGGACCAGGTACTGAATCATGAGTTGACGGTTCTGGGCAGAAATACCTTGAGTACCGGAAAACCGTAGAAGGACAAAGGAATCAAGATTGTTCTTAAGGGAGTCATAATGAAAATCCTTTACCACTCCAATAACCTTTCCACTCTGAATATGTTTACCCAACGGCTGGTCCCAGCCCATCTTTTTTACCATGGTCTCGTTAACGATATAAGAATTTCCCACATCCGTTAGTAGTCTCTTTGAAAAATCCCTGCCTTCCTTGAGTGCAATCCCCATCACATCGATAAAATCATTACCGACCTGCATGAATTTTACGGTCATAATTTCAGGGACACCATCCTTATTATCTATCTGTGCCCCCATCAAGCCCTCGATCTTGCCGATTACATCGCCACACAACGAGACACCCAGGATACTGCTGTTTTTTAAGAGTTCCTTTTTAATAGTTGGCACTTTATCGATCACATCCGCGGTCCGTAGAGTAACTATCAACCTGTTCTCTTTATCAAAACCCAGGGGCAGACGAGAAACATACCGCATTTGCAGAACCATAAGCAGGGTACAGGCAATAACAGTGACAGAGATGATGAACTGGATCAGCACCAGCATTTCCCGCAACCTGAGACTCCCCTTGCCTGCTTTATGGCTACCCACAAGGGCTGACAGGGGGGCTATGGAAGACAAGTAGAGGGCCGGATAAATTCCTGACATCAAGCCGAGTACCAGGCTGAACGCAAGCATCCCCAGTAACAGGCGGGGTTCATTCAGATCCTTCAATGCTATGGAATTACCCAATAATTCATTTATAGGGGTTTGAGTCAAGGCTAATTGTACCAGGATATAGCCAAATACCAGGGCAACCAACGAGAAGAAAATAGCCTCCCCCATAAACTGGAGTATCAAGCGTGTCCTGCCGGACCCCAGGATCTTCCGCATGCCAACTTCTTTTGCCCGTTTCGATGCACGGGCTGTTGCCAGGTTCATATAATTAATACAGGCCACCAGCAGAATGAAAATTGCCACTGCTGTAAATCCGTAAAGATAATGTTTGATTCCTGTAGGTTGGTCATACCCTACATCCGAATTATAATGAATATCTGCCAGAGGTTGAAGCCAGGCCCTCCATGTCGCCTTATAGGCCTTTCCCAGGTCTGCCATATGACGCTCGAAAAAAGAGTCGGAAATATCCTTAAATTTCCGGATATCATAGTCTTCCTGCATTAATAAATATGTATGGAAGCGAGGATTCCAAAGTGATTGACGACGCTGGTTAGCATCCTCCGGATCATTAAAAAAAGGTATATCATCTGATTGAAGTACGTCATACCTCAGGTGGGAGTTTTCAGGCAGATCAGCAAAAACATGTGTTATTTTGGCTGTGAAATTTTCAGAAGTGATTGCTTTGCCGATAGGGTTTTCATTGCCCCAGTATTTCCGGGCAAATGATTCACTCACCGCGACGAATCGCTCGTTTTTTACACTTTTAGGATCGCCATAAATAAAATCATGGTCAAAAACATCAAAGACATTTTTACTGGCAAAAGCCGAACTATCCCAGTAAAAGGCCTTGTCTCCACTACGAAATAAAACTTTCTGGTTAATTATAAAAAATCTTACGAATCCCTTAACGTCAGCGTATTCTTCAGTAAGCATTTGCCCCAACAACTGTGGTGTTATCGCGAAAGTGTCTATTTTGCCACTTATGTTTAATTCGTTTACTACCCTGTAGATTTGTTTGTACTTTGTATTATGCTTATCATAGGTTAGCTGGCTACGTAAGTAGAGCCCGAGGATCAGGCAGCAGGCAATGGCCAGGGATAATCCCGCTATATTGATCATCGCGTACATCTTTTCGCGGTAGAGGTTGCGAAGTGTAGTCTTGAGAAAGCTGCTAGCCATATTATTCCTCCTCTATTTATTGTGTAACAATTTTGCCGTCCAGCAATTGAATAACACTGCCGGCATAGCCTGCCATCTCCTCCGAGTGGGTCACCATCAGAATGGTGGTGCCTTCTTCATTTAGTTTAGCAAGCATTTTCATAACGTCATGACCGTTCTTTGAATCCAGATTACCGGTAGGCTCATCAGCCAGTATCAGATTAGGCTCATTAACAATAGACCTGGCCACCGCGGCCCGTTGCTGCTGACCGCCCGAGAGCTGCCTCGGAAAGTGTTTGCTTCGATGTTCCATATCCAGTTTTTCCAGCACCTTTTCCACTTTCTCTTTTCGTTCATGGGAGGGGGTCTTATTGTAGATCAGCGGCAGCTCAATATTTTCATACACGGTAAGTTCATCGATCAGGTTAAAACTCTGAAACACAAAACCGAGGTTGGCCTTGCGGATCGCGGCCCTCTTTGATTCGGAATATTTTGACACCTCTTCTCCCAGAAATCTGTAACTCCCTTCTGATGGATTGTCGATCATGCCCAGTATATGCAGCAGCGTGGACTTGCCGCAGCCGGAGGGCCCCATGACCGAGACAAATTGCCCTTCTTCCAGATGAAAATCAATTGTGTCAAGCGCTGTGGTTTCTACTTCTTCGGTACGATAAACCTTTGTTAAATCACTGGTTTCAATAATCATCAATATACCCTCCTTTTAGATTATTAATGGAATTTACTGAGTAAGATCGATCGGCTCTTTAAATATCAAAATGTCCGCTTCCTTAAACGTATCATAGCCCGAGGTGATGACCCAGTCACCTTTCTTCAATCCTTCCAATATCTCAACATGTCGCGGATTCTGACGGCCCAAGCGTATATCCTGGCGATAGGCTGATTTTCCATCCTCTGATATCAGATATACCCAGCGGCCGCTTGTTTCTTGATAAAATCCGCCTTTTTTGATCATCAATCTTTCTTCAGACTCACTAAAGCTTAATTCTATAGTCAGCGTTTGCCCGCGCTTAATTCCTTCAGGCGGTTTACCAATAAATGTCAAATCCACAATAAATTGATCGTTTATTACTTCGGGATAGATCTTCTTCACCTCTACTTCATAACTTTCTCCATCTAAACTAAATTTACCTTTTGTGCCCACAGCTACTTTGGAGATGTAATATTGTTCAACACCAGCACGAATTTTGAAGCTGTCTAATATGTCAATCTGACCAATACGCTGCCCCGGACCGATAGTCTGACCTATTTCAGCGTTTATGCTTGAGAGGTGCCCTGATATGGGCGCACGAACATCAAGGCTTTCCACGGTTTTATTCAATAACTCCAGACTCATATTGAGACGTTCTATGGATTTATTCGCATGTTCCAGTTGTTTTTCACTCAAAACATCCTCCTGTCTGATTCGCTCTTTGAGGAGTTCTCTTTTATCTTTCAAATATTTTAATTGATCCTTAACCGTCTCATACTGTTCATCGGAAATAACAATATCATCCTTCTTCAATACTTCGAAACGCTCATATTGTTTCTCCAGCTTCAGGATATCGTAATTTAGACTCAGCAGTGTTTCTTTACGGGCGAGCTTATTCTGCGCCAATTGTAATTGAGTATTTCGAAGGCGGTCTAAATTTTCAAGCAGGCTATTCTCAGTATTAATGGATGTCCTCAATAAATTGTCATTTGAAAAACGGAGAATCAAGTCTCCCTTTTGAATGGGTTGACCTCCTTCAATAAAAATTTCCTCGACCCTGCCCCCTTGCTCTATATCCAGATAAACAGAAGTTTCGGGCACTACCGTACCATCAAAGGGATAGTATTCGAGAAATTCGGCATATTCCACTTCTGATATGGTCATCCTGCTCGGATCAACTTTGAGCCTGGTTTTACCCGCGCGAGTCAACACTTGATATGCAAGAAAGATAATAATTGCGCAAGCAACACTAATAAAAACAAGCCTGCTGAGAGGCCATTTTTTCTTTTTAATCGGTCTATCCATTTAATTTACTCCATGTTGTTAAGCTGATAATAATCGCATCAAGCAAGGATCAAAGATCCTCATCTTATATTTCTCCCCCTCTTAGGGGGAGGCGGGAGTGAAAGTGACCTTTCTTATTTCATGCCGCCATATTCTCTCCCACAATATGGCCGTCGAACAGGTGAATTATTCTCTGGGCATATTCGGCATAGGCCTGTGCGTGGGTGACAATGACTAGAGTTATACCCTGTTCATGAAGTTCCGTGAGAAGACTCATAACTTCCTCCCCATTACTTGAATCCAGGTTCCCGGTGGGCTCATCAGCGAGAATCAGTTTCGGATTCCCGACAATCGCCCTGGCAACCGCCACTCTCTGCTGTTGCCCTCCGGAAAGCTGTTGAGGGAAATGGTTCTTCCTGTGGGTCATCTTCATCTGTTCCACGGCTTCATTGACCTTCTCCTTTCTTTCCTTTGCAGGTGTCTTCAGATAAAGAAGGGGAAGCTCGATATTTTCGTAAACCGTCAGCTCATCAATAAGGTTGAAACTCTGAAAAACAAATCCTATATTACCCTTCCTGAGATCAGCCCGCTGTCTTTCGGAGCGTCCCGAGACTTCCTCCCCCACAAAATGGTAATCTCCTTCAGCTGGATTATCCAGAAGGCCAAGGATATTCAGCAACGTGGATTTGCCGCAACCTGACGGCCCCATGATGGCTACAAACTCTCCCTCATTGACATTCAGGTTCACATTGTCCAGGGCCGTTGTCTCAACCTCCTCTGTCCTGTAGATCTTCTTTAAATTACTGGTTTCAATCATTTTTGCTTCGTTTTTTGTTAACTGAATGGTTCAAGGTTCCCCGTTCAGCGTTCTGTAACAATAAATATCAGGATCTTCGACGTCCGATTCTAACTCCGAACCTTTGAACCCTGAACCTATGAACTATTTATTTTTTATTCATACCTAAATGCCTTTACCGGATCAGTGAGGGATACCCTATATTACATGATAGCTGACTGTCAATAAGGTGATTAAAACAATAAACAATGTAGTCAGCGGAAAAATCCATGGGTTTATACCGGTCCTGTAGGGATAATTAACGATGATCCTGTCTATAATCAGATATGCTCGGAAAAGATGAAAAGTATAATAGTGATGTCAGGGACAGTATTAATTCGGAAGAATTCGAAGATATGGTCGACGCTCTGAAGGCCATACACCGGAGGAGTCAGGGCCTTATGAATTTTGTAGGCACGTACCGCAACATGACGCTTATCCCTAAGCCCAAATTCAGGCTCCTGCTCGTGAGAGATTTTTTTTAAAAGGGTGGAAAAACTAATGCATCACAAACTGACAGATAACAATATCTCTTTCAGATGGTCTGTTGAACCTGAAACCCTTGAGGTTACGGCTGACCCCGACCTGATGGAGCAGGTAATGATAAATCTTCTGCTCAACGCTATATCCGCAGTGACCGGACAAGAGGATCCCCATATTATACTCTCAGCCTATCTTGGCTCAGAAGCCAAAGTCACGATTACTGTTGAAGATAATGGCGTCGGGATAGCAGAAGAGGCCCTTGAGAAAATATTCATACCTTTTTTTACCACGAAAAAGAAAGGTTCCGGAATCGGACTTAGCCTTTCCCGTCAGATTCTCCGTCTGCATAATGCCACGATCAGGGCGAAGTCAACGCCCAATAAGGGGAGTATATTCACACTCAGGTTTGGTTGATTCTTATGAGGTGCGCAGAAACAGTCGGGTCAGTCTATCCCATCCGAGCTGAGGCATACTTCCAAAAATATCATCACCAAGATCTCCTCCGTCAGCAGCTAAAGGTCCGGCTACCTCCTCTATAACATTATAGAGATGTCCAACCTGCCCGCCTATAAATCCCTCTGTTTCTCTACCGATCATGAGTTCCTTAAGCTCCCCACGCAGATCACGGGATTGGACTTTCATAACCCACCCCTCGGTATAGGGGTCATCATTCGCCAGTCTCCCCCTTTCTCTCAATGTGGCATTTATATCAGTTACAACACCGCTTATGGGTGAGAGCAGTTTTGTCTGGTGTTTCCCTCGAAATACGATAATATCCTCCCTGCCCTGTTCCACCTCTTTGCCGGTGAGGGGGGCCTCAATCCTGTCCAGCGGACCCATCAAACGAAGGGCAAAATCATCCACCCCCACCCTTACCGAAGAGACCTCTTCAATCTTGGCCCATGTATGACCTGGATGGAAGTAGTATCCTTGTGGCATCCTGAAACCCCTGATCTCCAGGATATGGACGGGATTTACTACGGCGTGAACGGAGTACATATCCTCAAAATATTGATCGAAATCGCAACTGCCGCATCGATATTCATTCGTGCATATTCTGAAATCTATACGTCCCTTCATATAATGGATACATGGTCTTTTCCCTACGGGCAATGAAGTGAGTTTATCTTTCCAGTGGACTATCTTACCACTCTTTCCCCCCGGAACCTTCCCAGCACGTTTCATGATACTGTTCTCATGGGCCACATGACTCATTATTCTGTCGAACCGACATTCAGGACAGTTATAATCGATAGTGCATGATTTTTGAATCGTGACCCCGGCCTGCATCCAGATACAATCGGGATAATTGTCGGTCAACGTTTTTGTGTGTTTCTTTGATACCATATCTATCCCCCTCAAAGACGTCGTTTATGGGCTAAGGGCCTAATGCCTAGATTCCTCTTTCCCCATAATCCCTATGCCTCTTGTCTCGCCATAGCCAAAGGCGACGGCGGATGAGCCTTACACCCTCTGATTTATCATGTCCCCAAGAAATTTCTGGTCAGGTTATTCCACCCAAGATCAGGGAGATTTCCATAGATATCATCGGACAGATACCCCCCGTCGGCGGCCAAAGGGCCTGCAACTTGCTCAATCATCCCTTCCAACTTTTTTACCTCACCGCTCATCCAATCCATGCTTTGCTCATCCCCTATCAACCTCCGGGCATTCTTCTTTATATCCGGAGTTCTGACCATGAAAAGCCATCCCTTACCGTATGGGTCATCATTAGCCAGCCCGGGGTTTTCTCTCGCCCTGGAGTTTACTTCCACGATTACGCCGTCAACCGGTGAAAGGACATCAGCCAGGTTATGATCCCGCTTGATACCCCAGCCCGGCCTGGAATGGTCCAGCTCCTTGCCCATCAGGGGAAGATCCATGGCATCAGCCTTTCCAAGCAGCTTGAGTAGAAAATCATCCAGGCCGATCCTTATGAAACCACCGCTTTCAATCCTGGCCCATGTATG
>Ga0315541_1000514_pt1 | contig 41097 bp, 36 predicted proteins | sample SalMarSW160190MG_FD_203095 | JGI IMG/M metagenome (GOLD analysis project Ga0315541, IMG submission 203095) | Salt marsh sediment microbial communities from the Plum Island Ecosystem LTER, Massachusetts, United States - Salt Marsh Sediment SW1601-190 ...
CAGTTGGGCGATTACGCCGCGGTGGGCGAGGCGCTGCGGCGGTACGCCGGCCCCACCACCCAGCCGGCGGACAACCAGGCGATTCAACTGCTCGTGCGGATCGGGGCGCGCCTGAAGACGCGGGAATAGCCCCTGCGCCGGTCGGCTTAACATCGCCGGCCGAATACCTATAATGAGCCGGGAAGGACTGAGTCCATGAGACCTATTCACGCGGTGGTTCTCGTAGCGGGGACGATGCTGGCGCCGGTGTGGGCTCGAGCGCAGGCCCCGGCCGGTGAGCCCGGGCTGACTCCAAGCAGCCTGTACACCGACGAGTTCAACGGTTTTGTCCTGCGGCCTCCGGCCGGGGCCGAGCGGCTTCGTGAAACCTCGCCGCGCCGGCTGGTCTGCTGGGCTCGGAGGGACCCAAAGACCCGGGCGATCCGCTGGTCGCTGGAGGTCCTGCGCACCCGCCACGAGCCGTCCAAGCTGCCGCCGAAGGAATATGCCGACGCCATCGCCAGGCAACTGGCCAGCGTCTCGCGCTTCCACGTGGACTCCACCGAGCTGGGAAAGGTCGCCGGCAAGCCGGCCATGCACTTCCGGGGCATCTGGAAAGGGGCGCTGGAGCTGTGGCGGCGGCAGACCTGGGTGCAGATCAAGCCGGACGAGTACCTGGTGCTGAACATCGCCGGCCCCATCGCCGAGAAGGCGGAGATGGACACGGCTCTGACCCGGGTGGCCGGCTCGCTGAAGCTGTTCGATCCATCGGCCGTTCTGAAGGAAAGAGCGGCGAATCTCGCCCGCGGCTCGGCGGTGCTGACCGGGCTGGACGAGGCGAAGCTGCGCGCCGTGCTGGCGGAGGGGCCTTCTTACTATCTCGTCCAACTAAAGGGCAAGCCCATCGGCTTCGTGAAGATCACCGAGACCGTGGGCAATCTCGGCCGGGACCGGGGCCTGCGCGTGGTGCGCGTCGGGGCCCTGAAGCTGCCGGGTGAGCCCAGGCGACTGACGCGCGAGGAGCTGTTCGCCACCGCCGATCGAAAGGTGGAGCGGTGGCGGCGGACCGTGATCGACGGCGAGGGCACCGCCGCGGTCAAGAGCGTCTCTGAGGCCATCAAGCAGTACGACGTGCTGCTGATGCAGACCAAGCGCTCGGACCGGCCGCTGCCGAGCCGGCAGCGCAAAGTGCCTGCGACGATCCGCCCGGCCTACCTGCCCGTGGCCTTCGATGGGCTGGTTCCGCGGCTGATCGATCGGACCGGGAAGGCCACGTATGGGTTTGTGGTGTACAACGCGGCCGCCAACGACTTCGACCTGCGGCTGGTGCGGGTAATCGGGCCGGAGAAGATCACCTTCGCCGGTCGCAGGGTCGCCGCCGTCCACCTGGGTGACCGGATGGCGCAGGACGCCCCCTGGGTCGAGCTGTGGGTCGACGAAAAGGGCCTCCTGCTGCGAATGGCCACGCCGGAAGGGCCGACCATGTATCGGGCCGGTCGCGGAGTCGTCGCCGCCAGCTTCGGGGCAGAACTGGGCGAGCTGGAGAAGATGGGCTCCTGAATGGCGGCCGGACCGCCGTCCGGGCGCCTTCCAGGTGAACCGACGCCGCCCGCCCGACAGCGCCGCCGGAAAAAGGACCAGACAATGCCTCCACAGGATATCCACGACGTGATCATCATCGGCGCCGGCCCGGCCGGGTTCGCCGCCGCCCTGTACACCACGCGCGACCGCTATCGAACGCTGCTGCTGGAGAAGGTGGGCCTGCCCGGAGGGCAAATCCTGCTGACCGACCGGCTGGAGAACTATCCCGGCTATGAATCGATCGCCGGGGCGGACCTGATCGCCCACATGCAGAAGCAAGTGGAGAACTTTGGGGGGTCGGTGACCGCGGCCGCGGAGGCCACCGGCATTCGCCGACGCGACGACGGCCTGTTGGAGGTCGAGGTCAATGGCGGCGAGCAGACCCACCTCGGCCGGGCGGTGATCCTCTCCCCCGGCAGCGACTACCGCCAGCTCGGCGTGCCCGGGGAGGCCGAACTCCGCCAGGCCACCAAGGTCTCTTACTGCGCCACCTGCGACGGGGCATTTTACCAGGGCAAGCACGTTTTGACCGTCGGCGGGGGCAACACGGCCGTGGGGGATACCATCTATTTGGCCGAGCGATTCGCGAAAAACGTCACCATGATCCACCGGCGCGAGGAGTTCCGCGCCCAGAAGGTGCTGACCGAGGAGCTTTACGAAAAGGCTCCCAAGCACAACATCGACATCAAGCTGCCCTACGTGCTGGAGCGGATCGTTCCCAACGCCGGCGCCACCGAGATCGACCATGTCGTCATCAAGAACGTCAAGACCGGCCGGAAAGAACAGCTCAAGGTCGAGGGGGTGTTCATCTTCGTGGGCATGGTGCCGAACACAAAATGGCTGGCCGGGGCGGTGGAACTCAGCGAGGCCGGCTACATTCAGTGCAACTGCCTGACGCTGCAAACGTCGATGCCCGGCGTGTTCGTGGCCGGCGACTGCCGCGTGGGGGCGGCGATGCAGTTGGTCACGGCGTGCAGCGACGGCGTGGTGGCGGCGTTGATGCTGAAACAGTACTTCCGCGACCCCGGCTCCTGGGAGGCGGCAAACGCCGAGGGCCTGGGCGGGACCGGCTGGTAGGCCGGCCGGGCGCTCGCCGACGGGAAGCCGGAGGCACCGCCCGGAAAACTTCCGCCAATGACCCGACGGGCGTGGATTCCTGGACTCTATGGCTCCGGCGACGCGCAACAGCAAGGTTCGTCTGCTGGCGGTGGACGTTGACGGCACGCTGCTCTGCGGCGGCACGGTCGACCCCGCCGACGCGGATGCCCTTCGCGCCGCCGTCGGGGCCGGCATCGTCGTCTGCCTGTGCACCGGCCGGAGCTGGAACGAGGTCCGGGATATCTGGGAGGAAATGAATCTGCCCGCCCCGCGTGCCCCCGTGGTCTGCGCCGGCGGGGCGCTGGTGGTCGAGCCGGACACGGGCCGCAGCCTCTACAGCCGCTCGTTCGACCGCGCCACCGCCGACGAGCTGGCGCAGGAGATGCACGGCCTGGGGTATCCGGTCATGGCCCTGGTGGATGCCTGGCGAGAGGGCTTCGACTACTACATCATCGGTCGGCATGAAGATCATCCACTGTACCGGAGGTTCTTCGACCGGCGAGAGCCCCGCATGCGGCAGGTGGCCGAGCTGAACCGGCCGGACCATGCCCGGCCGCTGCGGATCAGCGTGCTGGAGGAGCGCGACCGCGCCGAGGAGCTGGTGGGCATGTTCAGGCGGCGTTTCGCCGGGCGGGTCGAGGTGCAGGCCATATGGCTGCGCAGCCTCGACCTGCACATTGTCGAGGCGTTCGCCGCCGGTGCCAACAAGTTCACCGCCATGGTCTACGTCGGACAGGGATGCCGGATCGGCCCGGGCGCCATGGCCGCCATCGGCGACGACTATAACGACCTGCCGTTGTTGGAGGGGGCCGCGCTGTCGGCGACGACGGCCGACGCCCCGGACGAGCTGCGCCGGGCCGCTGACGTCATCGTCGCCCCGCGCGGTCAGCGGGCCGTGGCCGAATTCGTCGACATGCTGCTGGCGAACAGGACCGATCGACGGCCGCGGTGACCGGGGATCACCGGGCAGACAATTGCAGGCTCTTGCGTCTTGGTCTGCCGAGGCGGTCGGATCGGCCCTGGTCTCTCTTCCGCTTATTCCGGCCGGTTTGGCCGCGCCGGCCTCTCTCGCCCCGCTCGAGGCGGCCTGTTCCTGAGCTGCTCGCGCTGGGCGCCAGTGAGCACTTCGGCGCGGATCTTCTGCATGGCTTCCTGCCAGATCGTCCTGCGCTGATCGGGGCCGGCTTCCTGGACCTTCTTCCGGGCCTCGGCCATGATGTCGTTGACCTGTTTCCGCTGCGCTTCGGTGAGATTGAGCGCGGCGAACACGTCCCGGCCTCGCCCGCTGCGGAGCAGCCGGTCGAACTTCGCGACCTGATCGGGCGTGAGGACCTTCTTCCTGATCTCATCGGTGGCCTTCCGCCACAGCTCGGCCGTCGCCCTGGGGCCTTGGGCCTTGGCGGCCTCGCCCGCCGCCCGGTCGATGATCTTGCCGGCGAGATCTTTCTGGGCCTTGCGCAGATCGAACACCGTCAGCACCAGGCGGATCCGCCCCGCCTGCGATACCAGCATGCGCCGGTTGCGCAGCACCAGCGGCACGAACCTCTCCTTCTGCTGGCCCTTGAGAACCTCCGCGATCTGCAACGCCAGCTTCTCCTGTAGCCGGTTCCGCTGTTGGGTGATCTTGGCCCTCTTGGCGGTCAGCTCCCTGATGGCCTTTTCGTCCTTTTCCTCCCGGGCCTTGGCCAACTGGTCGCGGAGGCCACTGAGATCTTCCCCGTACTGCTTGCGCCAGTTGTCGACTTCCTGCTGATGGGTGTTGAGGATCTGCTGGACGCGGACTTTTTGCCCGGCATCCAGGTCGAGCTGTCTGAGAGCCTGTTCGAGGAACTGCCTCGGGTTCAGCGCCCTGGGGCGGGCGGGCCTTTGCGGCCTCTCGGTCCGCCGCGGCCGCTCCGGTTGATCGGCCTGCTGCGCCAACCCCGTTGATGCGAGCACCCAGGCGCCGGCCAGCGCCACTGCCAATGCTTTCCTGACGGTCATCTTCAGCGATCCTTTCCTTTCGGGGGGCGCTGCCGCCGATCCAGCCCGCGATCACCGAGATCGCACCCATGGGAACCCGGCGGTCGCCCGCCAGTAGGCTCAACGCAGGCGGCTCCGTAGGTATTGCCGAACGGGGCGCGAATTGTGCGCGTGCCCGGTTCGTCGCCCGCAGTCGCACGCTCACGCCACCGGACCGGCGAGGTCCGCTTACCGCCTTCCGCAGCAGTGCTTGTACTTCCGGCCGGAGCCGCAGGGGCAGGGGTCGTTCCGTCCGGGCGTCCTGCCGGCGGAGGAGGGCGGCGATTCGTCTGCGGCGGCGGCCGGCTTGGCCCGCTGCGCCGGAGAGGGCATCTGTCCGCGCTGGATCCCTTCGGCCATGCGCTTCAGCTCGGGCAGTGCCGAGCGGAAGAACATCTTGTAGCCTTCGCAGAAGTGGTTGACCCGCTTGGGGTCGCCCGTCTCCGCGTCGGGGATGTGGTGCTTGGGGCAGCCGCCGTTGCAGTAGGCCAGGAATTCACAATCCCGGCAGGCCTCCGGCAGCTCGGTCTTGAGGGCGGCGAACTCCTCCAGCCTGGGCGAGCGGATCAGGTCTTCCAGGGGCGCATCCGTGATGTTGCCGATCTTCCATTGCTTGTAGACAAAGTGGTCGCAGGCATACAGGTCGCCGTTGAATTCCAGCACCGGGGCGTTGGCGCAGCGGCTGGCGTTGCAGCACAAGCTCGCCTGGCCGTGCACGAGCGTGTGCAGCACGCTGTCGATCAGCCGCTCGGAGACCAACCCCACGTGCCGGTCGCGCCAGAGTTCGAACACCTCCAGCATGAAGCGCCCGAACTGCTCGCCGGTGCAGGAGAACTCTCTCGGCCGGCCGCGGGCGTCCTTTTCCAGGATGGGGATGAATTGCAGCCAGTGGACGCCGCGGTTGACGAAGTAGCGGTAGATGTCCCCGCCGTGGGGAGCGTTGCGGGCGTTCAGCGTGACCAGCACGTTGAACTCCACGCCGTGCTTCCTGAGCAGTTCCAGCCCGGCCCAGGCGCGGTGGAAGGTGGGGTTGCCCTGGCGGTCGCGACGGAAGGCGTCGTGCCATTCCGCCGGCCCGTCCAGGCTGATCCCGACCAGGAATTTGTGCTCGGCGAAGAATTCGCACCACTTCTCGTCCAGGAGCGTGCCGTTGCTCTGCATGGCGTTTGCGACCGTCTGTCCTTCCCGGACGTATTGGCTCTGGAAGGCGACCGCCTTGGCGAAGAAGTCCTTCCCGGCCAGCAGCGGCTCGCCGCCCTGCCAGCCGAAGTTCACCTGAGTCGGCTGGAGGGCCATGTACTGGCGGGTGTAGCTCTCCAGCGTCTGGTCGCTCATCATGAAGTGATGGACATTGGGGTAGAGCTGCTTCGGCTTGGCGGTGTAGTAGCAGTACACGCAGTCGAGGTTGCAGACGCCGCACACCGGCTTGGCCATGATGTAGAAGGGACGAATGATCTCGCTCATCGACGAACCAACTTCCTGGCCGCGGCCGCCGGGCTGCGGGCGACGCATCCGGGCCGCGATTTCAAGTTTAGTGCGCGGCGAGGCGTTTGCGAAAAGAATCTTGCCCGGTCCGCCGGCGCCGCCACGCCGCCCTGGCGCGGGTTGATTGGCCGGCCGGCGGGTGTATACTCAGGCGTCCTCTTGACCACGTGCAAGGCTTTGGGTGATCCGGGCGGGAGACCGTGCAAATGAGTTCATCCGGCGACGGCGCGCCGGGCGGCGCGGCCAAAGGCTACTCCTGGCGGGGAGCGATTCGCGGCAACGTCCTCATGATCGGCCTGGTGAGCCTCTTCACTGACTTCTCCAGCGACATGATCTATCCGCTGCTGCCGATGTTTCTCTCCGGCCTGGTTCCCGCCGGGCTGGTGGCGGTCTACGTCGGGCTGATGGAGGGCATCGCCGAGACCACCGCCTCTCTGCTGAAGATCTTCTCCGGGCGGATCAGCGACCGGCTGGGCAAGCGCAAGGCCTTCGTGGTGATCGGCTACGGCATCTCGACGGTCTGTCGGCCGCTCATCGCCGCCGCGGGCGCCGGCTGGAGCGTTATCGCCCTGCGCTTCGGCGATCGCATCGGCAAGGGCATGCGGACCTCGCCGCGCGACGCCCTGATCAGCGACTCCGTCGGCGCCGACGCCCGCGGACTGGCCTTCAGCTTCCACCGGGCGATGGACCACACCGGGGCGATCCTGGGTCCGGTCGCGGCCGTGGCCATCCTGTACGCCATGCTCGGCTACGGGCTGTGGCGGGGCAGCACGGAGCAGGCCACGCCGCGGCAGATGCACGCCCTGCGCTGGCTGTTCGCCATCGCCTTGATCCCCGGGCTGCTGGCCATGCTGACGTTGATCGGCAAGGTTCGGGAGATCGCTCCCCGGCGGGCCGAACCGGCCGGCGGCGAACAGGGCGGCGGCCCGAGCGCGTTTCGGCGGCTGCCGAGGCGGTTCTACTTCTTCGTCGCCATCGTCACCCTGTTCGCCCTCGGCAACAGCTCCGACCTGTTCCTGGTCCTGCACGGCATGAAGACGTTCGGTCTGGGGCCGGTGCAACTGATCGGGCTGTGGGTGACGCTGCACGTTTCCAAGATCATCTTCAGCTTTCCGGGCGGGGTGCTCTCGGACAAGCTTGGGCGGCGGCCGATCATCGTGGCCGGGTGGATCGTCTACGCCCTGGTCTACCTCGGCATGGCCGTGGTGGGCCAGGCCTGGCAGTTCTGGGCGCTGATTTTCGCCTACGGCTTTTTCTACGGCATGACCGAGGGCGTGGAGAAGGCGCTGGTGGCGGACTTCGTGCCCAGCGAGTACCGCGGCACGGCCTACGGGATTTACCACGGCGCAATCGGCATCGCCGCCCTTCCGGCCAGTCTGCTCTTCGGGCTTCTGTGGTACTATCTCAACGAGATCCAGCTCGGACTCGGCCCGCGAGTGGCCTTCGGGGTTGGTGCGGGCCTGGCCGCCGTTGCGGCCGTGCTGCTGACGGTCCTGCTGTCGGCTGCGCGCGGAAAGCAGCCCACCAAGGGGCAGGCCGCGTCGCCGGAAGACTAGCCGTTCGTGCGGAGTGGAGCCGAACACGTGCCCGCGCTAAGACGCCCGCGCAGGCCGGCCTTCCTTCTCAAACAGTCCGCGGGCCAGACCCACGCCGCCGCGGATGACCAGACTGACGGCCAGGAGGAACAGCAGCGACGACCAGACGTACATCACCAGCGGCCAGATCTCGTCCACCAGCCCGTCGAACCGCTTCCAGATCGCCCCGATGAGTGCGATGATGCCGGCCGCCACGACCACGGCCGCCAGCGACGCCCGCAGCGACCGCCGCACCGGCGCCAGGCGTATCGTCAGGCAGGTCGCCAGGTACACGAACAGCGGCACGGGCCAGTTCAACCATTTCAGCTCGGTCCACGTCTGGGCCATCCGGTGCAGGAGGTTCACCTGGCAGTCGATCTGGTCCCAGAACTGGCCGGTGCTTTTCGGCAGCGCCTTGAGCTGCCCGGTGAGGCGGGGGGTGTCCCCGCCGGCGGCGAACTGCTCGATGACCGGCTCGCCCAGCACGGCGTGAGCGATCACGATGCCCGCCCCGCAGGCAAGAATGCTCATGAGGGCCGCAACGATCGGGCCGACGGAACGGAGCTTCGGCTCGGCCTCGGTGGTCGGCTCGGCCTCGGAGGCACCGGCGGGCTTGCCGCCTTTTGCGCTGCCCCCGCCGGCTCCAATGAGCTTGGCCCGGCGAATCTCTCCGCCGGTAATCAGGCAGCCGAAGATATACGCCATTTCCGAGACGACCGTCCCCGGCAGCAGCGCCCAGTTGACCCAGCGCGGACGGACCATGCCCGCCCACAGTTGATACACGCCCATGGCGGCAAAGAGTATCCCCAGCAGGTACACCGACAGTGCAGCGTAGATCACGGGTTGCCTTTCTTCGAAACGGTCTCTTGAAGTGTTATCGGACGATACGCCCAATAATCTGCACGGAAGCCCTCCGCCGGCGAGCCGGGTTCGCCAGCTCGCCTGGACGGCGGTCTTCGGCCCGGCGGTGGGGGCGGGCTTTTCCGTGTCCGGCGCGGGCGTTTGCGATATGATGTGCTGGCTGGTGAGATGGTGCCGAGCGGGTAAGCATGCGTCTGAGGAAACCTTCCAAGAAGACGATCCTGGCCGGGATGATGCTGGCTAGTCTGGTGCTGATGCTCCTGCCGGCGAGATGCTCGCGCTGGATGTCCGACGCCGTCGGCCCGGTGCTGGCCCCGCTGGGCCACGCGGGCATGGGCGTGGCCTTTCACGTGCGCCAGCGCGCGGGGGAGCTGACCGGGCGGGACGGCTCCGAGCAGGAAGACGAACGCACGGCGCTGATGCTGACCATGTTGCAGGAGAGGAAGCGCCAGCAGGAGACCATCGCCCAGTTGCAGAACTGGCGCCGGCAGTTGGACGACTTCCCCTGCAAGCTCATCCAGGCCGGCGTCGTGGGGGTCGAGGGCGTGCCGCTGCGGAACCGCAGGCGGCTGGACTCCGGCAGCCGGGACGGCGCCCGCCCGGGCGACCTGGTGACCACGCGAAGGCTGCTGCACCCGATGCGCGTGGCGCCGCCGAAGAATCTGGGCGTGCTGGGGCGGAACTTCGTCGTCGGCAGGATCATCGAGAGCGGCGGGCACACGGCCACGCTGCAACTGGTCACCGACCCGGCCTTTGAAATGCCGGGGCGGTTGTATCGGAGGATTGAGCCGGGCAAGAGTCGCTCGATCTACGTGGACCTGCCCGGCGGCGGGCGGCGAAGGGAGGAAATCCGGTATGACCCGAAGCTGCCGGATCCGCAGTTCGTGGATCGGCCCGTGCCGGTGCTGGCCCGGGGCGACGGCCGGGGGATGGTCGTCCGCCAGGTGCCGGCAGAGCACAGCATCCGCGCCGGAGACATCCTCACCACCGGGCCGGAGACCGAGGCGCTGCTTCCGTTCGGCCTGACCGTCGGCAAGGTGACGCGGACGCAGCCCGAGCCCGAGGACGTCCACTCCGTGACCGTTTTCGTCGAGCCGCTGGCCGACCTGGCGGGGCTTCGTCAGGTGTACATCGTGCTGCCGATCGCGCGCCCGGGGAAATAACGAATGCGTTGGATCTACTTCCTCATCGTGGTGCTGGCGTGCGTTGTGGTGCAAACGACGATGGTGCACCTACTCTGGTTCCGCACCTCGCTGGGCTGGATCGGGCCGGTGTTCCCGGCGGCGTTGGCGGTGTTCGTGGCGCTGTATGCCCGCAGCGGCACGGACGCCGCGCTGGCCGGGTGGGCGGTGGGCTTTGCCCTGGACTTGGCCCTCAGCGGCGGCGGTCTGGGGCTGTCGGCCCTGCTGTATGCCACGGCGGCGGCGGGCGTCTATCGCGTGCGCGGGGCGTTCTTCCGCGACCGGCCGCTGACGCAGATGGTGCTGGTCTTCGCCTTTTGCCTGTTCGTCCACGAGCTGTGGGCGGCGCGTCAGGTCATTGTGCTGCCGCCGGGCGGGGTGGGGTATTGGCGTCCGGCCGTGCAGGCCGTGGCGGTTTCGGCGTATACTGCCGCTTTGGCGCCGCTGGTGTGCGCGCCGCTCAAGCGCATCCGGCGGCTGCTGATAGCGCCACCGTCCGGGCGCGACAGAATCTAGACCATGTATAAGCGCCGGCTGAAGATTTTCCTGATCCTAATGGCCGTGGCCGAGGCGGTGCTCATCGGTCGGCTGGCCCAGCTCCAGTTGATCCACGGCGAGCTGTACCGCCGCCAGGCCGAATCGCTGCTGGCCTACGAGGAGCTGTTGCCCACCGGCCGCGGGCGCATCCTCGACCGCCGCGGCAACGTCCTGGCCGAGGACAAGGCCTGCTACGACTTCTGCCTGCACTACCGCATGTTGAAGGGCCCCGGCGCCACCGAGGCCGACCGCAAGGCCTACCGGCGATGGGCCGACGGATGGATCAAGCGGATCGCCCGCCGGGAGAACATCACCCTCGATCGGGCCAAGGAACTCTTGCCGGAGCGGATGGAGCGGACCTGGCGGCTGGCCGAGACGATCACCGGCGGGACCCGGAACGAAATGGCCCGGGCGGCCGAAGAGATCGTCGGCCGGGTGGAAACGTGGCGCCGTATCGTGGGCGGGCCGGTGAAGGAAGAATACCTCTCGCACCCCGTGGCCTCCGTCCAGGACGAGGAAACCAAGGTCAGACTCCAGGGATGCCTCGACCGGATGGTCGGGGCGTCCGTCCGCCCCTCGCACCGGCGAAGCTATCCTTTCAAGGAGCTGGCCTGTCACCTGATTGGGCTTCTCGGCCCGGTGGGCGAGGACGAACTGGCTCGGACGCGGCGGAACCGGTCGCTGCCGATCGACGCCCGGCTGGGCGACTACCTGCCCGAAGATCGGCGCGGCCTCAGCGGCGCGGAGAAGCTCTGCGAGGGGATGCTTCGCGGGCGGCGGGGCTATCGCCGCCGGCGCCGCACCGGAGAAATTCTAGAGGAGGTGCCCGCTCGCACCGGCCCGGACGTGCATCTGACCATCGACGCCGATCTCCAGCGGGCCCTGGCCCGGGTCTTCCGCCGCCGGCCCGACGGCACGGAGGACCGGCAGCGGTGCGGGGCGGTCGTGGTCATCGACGTGCCCAGCGGCGAGGTTCTGGCGATGGTCTCCCAGCCCACCTACGACCCGAACGAGTATCGCCGGCGCCTGCGGGCCCTGACGGGCGACCGTGTCGACCTTCCTTTGATCGCCCGCGCCTTTGCCGCTCGCTATCCTCCCGGCTCGACGGTCAAGCCGCTGGTGGCGGTGGCGGGGCTGACCAGCGGCGTAATCCACCCGGGCGAGGAGATCTATTGCCGCGGGTACCTGCTGCCGAACGCGCCCGACCGGTTCCGCTGCTGGATTTGGCTCCAGTACCACCGGACCCACGGACCGTTGGAGGTGGTCGGCGCGCTCGAGCATAGCTGCAACATCTTCTTCTACACTGTCGGTCGGCGGCTTCGGCTGCGACGACTGCACGATTGGTTCGCCGCTTTCGGCTTTGCCGACCGGCCCGGCACGGGGCTGCCGGGAGAGCGCAGCGGCAGTCTGCCCGATCCCAATGCGCCCCACGACGCGGGCGTTCCTTGGCATCTCGCTATCGGGCAGGGGCCGATTTCGGTTACGCCGCTGCACGTCGCCAACGCCATAGCGACGATCGCCCGCGGCGGTCAGTTCCGCACGCCGGTGCTGGTGCGGGAGCTGGCCGGCCGGCAGCGGCGCCGAGACCTGAAGGTTTCCCCCGAAACGATCCGCTTGGTGCAGGAGGGGATGTATCGGGTCGTGAATTCGAGCAGCGGCACCGGGCGTGCGGCCCGCGACTACGAAATCGAGATCTGCGGCAAGACCGGCACGGCCAAGACGACCCCGCGGCGAGTCGACGGGCGGATCGTGCGCAGCGGCGACACCGCCTGGTTTGCCGGGTTCGCCCCGTATCGCAATCCCCGGATCGCCTTTGCCGTCATGGTGGAGTACTCCGACAAAGGCGGCGGTCCGACCTGCGGGCCTATCGCCCGGCAGGTCGTGCGGACCTGCCGGGATTATCTGGCGGCCCAGGGGGCGTGGCCGTCCGCCCGGTAGCAGCGGCTTGAGGAAAAGGTATGTTGGCCAGAATCCGACTACTACTGCGTCCGACCAGTTGGCCGATCGTCGCGGCCATGCTGACGCTGATGGCGCTGGGCGTTTTCGGCGTGCGTGCGGCCGAGCAGGCCGACCCGTCGCTGAGCGGAAAACCCCTCCGCCAGGCCGTCTACGTTGCCGTTTCCCTGCTGGCCTTCTTTATTGCGACGACGGTCCACTACAAGCGCATCGGCCGGGCAAGCTACCCGCTGTTCGCGGTCAATCTTGCCTTGCTGGTGCTGGTGCTGCAATTGGCGCCCATCCGACACAGTCACCGCTGGATCAACCTGAAGCTCTTCCAGGTCCAGCCGAGCGAGCTGGCCAAGCTGACCTACATCCTCGCCCTGGCCTGGTACCTGCGCTACCGCCGCAACTACCGGCGGCTCGTCGGGCTGATCCCGCCGTTCGTGCTGACGCTCATTCCCGCCGGATTGATCCTGATCGAGCCGGACCTGGGGACAACGCTCCTGCTGATCCCCACGCTGTTCTTCATGCTGTTCATGGCCGGGGCGAAGATAAAACACCTCCTGGCCATCGCCGCCGTGGCGGCGGCGCTGATGTTCTTTCCGGTTCCACAGAGCCTCTCCGACCTCGGCGGCGCCGAGGCGGCCGGCTCGGCGCCGCTTGCCTACTGGCGCGGCGCCATCGGCGGGAAGGAATACGTCGTCCGCGCGGCCCCACTGCTGTTCATGTATCCGCGGCAGGTGGGGCGCATCCGGGGCTGGCTGAGTCAGTCCGGGGCGGTGACGGCCGGGGACGAGGCCTATCAGCTTCGGCGATCGAAGATGATCCTCGGCGCCGGCGGACTCGGCGGGAACGATCACCTGGAGCAGATGAACTTCTGGTTCTGGAAGCTGCCCGACGACCACACGGACTTCATTTACTCCGTGATCGGCGGACAGTGGGGCTTTCTCGGATGCGTCGGCGTGATGCTGCTGTACCTGGTCATTTTCGTTTGCGGGGTCGAGATCGCCTCGCTGACGCACGATCCCTTCGGCCGGCTGCTGGTGATCGGCGTGCTGGCGATGCTGTTCTCGCAGATCTTCATCAACGTGGGCATGACCATGGGGGTGATGCCCATTACGGGCATGACGCTGCCGCTGGTCAGTTACGGCGGCTCCAGCATGGTGGTCAACGCGGTGGCTTTGGGGTTGCTGGTCAACGTCGGCGGGCACCGCCCGATCCTGCTGGGACGAAGGCCCTTCGAGTACCGCCAAAGACACAAACACCCGCCTGATTACGAGCGGATGCTCGGGGGCTCGCAGACGGCCTGACGGAGCGGGGCGGCTAGTGGCAGATGAAGTAATACACCCACCAGCGCCCGGCCAGGGCGGCGTAGAGCGCGCACAGGCCCCAGCAGGCGATCTCGGTCAACCGATGCCGCCGAAAGAGGAGAAGGACGGTCGCGGCGAACAGCACCAGCAGCGCCTTGAACGCGACCAGGGCTGCGGTATTCTTTATCAGCCCGTCCGCGAAGGGATTGAGTTCGACGAAGTGGCTCGTTTGGGCCGCCATCACCGTGAAAGTCAGGTCGAAGGCGTTTACGATACCCAGCAAGACCAGCAGCAGCACCACCCGGCGGGCGCGGCGGGCGTGGGGGTTCCGCCGGGCCAGCGCCACCCACAGCTTCAGGCGGCGCCAGCGCTTCAACTGCGCGGACTTGGCGACCGGCTGGGCCGGCCGGGCGATCGTGACCGAGCCCGTTTTCATCGTTGGTTTCATCGGCCCCGTTTTCCGGCCCCCTTAGTAAGGATAGGCAGGTGACTTGGCTCGACGAGGCAGCTCTGGCCCGCCCGCTGGAGGCCGACGTCTCGGTGGCCTGCGAGTCGCTGGTGCTTGCCGACGGCTGCCAGACGCTCTTGCTGCGCCACCGCCCGCCGGGGGCGGCGACCGGTCCGCCGGTCCTGTACGTCCACGGCATTCAGTCTCACCCGGGGTGGTTCGTGGGCTCGGCCCAGGCCCTCGCTCGGGCCGGACACGAGGTCTTCCAGGTCACGCGCCGGGGCAGCGGGCCGGCCCGGACCGGCCGGGGCGACGCCGCTTCGAGCGGGCAACTGCTCGACGACGTCGAATCGGCCGTACGCTACGTGCTCGATCAGACCAAGGCCGAGCGCCTGAGCTTGTTGGGCGTCAGTTGGGGCGGAAAACTGCTTGCCGCCTATGCCCTGACCGCCCGGTCGGCGATGGCCTCGCTGACGCTGGTGGCCCCCGGCATCGTCCCGCGCGTCGACGTATCCGTCCGGACCAAGCTGGCCATTGCCGCCGCTCGTGTCTGCTGCCCCGGCAGGCTTTTTGACATTCCGCTCAACGACGTGGCCCTGTTCACGGACAACCCGGTCATGCGCGCATACCTGCGGGGCGACCCCCACCGGCTGCACCGCGCCAGCGCGCGGTTCCTGGTCGCCTCGGCCGTGCTGGACAGGGCCATTGCCCGGGCGCCGGCCGGTTCACTGCCGGTGCCGACGACGCTCATCCTGGCCCGGCGCGACAGGATCATCGACAATGCGGCGACGCGGGCCGAGATGGATCGGCTCAGCGGCGGGGCGTGCGAGGTCCTCGAGCTGAACGCCGCCCACACGATCGAGTTCGAGCCGGACGTTCGCCCGTTCTACGATTCGCTCTGCAAGGCGGTGGCCGGCGGCCGGGAGGATCCCGATGCGTAGATTGATCTTCGCCGTTCTCCTCTGGTGCGGGTCGGGCCTTCTCGGCTGCAACGGTCAAGCCGCGGCCGAGAAGCAATTCGCCCTCTTCGGGGCGGTCAACGGCCATCGCGGCGATTACGGCCACGACGACCTGGTCATCGGCCGGCACGCCCGCAGCGAAGTGTTCCCCCTCATTCGCCGCTGGCTGGATCAGCGAAGTGGCAAGCCCCTCCTGCGGCTGAAACTGCTGCCGCCGGCGAAGAAATAGCTGCCCCCGCGGCCGCGATCCTGCCTTACTGCTCCGGCTCGCCGCGGACGTACTTTGTATCCCGCCAAGTCACGGTCGCGCCGCGTCGCAGCTTGGTCATGGCCAGTATCAGGGCGACGGCGCCGGCCGCACAGCCCAGCGGGTACACCCACGCGAAGCGAGGCTTGGCCCCGATCAGGCCGTAGAAGCGGTAGATCACGCCGATCTGGACGGCCACGGCCGCAAGGCCCACCAGGGCGGCTGCCAGCAGCAGCCCTTTCGGCTCGCCGCCGCCCGCGACCGCGGCGAAACCGAACGCGGCCGCCGCGTACGGCAGAAACCCCATGACCACCAGCGCCAGCAGCGACAGGCCGATTCGTCTGAAGCTGCCGAATGTGCCGAAGAAGATGCGGCCCCAGCCCCGGAGGATCTCCCGCAGAGAGGTGTACATCCGCACGGTATACAGCCCACGGTTGCTGACGACGCGTAGGTTCAGCCCGGACGATTTGACCCGCGCGGCCATCTGCATGTCCTCGTTGACCTGGTCCTTGACGGCCTCGTGCGTGCCGATGCGCTCATACGCCGAGCGCCGCATCAGCATGAACGCCCCGTTGGCGTAGGCGTGGGGCCTCTTGGGGTCGTTCACCTTGTCCGGGTGGAACCAGATCATCATGATCCCGCTGCAGACCGGCTGGATGGCGTTTTCCCAGAAGCCGTGCATGGTCAGGTTGGGCAGAACGCTGAGCAGGTCGGCGCCGCTCCGGCGGGCGTAGGCCATTGCCACGCTGAGCGTCCGGCGGGACGACTGCGTGCAGTCGGCGTCGATCATGCACAGCCAGTCGCCTCGGGCCTGGGCGATTGCCGTCTGCATGGCGTTGTTCTTGCCGCACCAGCCGGGCGGGAGGTGCTCGATGTTGATGAGCTTGACCCGCCCGTCCTCGGAAGCGATCCGCTCGACGATCTCGCCCGTCCGATCCGTCGAGCGGTCGTTGGCCACGATCATCTCGAAGTCGCCGTAGTCCTGCGAAAGCATCGTGCGCACGCAGGATTCGATGTTCTCCTGCTCGTCCTTGGCGGCGACGATCACGCTGATCAGCGGCGGGTCCGCGTCCTCGGGCGTCTGCGCGCACTCGCCCGCGCCCGCGTCGCCGCTGGGGTACTCCTCGGTCAAGGAGAAGCTTTGGCGGCGATGCCGCGCGATCATCACGTGGCGGCAGCCCCATAGCAGCAGCACGCAGGCGGTCGGCACGATCAGGCTCACGGCCAAAACGGTCATGCGGCAAATCCTCGGGGTCAATCGGGTCGCTGGCGATACGCCTGCACGGCGGCGGCGATGACGTCTTTGACGGCCGCGCCGTGGGCCTCGGCTGCGGCCTGGCAGTCGGAAAACTCCGGCGAGGCCGTCATCTCGCGCCCGTCGAGCGAGCCGACCTTCACCCGGATCGCCCCGTAGCGCGTTTCCACCGTCACGTGCCGCCGCCCCAGCTTGCTGCGCCCGCAAACGCGCCGGCGGATGCCCAGCGTGGTCGTCTCGGCGAAGATGATCTGCTCGGCACGCTGGACCTCACCCGGCGGGCAAAGCACCGAGAGCATCCACGCCGGGCGGGATTTCTTCATGTAAATCGGCGTGCACCAGGCGTCGGCGCAGCCGGCGGCCAGCAGCTTTTCGACGGTCGCGGCGAGAACCTCGCCGGTGCAGTCGTCCAGGTTGGCCGACAGCTCCACCACGGTGTCGGCCGCCCCGGCGCCGCTTTCGGCGCCGATCAGGACGCGCAGCAGGTTGGGTCTGCCGCGCGGATCGCGCGAGCCGGCGCCGTAGCCGACGGCTGCGATCTCCATCGCCGGCATGGGCCCGAATCGCTCCGCCAGCGTCGTCAGCACGGCCGCGCCCGTGGGCGTTGTCAGCTCCCCCGAACGCGGGGGCGCCTCCGGCTCGGCCGTGGGAAAGCCTTTCAGCAACTCGGCCGTCGCCGGGGCGGGCACCGGCAGCACACCGTGGGCCGCGATGACCGTGCCGCTGCCGACGGGAATCGGCGAGCAAATGAGCTTGTCGATGCCCAGAAGCTCCATCCCCACGGCCGCCGCCACCACGTCCATCATACTGTCGACGGCCCCGACCTCGTGGAAGTGCACGTGCTCGGGACTGGTGCCGTGGACCCTCCCCTCGGCCTCGGCCAGTCGAGCGAAGATTGCCTTCGCCCTCTCGGCCGCCCGCGGCGGCAGATCGGCCGCCTCGATGATGGCGACGATGTCGGCGAGATGCCGATTGGGCTGGCCGGCCGGCCCGACGGCGACGGTGAACTTGGTGCCCGCCAGCGCGGCGCGGCGGACCTTCTCGGCCGAGACGCTACAGCCGGGCAGCTTCAGCTTCGCCAGCTCGGCGCGCAGGCGATCGATCTCCAGCCCGGCGTCCAACAGCGCACCGACAATCATGTCCCCGGCCGCTCCGGCGAAACAGTCGAAATAAGCGAGTTTCATTGTTTCCTCCAGCTTGCCGGAAAGTGTATCTGACCCGGCTCCGGCGGGCAAGGGCAACGCCGCCGGAGGCTTTTGTCCTTGACCGTCGGCGGATGTGCCATTACTTGCTTTTCCAGACGCGCAGGCAGCTCATAGCGCGATCTTCACTGTTGGCGAACGCCGAAGGGCGGCCAGCCGGCATGAACATGTATAATCTCGTCCGCTTTGCGGGCATTTTCGTTCTGATGGCGATTGCCTGGGCCCTGTCGACGAATCGCCGGCGGCTGAACGTCCGCTGCATCGCCTCCAGCGTGCTGTTCGTGTACACGAGTTCCTGAATCAGATTTTTCCCACCATCGCCGGCCTTGGCCCGCGGGCGCTGCTGGCGACGACCCTGGCCTGCCTGATGACCGGCGCCGTGGCCGGGACCTTCTACCACAAGGCTGAGACCGTCCTCCAGGCCGCCGCGGCCGCACCCTAGGAAAGGAGCATGGGGCGGAAGCTTGTGTAAGACCCTCGCGCTTGCATGGCGTTCTGAGCGGATTTGTGTGTCGCGCCGAGCGCGAGTGCGTTAAACTGGTAGTGTAAGGCGCAGACCGTCCGGTTGGCCCGCCGGGCGGGCGCGTTCGGTTACAAGGGTGACGCCGGCCGGGCCGTTGAGGCCCGGCGTGACAATGAATGGCCGAGCACGAGAAGTTCCACTATCGCAACCTCGCCGAGCTGACCGCCGCGATTGACGCCCTCGGGCTGGACCTGCCGACGGACGAAGACGTTTCCATTCTCGCCAGTCCCGCGCGCCTGGGCCGGCTTTCCTTGCCGAACCGGCTGGCAATCCATCCGATGGAGGGCTGCGACGGGACGTCCGAGGGGGCGCCGGACAAGCTGACGTTCCGCCGGTACGAGCGTTTCGCCGCCGGCGGGGCGGGGCTGATCTGGATGGAGGCGACGGCCGTCTCGGCCGAAGGCCGGGCCAACCCACGGCAGTTGTGGCTGCACGACGGCAGCGCCGCCGGCTTTGCCGAACTGGCTCGGCGGACGCGCTCGGCCGCGGCCAACGCGGGCTGCAAGCCGCTTCTGGTGCTGCAACTGACCCACTCCGGGCGCTACAGCCGACCGGCCGGCGACCCCGCCCCGATCATCGCTCACCACTCGGCCGTGCTGGACCCGCCGCTGGGCCTGGCGGCCGATCTGCCGCTGGTCTCCGACGAGTATCTCGATGCGCTCCAGGAGGCGTACGTCCGCGCGGCCGTGCTGGCCGCGGAGGCCGGCTTCGACGCCGTCGACATCAAGAGCTGCCATCGGTATCTGATCAACGAGCTGCTGGCCTCGCACACGCGGGCAAACAGTCGATACGGGGCAGGTTACGCGAATCGCACGCGGTTCCTGCGCGAGACGATGGGCAGGCTTCGCGACGCCGTCGGCGATCGCCTCGAGATAACCTGCCGGATGAACGTGTATGACGGCATCGAATATCCCTACGGCTGGGGGGTCGAAAAGGCGGACGCCCGGGCAGGTGGCGTCGAGCACGAGGCACCGTTTCCCCGGCCGGACCTGTCCGAGCCCATCCGGCTCATCGGCGAGCTGGTCGATGCCGGGCTGGGCTGCCTGAGCGTCACCGCCGGCAATCCGTACTGGCGTCCGGCCGTGAACCGCCCGGCCGATTGGGCTGCGGTCAATGACCCGCCGCCGGCCGAGCATCCGCTGGAGGGCGTGGCCAGGCTGGTCGCCTTGACGCGCCAGGTGCAGCAGGCTCACCCGAAGCTGACGGTCGTCGGTGCCGGCTATACCTGGCTGCGGCAGTACTTGCCTCACTTTGCCGCGGCCGCGGTCGCCCGGGGCTGGGCGACGGTGGTCGGCCTGGGGCGCGGGGCGCTGGCGTATCCGGACTTTGCCGCCGATGTGATCGGCAAGGGCGGGCTGGACCGGCGGAAGGTCTGCATCTTGTGCGGTTCCTGCACGCAGATCATGCGCGACGGCGGGCGCGCCGGATGCGTCGTGCGCGATTCGGAGGTCTACGCGCCCATTTACAGGTCGGGCCGGCGGCGGGCGCGCGACACCGTCCGCGAGCTGGCCGACAAGTGCCGCCGCTGCGTCGACCCGCCGTGCCGGGATGCGTGCCCGGCCGGGGTGGATATTCCCGGCTTCCTGGACGCGGTAGCCGCCGGAGACGAGCACGATGCCTATCGGATTCTCCGGGAATCGATCCTCCTGCCGGGGCTGTGCGGGGCGGTTTGCCCATCGGAGACGACCTGCCAAAGCGCCTGCGTCCTCCGCCTCCTGGCCGATTCCACCGTGCCGGTGGGCGAGATTCATCAATACGTCGGCGAACACGCCCTCGAGGCCGGCTGGGCGGCGTTGAAGGTGCCCGAAAGCTCCTCGGGTCGCAAGGTCGCAGTCGTCGGGGCCGGGCCGGCCGGGCTGGCCTGCGCGGCCGAGCTGCTCGAGCGAGGCCACAGCGTTATCGTCTTCGAGCGCGCCGGCCTGGCCGGCGGAAAGCTCGCCAGCGTCATCCCCCTGACGCGCCTGGCCCGTCGGCAAACGGAGAAGGAGATCTCCGCCGTCTTCGCCGGCATCGCCCCGCAACGGCTTCTGTGGCGCTTCAGCTCGCCGCTGGGGCGGGAGCGGACGCTCGACGATCTATTGGCCGAGGGCTTCGGCGCCGTCTGCCTTGCCTTCGGGCTGGGCAATTCGTCCGCGCTGGTCGACGGCGCGGACCGCTGCGAGGGCGTCCTCGAGGCCCAGGCCTTTCTGACCCAACTGAACAACAACCCCGACCATTGCGTTGCCGGCGACGTGATCGTGATCGGCGGGGGCAACACGGCCATGGACGCGGCCGTGATGGCCAAGGCCCGCGGGGCGGGCGACGTATACGTTCTGTATCGTCGCGGCTACGGCGAGATGCCGGCCTGGCCGGAGGAGCGCCGCGGCGCCCTGGCCGCGGACGTGCACCTGCTGGTGTTGAGCCAGGCGATCGGATACGTCGCCGACGCGTCGGGGCGGCTGACCGGCGTCCGCGTCGTTCGGACGAGACTGGGTGAGCCGGACGCATCCGGGCGCCGCCGGCCGGTGGAGATTCCCGGCAGCGAATCCATCCTGCCGGCCGGGCTGGCCGTGGAGGCCATCGGAGAGACGCTCGATGAGGCCGTCGCCGCCGTGCTGGGCGGGGTGGAGCTGGCCGCCGGCCTGGTCCAGGTCGATCCGCAGACGCTGGCGACCTCGCGCGCGGGCGTATTCGCCGCCGGCGACCTGGTCAACGGCGGCACGACCGTGGTCCAGGCCCTGGCCGAGGGCAAGAAGGCCGGCATTGCCATCGACCGGTTCCTGGGCTCCGGGAAATAATCGTAAACTCCGCTCTGAAAAGGGGCTGCGCTCGAGGGGGCTATTTCACAGGTCCTGACAGTCCTCGCCAATCCGTCCAAGGCGGGAAAATCTGCACGAATTGCCGAGCGCAATTCAACTGACCCGCCTTGCGCTCCGATGCCAATCTCGGGCAGGCCCGTGGTTGCGGGCGAAACGGACTGACCCGCGGCCCGGGGCGATTTGAAAGGAGAAGGGTTTAATCGTGGTTGAGATAGGCGAAGACGGCTACGCCGAGTTTCGTTTCTTCCGACGCGAGGCGGCCAATGTGTTTCTGGCGGGGGATTTCAACGACTGGCGCGCCGATCAGCTCAGGATGGTCCGACAGGACGGGGGATACTGGGTGCTGAAGCTGGCGCTGCCGCCGGGTGACTACAGATTTCGCTACGTGGCCGATGGCTTGTGGCACACGGACTTTGCGGCCTTCGGTATCGAGCCGGCACGGTTCGGCTTCAACAGCATCCTGCACGTGCCCCCGGGAACGATCAAGCTGCGGGTGCAGCCGCAGCCGCAGGTGCCTGCCGCCGCCGCAGCGGCATAGGGCTGGCGGCATCTGGCGACTGCTTCGGCCGGCAAGCTCTTCGGGCGCGTGATCGCCGGTTTTGCCCGGACAATTCCTCAAGCAGGACCGCGCTGCCATGGCAACGCCCCAGCCCCCGCGGCCGTGGGCGGTCAGCCCGGCGGGTACCTCCGCACGGCCAGATGCAGGATGCGGTCGATGAGGGTGTTGTAATCCACGCCGCCTTGTCGGGCGGACTCGGCGAACTCATCCCCGAAGCTGATGTCCGGATTGGGGTTGACCTCCAGGACGTAGATCCTGCCATCCGCGGTCAGCCGCAGGTCGATCCGCCCGTAGTCGCGCAGGTGCAGCAGGCGGCCGGCCCTCTTGCAGACGCGGGCGATCCGCCCCAGCACATCCTCGGGCAGATCGGCGAAGCCATACTCGATTTTCCACTTCTGCCGGTACTCGTCGTTCCACTTGACCTGGGAGGTGGCGATGACGGGGCCGCCGTCGCCTGCGGCGCCGAAGCGAAGCTCGCGCGGCGGAAACACCGACAGCCGCTTGTTGCCGAGGAGGCTGACGTACAGCTCTCGGCCTTCGATGTACTGCTCGGCAATGGCCACCTGATGCCAGCGCTCGTGGATGAAGCGAACGCGCTCGAGCAGCTCGCCCTCGCTCCTGGCCACCGAGGCCATTGAGATCCCGTCGGAGGCGTCCTCGTAGATGGGCTTGACGATGATCGGGTAGTCCAGGCGTTTGGGTCTGCGCGGGGCCGCCCCGGGCCGGAAGACCACGAAGTCGGGCACGCGGATCTTGTGCAGGCTGAGGATCTGTTTGCACAGGCCCTTATCGCGGCAGAGCATCAGCCCGTCCGGGCCGGAGCCGGTGTAGCGGACCTCCATCATCTCCAGCAAGCCGGCGACGGCCTTGTCCAGCCGGCGGTCGTTGCGGAACTGCTCGGTGAGGTTGAAGACGATGTCGGGGGCGTGCTCGGTTATCTCGCCGACGATCTCCGCCACGTCGTCGTCGACGCCCAGGATGCGGACCTGGTGGCCCAGCTCGCGCAGGGCGACCACCACGTGCCCTTCCGTGGTTGCCTGCGTGTCGGCGGTGAATTGCGGGTCATCGTCGCTGATGGCCCCCGCGTCCATCATCACGGTCACGTTAAGAGCCGGCCTCATCTGTTTTCCTGATCCTCCGCAAACCGGGTCACTCTGTTCATCACGGCGGTGACGAACCCGGTGACCTGAGAGACGGCCTCCACTTCGCCGGACGAGACGTACAGCTCCAGCGCGTCGCAGCGCCGGATCAGCTTGCCGACGAGCCTGTCAATGTCGTATTTCAGCTCGCCCGTCCACGTGGCCACGCTGTCGACGATGTGTCGCCGCCACTGCCGCAGCAGGTCGGAGGCCTTCCGGGACGAGTCCGCCCCGGCCCGGGCGCAGAACAGCCGCTGTAGCGCGGGATCGTAAAAGCCGGGGAACTCCTCTCCCAGGTGCTCGCGCTTTCTCTGGTAGAAGGCGGCCAGGGTGGAGGTCATCCGGGCCGCGGACCACGGCGTCTGCCGGACGGCCGCCCGCGGCGGGGCGGAGCCGATCTGACGCATCAGATGCTCCACGTATCGCAGCTTCTTGAGCGCCGGCCAGCCGCGGTACCTCTCCCGCCAGCGGCTGTTCGGCGTCAGCCAGACGGCGAAGGTCTCGGCAAAGTCCTCGTCCGGGTGCGACTGGGCGTAGCTGTGTTCGAGGTGGACGACGTATCGCTTGGAGTAAGGCTTAGGATGGTAGAAATCCGAGTACTTGGCCGAAAACGGCCCGAAAAGCTCCCGCCAGCGAGTTCGTTGAAACAGCAGGTAGGCGTAATTCAGGGCGTGGCCCGCCTCGTGCCGGAGGATCTTCATGCACGAAGAGTCGGTCCCGCCCTCCACCTCCAGCATCTTCTTCTTCTCCAGCTTTATCAGACGAGGGTGAGCCAGGTAGAACGGTATCCCGATCATGGGGACTTTGTCCGGGCAGAGCCATTCGTTGGTCAGATAGCAGGGCGGATGAAAACGGATGCCCGCGGCGTCCAGCTCGGCATACAGCCTCTGGACGCACGGCTCCAGCGGCGATGCTTCGATCTTCAGCCCCAGGTCGCGCACGCGCAGTTGCAGGAGTTCTTCGTCGGGCAGGTCCTTCCAATCCGCCGGCGACAGGACTGGGTGTTTCTTGCGGGCCATCTTGCACCCGGGCGTCATTCTATACCGGACCGGTCACGTGCCCAAGCTCGAAAGTGCCGCCATGTCTCCGGCCGGTCATGGCTGCTGGTGGCTCCTCACGCATACGCCGCGCTGGTTGAGGTACTGCTTGACCTCGGCAAGGGTGTAGTGCCCGTAGTGGAAAATCGACGCGGCCAGGGCGGCGTCGGCCTTGCCTTCGGTCAGCACTCGGTAGATGTCCTCGGGCCCGCCGGCCCCGCCGGAGGCGATGACCGGGATGGACACGGCATCGCACACCGCGGCGGTCAGTTCCAGGTCGTAGCCGGCGCGGTGGCCGTCGGCGTCGATGGAGGTCAGCAGGATTTCGCCGGCGCCGAGACCCTCTGCCTGGCGGACCCATTCCAGCGCGTCCATGCCGGTGTGGGTCCTGCCGGCGTCGACATAGACCTGCCAGCCGTCGCCGGTGCGGAGGGCGTCGACGGCCACCACCACCGCTTGATTGCCGAACGCCTCGGCCGCCTGGCGGATGAGAGACTTATTCCGAACGGCCGCGGTGTTGATGGAGATTTTCTCGGCCCCGGCCTTCAGCAGCGCCCGGACGTCGTCCAGGGAGCCTATGCCGCCGCCGATGGTGTAGGGGATGAAGACCTCCCGCCCGACGCGGGCGGCCAGCTCGCCGACCGTCCGCCGGGCCTGGATGGTGGCGGTGATGTCCAGGAACACCAGCTCGTCGGCGCCGGCGGCGCTGTAGGCCTTGCCGCATTCGATCGGGTCGCCGGCGTCGCGCAGGTCCGCGAACGACCGGCCTTTGACCACCCGCCCGCGCTTCACGTCCAGGCACGGAATGATTCGCTTTGCCAACACAGTCGCTTTCCTGACGGCGCGGGCTTCCCGCCTGCGCCGGTCCGGCTACTTGCAAAGCCTACAGAAATTATCCAGCATCTTCAGGCCCGTCGGGCCGGACTTCTCCGGGTGAAACTGCACCGCGAAGAGCTGCCGCTTCTGCACGGCCGAGGCGTAGCTGCCGCCGTAGTCCGTCGTGCCGATGACTACGGCTCCATCGGTCGGCACGACCCGATAGGAGTGGGCGAAATAGAACCAGTCTGGATCACGGATGCCCTCGAACAGGGCCGAACGCCGCTCCTGGCGGAGCTGGTTCCAGCCCATGTGGGGCACCGTCAGCCCGGCCGGGAAACGCTCGACCGTCCCGCGGATGATTCCCAGCCCTGCGTGAGACCCGTGTTCTTCGCTTTCGTCGAACAACAGTTGCAGGCCCAGGCAAATGCCCAGGAACGGCCTGCCGCTGCCGGCGGCCTGGCGGACCGCCTCGATCAGCTCCAGCCGGCGGAGGTTCTTCATTGCCTGCGGGAAAGCGCCCACGCCAGGCAGTATCACCCCGGCGGCGGCGGCGACATCCGCGGCGCCGCCGGTCACCATGGCCTCTTCGCCCAGCCGGTCCAGGGCGTACTTGACGGACTCGATGTTTCCCAGGCCGTAATCGGCGATTGCGATCATTTCACTCTGCAAGATGCCAGGGACCGCCCACCAGCCGGCGGGGCGACGTTCGTCGCCGGTGTGTTCCCCGCTGCCCGGGCCGGGCCGTCGCCTCCATGGCGCTGGCCCCCGTCGGCTGACGCGGGGGGCGGAAGGCGGCCAAAGCATCGCTGGCGGTCGTCAGTATATGAGTGTAATGGGTCCGGCGACGGCGGACAATGAATCGGGCTGATATGATAGCTCGGGAAAGAGGGATCTATGGATTCGGGGCCGGGCTGGGTCCTTGACTGTGGCCGTGGGGTGACTGGCCTGGATGGCAAAAAGAGTCTTGATTTACTCAGCCGACGGGGGATAATAAGGGGCTTTAGCAAGTAAAGAGGAGCGATGCATGGGAGAAACGTTGGAGGCGCTGCTTAAGCTGCAATCCGTCGAGCTTCGGCTTGTGACGGTCCGCAGACAGTTGAGCAGGCAGAGCGCCGCCGTCGACGCCCAGCAGGACCGGATCAAACAGCTCGAAGGGGAATTCGAGAGACTTCACGATGAAACCCTTCAGCGCCAGAAAGGGGCGGCTGCGCTCGAGTTGGACCTGAAGAGCAGAGAAGAGGACGTCGCCAAGCTTCGCGCCTCCCTCAACACGGCCAAAACCAACAAGGAATACGCCGCTATCCTCACCCAGCTCAACACCGTCAAGGCCGACAATTCCAGGCTGGAGGATCAGGCCCTCCGGCTGATGCAGCAGGTGGATGAAGCTCGGGTCAAGGCCGAAGAGGTGCGCAAGCAACTGGACCAGGCGACCCAGCAGCTCGAGGAGATCCAGCGCACCTCGGCCGAGGAGGTCGGCAGGCTGGAGGAAATGATAGCGAAGCTTCAGCAGGAGCGGGACAGCGCGGCCGGGATCGTGCCGCCGCCGGTCCTGGCGGTCTTCGAACGGATCGCGTCCATGCGCGAGGGCGAGGCGATGGCAAAAATCGAGATCGAAGGTAAGAAGCCCCCGTACGAGTACATCTGCGGGGGCTGCTTTATGTCCATCGCCGCGGAAAACGCCAACGCCCTGCAGACGCGTGACGAGCTGCGGTTCTGCGACCACTGTGGGCGGATTCTGTACCTTGCCGGGGAGGGTGCCGGTGGTGATAGCCCGCCGTCCGGGGCCTCTGAGCACGCCTCGCCTCAAGGAGCCGGAGACGGTCGCGAGGTTTGAAGGATGGGCGCCGGCAAGTTCTCGCTTGTGATACACATCGACGGGGGCGCGCGCGGCAATCCGGGCCCGGCCGCCGCGGCAGTCGTTGCCCGCAGCGCCGACGATGGCACGGTGTTATTTCAAGGCGGCTTCTTCCTGGGCAGCGCCACCAACAACGTCGCCGAATACCACGCCCTTCTGGAAGCGTTCTCGGTGGCCGATTCGCTTGGAGCCGATGTCATCGAGATTTACAGCGACTCGGAGCTGCTGGTCCGGCAGATGAACGGCGTATACCGCGTGAAGAACGACAGGCTGCGTGAGCTTTTTGACCGCGCCCAGCAGTTGTGCCGGAACTTCCGACGATGTACATTCCGCCATGTCCGGCGCGATAAAAACAAGGACGCGGACAAACTGGTCGGCCAGGCGATCAATCTGAAGGGCAACGTCGAGGACGCGGAAAAAGCCGGCTGACCGGTCAATCCGTTGACTGGTTTCCCGATAGACCAAGTTACTGAAGTACCGATCAGGCGGTCAACGAAATCGCAGCGATGGCGCGTTATCCCGAAAGCTTCATCCATCAGGTCCAGCAGGCCACCGACATCGTCGAGCTGGTGGGGCAGTACGTCGCCCTGAAGAAGCGCGGCAAGGAGTTCGTGGGCCTGTGCCCGTTCCACGACGATAACCGCCCGAGCTTGAATGTTTCTGCGACGAAGCAGATCTTCAAATGTTTCGCCTGCGGGGCCGGCGGAGGGGTCTTCCAGTTCCTGATGCAGTCGCAGAAGGTCACGTTTCCCGAGGCGGTTCGCGAGTTGGCCGGGCGGGCCGGCATCCCTCTCCCGGCCGTGGCGACCTCCCCGGACGCGGATCGTAGCCTTTCGCCGGAGGTGCTGACGGAGTTGTGCACGTTTGCGGCGAGATTCTTCCGCGATCAGCTCTTTTCCGAGGCCGGCTTAAAGGCTTTGACGTACGCCCGCGGCCGGAAGCTCAGCGACGAGTCCATCCGCCGGTTCGGGCTGGGCTTCGCCCCGGATTCTTGGGAAGCCCTGCACGCCGCCGCGGGCGGCGCCGGCTTTAGCGACAGGCAGCTCGTGTCGGCCGGTCTGGTCAGCCAGAGAGACGATGGCTCCTGCTACGACCGGTTCCGCAATCGTCTGATATTCCCGATCTTCAACGTGGCCGGAAAGGTCGTTGCCTTCGGGGGCCGGGTACTGGCGGACGACCAGCAGCCCAAGTACCTCAACAGCCCCGAGACGGTCCTGTTCGACAAGTCGGCGAATCTCTACGGTCTGAACTGGGCCCGCCAGGAGATCGCACGCTCCGAACAGGCCGTCGTCGTCGAGGGCTACCTGGACGCGTTGATGTGCCATCAGGCGGCGATCAGCAACGTGGTGGCGACTCTGGGCACGGCGCTGACGGAACGGCACGTTCGAATCTTGAGCCGCTATTCCCGGGATGTGGTCCTGCTGTTTGACGCTGACGCGGCCGGTGAGCGGGCGGCGGTCAGGACGATCGAGTTGTTCCTGACTCAGCGGCTCAACGTCCGCATTGCCACGGTGCCGCAGGTGCAGGGCCGGGAAGTGAAGGACCCTTGCGACTACGTCTTGGCTGCCGGGGCTGAGGCCATGAAAAAGCTGGTGACCGAGGCCCCGGACTCTCTGGCGTACGCCTGGTCGCGCCGCTCGGCCGATTACAGCCGGGCTGAGACGCTGGCGGAAAAGCGAACGATTGTCGAAGACTTCCTTCGGCTGGTCGTGTCCTCGGCGACGTATGGGGTGATCGACGCCCTTCGCCAGGGCCTGCTGGCGGGCCACATAGCGGAGCTGGTAGGGCTTTCGCCGCGTGAGATTGCCGATCAGATGCGAAGCCTTGCCCGGCAGGTTGGCCGGGCCGGCGCTACCGGCCGCGTGGGTGCCTCCGAGCGGGCCGTCGGCTTTTCGGCGCGGGCCGAGAGATGGGTCCTGGAGGTGCTGCTCAACGCGCCGGAGCTTTTCGGACAGGTTCGCGGGCGGATCACTCCCGCAATGTTCGGCGATCCGGCGCTGCGAGCCGTGGCCGAAGAGGTCTGGCGCCTGGGCGAGGCCGACCGGCTGGAACTTGCGGCCGTCCTGGGCGCCAGTGACAGCGAGCGTTGGGGGCGGCTTGTCACAGACCTTCAGATTACCGGCGAGAAACGCGGCAACCACGAGAGCACGCTGGCCGAGGCGACCGAAGATTTCCATCGCCGCCAGCGGCGCGAGGAACTGCAAAACCTTAAAGAACAAGGGGATACCGACAAAGTCGCGTTGATGAGAAAGATCGCTGAACACGCCCGCCAACCCGATCCCCGGCGGCGCCCCAGACTGTCCTAAGCCAGTAGGGCCAAAGTCTTAGCGGCTGCGGCGAAGAGAAAATATGGCCTGAGGCCTTGACCCGAAGGGGAAATGTTACGTAGAATACGATGTTTGCAAATCTCTCCGCGAATTCGCTGCCATGCAGAACGAAAAGCGACCTGCCATGACCAAGCTTATGGACGAATCCATCAGCGCCCTTATCGAAAAGGGAAAGTCCCGTGGGTATCTGACCTACGAGGAGATGAACGACGATCTGCCCGGCGAGGCGATCGAGCCGGACAAGCTTGATTCGCTGCTGATGACTCTGGACGAGCTGGGGATCGACCTGATCGACGAGTCGGAAGTGCCCGCGCGCGAGAAGTTCGCCGACGGCACAGAGGAGAAAGCCGCCAAGGAGCCGGGAAAGGACGAGGTCAAGACGGCTCTGCAGCAAGAGCTGGAGGGCGAGAGGAACCGCATCGACGACCCGGTGCGGATGTACCTGACGCAGATGGGCGAGATCCCGCTGCTGACCCGGTCGGAGGAGATCGCCCTGGCCAAGAAGATCGAGATGACGCGGATGCACTTCCGCCGCCGGGTGCTGGAGAGCGATTACTGTGCCGCCCAGGCCACCGAGATCCTTCAGCAGGTTGACGATGGGGACCTCCCGTTCGATCGGACAATGAAGATCTCCACGGCCGAGAATCTTGCCAAGGACACGATCAGCGAGCGGATTCCGATCAACCTGGTAACGTTGCGGAAGGCTCTCCAGGCCAACATGATTGATTGGGAGACCGTCAAGACTCCCAGGACTTCCGCCGAGCGTCGCAAACGCCGGCTGCGAAAGATATGGCGACGCCGCCGACGCGTGGCCAAGCTGGTGGAGGAGTTGTCGCTGCGCACCTCCAGGGTCCAGCCGTTGATGAAGAAGCTCGCCCACATCTGCGACAAGACCGAGGAGATTCAGCGTGCGATCGAATCGGTCGGAGTCAACCAGACGCCCCCGGAAGACGTGTCCGTCATGCGAGAGGAAATCGATGGCCTGATCGACCTGGTCATGGAAGAGCCCCCGTTGCTGAGAAAGCGCGTCAAGGCCATCCAGAAGGTCTTCAACGATTACGAGCAGGCCAAGCGCGAGCTGTCCGGCGGCAACCTCCGCCTGGTGGTTTCCATCGCCAAGAAATACCGCAACCGCGGCTTGAGCTTCCTGGACATCATCCAGGAAGGCAACACGGGTCTGATGCGGGCCGTGGACAAGTATGAGTATCGTCGGGGGTACAAGTTCAGCACGTATGCGACCTGGTGGATTCGCCAGGCGATCACGCGCGCCATCGCCGACCACGCCCGCACCATCCGCATCCCCGTGCACATGATCGAGACCATGTCCAAGCTGCGGAACATTTCCAAGCGAATGGTCCAGGAGCTGGGACGGGAGCCGACCATCGAGGAGATCGCCAGGGAAGCCGGCATGACCGTCTCCGAGGCCCGCCGCGTGCTGAAGATCTCGCGGCATCCGATCAGCCTGGACAGGCCCGTCGGCGAAAGCGAGGACTCTTACTTCGGCGACTTCATCGAGGATGAAACGGCCGAGAACCCCGTCGAGTCCGCCGGCAGCGAAATGCTCAAGGAACGCATCGAGGAGGTGCTCAAGACGCTCACCTACCGCGAGCGGGAGATCATCAAGCTCCGCTACGGCATTGGGGACGGCTATACCTACACCCTCGAGGAGGTCGGGCGGATCTTCAAGGTCACGCGCGAGCGTGTTCGCCAGGTCGAGGCCAAAGCCATCCGCAAGCTCCAGCACCCGGTTCGCGCCCGCAAGCTCGAAGGGTTCCTGGTGGAAAAACGGATCGCGGAGAGCTAATCCGACGGCGGGGGTGACAGCAGTATGGCAGCTAGATCGTTTCCCGAAGGAGACTTATCGGGGAATTCTTCCCGCTAGCTAAAGGCGAACGCGCGCACTTCCGATGCATTTAGGTGGACTTGGAGGTTTCTTGAGAGCCTCCCGGGCCAACGCCTAATCCGGTCGAGGCCGGACCCGGGAATTATGTGAGTCTCGGAGCATGGGAAGTCAGCCGGTCAAGGTGCTCATTGTTGATGACCAGGTGCCGATCTGTCAGATGATCGAAAAGGCTCTGGCAGAACGGCAGTTCGATTGTGCCTGGGTTGGTTCCGGCGAGGCCGCCGAGCAGTGCCTGCTGGCCGAAGACTTCGACGTCGTGGTTCTGGATTTATTGCTCCCGGGTATCAGCGGCATCGACGTCCTTAAGTTCATATTACAGCACAGACTTTCCGCGCGTGTTATTTGCATGGCCGGCGATTACTCCGGGCACTGGCGCCATGCCGCCGCGGAGGGCGGCGCATATCACTTCTTCGAAAAACCGTTCGACGTTTTCCAGCTTGCAGAGGCCGTCTCCCGTGCGGCCGAGGAAGGCAGGGATTTGACCTGTGTGCCCGGAGCAGCCCGGCAGCCGATTCGTCCTGACGACGTCGCCCGGCAGGCGGATCAGCCGAGCCCGGATGCGTTATCTTCCCTTTCGGCGACGAGCCCCAAGGGCCGCGTGAGAGCGTTTCCAAGCCTTGCAACATTCCGCCAGCCGCTCGGGAGCGTCCATCCATCCCGCCGCCAGCGAACGCCGTGCGCTGCGATGGCAATCGGGTTGGACGGTGCTGCGGGGCTAAGATTGGCTCATGGGCAGGATTGCGCCGACTGGGTCTTGGGTCAGCTAGCAGGGCGGATTCGCGGCTGCTTGGGGCAGGGGGCGTTTCTGGCACGTGGCAGCGCAGACGAGTTTGTGGTGCTGCTGCCGGAATTCTCGGAAGGCCAGGCCGTCGACCTCGGCCGGAAGACGCGCCGAGGCGTCAACGCCGGCGTCCTGACGTACAAAGGCCGGGCGCTGGCGGTGTCGGTCTCAGTGGGCCTGGCCGCTGCCGAAGACGGCTTCGTCCTGGATGGCTCTGAGCTGGTCCACCGCGCTCGCGCGGCCATGCAGGCCGCCAGGGCCGCCGGCGGAAACCGCGTGATCAGTTACGCTGACGTGACCGGCGGGCGGGCGCCCTTGGATAAGAGGTACCTCAGACAAGTCCTGCTGGAGTCGTCCGGGGCCCTGGTCCGGGCGGTCGAGGCAAAGGACCCTTACACCAGCCAGCACAGCGTCCACGTGGCCTTCTACGCCAAGCAGTTGGGCCGGCACGTCGGCCTGGCCGAGGAGGACCTGGAGAACATCCGGATCGCGGGCCTGCTGCACGACATCGGGAAGATCGCCGTCCCCGATAAGATCCTCACCAAGGTCGGCAAGCTCACCGACCAGGAGTTCGCGTTCATCCGCCGCCACCCGGATGTCGGGGCGGCCATCCTGGAGAATATCTCCATGCTCCAGACCGAGGCCCGAGTGGTGCGGTTTCATCACGAAAACTGGGATGGAAGCGGGTATCCCACCGGCCTGGCCGGTGAGGCGATCCCGCTGGGGTCACGAATCATCAACTTGGCCGACAGCATCGACGCCATGCTGATGCACCGGACGTACAAGAGCGCCTACTCGGTCGAGAAGATGCTTCAGGAGCTGCACGACTGTGCCGGCCGGCAGTTCGACCCGAGCCTTGCCGCTGCCACCGTTGATTGGTGCCGCCGCGAACGCGCCCAGATCATCCTGCCTCCCGGCACCAGCCAGGTCGGAACGGCCTAGCCGAGTTCTTTGCGGAGGTTGGTCAGGAAGCCTTGCAGGATTTTGGGCGGGATGGTGTCCAGCGCCGGCTCCAGCACAGTGCCGCTGATGAACTCATCGACGACCTCCCTGGCTACTTCCCCGGCCTCCTTCAGCTCCGAGAGGTGCTTCTGGGCCCGCTCGAGCTTGCTGTCGGCCATGGCCAGGCAATACCCGACGACCGCAGGGCGGAGGTTGTCTTCCAGTTCGGCCCGTTCCTCTTTCTCCGGCGGGACGGGGAGAACGTCCCGGGCGGTCATCTCGGCGATCAGGGCGCGCTCGGTTTCGCGCACGGATTCGTCTTCGTCCCCTCGGGCCCCGGCGTCATCCTCGGGGGCCAGCTCGATCAGTTCGTCATCCGAAACAGGTGAGGGAATGTAGTTCGATTGTTTGCAGTAGGGGCACTTGCCGCGCCTGCCGCCGGCCGAATCCGGCGCCTCAACTCTCTTGCCGCAGTGCTCGCAACGAAAACTGATGGTCATGGCTATTCCCCTATCGCCTTGATGATCAGTCGCTTCCTCCGCCGTCCGTCGAACTCGGCGTAGAAGATCTGCTGCCACGGTCCAAGATCCATTTTACCGTCTGTGATCGGGACAATCACCTCATGATGAACCAGCAAGTTTTTCAAGTGGGCGTCCGCGTTGGTCTCGCCGGTGCGGTGGTGGCGATAGTCGGCGCGGTAGGGGGCCAGCGACTCCAGCCACTCGTCGATGTCGACGAGCAGGCCGCTCTCGGCGTCGTTGACGAACACGCCGGCGGTGATGTGCATGGCCGAGACCAGCACCATGCCCTCCCGGATGTCGGATTCGGCCACCACCTCCGCCACCTTGTCGGTGATCAGGATGTACTCGCGGCGCTTCTTCGTGTTGAACGTGATGTATTCGGTTTTCGATTTCATCGTCTCGCTTCGTCCTGTTCGATGACAGAAACATCCCGACCAGCATCAGCATCAAGCCTGCCAGGGCGATGATCCCGCTGCGGCGCGATTCTTGCCGGGCTTTCGTTGGGGCCCTTCGAGCTCTATGATAGCGGCCGGAGGTAAGCGTGCAATAAGGCGTTGCGGCGACGAGAAGGATGCAGGATCTATCTCAACTGATCAGCCGGCGGCTGCTGCCGCGGGTCCAGCAGCCGGCGCAGTACGTGGGCATGGAGACCAACGCCCGACGGGCGGACGTGGAATCGGCCGAGGTGTCGGTCGTGCTGGCCTACCCGGACGCCTACTCGGTGGGGATTTCCCACCTGGGCGGGCAGGTGCTGTATGCCCTGGCCAACGACCTGCCGGGCGTGGCCTGCGACCGGAGCTACTGCCCCATGCCCGACGCGGAAGCCGTCATGCGGGCCGAGAAAATCCCGCTGTTCGGCTGGGAAAGCCGCCGGGCCGTGCGCGACTTCGACGTCCTGGGCTTTTCGCTCGCCCACGAGGGCTGCGCCACCAACGTGCTGACGATGCTGGATCTGGCCGGTCTGGGCGTGCGCGCCGCCGACCGCGGCGAAGGCGGCCCGCTGGTGATTGCCGGCGACGCCGGGGCAGATGCCCCCGAGCCGATGGCGCCGTTCATCGACGTCTTCTGTGTCGGCGACGGGGAGGAGACGCTGCCGGCGATCATCGAGCTTGTCCGTCAGGCCAAGCGCGGCGGCACCCGGCGGGAAGAGATCATTCTGGAGGCGGCTCGGACGATCCCGGGCGTGTATGCCCCGCAGTTCTACCGCCCGGAGTATAACGAGGACGGCACGCTGTCGGCTCTGGCGGCAACCCGACCCGGGCTTCCCCGGCGGGTCGCCCGGGCGCACGTCGCCAGGCTGTCCGACTCGCCGGCGCTGACGGCCCCGCTGGTGCCGCTGGCCGAGGCCGTCCACGACCGCGTGACCATCGAAATCATGCGCGGCTGTCCCAACGCCTGCCGTTTCTGCCAAGCCGGCGGAACGAAAAAGCCGGTGCGGTGGCGCCCGATCGAGGAAATCCTCGACGTCGCTCGCAAGGCGATCGCCGCCACCGGCTACCGGGAAATCTCCCTGCTGAGCCTCTCGTCCAGCGACTATCCGCATTTTTCCGAGCTGATCGACCGGCTCAACGCCGAGTTCGTCTCGCGGAACGTCTCGGTTTCGCTGCCGTCGCTCCGCGTGGACAGTCAACTGGCCGCCATTCCGAAGCTCACCAGCCGGGTCCGCAAGAGCGGCCTCACGATCGCGGCCGAGGCCGCCAGCGAAAAACTCCGGCGGGCCATCCGCAAGGACATCAGCGACGAAAGCATGCTCGCGGGCGTCCGGGCGGCGTATCAGGCCGGCTGGCGGAGCGTGAAGGTCTACTTCATGGCCGGTTTGCCCGGCGAGACCGACGCCGACGTCGAGGCGATTTTCGATCTGTGCCGGCGGCTGTCGGAGGCCCGCAGGGAACTCGACGGCCGGCGCGGGTCGATTACCGCGTCGGTTTCCTGGCTGGTCCCCCGGCCGCACACGCCGATGCAGTGGTCGGCCATGGGCGAGGCCGAATACTTCTGGTCGGTCCGGCGGCGGCTGAAGTCTCTGGCCCGCGGCTCGGCCGTGCAGTTCAAGTTCCACCGGATCGAGCGCAGCATCCTGGAGTGCGTCATCGCCCGCGGCGACCGCCGCGTCGCCGCGGCCATCGAGGCCGCCTGGCGGCTCGGGGCGCGTTTCGACGCCTGGAACGAGCACTTCGACTACGGCAAATGGACGGCCGCGTTGGACGAGGCCGGCGTCGACCCGGCCTTCTACGCTCATCGCGAGCGCTCCGTGGACGAGCTGCTGCCCTGGGACCACATCGACTCCGGACGGTCACGCCAGACCCTCGAGGCCGAACGCGATAGGATGACATGCCAGCTTGACTAGGCGTTGTCTTCGGCCGGCTTGGTGATCTCCGCGCTGGGGGTTGCGCGCGAAGCGCCGTCGAAGCGAACCTTCGCTCTGTCCGTGCGTCTAAGCCCGACGGAAGGAGCAGGACAATGCGCGTGAGAGACATTGCAGCGATTTCCGTCGGTGCGTGCCTGTCGTTTCTGCTTGTGTGGCAGGCACATGGGGACCGCCCAGACCAGCGCAAATCGACCACGCAGGCAAACACGCCCAAGCAGCGGACCCGGGCCGGGGCGATCCGGCTCGTCGGGCGCGGCCAGGACTTCCTCATACACGCGATGCCGCGTACGCGGCGGAAGGCGTCCATGCCCCCCGTGCTCGACCACAACTCCGCCCAAGGTTATACGTACGACTCCGGATGCGACCTGCTGCTGACGCGCATCTCGACCGGCGCAATGACAAAGCTCGCCCAGAGCAACGTGGTCGTCTGGGAGGTGCGCAGCATCAGGGACGGCAAGCCAATCCGAACGGGGCGGGGCGTGAACGGCGGCTTCCTGGGGCTGATCCACGACGATAAGCGGCTGTATTTTCTCGTCGGCCATGGAGGCGACGGCGTTCTGGACCTCCACGTGTTGTCTCTGCCGGACGGTCGCGCCCTGGAGCGCATCCGCCTTACGCCGAAGGCGTGGGCGAAGACGAAAGGGCGGACGGTTGTTGTGGTCGATGACCTCCCCGGCAAATCGGCCATCAATCGCATGGCCGAGGTATTCGCCCCAGGCCCGCTGAAGCTCATCGCCGGCGGCGTGTCGTGCTTTGGGGTGGAGTTCCGCTTTGCCGGCGGCAAGCTTTCCGGCGTTCACATCCAGCCCAAGGCCGCACCGGCGCCGGTGACGACTAAAGCTGCGTGTAGGCGACGATCTTATACGCCAGGCGGGCGGCGAGGAACTCGGTAACGTTGGAGGGCGGCATCGGGCGGGTCTCCACGACGTCGGCGGCGACCACCTGCCGCTCGGCGCAAACTCGTCGAAGCAGGGACGTCACCTGGTGCCAGTGCAGGCCGCCCGGCTCCGGCGTGCCCACGCCCGGCGCCTCGGACGGGTCGAAGGCGTCCATGTCCACGGTGACGTAAACCTTCTCGCCCAGCAGTTCCAGCGCCTTGTCGATCCAGTCCGGATCTTCAGCGACCCTCTTCGGCAAAATGAAGTTTCTGGCCAGATCCTGGCAATCGCGCCAGGTGCTCTCGTCGAAGCTGCGGATGCCGACCTGGGCGATACGGTCCGTCAGCTCCAGCACGCGTCGCATCACGCAGGCATGGTTGTACTTGCTGCCGGCATATTCCTCGCGCAGATCGGCGTGGGCGTCGAGCTGGAGGACGGAGATGTCGCCGTGACAGTCGGCCGTGGCCGCGACCAGCGGGATGGTGACACTGTGCTCTCCGCCGAGTGTCAGGAGGAACTTGCCGGCCCGGAGAATGGGCTCGGCCGCGGCGCGGACGCGGCGCATCTGCTGGTCGGGGGTATCCGCCGGCGCGACCGGCTCGGCGGTGGCGATCCCGCAGTGGTGGAACTCGGCCAGCAGCTCCTCGTCGAACCATTCAACCTGCGCCGAGGCCTCGAGGATTGCCGCCGGCCCGGCCGCGGCGCCCTTGCCCCAGGTGACCGTTCCCTCGTATGGCACGGGCAGGACGACATAGCGGGCGGCCGTGGGATCTGAAAGCTCGGCCGGCAGATCGAGAAAATTGCCGGGGATGCTGAGCATTGGCTTCGGCAGGTCCTTCCCTTCCGAGGATGTCCGCACGGTCGCCGTCCGCAGCTATGGCAAGAGCACGGCCCCGGCCAGCACGGTGGTCCACAGGCCGTTCTTGTCGCCCTCGGCCGTCTGGACGGTGGCCTGGGTGCGGATGATCTTGCCGGACATCTTGTAGACCTCGCGGCGTTCGTCGTAGGCGTCGTCGGGATCGAACGAGATGCCCAGCGTGGTGGCCAGCATGGTCGCGGCCATGTCCTCGACGAAGTCGCTCAGCCGCGCCTGGGTCATGCCGTAGCAGTGATGTTCGCTGATGTAGCCGTAATGCGATCCTTCGGCCGGCACCGCCAGACCGATGCCCGCGCCCACCAGCCGCGAAGGTTCGTTGGTGGCCGCCTCTGCCAGCACCACGTACGTGATCTGCCCCGAATACAGTTTTCCAAGCCCGCGGGCACGGGAGACGATCTTGCAGGCCGGCGGAAAGATGCTGGAGACCCGAACGAGGTTGCACTTTTCGATGCCGGAGTGGCGCAACGCCAGCTCGAAGCTTTGCAGCCGGGTCCTGTGTCTGCCGACCCCTTTGGTGAAGAAGACCTCCGTGGGCACCAAACCCGCAGCAGTGTTCATGGCCGCTCCTTACCTCATCCATGCCAAGCCGCTATGTACCCCGCCACATACACGAATCGAAGATTATAGGCTTGCCGGCCCGCACGGCAAGCCCAAGGACCCGGAGTCTGCCAGGATCTTAAAAATAAGTCCGGCGGCGACCGGGGCATCCTGGCATCGGCTCATGCTAGCCCCGCCTGGGAAGCTGTGCTAGTATCGTCCGCCGGCTCCCGTCGGCGACTCTTGGCGTTCATCGTCGGTTTGCCTGCAAGGACGTGCATTGAGCGGAAGGGCGGAAACCATGGCCAAAAGAGCAGAAAGCTCCAAAAAGCCCTGGCAGGAACGGCTTTCGGCCGGCTCGAACCGGGCGACACGGGATCTGCTGGCGTCGATTGACGTGGACGCGGCGCTGTACAAGTACGACATCGCCGGGTCCGTTGCCCACGCCCGCCAGCTCCGTGAAATTGGCGTGCTCACGCACAAGGAATTGTCCGCCATTGTCAAGGGGCTCAAGGGGATCGCCGCGGATATCGAGGCCGGTCGGCTGCGGCTGGATGCGGACCTGGAAGATATCCACATGGTGATCGAGTCGGCCCTGGTCAGACGAATCGGCCAGCCGGGCCGAAAGCTGCACACCGGCCGGAGCCGCAACGATCAGGTGGCGCTGGACCTGCGGCTGTGGGCCCGGGACGCCGTGGACGAACTGCTGGATCTGACGCGCTCCCTGCAGCGGGCGTTTGTGGCCCTGACCGGGCGGCAGGGCCGGATCGTCATGCCGGCGTACACGCACCTCCAGCGGGCCCAGCCGGCGCTGGCCGGCCATGCCTTGCTGGCCTACGTCGAGATGCTCGACCGCGACGCCGAGCGGCTGGCCGAATGCCGCAAGCGCATCAACGCCTGCCCGCTAGGAAGCGGGGCGGTGGCGGGCACGTCCATCCCGCTGAATCGCCGCCGCGTTGCCGAGCTGCTTGGCTTTCCGGCCGTGACGAGAAACAGCATAGACGCCACCTCCGACCGCGACTTCCTGGCCGAGCTGTGCTTCGACCTGGCAATGCTGGCGGTCCACCTGAGCCGGTGGGCCGAGGACTGGATCATCTACTCCAGTACCGAGTTCGGTTTCGTCGAGCTGGACGATGCCTACTGCACCTCCAGCTCGATGATGCCGCAAAAGAAAAACGCCGACACGCTGGAGCTGATCCGGGCGAAGTCCGCCAACGCCATCGCCCAACTGGTGGGCCTGCTGACGCTGACTAAATCGCTGCCGTCCGGCTATAGTCGCGACCTTCAGGACGACAAGCGCTTCGCTTTCTCGGCGGTGGCGGCGGCAAAATCCGGACTGGTGGTCGCGGCCGGCATTGTCTCAACCACCAGCTTCCGCCCGGAGCGGATCGCGGCCGGTTTGGAGGCCGGCTTCCTGGACGCGACGGCGCTGGCAGAGTACCTGGTCGGCAAGGGCGTAGCGTTCCGCTCGGCCCATCAGATTGTGGGGCGGCTGGTCGCCCGGGCCGAAAAGGCCGGCAAAACGCTCGCCGAGCTGCCGTTGGAGGTCCTCCGGGCCGCCTGCGACAAGATCGGACCGGACGTGGGCGGCCACCTCGGCGCCGCCAACGTCGTCAAACGCTACGCCACCGAAGGCTCCGGCGGGGCAAAGCAACTCGGCAAACAGTTGGCCTTTTGGAAAAAGAAGCTGTATTGAGAAAAAGTGGCAAATTTGCCTGCTATTATTCTTTTGTGCCCTTATGATGCTATATAGGAGATCATAAGGAGACGCTCGTGCAGTCATACAACACAAAACAGGTGAGCGAGGTAACCGGTGCGAGCACCAGCCAGTTGAACCATTGGGATGCCAAGGGGCTGGTGAAGCCGTCGATTCGTCCCGCCACCGGTCGTGGCTCGCGCCGTTTGTATGCGTACACCGACTTGGTTGCGATTCAATTGGTCAAGCGGCTCAGAGACCAGGAGGTCAGTTTGCAGAGAATTCGTAGGTGCGTGCAGTATCTGCGCAGACACCTCCCGGACATCGCGGGGCCGCTGAGGTACTGTACCTTGCTGACTGACGGCCACGAGATTTACCTGATCGAGGACGAAAAAACCCTGCGCGCCACTGTGAAGCGCCAGGGGCAGAAGGCGTGGCTGGAGCTGAGCATTGCGGGAATTGACCAGGAATTGCGCGCCCGAATCGTCCAGCTCGGCGAGAAGAAGGTGGATACGGTAAGCGTCGGTGACTATGCCTATCAAGTGGAAATTGAGCCTGACGACGACGGCGGCTATGTGGCCGAGGTCGCCGGCTTGCCGGGATGCATAACGCAGGGAGATTCCTACCGCGAGACCCTCGAAAACGTTCAGGATGCCATCGAGACCTATCTCAGCGCCGTGGAGGACCTAAAAAGTCGCGGCGTTAGCCTGCCAATCCGCCGGACAAAACGTCGAACAAGAGTAACCGCATAGGGGCACCACAGTGCGCCGTCTAACGCCCTTGCCTACTCAGCGCGTGGTTAGAGCTTTGAGACGCGCCGGGTGGGAGGTGCACGGCGGCAGAAAGCACTACAAGCTCATCCGGACAGACCGCCCAGGGGCCATCGTTATTCCGCGCTCTTGTCCGTTGAAGAAGGGAACACTCCGCGCCATACTTCGGCAAGCCGGATTGTCGTTGGTAGACTTCTGGAAGCTTTACCGGTAGATGCGCGAATTCGAGTTCATCCAGTGGATCCGCGGGCAGGGGCGGTTCGACCCGGCGGTGGTGTCCGTCGGCCCGGGCGACGACTGCGCGGTGCTGCACGTCGGCGGGGAGAAGCTGCTGGTTACCACGGACCAGGTCCTGGACGGCGTGCATTTTTCGCTGGCCGAGCACGGACCGGAGGCCGCGGGGCGGAAGGCGGGCGCGCGAAGTCTTTCCGACATTGCGGCCATGGCGGGCCTGCCCGTGGCGATGGTGGCAACGGTGGCCGCGCCGAAGGGGTTCTCCCGGTCCGACGCCGAGGCGGTGTATCACGGCCTGCGGGCGGCGGGCGAGGGCTTCGATTGTCCCCTGGTCGGCGGCGACGTGGGCGCGTGGGCCGGGGAGGCCGGCCGGCTGCAGATTGGCGTCACGATCCTCGGCCGATGTGCCGGCATCGAGCCGGTGCTGCGCAGCGGGGCCGAGGTCGGGCAGGCCGTCTGCGTGACCGGGGCCCTGGGCGGGGCGTGGAAGTCTCAACGCCACTTGACGTTTACGCCCCGCGTTTCCGCCGCCCGCGAACTGGCTGGCAGCTACCCCGTCGGCGCGATGATCGACGTCTCGGATGGTCTGGCCGCCGACCTGGGCCACATTGTGTCTGACAGCGGCGTGGCGGCCGAGGTGGACGCCTCGGCCGTGCCGATCCACGACGACGCTCGCGGCCGGGATGACCCGCTGTCGGCGGCGATGTTCGACGGCGAGGACTACGAGCTGCTGTTCACGCTGGCGCCCGAGGCGGCGCGGAGGCTGATCGTCTCGCGGCCGCTGGGCGTGTCGGTGACGCGCATCGGCGCGATTACCGAAGGAGCAGGCATGGTGCTGGTCCGCGACGGCCGGCGGGAAAGGCTCGAGCCCCGCGGC
>Ga0315541_1000516_pt1 | contig 41072 bp, 34 predicted proteins | sample SalMarSW160190MG_FD_203095 | JGI IMG/M metagenome (GOLD analysis project Ga0315541, IMG submission 203095) | Salt marsh sediment microbial communities from the Plum Island Ecosystem LTER, Massachusetts, United States - Salt Marsh Sediment SW1601-190 ...
TGAATACATAGAAATATTTTACAATAGAGAAAGATTACATTCTTCTATAGGGTATAATAGCCCTGAGGAATACGAAAAAATGACCATGGTCGCTTAACTGACTGTCCGTTTTATCGGGGGAAGACCAGGAGATGGTAAGAAGCCTTTGGTAGTCTTCTTTTAAGTTCTGGTTTTGCCTAACGTATTCTAAAATTTCATTAAAGAGCTTATTTTCTAACTTTTTAGCTCTTTTCAGATCTTTTTTCATCAGGTCAATAAGCCTTTTATCCCGAAGGCTCTCTAAGTGATTAGATAAAGAGATTCTCTGTTTTAGGGCAAACTCATAGCTTACCAGATAACTGGCTAAGGTCTTGGCCTGTTGGTCTATCTTGGGTACCTGGATATCTTTTAAATCGATAAGCTTATGAAATTTATACAGAGTACGGGCATCAATCTTATCGTTCTTTGGGCGTATACCCAGTGCCCGGGCAAAATTATGACTTTTCTTAGGGTTTACAATATAAGCCTTGATACTATTTTCGGCACAGAATTCTTTTAGGTATAATGAGTATACCCCGGTCGGTTCAAAGATGAGGGCTATCTCGGAAAGTCGGTATTTCTTTTTCAGGTATTTTTTAAAAGATTTTAAACCTTCTTTGTTTATAAAGTTTAAATCTTTACCATCAAATACCGATAGATCTTTCTTTGATACATCAATTCCGATATAATACATGATGAAACCTCCTAATGGTTTTTAGGAGAGTTTGCATGGTCGCCCTTCTATAACTTTACCTTGTGGTAATGCAAGCTGAAAGGCTTTGACCTTTCGCTTCTGATACTGTCCAAGATTGTAGGAGGGCGGTCCATCTACAAAACGAGCTAATCATTAAAATACTGATTGCTCCAGGGGTTCGACGGCCTTAACCAACTACAAACTCATCCAGTATCATGTTAGCATATTTAATAATCAAATAATAAGTTATTATTAATATACAAGGGGTTCGATTTATCGAACCCGCTCTTAGAATTATTAAATAAAACGGGACGGATGAATCCGGCCCCGACAGGAAATAAAAAACATGACAAAAAACCGTCCCCTGGTGCATTTTTTTAAAGTAATATTCATTGTATCGATATTGTTACTTTTTTGCTTCCCTCAAACTGCTTTCCTGCAAATAACTTCTGTCGAATATATCTGTGCCGGAACAGATTATGAAACTCCTGTCTTTATAATTAAGACTGATTGTAAAGAACCGACGATAATGATTGTAGCCGGAACACATGGGAATGAAAAAGCCGGTATTAAAGCTACGGAATATTTAAAAGATAATCTACACATTGAAAGAGGAACTTTGATAATTATACCAAGAGCAAATATTTTAGCCTGCGAAGAAAACGTAAGGTGTTTCCCAGCGGAAATTAATTTGAATAGAGTATACCCTGGAAATCCCCAGGGGAATTCTATAGAAAAATTAGCTTCCGAAATATTTAACTTGATGAAAAGATACGATATCGGTCTATTGGTTGATTTACACGAGTCGATAGAATTTTACAAAAAGAACCCAAAAAATTATGGCCAGACTGTAGTTATAGATTCTGATGATGATTGCTTATTTGAGCTGAGCTCTTTTCTTGTTGAGGAGATGAACAGGGGGATCAACGAGGATAGCAATAAATATCAGGTTTTGGTGGACCCGGTCAAAGGCAGTACTGCTTATTGCACCTATTATCAGCTTGGTATTCCTGCTTTAACTTTTGAAACCTGCAGGAAATTACCTTTATCTTTCCGAATAGAAGAACAAATTAAGTTTGTAAAGATAATATTATCTAAATGGAATATGCTTACAGTCCAGAGGTAATCCCGAACCCGATGAGGGATCTACAAAAAAATGGGGCTAAAATTTAGCCCCATTTTTTATTATCATTTTTTCTGTATTTAATTATGAGAATTAATCATTAATCGTTTTTAGAAGTGTCCTTAACTTCCTCGGTTTCTGTTGTCTCTTCTGAAACTGTCTCTTCCGAAGTTGCTTGCTCCGCAGAATCTGATGGTTGGTTCTCTTCTGCAGAAGATTTTAACGATTCAATTTCAGCATCGAAATCATAATTGTAAACAATAACAGCTTCTTTTCTTAATTTTGAGATAAATGTTGATATTGCTTCGTTTTCTCTTTGGGATTTCAGAGTATTGCTAATTTTTTCTTTTGCTTCTTCAAAGGTAGGAGAATATTCCTCTTTCTTCTCTTCGCATTTAATAATATGGTATCCAAACTGTGTTTGTACTACTCCGCTAATCTTACCCGGTTCCAAAGAGAAAGCTGCTTCTTCAAATTCTTTCACCATCTGGCCTCTGGCAAAAAATCCCAGGTCTCCGCCGTTTGGGGCAGAGGGTCCTATAGATTTTTCTTTAGCTAATTCTGCAAAATCGGTAAGACCTTCTTTGAGCTGTAGAAGAAGATTATTTGCTTCTTCCTCAGTTTCTACTAATATATGGCGGGCGTGAACTTGCTCGGGCTCAAGGAAACTTTCCTTGTTTTCATTATAATATTCTAATAATTCCTCATCGGTGATACTTACTTGGTTCTTAGTTTCCTCTAAAACCTTATTTATCATTAATTGTCTTTTTATATCCTCTTTAAGTTGAGCAAGGGTGATATTGTTTGCTTTTAGGGCTTCATTGAATTCTTCAGGAGAAGAGAAATTATCTTTAATCTTGTCTATTTCTAAATTAATATCATCATTGTAAATCTTAATTTTTTCTTTTTGAACTTGCTGATAAAAAAGTTCATAGTTAATTAATTGATCTAATATATTCTTTTTAAAAGAAACAATTGCCGATTGGTCTAAACTAGAAAGGGTTTTATCATCGTATCGAGAGATAGCGTTTAAAAAAGCGCTTTGCAGTTGGTCAGAGGTAATACCCGATTCATTTACTTCGGCAATATAGTATGTTCTTTTCTGTCCGCCGGAGGACCTGTATTGACCTAAGCCATAAAAAATAGATATACCAAAGGCGGCAATTACTACAATTAGTATAATTTTCATATTTTTTCTTATTATTCGCAACATAGTTTATCTTGAATCTCCTTTTAATTTAATTGTATAGAATCGTTAGTTAGTTACTTGGTTAACTGGTTAATGGTTAATAAATTATTAATATTAAACTAGCTAACTAATTTATCTTGCATTTTGTATTTGAAACTAACGACTAATTTGATTGATTATATATAATATAATATTGTAGAGGGTTTTTGTCAAATTAATATCGCGTATCGCGAAAAGGGAAAGAATGTGTCCGGGGCATAATAGAGAATTTCTAAAATAAAAGATATAATAAAAGTATTATTAAAAAAAGTTGTTAGCAAAAAAAAGACTTGACATAAGCCTTGGTTAATATAATAATGTAGAAGTTTTGTACTCAGGTATTGATGAATGAATTGATGAATTTCTTGATAAATTTTTAGTTGTATTATATAATATGAAAGATATTTATTTGGATAGTTTAAATAGTTATTTAAATTTGATGTTTTATAATCAAATTTGATGAACAGAATGATATTATGACAATTTCGCCCATAACACTATCATTTTGTTAACCTAGTATGCAGAAGATGGGAGGTGTAAATATGGCCAAAATAAAAGTTAAAGATAACGAAGAAATGGATCACGCCCTTAGAAGATTTAAAAAGGAATGCCAGAAGAGTGGAATAATATCTGATCTTCGGCGTCATGAATATTATGAAAAACCAAGCGTGAGAAGGAAAAAGAAAGCGCTTGCTGCTCAGAGGAAACTAAAAAAAAGAGGTAGATTTTAGATGTCAAAACAGTTATCATTAGAAGAAATTATTTTTAATGATATGAAAAAGGCATTAAAGGGAAACGAAAAATTAAAATTATCGACTTTACGATTGATTAGGGCAGCAATTAAAAATGCTGAAATATCTAAAAAGGATAAACTAAACGAAGATGAAGTAATTGGGATAGTCGCCAACAATTTAAAGAAATTAGAAGAATCTTTAGATATTTTTACCAAAGGTCAAAGACCAGAACTTGCTGAAAAGGCAAAAAAAGAGATTGAAATAGTGAAGAAATATCTTCCTGAACAATTATCTGAGGAAGAAATAAAAAAAATAGTAGAAGAAACTTTCGTAAAATTTGAATTTAAAGGTCTCCAGGATATTGGTCCTGCCATGAAAGAAGTTATGCCCCAATTAAAGGGGAAAGCAGATGGGAAAATAGTTAATAAAATGGTACGGGACTTACTGGATAATGAAAAAAATTAATGTTAAGAATGAAAGACTCAGACTTACTTTGGTAAGTATTTTGAGTCTTTCTTCGTTTTTATAATTTTATAATTTAAATATATATCTCAATTTGTTGATAAATTAGCCGTTAGCTTGAAATACAATATACAAGATAAACTAGTTAAATAGTTTAATTCTAATAATTTATTAACCAGTTAACTAAGTAATTAAATACTATAGGAATTCTCTTTTTCCGTAATCCCTGTTTTAGTAGATGCTCACTTAGCAAGGTAAGCAAAAGGCAGTAAAACAGAGAAGGCACAATTCATTGTGCCCTTACAAAAGAAAAGTAGAGGCACGGCGTACCGTGTTTTCTTGTACTAATTTATCTTGCATCTTATCTTTGACTATATACTCGATACTGGATACTCGATACTAATTTCACTATTCACTAACGACTAATTTAGGAGCGTAAATTATTTGATAATAAAATCTAATTTAAATAAAAAGCGCAAGATATTTCTTACAATTATAACTCTATTTATAATTTTTAGTTTATTTGCTCTAAAGACTTACGCAAATGAAACAGATGAAGTATATTTAGTCTCTATTAAAGGAACAATTGACTTAGGTTTATCTTCTTATGTACAGCGGGCTTTAGAGGAAGCGGCATTAAATAAGGCAAAAGCGGTTATTTTAGAAATTGATACTTTCGGGGGAAGGGTTGATGCCGCTACTCAGATAAGAGATAAGATAATGAGCCTGGATATACCAAGCGTAGCCTACGTTAAAAATAGAGCATGGTCTGCAGGAGCCCTAATCGCTCTATCAGCAAAATATATTCTAATAGATAAAAGTGCCAGTATCGGTGCAGCAGAACCGCAACCTGCGGACGAAAAGACTGTATCGGCCTTAAGAGCTGAATTTACTTCTACTGCTTTAAGCAGAGGGCGTTCGGAAGAGATAGCAGCCGCCATGGTGGACAAAGACATAGAAATTAAAGATATAATAGAAAAAGATAAAATATTAACTTTAAATGCTGAACAGGCTATAAAACTAAATTTTGTAGATGGTATTGCTTCAAACATTGAAGAAGTTTTAAATTTTCTAAATCTTAAAGATGCTAAAATAGTATATATCTACCCAAATTGGGCAGAGAATATAAGCCGATTTGTTACCAATCCTGTAGTAAGTCCACTATTATTATCTATAGGTTTCTTGGGACTTATAATTGAATTTTGGACCTTAGGCTGGGGGGTTGCAGGGTCAATAGGAATAATTTCTCTGTCTTTATTTTTTGGAGGACATATAATTGTTGGTTTAGCAGGATTTGAAACAATTATTCTATTTGTAATCGGTCTTATTTTACTTTTGGCAGAAATATTTTTTATTCCCGGGTTCGGTCTAGCCGGAATAGGCGGAATTGCAGCTATTTTGGCAAGCATATTTCTTACTTTTGGGAATATTGTCCAGGCGACTTATTCTATCTCGATTGCCCTGGGCGTATCCGTAATAGGATTTTTTTTATTAATTAAATATATTCCTTCCACTCGAACTTGGAGAAAATTTGTCCTTTCTACTGAGCAGAGAAAGGAATTAGGATATACGGTAGGGACAAAAGATTTAAAACGATTAAACGGAAAAGAAGGCATAGCCATTACACCTTTGCGTCCATCCGGTAAAGCGGAGGTGAATGGCAAAAAACTAAATGTCATTACTCGGGGAGAATACGTTGATTCTAATACAAAAATTAAAATAATTAGCGTTGAGGGTAATAAGATAGTAGTAGAAGCAGTCAATGCTTCTAAGTTAAGTTAAAATTATAAAATTGTATGGGACAGGCATCTCGCCTGTCTATTTGAAAAAAATATTATTTTTAAAATAAGGAGGTAAAAAAATGATTGAGTTATTGGTTCCGTTGATTCCAATTATAGTAGTTATTTTTATAATCTATATTTTCTTTCAATTTATACCGGTAGGATTATGGATTTCAGCTATAGCTGCAGGAGTAAAGGTGGGAATTTTTACTTTAGTGGGCATGAGGCTTAGAAGAGTACCCCCTCATAAAATTGTAAATGCCTTAATAAAGGCCACTAAAGCTGGCTTGACCGCTTCCATTGATAAATTAGAAGCACATTTCCTGGCTGGGGGAGATGTTGACCGAGTAGTAGATTCCTTGATTGCTGCTGAGAGAGCCGGCCTTAATTTAACATTTGAAAAAGCAACTGCTATTGATTTAGCTGGTAGAAATGTCTTAGAAGCAGTACAGATGAGTGTAAATCCAAAAGTAATAAAAACTCCGATAGTAGCAGCTGTAGCTAAAAATGGTATTCAGGTTATGGCTACCGCCAGGGTAACTGTAAGAGCAAATATTGAACGCCTGGTGGGAGGAGCCGGTGAGGAAACAATTATAGCCAGAGTAGGAGAAGGAATTGTTACCACTATCGGTTCGTCAGAGACTCATAAAAATGTTTTAGAAAACCCGGATAATATTTCCAAGACTGTCTTAAAAAAAGGTTTAGATGCCGGGACTGCTTTTGAGATATTATCTATCGATATTGCTGATGTTGATGTAGGTAAAAATATTGGTGCAATGTTGCAGACTGATCAGGCAGAAGCTGATAAGAAGATCGCTCAGGCCAGGGCTGAACAGAGAAGGGCGTTAGCAGTAGCTCAGGAGCAGGAAATGAAGGCCAGAGTTCAGGAAATGAGAGCAAAGGTGGTAGAAGCAGAAGCAGAAGTTCCCAAAGCAATGGCAGAAGCTCTAAGAAAAGGTAAATTAGGAGTAATGGATTATTATAATTTAAAGAATATTGCAGCTGATACTTCCATGCGGGATAGTATTTCTGACACCTCAAAGAAGAAAGAAAATAAGTAAGATAATATTATTTCATTTAAAGAGGATAGAATAAACAATGTCATTAGTTTTATATATATTTATTTTCTATATTATAATAAGTTTGTTAAGTCGGATAGGAAATAAGAAAAGAAGATCTTATAGCTTAATACGGAAAGAAGAAGATAAGGCCATCTCTATATTTTCTGAAATTCAGAATGAGGAAGGGTCGCCCGAGGAGAAAAGAAATATAAAACAAGTTGATAATATAAAAAAAAGGGATAAAATTATTATAGATGACGAGGTTAAAGAATTTTATAAGGACAAAGATAAGGATAAAGAGAAAGAAATTTTAGCTGAAAAGTTGGAAGTAGAAGATAGAGAAGAAATTTCATCTGGTCGGGAAAGTGGATTGGAAATATATTTATCTGATAATATTCTGGTTAACGGAATAATATTATCAGAGATAATTGCTCCACCCAGAGCTCTAAGACCTTATTTTACGAAAGCAGGAAAATATAATAGAAAAAAATAAAAATATAAGTAAAAGTATATTAATTAATAATAAAGATGAGCTAAGAGAACTTTTTGGACAATATGATAAAAATATTAAATTTATCAACCAGCATTTTTCCATAAGAATATCAACACAAAATGACAGCAAGTTAGTTGTTTCAGGGAAAAAGAGTGAAATAGATAAGGCTGTAAAAATAATCGAAGAACTTCTCTCCATAATCAGGAAAGGGCATCCGCTTACTATGACACAGGTAAAATACCATGTTGAAATGTCTGAAAATAAGCAGCCTGTAGATTGGAGATTATTATACAAAGACGTGATTCGCGTTTTTAAAAAAGATAAAGAGATTAGACCAAAGACCTTGGGTCAACAGAAATATATAGAAGCAGTTAGAAAGAATGATATTGTCTTTGCTATCGGACCTGCTGGTACAGGGAAGACGTACTTAGCGGTAGCTATTGCCCTGTCTGCCTTAAAGAATAAAGAAGTAGATCGAATAATATTAGTTAGACCAGCGGTAGAAGCCGGGGAAAGTTTAGGTTATTTACCCGGAGATTTATTGGAAAAGATAGACCCATATTTTAGGCCCCTATATGACGCAATGTATGAGATGATGCCTTCTGAAAAATTCCAAAAGTATATGGAGAGAGGAGTAATAGAGATTGCTCCTTTAGCCTATATGAGGGGAAGAACCTTAAATGATTCTTTTATCATCTTAGATGATGCTCAAAATACTACTTTAGGCCAGATGAAGATGTTTTTAACCCGCTTTGGTTTTGGATCTAAAGTTATAATTAATGGAGATATTACCCAGATAGATTTGCCACAGAAAGAACATTCCGGATTAACAAGAGTGGCAAAGATACTTAAAAAGATAAAAGGTATCGAATTTGTATATCTTAATGATCGGGACGTGGTGAGACACAGATTAGTTCAAGAGATTATTCGCGCTTACGAAAAGGAAGATTTACGGAACCAGAAAAAGGAGTGATTCAACCTCGTGAAACTATATGAGAAATGGAATAAATGGATAAGTAGAGATAAAATTATAGGTAAAAATATGCAAAAGAAAAAATTAATTGATAAAAATATAATACAAAAAATATCTATATTTTTTATTCTATTAATTGCTATTACCCTCGTTCTTTCTATTAATTTTTTTCCTGATAAAATTCTCTTAAAAGAAGGGCAAATCTGTTCTAAAGATATTTTGTCCCCGGGGGATTTTGAATTTGTAGATTTAGAAGCAACGCAAAATTTAAGAGAAAAAGCTGCCAAATCGATAAAAGAAGTGTATGATTTAAATTTAGCAAATATTGAAAATGTTGAAAAACAAATAGACAGTCTCTTTTCAAAAATAAAAGAATACAAAGAAAAAATAGATGAATCATCTAAAGATACTATTGCCAATATAATAGAGAACGATAGGAGATTGACAGATGATGAGTTAAACGAAATGTCTAATGAAATAAATGAAAATTTAGGATTATATATTAGTGAACAAGTCATAACAGGTTGTCTCCAGCTGGATAATTTATCTTTAGAGAAAATAAGGGTAGATATTAAAAGTTCCGTTAGAAAAATTATGGAACAAGGGATCAAAAAAGATGATTTAGAACACGCTAAAAAACAATTAATCAGAGAGATCAGTGAGATTTCTCTTGATCATCATGATGCCCTGATTGCCAGCGAGATTGCTACCTCTTTACTTCTGCCAAGTTTATTTTTAAATGAAGAAGATACAGAAAAAAGACGTAAGGAAGCTATCGTTTCAGTAGATGATGTTGTAAGAACAATTCAAAAAGGGCAGATAATTATAAGAAAAGGAGAAGTGGTAACTTCGGAAGATATCGCCATTCTTAATGCCTTAGGTCTAAAAAATCCCAAGATAAATTTTCCCAACATTATAGGAATAATTATGATTACCGCGATCTGCCTTTTAATGGTCTTTTTATATTTAAGCCACTTTTATTCTGATATTTATGAAAATGTAAACAAACTGATATTGCTGAGTATTATTTCTATTTTTGTTATTTTGCTCGCTAAAATAGCAAGTCAGGCATCAGGATATTTAATGCCTATTGCCTCTGCCTCAATGTTAATGGCTATATCTTTAAATCATAATATCGCCATATTACTTACCGTGATATTAAGCTTGTTAATAGGATTTATTCCGGGAGGCGGATTAAATTATATTTTAGTCTCGGTAATTAGCGGGATTGTAGCTATATATAGTATTCGGAAAGCCACTCAAAGGTCCAGCCTTACTCGTGCAGGGTTAATTATTGCCGGAGTTAATATCATTACTATATCAGCTTTGGGTTTAATCAATAATGACGGTTATTATCTAATTTTACAAAACAATCTATGGGGAGTATTAAATGGCTTTTTATCAGTCATTTTGACTATCGGAATTCTACCTTTCTTAGAAAGCTACTTCGATATCACCACCTCTTTTAAACTGATGGAATTATCTAATCCTAACCAGCCTTTACTAAAAAAGATGATATTGGAAGCACCTGGTACCTATCATCACAGTATAGTTGTGGGAAATCTATCAGAGACTGCTGCCGAAGAGATTGGGGGTAATGGGTTGTTAGCTCGGGTTGGTGCTATTTATCATGATATAGGTAAAATAAAAAGACCTTATTTCTTTACTGAGAATCAAGAGGCATATAAGAATATTCATGATGAGATGGAACCCAGTTTAAGCGCTTTAGTTATTGCTTCTCATGTTAAAGAAGGAATAGAATTGGCGAAGAAAAATAAACTCCCTAAGGATATAATCGATATAATTGCCCAACACCACGGAACCAACTTGATTACTTATTTCTTCCACAGGGCTTTAAAAGAAAATGGGTCAGCTAATGATGCAGTTGCCGAAGAGAATTACCGTTATTCCGGACCAAAACCCCAAACTAAAGAAGCAGGAATTATTTTATTAGCTGATTCGCTGGAAGCAGCAACCAGAAGTTTAACTAATCCTACGGCAACCAGAATAAAAACCCTGGTGAAGGAGATTATCCAGAAGAATTTAGGAAATGGCCAGCTGGAAGAATGTGATTTGACCTTGAAAGACTTAGATAAAATTGGAGATAGTTTTTCCCGGATACTTACTGGAATGTTTCACAGCCGGGTAGAATATCCCGATGAGGATTTAATAAAAAAAGCAAAAGAAGAGAAAAAAAAGAATGGAAATTCTAATAAAAAATCAGCAGAAAATAATAAAAATAAATCAAGTAAAAACAAAAGGGATAATCAAAAAGGTTCTACAACATCTAAAAGTTGATGATAAAACTGAAATCAGTGTTTTATTTACTGATGATAAATTTATAAGGTCGCTGAATAATAAATATCGGGGGATTGATAAAGCAACTGATGTTTTATCTTTTAGTTTGCAGGAAGGAGCTGTCAAATCTCCGGAAACAGAGAGAGATAAACTTTTGGGGGATATAATTATCTCAGTAGAGACTGCCCAAAGGCAGGCAGATAACTTAAATCATAGTCTAGAAAAAGAGTTAACAGTATTACTGATTCATGGATTATTGCACTTAGCCGGTTATGATCACGGAAAAGACAAAGATTATAAAATAATGCGGGAAAAAGAAAGCGAAATCTTGAAAATATTTGCTTTGTAACTCTATGTTTTATATAATTAAATTGATAATTGTATTTATTTACTTTTTCAGGTTATTTTAACCCAAAAAGTAAATATGTAGAACAAAACGCTTAACATAGATTCGCTAAACAAAAAGTCTTAAAAAATGGGAGGTGAGGTAAGGGCCTACAAAATATTTGCTTTTAGTAAGTATATAAAATTATATTTTAAAAATTAAAGGAGATTTTATTAATGTTAAAAAGTAAGACAATATTAATTTTAGTATTAGCATTTAGTTTAGTAATGGGAATGTTCAGTTTTGGGATGGCTGCTGAAAAACAATTTGTAGCTATTGCTACCGGCGGAACCGGCGGAACTTATTATCCTTTGGGTGGAGCTTTAGCTCAAATGATTTCTAATAATGTTGAAGATTTAATAGTCACTGCTCAATCTGGAAATGCTTCTATAGCAAATTGTAATTTAATAAGCAGAGGACAAATTGAAACCGGTTTTTCACAAGCTAATACAACTTATTGGTGTTATACTGGTACAGGGATATTAGAGGGTACACCACCCATTACTAATTTAAGAGGTATTGCTTCTTTATACCCGGAAACTATTCATATAGTTGCTACCAAGGCTTCCGGAATCACCTGCATAGAAGACCTCAAAGGGAAGAGAGTTGGAGTGGGTGCACCTAATAGTGGAACTGCTGCTGATGCTGAAATAATTTTAAACGCCCATGGTATTACCTTTGACGATATTAAGGCAGATTTTTTAAGCTTCAATGAAGTTGCTCAACGTTTGATCGATGGCCAAATAGATGCCGGTTTTACCACTGCTGGCTTCCCTACTTCCAGTATCATTAATATAGCTACCAAAAGAGATATTGTATTGATTCCAATTAGTGCAGAAAAGATAAAAGAATTAGTTGAAGCAATTCCTTATTACGGAGCTACAGTTATCCCTGGCGGACTGTATAAAGGCGTAGATGAAGATGTTGCAGCTCTTGCTACTCCAGCTCTATGGGTATGTGATGCAAAACTCTCACCTACCTTAGTCTACAAAATGACCAAAGCATTATGGGAACATCGAGATGTATTAGAGAAAGTACATTCCCAGGGCAAAAATATTACTTTAGAAACTGCCCTTGATGGTATGGGAATACCTTTACATCCAGGTGCAGAATTATATTACAAAGAAGTTGGCTTAATTAAATAAAACTTAGGGAAGAAAATCGGGTGCTACGTAAAATTATAATTTATATAGCACCCGAAATTAGTTTATGAAAAGGAAAAAAAATATTTTTATTGTATTGGGATTAGTTTTAATTGTAATTGCTATTATTGTAATTTTATTTTTTATATCAGTATATACTTTAGAACTTAAAACTTTTGAGGAAAATAAATTAATTTTTAAACAAAAAATCCAACCCGGGGATAAATTTATTTTAAAATATACCCACTCTGTTGCTCTAACTCCCGTGTGGGAAATATTTATCATTGATAAAGATTATCAAATTGTATTAATTGAAACTGATTTTCTCGATCACGGAGCAGGGCTCCCTTATACAACTTTTGAAAATGAAATATTTGTGGAAGAGGAGGGTAGATTTAAAATAAAAAATATGCACAGGATTATACCTACTCCAATTTATTATAGAATTGGGGCGGTAAGAGAAAATATTTTCTATTTCAAAGGCGAAGAAACTAATTTATCTTCATTAGTAGGAGATAGATTATTAACCCTCGAAATAAATAGGAATAATTTATTTAATTATCTTAGGAGGAAGCTTGTAAATGGTTGAAGATGTGAAAACTGAAAATAAAGAAATTGATGTTCAGAAACTTATGGAACAATACGATTCAGAATCAAGAATTAGAAGACCTCTCGGTATCGCGGCTATAATTATTTCTATTATTGCTATATCTTTTTCGGCTTTCCAATTTTATACCGGTGGATTTGGTCTGCTGTTAGCTCTAAAACAAAGAGCAGTCCATCTGGCTTTTACTTTAAGTTTAGCATTTCTTATTTATCCTGGTTCCAAGAAAGGATTTGACAAAAATAAAGAAAAAATACCTTTTCTGGATATAATTTTGGCTATATTAGGAGCAGGAGTGTGTTATTATTTAGTTGCATTTTACGATGCTATGGTGATACGCTCCGGTCTACCTACTACATTCGATTTAATAATGGGCGGTCTGGCTATCATATTAGTGTTAGAAGCAACCAGAAGAATTATTGGTTCAGCTCTTCCCATAGTAGTAACTGTATTTTTATTATATTCTTATTTCGGGCAGATAATGCCGGGATTCTTCGCTCATCGAGGGTACTCATTGGAAAGAATAATAGAACATTTATATTCAGGGACAGAAGGGATATTTGGCATACCTTTAGGAGTATCTGCTTCTTTCGTTTTTCTCTTTATTCTTTTTGGCGCGGTGCTGAATAAGACCGGGATGGGTAAGTTTTTTATCGATGTGGCTATGGCTCTTGCCGGTCATACCACCGGTGGACCAGCAAAGGTGGCAGTTATTGCCAGTGGATTTATGGGCTCTATAAATGGAAGCTCAGTGGCAAATACTGTAACTACCGGTAGTTTCACTATTCCTTTAATGAAGAGTATAGGTTATCGAAAAGATTTTGCCGGAGCGGTAGAGGCTGCCGCCTCAACGGGTGGGCAGATCTTACCTCCGGTAATGGGAGCAGCTGCCTTTGTAATGGCTGAGTTTTTGGGAATTCCTTATATAAAAATTGCTTATGCTGCGGCAATCCCTGCGGTAATTTATTTTATAGCAGTAGGTACTATGGTTCATTTGGAAGCTTGCAAATATGGATTAAAAAGTCTACCCAAAGAAAGACTTCCTAAATTAGGTAAAGTATTAAAGGCCAGAGGTCATTTAGTTATTCCTATAATTGGTTTAGTATATTTATTGGTAAAAGGGTATACTCCTTTATTCTCTGCTTTTTGGGCAATTGTAATGAGCTTAACTATAAGTATGGTAAAATATGAGACTCGTTTAAATTTAAAGAAATTAGGTGAAGCCTTTGAAGATGGTGCCAAGAGCGCCTTAGGTGTAGCAGCGGCTTGTGCCTGTGCCGGAATGGTAGTGGGAGCAGTAACTCTTACCGGTTTAGGATTAAAGATTGCTAATGGACTTGTGATGTTAGGTCATGGAAATCTAATGTTAACCCTTTTCTTCACTATGATTGCCTCAATTTTATTAGGGATGGGACTCCCCACCACTGCCAAATATATAATTCTATCTATTATGGCTGCACCTGCTTTGGTTGACTTAGGGGTACAGCCTTTAGCTGCTCATCTATTTATCCTTTACTTTGGAGTAATCGCTGACCTTACCCCGCCGGTTGCGGTAGCAGCTTATGCCGGAGCAGGAATTTCCGGCGGAAATTCTATGAAAACCGGTTTTATTGCCGTGAGATTAGCAGTAGCGGGATTTATGATTCCTTTTCTATTTGCCCTTGATCCCGGTCTGTTATTTATAAATAGCACAATTGGACATACTTTATTATTAATTGTTACAGCTTTAGCCGGTGTGTTAGCCCTGGGAGCAGCTGCTGGTGGATATCTTCTTGACCATGTTAAAATATTTGAAAGACTTATATTAATTATTAGTGCATTTGCTTTATTAACACCCGGATTATTAACTGATAGTGTGGGTATTGTCTTGTTGGCTGGAGTAATAATCTTACAAAAAATGAGAATATCGAAGAAAGTTAAATTTGCATAATTTAACCAAAAATAAGATGTACTAATTTTTAGTAATTTTATGGTTTAAAACTGTTAGATTAGGAATCTAAAAAAATCAATCATTGTTTATATTTAGATTCCTAATCTAACTGAGCAAAAACAGACACATCATCTTAGTTGAATTAATTAAAATGGTCGATATTTTAGAATATACTAAATGGTTTCTTAAAAAGTTGCGGTGATTATTTTTTGGATGACCCTCTTAATTTAATAATATTGATATTTGAAGCTGTTGCTTTATTGGGTTTCATAATACTATCAGCATTTTTTTCCGGTACAGAGACTGCTCTTTTCTCACTTAATAAACTGCAATTGAAAAAAATGCAAAAAGAAGAAGAAAATAATTGGCGGGTAAAATCAATTATTAGGCTCCTTGATGATCCTCAAAGAACATTAATTTCTATTTTAATCGGAAATGTGTTCGTAAACATTTCTGCTTCCTCTTTGGCTACCTATTTAGCTATAAAACTTATTGGAAATATAGGGGTAGGTATAGCCAGCGGAATAATGATTTTTATAATACTTGTTTTAGGAGAAATTGTCCCCAAATCATTAGCTGTTGCTAATGCCGAAAAAATTTCCAAAAGAGTTGCCAGACCGATAGAAATAATTTCAACCGGGCTATTCCCCTTAATTAAAGTTTTTAAATCAGTAATTAGTACACTGTATTACTTTTTTGGTAAAAAAAGCGTTAGAGAGAAAAAAGAAATTACCGAAGAAGATTTAATAACTCTGATAGATGCTGGTAAGGATGAGGGGGTAATAGAAGAAGAAGAAAATGCAATGATTATAAATATATTTGAATTTGGAGATACTATAGTAAAAGAAGTAATGATCCCTCGGGTAGATATGGCTTGCGTCTCCTCTGGCACCAAGTTAGGAGAAATACTAAAATTGATTAAAAAAATGGGGCATTCGAGAATCCCTGTATATGAAGAAACTATAGACAATATTATCGGAATATTGTATGCCAAGGATCTTTTAGGTATATACGAGCAATGGTATACTTCAAAGGAAAAGTTTGACTTAAAGGAGATAATAAGGGAAGCTTATTTTGTTCCGGAAAATAAAAAAATAGATGAACTGTTGGATATTTTTCAGAAAGACAGAATACAAATTGCCATTGCTATTGATGAATATGGCGGAACAGCAGGATTAATTACCATGGAGGATGTGGTGGAGGAAGTAGTAGGCGAGATAATTGATGAATACGATAAAGAGATAAAATTATTTGAAATAATTGGAGATAATATTGTCATTGCTGATGCCATAATAAGTATTGACAAGATTAATGAAATTCTAAACATTGAAATACCAGAAAATGATTTCGAGACTCTGGGTGGTTTTATTTTTGACCTATTGGGCAGGGTGCCTAAGAAGGATGAAAAGATAAAGTATCAGAATTTTCAGATGATAATAGAAAAGGTAGTAAAAAATAGGATTAGAAGAGTAAAGATAATAAAAGAACTACCGCAGACTAAAAGCAATATTCCGGGTAAAGATGCATAGGAGGTAAGGGAATTTTGACAGAATGGTGGGTTAAAGCCAGTCCTTTTATATTATTTATGTGTATATTTATTGCTGCTTTTTTTTCCGGTGCAGAAACTGCAGTTATCTCTACCAGCAAGCTGCATCTTAAATATTTAGCCAAGAGAGGGGATAAAAAGGCTATAATAGTGTCTAATTTAATTCAAAAACCCGATAAATTTTTAAGAGTGGTTTTAATTGGAACTAATATAGCAATAATCCTATCTTCTACGGTTTCCTCTGCTTTGGCTATACATATATGGGGCGACAGAGGAGTTACTATTTCAATATTGTTTACTACTCTAATAATTTTAGTTTTTTGCGAGATAATTCCTAAAACTGTTGCTCAAAATAATTCACAAAAAATTACGCTTAAAGCAGCTTACTGTTTAAAAATTGCCTCTTATATCCTTTATCCTTTTGAAGTCTTTTTCAGTTGGGTATCAAACTTTATTATTAGACTTATTACCGGCAAGAAGCATGTACCTCTAAATGTTTTTTTCACTAAAAAAGATTTAAAACTAATTTTTGAAGTTGGTGAAAAGGAAGGTGCATTAGAGAAAAAGGAAAAGAGTATGATTGAGAGAATATTAAATTTAAATGATATTTTTGTTAAAGATGTGATGATACCTAAAAAATATATGGTGGTTATTGAAGAAAATACTTCTTTAAAAAATGCTATAAGTTTAATGAACAAAAAAGGTCTTTCCAGGATACCGGTTTATAAGAATAATATAAATAATATCATAGGTTTTATTTACGCCAAAGACTTCCTTATCGGAGATTTAGAAAAGAAGTTAAGTAAAAATATAAATTTATTAGCTTTAATCCATCCGCCTTACCTGGTCTCAGAAAATAAAAGGGTTACAATTCTTCTGAAAGAATTTCAGAGAAAGAAAGTTCATATTGCGGTAGTAATAAACAAAGATAAAAAAATCTCCGGAGTAGTTACCATAGAAGATTTATTAGAGGAGATTTTTGGAGAGATAGAAGATGAATTTGATAAAACCAAAAAATTATGAAATAATTTAAAAACTAAAGAAAGAGGATAAATTATGAAGAAAGTAATGTTAAATAAATCATTTTTATACGGGTTTGTATTAATATTTTTGGTTATATTTGCTTGTCTGGCTATAAATAATAATATTTATGCCAGTACTGTAAGACCATTAGCCATAATGATCGGTAATTCACCTGAAGAAGTAATTTACCAAACTGGTCTGAATAAGGCAGATATAATTTATGAAGCAAATGTAGAGTATCCTTTTACCAGATTGATAGCCATTTTTAATAATAGTGATGAGGCCATAGTGGGGCCGGTCAGAAGTAGCAGGTATTATTTTTCCAGATTAGCTGTAGAGTGGTCTGCCATCTTTGCTCACTGTGGAGGGCAAAGCTTAAGGAGCGAAAGGATTGTTAATTTAGATCAGATGCGTTATCCTTCTCCTTATTGGCGGGATAAAGATATTGGAGGATGGATAAATCTTTTTACTAAAACTCAAAATATAAGAGAGAAAAGTAGAAAAATGGGTTTTCAGGAAAGGGTAAATTTAGATAACCATTTGATCAGTCTAAGAACACTAAATTTGTCAGGAGGGGATACCACCAAAATTACTATTAAATATAACCAAAAATATACTATATCTTACGAGCATAAAGACGAAACTAATACATATTTAAGGTACATAAATTCTAAGCTCCATCAGGATAGCAAAACTCTCGAACCTGTAACTGTTTCCAATATAATAATCCAGTATGTTCCGGTTGAAAAAATATCAGGAGATAAAGAGGGAAGGCTGGAAGTAGAGGTTATAGGAGAGGGTATAGCAAAGATATTTTACGGAGGAAATTATTATTTAACGAAGTGGGTTAAAAAGTCTAAAGACCACCCGACTGTATATTATGACAGACAGGGGAATGTTATAAATCTAAACCAGGGAAATATATGGATTCATTTGGTGCCAGAGGAAACAAAGGTGTGGTTTAAATAAAAGAAGGTGAGAATGCGGTGAAAAAAGATTATGAAAAATTGATTAAAGAAGCAGAAAAGGCTAGAAAAAGAGCCTATACTCCCTATTCTAAATTCAAAGTTGGAGCTGCTGTTCTTAGCGCTGATGGAAAAATATTTACCGGCTGCAATATTGAGAACGCATCTTTTGGTATGAGCGTATGCGCAGAAAGAGTGGCTATTTTTAAAGCTATTTCAGAGGGCTCAACTAAATTTGAAGCTATCGCTGTTATTGGCGATACAGATAAACCTTGTTCTCCCTGTGGGGCCTGCCGGCAAGTGATATCAGAATTTGGTGAAGACATTCCTTTGATTATGGCGAATTTAAAGGGAGATGTTAATATTAAAAAAATAAAAGAATTGCTTCCCGAGGCCTTTGGTAAAAAGGATCTTTTATAGTGGAGATTGACTAATATATATGTTATATAAAACGGAAGGGATAGTTCTAAAAAGCACGGAATTTGAAGAAGCTGATAAAATCGTTACTATATATACCAAAAATTACGGTAAGATAACAGCTATTGCTAAAGGAGTCCGAAAGACAAAAAGCAAATTCGGAAGCAGTTTGGAAATATTAACTCACTCTATTTTTTTAATTTACAAAGGTAGAAATATTGATATTGTCAGTCAGACCGAAATATTAGAATCTTTTTTTTCTACGAGCAAAGATGTTATTAAATTTGCATTTGCCGCTAACTGTGTGGAGATGGTTAATAAATTAACCGAGGAGCGGGAAATAAATATTGCTCTATTTAATTTATTAAAAGAAGTTTTGCATGCTTTGAGGAAGGCTAATGACCCAAAACTGCTGACCTTGTCTTTCAAATGGCAAACTATATCACTTTTAGGTTATAGGCCAATTCTTAATCAATGTTGTAGATGCAATAAAAGTGTAAAAGACCAAAAAGAGATGTATTTTAATATAAAAGAAGGCGGACTGCTATGCAATAATTGTGTAGCTGAAGATAAAGAAGGGTGCATTAATGTCTCTCTTTATTTTGTGAAACTATTGAGAAAAATACTAATTACCCATTTACCTACAATATCAAACGCTACCATTCCTGATAGTAAGATGAAAGAGTTAGAGAAGATAACTAATATATATATAGGTTATCATTCGGAGAAAAGTTTTAAAACAGATGAATTTTTGAAGTCTCTGTAACTGGCTAAATTCGTATCTCGTATCTCGTGAATCGTATCTCGCTTAGGATTAGTTAGTTACCTATCTGTCAAGTGTATCAGAGAACGGTTCTTTGGGTAATAAGAATTTATTGCCCGTTGTCTCACATAAAAATGTACTTGAAAGCTAATATATGTGTTAGTGTAAATTTTAGTGTGGTAGTTAGATAGAAAGAAGAATGCTACTTTTTCTATGTTTTTTAGCTCTTTCTCTTTCTCTCTTTCTTATTTTCTCAACTCGATACTATATACTCAATACTCAATACTATATACTCGATACGATATTTAGTTACGTTGACAATTAAGGCCGATTTTGATATATTAACTAAGAAAATACAGTCCCTCTCTTTAACAGACAAAGGGTTTTCAGAAAATCTCTGTGAGAGGGAATTTTATTTATAAATAAGGGGAAGAGATACTAATATGGATTTTCAAGAGATAATTTTTAATTTAGAAAAATTTTGGGGAGAACAGGGTTGTATTATTCAACAGCCTTACGATACAGAAAAAGGGGCGGGAACAATGAACCCAACCACTTTTTTAAGGGTATTAGGCCCCGAACCATGGAAAGTAGCTTATGTTGAACCATCTCGTAGACCTACCGATGGACGTTATGGAGAAAATCCCAATAGAGTACAACAGCATTATCAACTCCAGGTTGTATTAAAACCTTCTCCTGAAAATGTACAGGAAATTTATTTTAAAAGTTTAGAAAGTTTGGGGATATTAAGAAAAGAGCATGATATAAGATTTATTGAAGGTGATTGGGAAGCCCCTACCTTAGGTGCCTGGGGATTAGGCTGGGAAGTTTGGTTAGATGGGTTAGAAATAACTCAATTTACTTATTTCCAGCAAGCTGGCGGGCTTGATTTAGATATTATTCCGGTAGAAATAACCTATGGATTAGAGAGATTAGGTATGGTCATTCAGGATGTGGATAATATTTTTGACTTAAAATGGGGTAAAAATATTACCTATAGAGATATACGTCATCAAGCAGAAGTAGAACAATCTAAGTATAACTTTGAAGAAGCAGATATACAGATGTTATTCAATCTCTTTAATATTTATGAAAAAGAAGCCGGAAGATTAATAGAAAAGGAGTTATCCTTACCGGCATATGACTATATATTAAAATGCTCCCATACTTTTAATTTATTAGATGCCCGGGGAGCAATTAGTGTTTCAGAAAGAACAGGATATATTTCCCGGGTGAGAAATATTGCTCGATTATGTGCAGAAGAATACGTAAAGCAGAGAGAAAAATTAGGTTTTCCTTTAATTAAACAATAAAAGATCAGACAGAGGATAAAATTTAATGAATAATGTAGTTTTAGAAATTGGAACCGAAGAAATACCAGCTCAGTATATGGAAAATGCCTTAAAAGATTTAAATCGGTTAGCAAAGAAGTATTTGGAAGAATCAAGTATAAATTATAAAGAAATAAAGGTTTACGGCACTCCTCGAAGATTAATATTATTCATCTTCCACATTAAGGAAAAACAAGAAGATATTTTTCAAAAAATTAAAGGACCTGCTTATTCGATTGCTTACAATAAAGATTCGCAGCCCCAAAAACCTGCTTTAAAGTTTGCCCAAAGCCAGGGGGTAAATGTGGGGGATTTAATTGTCGAAGATACAAAAAAGGGGAAATATATTTTTGCTTCCAAATCCATAATAGGCCAGCCAACCATTGACCTTTTATCCCAAATATTTCCTAAAATAATAAAGGGCATGCAATTTCCCAAATCAATGAGTTGGGGAGAAAAATCATTGCGATTTATCCGTCCTATAAGATGGATACTTGCTTTGTATGACAAAAAAATAATCAAGTTCAATCTAAATGGTTTAGATTCTGAAAATATTACTTATGGTCATAGACTTTTGGCACCCCAAAAAATTAAAATATCTTCTACTCAGGAATATTTCAAGAAGCTAGAAAAAAGCTATGTGATAATCGATCCTCAGATTAGAGAGAATATTGTCAAAACAGATCTAAAAAAGATAATTAAGGAAATAAATGGAAAAAAAATAATAAACGAAAAACAGTTAAAAGAAATAGTGTATTTAATTGAATATCCTAATGCAATTTTAGGAAGATATGATAAAAAATATTTGGAATTACCAAAAGATGTCTTAATTGTAGTTATGGAAAAACATCAAAAATATTTTCCTGTTTTTAAAAATAAAGATGAACTGCTTCCTCTATTTATCGTAGTTATCAATAACTCTAAGAAGTATGCTTCCAAGATTAGAGAGGGTAACGAAAATGTTCTAAGGGCCAGGTTAGAGGATGCAAAATTTTTCTACCATGAAGACCAGAAGATTCCCTTAGAAAAAAGAGTGGACAAATTAAAAAGTGTTATTTTTCAGGAAAATCTGGGGAGTCTTTTCGATAAAACAAAGAGATTAGAATTGTTATGTGACTACATTTCTGATAGTTTACAGGTTGAACAGAAAGTAAAAAAAGATCTTTTAAGGTCTGCCCATTTGTGCAAAGCAGATTTGCTTACTGAAATGGTAAAAGAATTTCCGGAGTTACAGGGGATAATGGGGAAAGAATATGCAATTTTATCTGGTGAAAGAAAAGAAGTAGCGGAAGCTATATTTGAACATTATCTTCCTCGTTTTTCGGGGGGTAGGTTACCCCTAACTGAAAGTGGTATGATTTTAGGGATTGCTGATAAGGTGGATAGTATTATTGGCTGTTTCCTAATGGGCTTAACCCCAACAGGATCACAGGACCCTTACGGATTAAGAAGACAATCTCGAGGGAAAATTGCCATAATTTTAAAAAATAACCTGCAAATTTCCTTAAAAGATATTATTTGGAAATCTTTATCTTTATATAAAGAAAATGTTTCGCTGGAATTAAAAATTGATGAAAACGAGATTGCATCTCAGATATTATATTTTTTAAAACAAAGAGTAAAAAATATCTTCTTAGAAGATGGAATTCGCTACGATGTAATTGATGCAGTTTTGGCTGTGGATAGCGATGGAGATGTAGTTGATATTAAACATAGGATAAAAGTTATAGAGGAATTATGCAACCAGCCCATTTTTGGGAAAATACTCAACTCGTCAAGCAGGGTATTAAATTTATCAAAAAATAGTGAAGAAACTGAGATTGACCGATCGTTATTAAAGGAAAAAGCAGAGGTACGTTTATATCATAATTATGAAAATATTTATCCGCGAATAAAGGAATTTATTTCTAACAAAGAGTATAAAAAAGTATTTAATTTATTAGGGGATTTATGCGAACCGGTCGGTAAATTTTTTGACCAGGTACTGGTAATAGACAAAGATGAGGAGATCAGAAAGAATAGGATCTCGCTTATCAAGAAGATAGGAATCTTGTTTAATCAGGTAGCTGATTTATCTAAGATTATTTCGGTAAAAGAGGGGAGGGAATAATTATGGAAAGTGCCGAATATAAACCTACAGTTTATATAATTTCTGATTCTACCGGTGAGACCGCTCAAAATGTAGTTCATGCTGCGCTCAGTCAGTTTGATTCTGGTGATATTAAGTTGAAATTATTTGCCCACATTGAATCTAAAAAAGATATTACCGGGATAATAAGTCAAATCAATAAAGAAAAAGGTTTTGTAATCTATACTATTGTAAAACCAGAATTAAGATCATTTTTGAAAGAGGAATCTAGAAAGCAATCTGTTGTTTCCTTCGATATGCTTGGTCCAATGATGGAAAATATTGAAAGGATAAGCGGAATCAGACCTAAATTAGAACCGGGAATTATTAGAAAAATAGATAAAGAATATTTTAAAAGAATGGAAGCAATGGAATTTGCGGTGAAGTATGATGCCTGTCAGGGAGAATTAGAGTTACCCAAAGCAGATTTGGTAATATTGGGGGTTTCTCGAACTTCAAAAACTCCACTTAGTATGTATCTCGCCCACAAAGGTATAAAAGTAGCCAATATAGTATTAGATTTTGAATTTGAGCCGCCAGCCGGAATATTTAGTTTACCGCCGGAGAAAGTAGTTGGTTTAACTATGGACCCCGATAAATTAATTGAAATAAGGAGTGAACGATTAAAGGCATTGGGGCTGCCAGACGAGAGCGTATATAATAAAAAAGAAAGAGTAATTAAGGAGTTAAGATATGCAGATAGTATTTACAAAAAAATTGGGTGTTCGGTAATTAATATAACTAATATGGCTATAGAAGACATTGCCACAAATATAATTAAACTTATAAAAAAATAGAAAAGGAGGAAGAATTAGTATGAAAAAATATGTCTATTTCTTTGATGAAGGAAAAGGAGATATGAAATCCATTTTGGGAGGAAAAGGTGCAGGTTTGGCAGAAATGACCCGAATCGGACTTCCCGTTCCCCAAGGATTTACTATAAGTACAGAGGTGTGTAATGAGTATTATAAAAATAACCAAAAATATCCACTGGGATTAGATGAACAGACAAAAGATAAATTAAAGAAATTGGAAGATGCATCTAAGAAGAAATTAGGAGATACAAAAAATCCTTTATTAGTTTCAGTACGTTCAGGTGCAGCAATTTCCATGCCCGGTATGATGGATACAGTTTTAAATTTAGGATTAAATGATCTTACTATTCAAGGGGTTATCGACAATACAAAAAATGAGCGTTTTGCTTACGATAGTTATCGACGATTTTTGCAGATGTTTGGAAATGTGGTTTTGGGTATTGAACATGATAAATTTGAACATATTTTAGAAGCGGTAAAAAAAGAACTTAAAGTAAAATTAGATACAGAAATTGATTGTGATGGGTTAAAGAAATTAGTGGAGGAATACAAAAAACTCATCAAAAAAGAGACCGGGAAAGACTTTCCCCAAAATCCAGAATTACAATTGAAGACCGCCATAGATGCTGTATTTAATTCCTGGAATACTAAAAGAGCGGTAACTTACCGCAGAATTAACAAAATTCCCGATGATTTGGGGACAGCGGTAAATGTTCAAGAGATGGTTTTTGGTAATATGGGAGAAGATTCAGGAACAGGTGTTGGATTTACCAGAAATCCTTCTACCGGAGTAAAAGAATACTACGGTGAATATCTTCTAAATGCCCAGGGAGAAGATGTAGTTGCAGGTATTAGAACACCTTTGCCTTTATCTAATCTTAAAAATGATTTACCGAAAGTCTATGAAGAACTTATTAAAATAGTTAAAATTTTAGAAAAACATTATAGAGATGTTCAAGATTATGAATTTACCATAGAAAAAGGGAAACTTTATTTATTACAGACCCGAACAGGGAAAAGAACTGCTCAAGCTGCTCTTAAAATTGCCGTAGATATGGTAGAAGAGGGAATAATAAATAAAGAGGAAGCTGTTTTAAGGATAGAGCCCAATCAATTAAATCAACTATTACATAGAAGAATAGATCCTAACGCCAAAAAAGAAGTAATTGCCAAAGGATTACCGGCTTCTCCGGGAGCTGCCTATGGTAAAGTGGTCTTTACTGCAGATGAAGCAGAAGAATCAGGAAAAGAAGATGAAAGAGTAATATTGGTGAGGACGGAAACAACCCCTGATGATATCCATGGTATGGTTGAAGCACAGGGTGTTCTTACCAGCAGAGGCGGTATGACCAGTCATGCGGCAGTAGTTGCAAGAGGGATGGGAAAAGCTTGTGTAGCCGGATGTAGTGTTTTAAATATTGACATAAAAAAAGAAATAATTTCTGTTAACGATGTAATTATAAAAAAAGGTGATTTTATCACTATAGATGGAGGAACAGGAGAAGTATTTTTAGGGAAAGTTCCTACTATTGAGCCAAAAATGAGTAAGGAATTTGAAACTCTATTATCTTGGGCCGATAAAATAAAACGTTTAGGTGTATACGCTAATGCCGATACCCCGGAAGATGCACAAAAAGCCAGAGAATTGGGGGCAGAGGGTATAGGACTTACCAGAACAGAGCATATGTTTATGCAACAAGATCGCTTACCTATTGTACAAAAAATGATTATGGCCGATACCCTGAAAAGCAGAGCAGAGGCCTTAGAAAAATTACTGCCTGTGCAGAAGGGTGATTTCTTGGGCATTTTAAAAGCTATGGAAGGGCTACCGGTAATTATCAGACTTCTTGATCCACCGCTTCACGAGTTTTTACCGAACCTGGAAGATACTTTAATAGAAGTAACTACTTTAAAATTAAAAAATATAGATTCAGCAGAACTTGCCAAGAAGGAAAAGTTATTAGAAATAATTAAATCTTTGCACGAAATGAATCCTATGTTGGGACTTAGAGGATGCAGATTAGGCTTATTATATCCGGAAATATATGATATGCAGGTAGAAGCTATCATTGATGCCGCGATAGAATTAACTAAAAAGGGCATAAATGTAAAACCTGAAATAATGATTCCTCTGGTAAGTCATGTAAACGAATTTAGACCGATATGTAAAAGAACCAGAAAAATTGCCGATGAAAAGATTAAATCTGCAGGAGTAAAATTAGAGTATAAAGTGGGGACGATGATTGAGTTGCCCCGTGCTGCCTTGACTGCTGATAAGATAGCAGAAGATGCTGAATTCTTTTCTTACGGTACCAATGATTTAACTCAGACAACTTTTGGTATCAGTAGAGATGATGCTGAAGGAAAATTCTTATTAAAATATGTTGCTGATAAAATTTTAGAAGATAATCCTTTTGAGGTATTAGATCGCGAAGGAGTTGGAAAATTGGTTAAGCTGGGTACAAAGTTAGGAAGGGAAACCCGTCCTAACTTAGAGGTAGGTATTTGTGGAGAACATGGCGGGGAACCACAATCGGTAGAATTTTGCCATTCTGTGGGATTAAATTATGTTAGTTGTTCGCCTTTTAGAGTTCCTATTGCCCGATTGGCAGCTGCCCAGGTGGTATTAAAAGAAAAAAAATAGAGATACAAAAAATTCGCCGGTTCAACAATTGGCCAATTCTCCAATTAAAGGCTATATTGGAAGATAGTATATAGTGATAAATAAAAAGAACAAAATATAAAACAAAATTTAAAGTACAGGTTATAGGGGTGTATTGAATACTCCCCTATACGCCTAAAAAAAATGAAATGTAAATTAAAAGTAAATAGAAAGAGAGGATAGATAATATATGCAAATTGAACTGTTAACCCCCCTAAGTGGTATAATTGCCCTTATATTTGCCCTATTTCTTTCACTAAAGGTAATGAAAGAAAAGCCGGGAAATGAATTAATGATAGAAATATCACATATGATTGAACAGGGAGCCACGGCTTTTTTAAAAAGAGAATATAGCATTTTAGTATTTTTTATTATTATAGTTAGCCTTATACTGGGATGGCTGAGGAGCCCTATTACCAGCTTATCTTTTGTGGTGGGGGCAATTTGTTCCGGATTAGCAGGCTTAACCGGAATGAAAATTGCTACTAAAGCAAATTCAAGGACTGCCCATGCTGCCATGGAGGGAGGAATAACTAAAGCATTAAGAGTTGCTTTCTCTGGCGGTGCTGTGATGGGTATGTCCGTTGCCGGTTTTGGATTATTAGGTTTAGGTACCTTATATTATTTTATCAGAGAACCGGAAATCATAAATGGATTTGCTTTGGGAGCAAGCTCTATAGCACTATTTGCCAGAGTAGGTGGAGGAATATTTACTAAAGCTGCCGATGTGGGAGCTGATTTAGTAGGAAAAATTGAAGTTGGAATACCAGAAGATGACCCAAGAAATCCAGCAGTTATTGCCGATAATGTAGGAGATAATGTAGGAGATATTGCTGGATTGGGAGCAGATCTGTTTGAGTCTTACGTAGGCTCAATTATTTCCAGCATGATTTTAGGTGGATTACTATTTGAAGGAACCAAAGGAGTAATGTTTCCTTTATTATTGGCAGCTTGTGGGGCAATTGCCTCTATTGTAGGTTCTTTTTTTGTACAGACTAAAAACGAAAAAAATTTACACAATGCTTTAACCAAGGGGACTTTAGTAAGCGGATTTTTAGTAATTATTGCTTCTGCTTTTCTTTCTAATGTTTTATTTAATAGTTTAAATGTGTTTTATGCCACTGCGACTGGATTGATTGCCGGCATAGCTATCGGATTGATAACAGAATATTATACTTCCTATCAGTATTATCCGGTAAAGTCAATTGCTAAATCATCACTTACCGGAGCAGCTACTACCATCATTTCTGGATTAGCAGTTGGTATGCAAAGTACTGCCATTCCTTTGGCTATAATCGCCGCTACAGTTTTAATAGGTTATAAGTTTGCAGGACTATATGGTATAGCAATTTCTGCAGTAGGAATGTTATCAATTGTAGGAATAACCGTTTCGGTAGATTCTTATGGCCCAATCGCTGATAACTCGGGAGGAATTGCGGAAATGGCTAAACTGGATCCTAAAGTTCGAGAAATTACTGATTCATTAGATGCAGTAGGAAATACTACCGCTGCTATCGGAAAAGGTTTTGCTATCGGTTCAGCAGCATTAACGGCTTTGGCTTTATTCTCAGCTTACTGTAAATCGGTTGGTTTAGAAAGTGTAAGTATAACTAATCCGATAGTGGTAGCAGGGATGTTTATCGGTGGTCTTTTGCCTTATCTTTTTTCTGCTTTAGCTATAAATGCGGTAGGAAAAACAGCTTTCTTAATGATAGAAGAAGTTCGTAGGCAATTTAAAGAGATACCTGGTCTGAAAGAGGGAAAAGCGAAACCAGATTCTGCAAAATGTGTGGATATCAGCACCAAAGGTGCTTTAAAAGAGATGATATTGCCCGGGTTGTTAGCCATAATATCCCCCATAGTAGTAGGAATAGTACTTGGCCCTGAAGCTTTGGGAGGTATGTTAATTGGAGCGGTGTTAGTAGGAGTATTGTTAGCTATACAGATGGCTAATTCCGGAGGAGCCTGGGATAATGCCAAAAAATATATTGAAATGGGAAATTATGGGGGGAAAGGTACAAAAGTCCATGAAGCTGCAGTTATAGGTGATACTGTAGGCGATCCTCTTAAAGATACTGCCGGTCCTTCTATGAATATATTGATTAAAGTTATGTCAATAGTCGCTCTTGTGTTTGTTCCTCTGTTTATAAATTAGTATCGAGTATCGCGTGAAGAAAATTGGATTCCAAATTCACTAACGACTGATTTAATTTGTCAATTGGTCAATTGGTTAATTGACTTACTTAAGGAGAAATATTAATTGAGATTTTGCGACTTAATTATAAAGAAGAGAAATGGCCTAAAGTTAAATCAAAAAGAAATAGATTATGCTATCAAAGAATTTGATGAAGGCATAATACCCGATTATCAAATGTCTGCCATGTTGATGGCAATCTATTTTCAAGGAATGGATATCAATGAAATAAAATATTTAACTATGGCCATGGTTAATTCTGGAAAAACTATCGACCTTAGCTCTATTCCCGGAATTAAGGTCGATAAACATAGCACAGGAGGCGTAGGAGATACTACTACCCTCGCTTTAGTCCCCATGGTAGCAGCAGCAGGTGTTCCGGTGGCTAAGATGTCAGGAAGGGGTTTGGGGCATACCGGTGGCACAATCGACAAATTAGAATCAATCGAAGGGTTTAAAACAGAATTAAGTCTGAATAAATTTATAGATATCGTTAAGAAAGTTGGAGGATCAATTATCAGTCCTACTTCAGATTTGGCTCCCGCAGACAAAAAATTATATGCCTTAAGGGATGTCACCGGAACGATAGACAGTATTCCCTTAATCGTAGGCAGTATTATGAGTAAAAAATTGGCTGCTGGTGCCGATGCCATTGTATTAGATGTTACTACTGGCAGCGGTGCTTTTATGCAAGAATATAAAGACGCCTTGAAATTAGGTAAAATAATGGTAGATATAGGATTGGAATTAGGCAAAGAGACCGTGGCGGTAGTTTCAAATATGGATGAGCCCTTAGGTTTTGCTATCGGTAATTCTTTAGAAGTTAAAGAAGCCATTGAAGTTTTAGAAAATAGAGGACCGGAAGATTTACGTAACCTTTGCCTGGTTCTTGGTGCCCATATGCTAAAATTAGGCGGAGCGATAAGAAACTATGAAGAAGGAAAAAATAGATTAGAAAAAATATTGAAAGAAGGGACAGCTTTTGATAAGTTTAAAGAGATGATAACTGCTCAGGGTGGAAATCCAGAAATATTAGATAACCCGGAATTATTGCCTCTTGCCAAAGATTGTACTAAAATTAAAGCTGATATTAGTGGCTATATACAGAAAATAGATTCCCGATTAATTGGTGAGAGCGCCATGCTTTTAGGAGCAGGCAGAGAGAAAAAAGAATCAAAAATCGATTTATCGGTTGGAATTATTTTAAAGAAGAAAGTAGGGAGCAAGGTTAATATTAACGAAGATTTGGCCGAAGTGTATTATAATGATTCAGAAAAATTAAAAGAAGCAAAGAAAAAACTGCTATCCTCGTTTGTTATAGGAAACAAAAAACCGCAAAAATTACCGCTAATCTTAGCGACTATCAGTAAGGAAGGGATTAAGGAATGTGAAATAGCGTGAAGCGTATAGCGTTTAGCGTATAATTTGGATTAATAAAATTTGTCCTAATTAAATTGAAAAGCGAAAAACCATAATTCAAAATTCAAAACATTTTCTAATAAAATAAAGTATTATTTTTGATGTAGGGGTCGGATTTATTCGACCCGGGTTTTTGGTAATTTATTTTAGCGGGCTTGATGAATCAAGCCCCTACCTCCTAAACACCATCCTATAATAATCTTCTAATTCATGACTTCTATTTTCTTAGCGAGATACGATTCACGAGATACAAATTTGGCTCCTGGCTACTGAATTCTATCTTCTTCTTTCCTAACTCTACGCTCTACGCTAGTATTTCTTAACGCAATACTCGATACGCGATACAAATTTGGCTCCTGAATTCCACTTCTCTTTCTTATTTTCTTTACTAAATACTAAATACTATAGTTAGTGTAAACTTTAGTGGGGTAGTTAGATAGAAAGGGGAATACTGCTTTTTCTATCTTTTCTTTCGCTTTTTAACTCAATACTCAATACTATATACTCGATACTATGTATTATATACTATCTTATGCCTATTTATGTTATAATTTTAAGTGAATAAATTTAAAAAAGAGGGTAATCAGTTGGAAGTAATTATTAGTCATCAAAGTACTGATTTTGATTCTTTAGCTGCTATGGTGGCAGCTAAAAAAATATATAAAGACGCTCTTTTAGTGTTTACAGGATCCATAGAGAGAAATGTAAGAAAATTTATCTCTATGTATGGCGATTTGATAGAGATAACCCCTTTTAAGAAAATTAAAATAGAAGAAATTACTAAATTGATAATAGTTGATACTAGAATAAAAAGACGGATTGGCCCATTTGCTAATGTAATAAGTAAGAGAGATTTGGAAATTCATATCTATGATCACCACCCCTCTACTGCGGACGATATTAAAGGGGATATTAATGTAATAGAAGAATTAGGGGCAACTACTACCATAATATTGAAAAAAATAAGGAAAATGAATTTAGAAATTAGCCCTATTGAAGCAACCCTGTTTGCCTTAGGGATTTACGAAGATACCGGCTCCCTTACTTTTTCAACTACTACAATTGATGATATAAATAGCATTTCTTATTTGTTTGGCAAGGGAATAAAATTAAAAGTTGTAGCAAATTTTATAAATATTGGCCTAAGCATAGCTCAAAAAAAATTATTAAATAGATTACTACTTTCTTCTAAAGAAATCTTTTGCAAGGGTGTACGCATTAATATGGCTAAGGCAGAAGTAAAAAATTATATAGAAGGGCTGGCTCTTCTCACTCATAAGTTAATAGAAATAGAAAATAGCGATGTTTTTTTTACTATAGTAAGGATGACAGACCGAATATATATAGTTGGAAGAAGTAGAACAAACTCTGTTGACGTTGATGAAGTTCTAAAAGAATTAGGAGGGGGAGGTCACTTTCAGGCAGCTTCGGCAGTAGTAAAAGATTTATCACTTGATGAATTAGAGAAAAAACTTATCAGGATATTAGAAAAAAAAGTAAAACTGGGAATTGTAGCGAAAGATATTATCTCTTCACCGGTTAAGACTGTTAATACTTCAACTTCTATCGAAGAGACGAAAAAAATATTATTAAGATACGGACATAACGGGATTCCGGTAGTAGAAGAGGGGGAATTAAAGGGTATTATAACAATGCAGGAAGTAAATAGGGCCAAACAGCATGGATTTGGTAAAGAGCTGGTAAGTAAATATATGTCCGATCAGGTAGTTAGAGTAAAATTAAATACCCCTTTAACTGAAATTCAAGAATTAATGATCGATTACGATATTGGAAGAATAGTAGTTGTTAACCAAGAAGATAAATTGGTAGGAATTATTACCAGAACAGATTTAATAAGAAATTTGTATGGAGAAAATCACATTCCTAAAAGATCATTTTCGACTTATGTTGAGACCAGCGGGAAGATGGAGAGAAAGAAGCAGATAGAATTAATAGAGAAAATATTTCCTGAAAGAGTTAAAAATGTTCTGAGTAAAATCGGGGAGATAGGTGATAGATTGAATTTTCCAGTTTTTATGGTAGGTGGATTCGTAAGAGACCTCTTTTTAGGAATTAAGAATTATGATCTTGACATTGTGGTTGAAGGAGAAGGAATAAAATTTGCCCGAGAGTTAAGCAGAGACTTGGGAGGAAGAATTAAAAGCCACGAAAAATTTGGAACCGCAATAGTAATTTTAACAGATGGTTTTAAAATAGATGTGGCAACTGCCAGGCGAGAATTTTATGAATACCCCGCGGCTTTTCCCAAGGTTGAGCTAAGTTCAATTAAAAAAGATTTATACAGAAGAGATTTTACTATAAACGCCATGGCTATCCAGTTAAACCAAAAATATTTTGGAAAATTAATCGACTTTTTTGGTGGGCAGAAAGATTTACGTAAGGGGATAATCAGGGTTTTATATAATTTAAGTTTTGTTGAAGATCCGGCGAGAATTATAAGAGCAATAAGATTTGAACAGAGATATAATTTTAAAATGGATAGGACAACAGAAGATTTTCTGAAAAAAGCTATTGATGATAAATTACTCTCCAGATTAAGAAAGAAAAGAATCACTGAAGAATTAATTCTAATATTAAAAGAAGAAAATCCGTTAAAATCTTTAAAAAGAATGGAAGAATTAGGAGCATTGAAGTATATTCTTCCGAAAGTTGAATTAAAGGAAGAAACAGTTAAAAGGTTAAATAAGGTAAAAGATAATTATAGCTTTTGGGAATGTAATATGCCTGACGAGAAAATACAACTATGGATGATATATTTTTGTTGCCTGATCAAAAATATAGAAAAAAATCAAGTGCAGAGAATTTTCAAAAGACTAATATTTAAGCAAAAATCTTTAGATAATATAAACTATATTTATTTAAATTTAGATCAAATCATAAAATATATATCGCAAAAAGATGAAATATCACCGAGCAATATCTATATAAAATTAAAAGGTTTGTCTAATGAAGTATTATTTTTAACTATGATGGAAAGCAATGATGATATTATAAAAGAAAGGATAGTTAATTATCTAAAAAAATATAAAAAAGAAAATCTATATATTTCAGGAAAGGAACTAAAAGAGCTACAGATTGAACCTGGTCCGATCTATTCGCAGATTTTAAATAAATTACTTTGTGCTCAGTTGGATGGAGAGGTAAAAAATAAAAAAGATGAAATTGGATTTGTGAAAAATATTTTAAAGGAAAGGAATAAGAAATAGAAAGATGTTGAATAATATATTCGAAATTGTCTGGAGCATACCGGCTGTTTTAATCGCCATTACCTTTCATGAGTACTGGCATGGTAGGATGGCTTATAAATTAGGTGATCCAACAGCAGCAGAAGCGGGAAGGCTTACTCTGAATCCTTTGGCTCATCTTGACCCTATAGGAACTTTAATGCTGCTTTTATTCCGATTTGGGTGGGCAAAACCGGTCCCGGTAAATTTTAATAGATTGAATCATCCTAAAAGAGATATGATATATGTTTCATTGGCCGGACCTATTGCTAATATAGTAATTGCAGTAATATTCGCCCTTATATTAAGGTTAAGTTATTATTTCATCGGGCAAATTACCATGGCACAAAGCAGCTCTTTTTTTAATCTATCGATAACTGTGCTAAAAGGATGGTTAATATTTCTACAGACAGGCGTAATCATAAATATAGCACTGGCTATATTTAATTTGATTCCCGTTCCGCCTTTAGATGGGTCTAAAATACTGTTGGGCTTTTTGCCTTATTCTCAGGCCTATAAATTTGCGAAGTTAGAACCTTATGGACCAATTTTCTTATTAATTTTGGTATTAAGTGGTATAATTGGAAAAGTATTATTTCCTATTGTATTTTTCCTATTTCGTTTGCTAGTATAAATTCGTATTGCGTATCGCGTGAAAACTAGCGGATAGCGTTTAGCGTAGAGCAAAATTAGCGTACAGCGTGGAGCGTGGAGTTAGGAAAGAAGAAGACAGAATTCAGAAGTTAGAATAAATACGTATCTCGTTAAGAATTATTAGTTGGTTGTCTGGTTAGTTAGTTAATAAGTAAGTAGAAACCAGTTAACTAATTAACTACATAAACAATCAACTATTTAACAAATATTGATTGGTAATAAGTATTGCTTTGCTTTATCAAACCTGTTTTCGCGCAAATAAATTTGATATCAAAAAATCGTAAGATAGATAATAGGCATTCTGTTTATGCTACTATACGCTAAACGCTGTACGCTATACGCTAGTTTTATACACTATCGACTAAATAGACTGGAAAACTGGTAAACAGGGTAACTGGGTAACTAAATTAATCGGTCAATCGGTCAATTAGTGAATTGGAGAATCGATTAATTGTCCAATTGGAGAATCGATGAATTGATAGATAATATATTTCAATAATAAAAATAAGAGAGGAGTATTTCAAATGGCAGGAATAATTTTTAGCGGAATGCGACCTACCGGCAAATTACACTTGGGAAATTATTTGGGGGCTTTAGAAAATTGGGTAAAACTTCAGGAAGAATACAAGTGTTTTTTTGGGGTTGTAGATTTACACGCTCTAACTACCGGTTATGATAAAACTGAAGATTTAAACGAAAACACTAAGGAGATGCTTATAGATTGGTTTAGCGCAGGTATTGACCCTGAAAGAAGCACTGTATTAATACAATCTTATGTCCCGGAACATGCAGAATTACACCTACTTTTTTCCATGATTACTCCCTTGCCCTGGTTAGAAAGAAATCCGGTATTAAAGGAACAGGTACGAGATTTAGGATTGAAAGATAATATTAGTTATGGTCTTTTGGGATATCCGGTTCTAATGGCTTCAGATATATTAATCTACAAAGCGAATGCCGTACCGGTGGGAGAAGATCAAGTACACCATATAGAATTAACTCGGGAAATAGCCCGGAGATTTAATAATATTTATAAGAATATTTTTCCTTTGCCTCAGGTAAAATTAACTAAACTTCCTCGTGTACCCGGAACTGATGGCAAGAGAATGAGTAAAAGTTTAGGAAATACTATTTCCATATCCGATTCACCGAAAAAAATTGAAGAAAAAGTGAAGACAATGATAACTGATACCCAAAAAATAAGGTTGAATGATGTGGGACATCCGGATATTTGTGTTGTGTTTACTTATCAGGAGATATTTAATCCGGTTCAATCTGAAGAAATATCTTCCGGATGTAAATCAGGAAAATTAGGATGCGTAGAATGTAAAGAGAAACTGGCTCAGGCCTTAATAAATAAGTTTGACGGTTTCAGGGAAAAAAGAAAATATTATGAAAAAAATCTGAAAATAATTAGAGAAATTGTAATCGAAGGGAGCAAAAAGGCAAGGCAAACAGCTAAACAGACCCTCGATGAAGCAAAGAAAGCCATGAATTTGTATTATGAATAATAAGGATGTTGGTTTTAAGATAGACATTAATGATTTAGATAGTTCTGTAGACGAATTATTGAGAAATATAAAAGAAGACATCATAGATATTGAACAGGTACCTATTAATGAAATAATAGATCAGTATTTAAAATATGTTATTCAAAACAAGAGTACTATTGATCTGAGCATTGCCGGTAAAACCATTGCTGAAATAGCGGTAATATTAAAAATAAAATCAGAAAATCTTCTTCCTAGACTGGAAGTTGAAACCAGCGAAGAGGAAGATGATGAATACAATGATTTTATGATTTCAAAAGAAAAAGAAGCATATCTTCAGGAATATGACAAATTTCAAAAAGTGGTCAAATATTTAAAGGAAAGAGAAGGGACCCAAAATAATATCTATTTTCCGGCGATAAAAAACAATGATAAAGAAGATGGTATAGAAATTCAGAAAGTTGATTTAGCAGATCTTTTAACTTCTTTGGATAAAGTATTACAGAATACAAAGAAAGAAGATTTTATACCCTTTAAAAAAAGGACTTTTAATACCGCTTCTATGATGAAAGAAATAATTAACCTGTTGAAGGACAATAAAGAAGGATTGTCTTTCGATTATTTTATGGAAAGGGCTCAGAGTAAGTTAGAAATTATTGTTATTTTCCTTTCTTTATTAGAACTTATATATTTAAGAAAGATAAGATGCTATCAGAAGAAAAACTTTGATAGGATAATGTTTAATCTAAAGGGAGATGCTTTAAAGTTAAAGAAAAATCAAAAAACAATTCAAGATGGAGCAATATAATAGAATGCTTATTGCTGGTATATAATAGTCCATTAACCCTTGACAAGATAAAAGAGATTACCGGTCTTGAGAAAAGAAGAAGTAGATCGATTATTAGTGAATTAATCTCAAAATGTGACGATGATGGCAGGCCATTTAAAATATATGAAATTGCCGGTGGGTATAAACTAGGTACCAAGCCCCAATACTCTGTCTGGGTAAAAAAAATCTTAGAAAATAAAAAAAAGCATCAAATTTCTAAAGCAGCCCTGGAAACAATGGCTATTATTGCCTACAATCAACCGGTAACCCGTTTGGAAATTGAAAAGATAAGGGGAGTAAGTTGCTCAGGGGTTTTATTTAATTTACTAAAGCATAAGTTTGTAAAAATTAGCGGGAGAAAGAAAGCACCTGGAAATCCTTTGCTTTACAAAGTTACCGACTTTTTTTTAATGCATTTCGGCTTAAAAAAAATTAATGATCTTCCCAAACTAAGCGAAATCGGGATTAAATAACATGATTGAAAGATTGCAAAAATATTTGGCGGGAGCAGGGATTGCTTCCCGGAGAAAATGTGAAGAACTTATCCTTCAGGGTCTGGTACAGGTAAATAATTCTGTCGTTACCGAATTAGGAACTAAAGTTAACCCTAAAAAAGATAAAATTGAAGTAAATGGGAAAGTAATAAAATATAAAGAGAATAAACATTATTCCTATATATTACTGAATAAACCTAAAGGATATTTAACTTCTTTGTCTGATCCTTTTGGCAGGCTGACTGTTTTAGATTTGTTAAAAGATGTAAAAGAAAGAGTATATCCGGTTGGTCGATTGGATTATAATTCTGAAGGATTATTAATTCTTACTAATGATGGTGAGTTGACCTACGCTTTAACCCATCCCGCAAAAGAAGTAGAAAAGGTTTATATTGTTAAAATAAAAGGGATCCCTTCTTCTGAAAAATTAAAAATGTTGTCAAAAGGAGTGATTTTAAAAAAGAATTATAAAATATCTCCTTGCAATATTTACTTACTAAAAACTATTAACGGAAATGCTATATTAAAAATAAAAATAAAAGAAGGAAAGAAAAGACAGATTAGAAAAATGGCTGAATATATTGGGCATTTTGTTTTAGAACTGAGAAGAATCCGGACAGGTCCCATTTCCTTAAAAGGCGTGAAACCGGGAGAATACAGGCATTTAAATAAAGAAGAAATTAAAAGTCTGAAGAAAATTATTTAGCAGTATCGAGTATCGAGTATCAAGTATATAGTAAAAAAGAAATAGCGTGGAGCGTACAGCGTATAGCGTATAGTGAGGAAGGAAGAAGACAGAATAAGATAGTATATAACGAAAAACGCAAAGCGCAAAACGTAAAACCATAGCTCAAAATTTAAAATTTGACTATGTATTATTGTATATTGAGTCTTATGTATTCTATCCGGTGTATTAAAACATAACGAAAATGAAAAACTAAAGAAGCAAGAAAAGAACTTAAAATTTACAGAAATAGTTTTGGGTTTTGAATTATGGTTTTTCGCTTTTCGCTTTTAATTTTTTACTACACGCTAAACGCTGTACGCTCTACGCTAGTTTTGTTCACTAACGACTAATTTAATCGGTCAATTGGTAAATCGGTCAATTGGAGAATTGTTGCATTGGCAAATTGGAGAATCAGTAAATTTATGAAAAAAAATGGTTTAATAATCGCTATAGATGGACCGGCTGCTGTGGGAAAGAGCACTATGGGTAAATTGATTGCCCGGGAATTGGGCTATACATATATTGATACAGGAGCAATTTACCGGGCAATAACCTGGAAGGTTTTAAAAAATAATATTAATATAAACGATGAAGAAATGATTTCCAGTATAGTTTCAAATACTTATATAACAATAGAGAGAGCGAACAAAAAGAGCCTAAATGATTATTATCACATCTTTGTTGACGGTGAAGATGTAACTGAGGAAATACGAAATCCCATGATTGACCAAAATGTTTCTCAGATAGCCAGGCTTCCTAAAATTAGAAAACAATTAATTTATCTGCAGAGAGAATTAGCTGAAAAAGGGAATATTGTAATGGAAGGTAGAGATATAGGTTCGGTAATTTTACCAAAAGCAGATATAAAATTATATTTTACTGCTTCTGAGGAGGAGAGAATTAAAAGAAGGTATAAAGAACTGATAAATAAAGGTTATAGTATAGATTACAAAGTAGTTAAAAAACAGATAATACAGAGGGATAAAATTGACAGTAAGAGAAAATATGCCCCTTTGATCAAGGCAAAAGATGCTATTCTTATAGATTCTACAGAAAAAAGTATTGAGGAAGTTAAAGATAATATTTTAAAGATAATAAAAAAATTTTAGAGAATACAAGGAAAAAACAAATTGAAAATAATATTATCTAAAAAAATGGGATTTTGTTTTGGAGTTAAAAAATCTGTAAGCTTAGCCCAAGATACTCTAGAAGAAAAAAAAGATAACTTATATATGTTAGGTTCAATAATAAATAATCCTCAAGTTATAGAATATTTTGCAAAAGAGGGAGTAAAGATAGTAGATACTTTAGATGAAGTTCCTGAAAAAAGCACGATTATAACCAGGGCGCACGGTATTTCTCCCACAATACTTAAAAAGGCCTACCAAAAAAAATTATCGGTAGTTGATACTACCTGTCCATATGTTAGAAAAGTCCAAAAGATAGCACACTATTTATACGAAAAGGACTATTTTATAGTTATCTATGGAGACAAAAAACATCCCGAAGTGCTAAGTTTATTGGATACGATTCAAAACAATGCTTTAGTGATAAATTCAATTTCCGAAGCAGAGGGAATAACTACAAAGGAAAAAATTGGTTTTATATCTCAAACTACTAAAAATATTTATAATTTTTATAAATTAGCATCTGCCCTGTTAAACAGAACTGAGGAATTAAGAATATTTAATACAATATGTAAATCTACCACGGAAAGACAAAAGAGTGTACTTGAGTTGGCAAATGAAGTAGATGTGATGTTGGTGATCGGAGGAAAGGAAAGCGCTAATACAACCCGATTAGCAGAAATAAGTAAGAATCGGGGAGTAAAGACCTATCATATTGAAACTAAAAACCAACTTAAATGTGAATGGTTCCATCCTAAAGATAAAGTTGGAATTACTAGTGGTGCCTCTACCCCTGATTGGATAACTAATGAAGTTATTGATAAACTTAAAGAATGGTGTGGTTAAGCAATTTTCTTTACTTTGCCGGCTTTTAAGCATTTAGCACAGACATTAATTCTTTTTACGGTATTATCAATATTAACTTTTATTTTTTGAATATTGGGATGCCACATTCTTTTAGTAACTTTATGTGAATGGCTTATTTTATTTCCAAATTGTGGACCTTTACCACAAATATCACATTTTGCCATTTTATATTTCCTCCTGTCAGTTATAAAAAATATTTAACAGTAGATATTTTATCATATTATATAAACTCTTGGCAAGTAATAATTTAAATAATTTAAAGTTTATAATATTTAGTTAGCTGGTTAAGGAAATAGAAGATAGGAGCTAAATTCAGTATCTCGTATCTCGTGAATCGTATCTCGTATAAAATACAGTAACAAGTAATATGTAATGAGTAATAAGATTAAATTTCAGAAATTATAAAAACAGGTACTTATTACAGGTTAATTATCACATGTTACACATTACATCCCTTTTTGGTTAGTTAGTTAATAAAAAGAGGTCAGAATACAAAATCCGGTTCTTTTTATCTCTTTATCTAAAAACTATAAACCGATAACTGACAACCGATTTTCTTCACTCGATACTCGATACTGGATACTCGATACTATAATATTATACTATACGCTAAACGCTGTACGCTCCACGCTAGATTTATTCACTAACGACTAATTCGAAAGGTAAATTATGAGAATTGTTGCTGGGGAAAATAAGGGTAATATATTAAAATCGCCTAAGGATTTACATGTTCGTCCTACTTCTGAAAAGGTGAGAGAGGCTTTATTTGATATTTTGGGGACATCTGTCGAGGAAACCTGTTTTTTAGATCTATTTGCAGGCACCGGTGCAGTAGGAATTGAAGCCTTAAGCAGGGGAGCAAAAAAAGCAATCTTTATCGAAAAAGAGCAAAAATGCATAAAAATTATAAAAGATAATTTAAAGAAAACAGAAAATAGTCAAAATGCTTTAGTTTATAAAATAGATTTTTTGTCCGGTTTAAAATTATTAGCTAGAAAAAAATTTCTATTGGATTATATTTTTCTTGACCCTCCTTACAACAGGGGACTGGTAAACATATCTCTATTAGAGATATCGAAATTACCTATATTGAGACATAGTGGTTTGGTGATTGCTCAACATTACAAAAAAGAAAAAGTTATGGAAAATCTAAATAATTTGAGTTTGTATAATCAAAGAAGATACGGAGAGTGCTATCTATCTTTTTACGATTATGTTAATATTTAATTAGTTAGCTAGTGCCACGTTAAATAATAAATGATATAATTTATAGTGACATTTTTAAAGTTTTATGATATCCTTCTTTATATATAGGAAGGAGGGTATCATGAGTTTATATATTCGTTCTTTGACATCCGAAGAAGAAATTGAATTAAATAACATCGCTCGTAATGGAACAGATGTAAAATTTGCCCGAAGGGCTCAAGTCATTTTGGCTTCAAATGCCCGG
>Ga0315541_1000521_pt1 | contig 40955 bp, 37 predicted proteins | sample SalMarSW160190MG_FD_203095 | JGI IMG/M metagenome (GOLD analysis project Ga0315541, IMG submission 203095) | Salt marsh sediment microbial communities from the Plum Island Ecosystem LTER, Massachusetts, United States - Salt Marsh Sediment SW1601-190 ...
GCTACGTCGGCGGGGTTCGGGCTCCTACACCTCGGGAACCCCGGCGCGAGCCCCCTGGGGGCGGTGAACACGGTGGCGGCGGGGCTCTTTCTGGGCGCGGTGGTGCTGCGCACGGGGAGCCTCTGGTGGGCCACGGGGGCTCACCTGGGTTGGAACTGGGGGGTGGCGTACCTCGCCGACCTCCCGGTGAGCGGGGCCGAGGTGGCCGACGCCCCGGGGGTGATGGCCACCGTGGTGGGGCCGGACTGGCTGGGAGGAGGGGCCTTCGGGCCGGAAGGAAGCGTGGTGTGCACGGTGGGCTTTCTGGCGGCGGCGGCGGCGTGCTGGTGGGGACCGTGGCTGTCGCTGGAGGGCGCGGCTGCGGCGCGGCGCCTCCCGCCGGCGGGACTGGAGTCGGAACGCAACGTTGCGGCGGCCTCCGGGCGCCGCGGACTTGGAGAGGAGCGCGGGACATGAGTATCGACCGCATCGCGGTGGTGGGGAGCGGCACCATGGGGAACGGCATCGCGCACGTGGCGGCTCAGAGCGGCCACTCGGTGAGCCTCTTGGACGTCTCCGAGGACTGCCTGGGCGCGGCTCTCGTCACCATCGGCAAGAACCTGGACCGGCAGATCAAGAAGGGCGCCCTCGACGAGGCGGCGAAAGCGGTCGTCCTGGGGCGCATCCAAACCGGCACCGACCTGGCAGCCGGCGTCGCCGACGCCGATCTGGTGATTGAGGCGATCCCGGAGAAGGTGGAGTTGAAGCGGAGCATCTTCTCCACGCTGGACGCGGCGGCTCCAGCCGGCGCCGTCCTGGCGACGAACACGAGCTCCATCTCCATCACGCAGATCGCCGCGTTCACGAAGCGCCCGGACAAGGTCATCGGGATGCACTTCATGAACCCGGTCCCGGTCATGCAGCTCGTGGAGGTGATCCGCGGCCTCGCCACCAGCGACGAGACCACCACGGCGGTGATGGAGTTGTCCCGCGCCATGGGCAAGACGCCGGTGGAGGTGAACGACTTCCCCGGCTTCGTGTCCAACCGGGTTCTCATGCCCATGATCAACGAGGCCATCACGGCGTTCATGGAGGGAGTGGCGGAGCCCGAGGCCATCGACACCGTGATGAAGCTGGGGATGAACCACCCCATGGGCCCCCTTGCCCTGGCCGACCTCATCGGTCTGGACACATGCCTGAACATCCTCGAGGTGCTGCACCGGGAGCTGGGCGACGACCGGTACCGTCCCTCGCCCCTCCTGCGGAAGTATGTGGCGGCGGGGTGGTTGGGCCGGAAAAGCGGCCGGGGATTCTATGCGTACTGAGCCATGCGGCCCTGCCTATTCCCTGGAATGCCGACCGTTCGGCAGATTTGTGGCGGATTCCGATTCTACCCGGTGGGGGGGCTCCTCCGGGACGCGAACGGTGGCGAGACCCACGAAGGAAGCAGCGAGATCATGAGGCACGTGATCGCCCGGGCTGTGCTCCGGGCGGCCCGAGCAGGGTGAGTCTCGGGCTCGTCACTCCGTACAGAACTTCCCTGGCAACCCCTACCGAGAGACGTGGAGCGCGACCGACATGGAGATCTTCAAGCGGATGTCCGAGAGGCACCACGAGCAACTCGTATTCTGGTATGAGCCGCTGTTCGGCTACAAAGGAATCATTGCGATCCACGATACCACCATGGGCCCCGCCCTGGGTGGCACACGCTTCTGGAACTACGCCTCGGAGACCGACGCCATCGAGGATGCGTTCCGCCTGGCCCGGGGCATGACCTACAAGGCCGCCGTGACCGGCCTCAATCTGGGCGGCGGCAAGTCGGTGATCATCGGCGACAACAAGACCAAGGACCGGGAGATGATCTTCCGCGCCCATGGCCGTGCCGTGGAGTCGCTGGCGGGCCGCTACATCACCGCCGAGGACGTGGGCACGTCTCCCGACGACATGGAGTTCGTGGCCATGGAGACGGACCATGTGGTGGGGATGCTGGGCCGCTCCGGCGACCCCTCGCCGGTGACCGCGTACGGGGTGTACATGGGCATCAAGGCCTGTGCCCACTTCCGCTACGGGACCGACTCCCTGGAGAACCGGCACCTGGTGGTCCAGGGCCTGGGCCACGTGGGATACCACCTCTGCAAGGATCTCGCCGAGGAGGGCGCGAAGCTGACCGTCACCGACATCGACCCGGAGCGCGTAGCTCGCGTGGTCGAGGAGCTCGGCGCCACCGCCGTGGATCCGGACGCCATCTACGATGTGAAGGCCGATATCTTCGCGCCGTGCGCGCTTGGCTCGATCGTGAACGACGACACCATCGTTCGCTTCAACTTCGACATCGTGGCGGGCGCGGCGAACAACGTGTTGGCTCGCTCCGAGCACGGCGAGATGCTGGAGAAGAAGGGGATCCTGTACGCGCCGGACTACGTGATCAACGCCGGCGGGCTCATCAACGTGTACGGCGAGATGAACGACTGGACGCCGGACCGCAGCATGCGCAAGGCCGGGGACATCTACAACACCCTGCTGCGCATCTTCGCGCGGGCCAAGAGCGAGGGCATCCCCACCAGCGCGGCGGCCGACCGGGTGGCGGAAGGCCGCATCATGGAGGCCCGACAGCTCCAGCGCACCTACGTGTGAACGCATTTTCGAGGGATACATCATGATGGATCATCTGAAGAGGACGGACCCGCGAATCTTCGGCGCCATCGTCGCCGAGGCGCGCCGCCAGTCGGAGGGCCTGGAGCTCATCGCGTCCGAGAACTTCGTCTCACGCGCCGTGCTCGAAGCCATGGGCTCGGTGATGACCAACAAGTACGCCGAGGGTCTCCCCTCGAAGCGCTACTACGGCGGCTGCGAGTACGTGGACGTGGCCGAGGACCTGGCTCGCGAGCGGGCCAAGAAGCTCTTCGGCGCTGACCATGCCAACGCCCAACCCCACTCCGGGGCCCAGGCGAACATGGCGGCGTACTTCGCCTTCCTCGAGCCCGGGGACAAGATCCTGGGAATGAGCCTGAGCCACGGTGGCCACCTCACCCATGGTTCGCCGGTGAACTTCAGCGGGCGGATCTTCAAGGTGGTGAGTTACGGGGTGGGTGAGGCCGACGGCCGTATCGATTACGACGCGCTCCGCGAGCAGGCCCGGGCCGAGCGGCCGAAGATGATCGTGGCGGGGGCCAGCGCGTACCCTCGGATCATCGACTTCCCGGCCTTCGCGGATGTGGCCCAGGAGGTGGGGGCGCTCCTGCTCGTGGACATGGCCCACATCGCGGGGCTGGTGGCGACGGGGCATCATCCTTCCCCCGTGCCCTACTCCGACGTGGTCACCACCACCACGCACAAGACGCTCCGGGGCCCTCGGGGCGGGATGGTCCTGTGCAAGGAGCAGCATGCGAAGGCCATCGACAAGACGGTCTTCCCGTTCATGCAGGGCGGGCCGCTCATGCACGTCATCGCGGCCAAGGCCGTGGCCTTCCTCGAGGCGTTGCGGCCCGAGTTCAAGGAATATTCCGCCCAGGTCGTCGCCAACGCGAAGGCGCTCAGCGGGGGCTTGCTTGAGCGGGGCTTCAAGCTGGTGAGCGGAGGCACGGACAACCACCTCATACTGGTGGACCTCCGCCCCAGCCATCCGGAGCTCTCCGGGAAGGACGCCGAGGCGGCTCTGGAAGCGGCGGGGATCACCGTCAACAAGAACACCGTTCCCGGCGAGACCCGCTCCCCCTTCGTCACCTCCGGGCTGCGCATCGGGACGCCGGCGCTCACCACGCGCGGGATGAGGGAGGCGGAGATGGAGCGTATCGCCGGGTGGATCGCCCAGGTGCTGGCGGCTCCGGCGGACCAGAAGGGGATCGCCCTGGTGCGCGGGCAGGTGCAGGATCTGTGCGCCGCGTTCCCCCTGTACCGGGAGTTCGCGGAAGCGGAGTGAGGAGCCCGGCCCCGGGGCGCCGCGGGTTGGTGCCCCGGGGCCGGGGGCGCCTCCGCCCCGGGCCGCAGGGGTCAGGCTGGCGGACGGGGGTCCACGGGTGTCACATTTGGCTCATGACCGATCTGCAGTTCGCCGAGGACATTCTGGACCAGCTCCAGGAGCGGGACCCGCGCTACCACGCGAAGGCCTACACCTTCGTGCTTGCGGCGCTTTATTCCGTGCTGCAGCGCCTCGACGAGCCCCGCCACATCTCCGGCCGCGAGCTGGTGATGGGCGTGCGTGACCTGGCGTTGGAGCGGTACGGGCCCATGGCGCGCTCGGTCCTGGGGCACTGGGGGATCCACGCCACCGAGGACGTGGGGTGCGTGGTGTTCGCGCTGGTGGAGAAGGGGCTTCTCGTCAAGCAAGACGAGGACCGGCTGGAGGACTTCAGCGGCGTGTTCGATTTCGAAGAGGCGCTCGAGCTGAACTACCCCTGGGCGGCTCGAGCCTGAGGAAGGGGGTCCGGGGTGTCCCCCGGGCCCGCACGAAGAACCTGCCCGGCCCGGCCGGGTACGCTTGCGACCCAGCAGGTCGCTACGCCCATGGGAGGGGATGAACATGGTGGAACCGAGCGGGTTCCCACGCTGCCTGAAGTGCGAGACCGGACTCCTGCTGCCGCTGTCCGACTACGGAAGGGATGGGGCGCCGATCCGCTACAAGGCCTGGGTGTGCTCGAACCCCGAGTGCGGGTTCAACATCCGCATCGACAACGGCGAAGTGACCTTCGGCCGGACCATCGGCCAGAGCTACAAGTAGCTCCTCCAGGGCCCGCCCCCCGGGGACGGGTCCCAGCTCCGGCGCACGCCGCACGGAGGCATCCGTGACCCGCCAGAATCCCTCGCTGCGGCCTTTTGGTCGCGAGCATGTGGCCGTTCCCACCGGGGAGGAGGCCGCCGCCTTCGACCGCCGCGCTATCGAAGCGCTGGGCGTGCCCCAGAGCGTCCTCATGGAGAACGCCGGGCGCTCCGCCGCCCAGGTGCTCCAGCGCCTTTTCCCCACGGGGCCGGTGGTGGGGTTCGTGGGCGCCGGGAACAACGGCGGCGACGCCCTCGTGCTCCTGCGCACCCTGGCCACCTGGGGCCGCGACGTCACCGCCGTGTTCGTGGCCGAACGTGCAGCGCCGGAGGCGCTCACCCACGGCTGGCCGGTGCGGTGCGTGGACGACCGCTCCCTGACATCGGGCACGCACTGGGCCGCGCTGCTCTCGCCGGCGGCGGTGCTGGTGGACGGCATCCTGGGCATCGGAGGACGGGGTGAGCCCCGGCCGCGCCAGGCCGGCGCCATCCGCCGCATCAACCACTCGGGGCGCCCGGTGCTGGCCGTGGACATCCCCTCGGGCGTGGACGCGGGCACCGGAGAGGTGGCTGGGGAGGCGGTCCAGGCCCACGTCACCGTCTCTTTCGGCGCTCCCAAGCTGGGTGCCCTTCTCCACCCGGGCCGGGCCCGCGCCGGGCGCGTGGTGGCGGTGGAGGTCGGCTTCCCACCCCTGGAGCCGGGAGACGCCGGCGCCTGGGCGGTGACCCCCGCCTGGGCCCAGAGGCGCTTGCCCGGGCGAGCGCTGGATACGCACAAGAACGCCGTGGGCCGCCTGGTGGTGGTGGCTGGACGGCCGGGGATGGCCGGCGCTGCGGTGCTCGCCACCCGGGGAGCGTTCCGCGCCGGCGCCGGGCTCGTCCAGGTGGCGTCCCACCCGTCGAACCGCACCGTGCTCCAGTCCGCTGTCCCCGAGGCCATCTTCGTGGACCCGGAAGACGGAAGAGCCCTGGAGGACGCCCTGGCCCAGGCCTCGGCTGTGGCGGTGGGGCCGGGGCTCGGGACCGATGGGGGCGCCGAGGCCCTCCTCGAGCGGGTGCTGGCGGTCCCGGGGCGTCCCCTGGTGGTGGACGCCGATGCCCTCAACCTCCTCGCTGCGGGGCGTCCCCGTCCCGCTGCCCAAGCGCTCCGGGGGCACCCGGTCCTCGTCACGCCCCATCCGGGCGAGATGGCGCGCCTCCTCCCCGCTTCGGCAGGCGGGCGGGTGGCCGTGGCCCGGGAGGCGACCGAGGCCCTGGGGTGCGCGGCGATCCTGAAGGGCGCCCCGTCCCTCGTGGCGGCGCCGGGGCACCCGGTCCTCGTGGACCTCCAGAGCTCGTCGGACCTGGCCGTGGCCGGGATGGGCGACGTGCTCACGGGGATCTGTGGGAGCCTGGCCGCCCAGGGGTGTGAGCCCAGGGAAGCCGGCGCCGTGGGCCTCTATCTCGCCGGGCGCGCCGCCGCCGTGGCGGGGCGGGGGAAGTCTCTGACCCCCGGGGACGTGGTCCGCTGGCTTCCCTATGCGCTCTCTGAGCGAGGCTCGGGGACGTCGGCGTTGGATCTTCCCTTCGTGCTCCTCGACCTCGATCCCCCGCGCTAGTCCCGTGGCGGCCTCGGAGAGCGACCGGAAGGTGCGGCTGGGGCCCGGCGGCGAGTTCGATCTCATCCGCCGGTTCCTGGGGGAGGGTGGGGGGCTGCACCCCGCTGTGCTCCTGGGGCCCGGTGACGACGCCGCGGTCCTGGAGGGAGGGTGGGTGCTCAGCACCGACCTCACCGTGGAGGGGGTCCACTACCGCAAGGGTTGGATCGGGGACGAGGAAGTGGGCTGGCGCGCTGCCGCCGCGGCGCTCTCGGACCTGGCTGCCATGGCCGCCGAGCCCGTGGGGATCCTCGTCTCCATGGCCTTCCCCCAGGATGTGGGCCTGGACGTGGAGGCGGTGCAGAAGGGCGTGCGCGCCGCCGCCGCGCAGGTGGGCGCGTCAGTGCTGGGAGGGGACCTGTCCCGCTCACCGGGCCCCCTGGTTCTGGACCTGACGGTGGTGGGGCGCGCCGGCGCGCCCGTCTCCCGGGCCGGCGCCCGGCCTGGCGACGAGCTCTGGGTAAGCGGGCATCTCGGGGGGAGCGCTGCCGCCGTCGCGCTCTGGCGCTCCGGGGAGGACCCGCCCCCGGCGCTCCGCGCGGCGTTCGCCCGGCCCACGCCGCGGGTGCAGGCGGCCCGGGCGCTCGCTCGGGCCGGCGTCCTGAGGGCGCTGGTGGACCTCTCCGACGGACTCGCCGGAGACGCCGGCCACCTGGCGGCGGCGGGAGGCGTGAAGGTGGTCCTGGAGCGAGACCGCATCCCCGTGGCCGAGGGCGTGGAGGCTGCACTGGGCCCCGCTGGGGCGCTGGAGGCGGTGCTTCGGGGTGGGGAGGACTACGAGCTGTGCTTCGCCGCTCCTCCCGGGGCGGTGGCCGGGGCGGTGCTGGAGCGCGAGGCCGGGGTGGCCCTGACGCGGGTGGGACGCGTGGAGGCGGGCTCCGGCGTGTGGCTGGAGGAGATGGACGGCTCGTCGGCGCCCCTCCTCGGGGGTGGATACGACCACACGCGGGGCGACGGGGCATGATCGCGTTCCTGCGCGTGGTGCTGGTGGGGTTGCCGGTCACCATCTGGTACTGCTCCCTGATCCTCTGGGCCGCCTACCGGAAGAGCGACAAGCTCCCGTGCCGCTGCGAGGAGCTCCCGCGCCGGTGGGCCCGCTTCCTCCTGCGTGCCGCCGACGTCCGCGTGGAGATGGAGAACGCGGAGCACATCGTGCCCGACCGGGCCCAGATCCTGGTGGCGAACCACCTGTCGTACTTCGACGTGCTCGCGCTCCTCGGATACCTGCCGGGGAAGTACCGCTTCGTGGGCAAGAAGGAGCTCACACGGGTTCCCTTCTGGGGGCCCTCGTGGACGGCGTGCGGCCATATCTCCATCGACCGTAAGGACACGATGAAGGCCATGGAGTCGCTGGCACTGGCCAGGCGCCAGCTGGAGGAGGATCGGCCCACGGTGGTGTTCTTCGCCGAGGGGACACGCTCCATCACCGGGGAGTTGCGCGCCTTCAAGAAAGGCGCGTTCGTCCTGGCGATCCAGACAGGCACGGAGGTGGTGCCCGCCGCAATCGTGGGCACCCGCGAGGTCATGCGCAAAGGGTCGCTGGCGATCCACACGGGGAGGACCATCCGGGTGCGCTTCGGCGAGCCCATCCCGGTGGACGGGCTCCGCATCGAGGACCGGGACGAACTCACCCGTCGGGCCCACGACGCGGTCGCGGCGCTCCAGAGGCTCCCCGGCTAGCCGGTTCCCGCCAACCCCACGCACAGCAGAGGAGCGCACGTGTCGGCTATCGTGGTCATCCAAGGGCGAGAGATTCTCGACTCCCGGGGGAACCCCACCGTCGAGGCCGAGGTCATTCTGGAGAGCGGGATCAGGGGCCGGGCTGCGGTCCCCTCCGGCGCGTCCACGGGGGCGCACGAGGCCGTGGAGCTGCGTGACGGAGACAGGACGCGCTACCTGGGCAAGGGCGTCCGGCAGGCGGTGGCGAACGTCAACGGCCCCATCGCCAACGCGCTCCTGGGCTTCGAGGCCCGGGAGCAGCTGGACATCGACCGGACCATGATCGAGCTGGACGGCACCCCCAACAAAGGGAAGCTGGGAGCCAACGCCATCCTTGCCGTATCCATGGCGGTGGCGCGGGCCGGTGCCGCGGAGCACCAGATGCCGCTCTGGCGCTACCTGGCCGACGGGGGTGAGGCCACCCTGCTCCCCGTGCCGATGATGAACATCCTGAACGGGGGCGCCCACGCGCCCAACAACGTGGACATCCAGGAGTTCATGGTGATGCCCGTGGGCGCCGGCTCGTTCCAGGAGGGGCTGCGCATGGGCGTGGAGGTCTTCCACCACCTGAAGAAGGTCCTCTCCGCCAAGGGAAAGAACACGGCGGTGGGCGACGAGGGCGGGTTCGCGCCCGACCTGGCCGGCAACGAGGAGGCGGTGGAGGTGGTGCTCCAGGCCATCGAGGCGGCCGGGTACCGCCCCGGCGAGGACGTGGTGCTGGCGCTCGACGCGGCGGCGAGCTCGTTCTTCGAGGACGGGGAGTACGTGTTCCGGTGGTCCGGCGGCGAGCGCCGCGACTCCGCCGGGATGCTGGAGTTCTGGAAGGACTGGGTGGCGAAGTACCCCATCCGCTCCCTGGAGGACCCTCTCGACGAGAACGACTGGAACGGATGGGGCGCGCTCACCGCCGAGCTGGGCGGCGGGATCCAGATCGTCGGCGACGACCTCTTCGTCACCAACACGCAGCGCCTGGAGCGGGGCATCGGACAGGGCTCGGCCAACGCCATCCTCGTCAAGGTGAACCAGATCGGCACCCTCACCGAGACGCTCGAGTGCATGCGCACCGCGGCCCGCTCCGGATGGAAGAGCATCGTGTCCCATCGCTCCGGGGAGACGGAGGACGTGTTCATCGCCGACCTCGTGGTGGCCACCGAGGCCGGGCAGATCAAGACGGGGAGCGCCAACCGCACGGACCGGGTGGCCAAGTATAACCAGCTCCTTCGCATCGAAGCGGAGTTGGGAGGGAAGGCACGCTATCCGGGCAAGGACCTGTGGAAGCGGTGAGGGAGGGGGAGGCGACGCCGTGAAGGTCAAGCGACTGTTGCTGCCCGGCCTGCTCGGGCTGGCGGCGTACTACGCCCTCTTCGGGGGCGAGTACTCGTACTTCGAGCTCAAGGCGACCCGCGAGGCCGCCCGGCGCGAGGCGGCGGAGCTGGCCGAGCGGCGGCGCCAGATCGACTCGTTGCAGGCGTGGGCGGATTCGCTGCGGCTGGACTCGGTGACGCTGGAGCGGCTGGCCCGCGAGCGCTTCGGGATGATCCGGGAGGGGGAGATCCTCTACCGGTTCACCGAGCCCGGGGACACGGCTCCCGCGGACACGGTCACGGGGCGCTGACGCACGCCCGTCAGCCCGGCGGAAGCGATGAGCGCTCCGCCCCTCCGTCGCCGGTGGATCCCCCTCCTTCCTCGGCGGTGCGGACCAGGTCCAGCACCGCGCGCTCCAGGCGCGCGCGCGCTTTCCGGTCGGAGAGGGTCCAGAACGGGCGGGCGACGAGGAAGGGCGTGGCCACGAAGGCGATGACCTGGGCGGCGAGGGGGAGGGTGCCAAGGGGCGTGAGGGCGGAGAGGACAGCCCACCCCATCAGGCCGCCGAGCCAGAGCCCGGCGTAGTGCCCGGCTCGGTCGGCGGACACCCGCACCTCCAGCGCGCCTCCCTCCTCGACGAGGGACACGGTGGTTCCCCCGCCCAGGTGGCGCTCCTCCCACATGAAGCGCCCGGGCTCCGACGCTACCACCTCGCCCCGTCGACCGGCGGCGCGCTCCGCTGCCCGGACCAGGGGGCGGGTGTCGGAGGGAAGGCGCACCCCCTCCAGGACCGCGGCCGCCTCCCGCCGGTCCGGCGCGCCCAGCGCGGCGCCGGCGAAGCCCCCACCCGGGTAGGGCACGAGGGCGGCGGCCCGTCGCACCTCGGCGGGATCGAGGCCGGCGTCCGCCGCCGCCGCCATGAGGTCGGCCAGCGTGGGGTCGTGGGGCGCGGGCAGGTCGGTGCGCGTCTCCCGGGCTGCGGCACGGGAGAGGATGGCCGCCACCTCGTCGTCGCGGAACCGGCGCTCCGGAAGCCGGGAGGGCCGGGGTGCGGGGAGGGGCGCCTGCGGGTCACCGGTCATGCGGGTCCTCTCACCCCTCTCGCCCTTCGCCGGGTTTCACAGCCACCGGCACCGCGTCGGTGGCGGGGGCCGCCACGGCGCCGGCGATCATCTTGCGCGCCGCCGCCTCCAGCGCCGCCCGGTCCCCACCCTGGGGGAGCGCCTCCAGCATGCTCTCCGCCGCCGCCTTCAGGGCTCGGGACGTCGCCTCGGCGTCGGCCCGGTCCGAGACGCCGCTCCGTTCGATGAGGGGTCGGAACAGCTCGATGGGGATGGGGAAGAGGGTGGTCGAGTTGTTCTCGGCGGCCACCTCCACCACGGTCTGGAGGAAGCGCAGCTGCAGCGCCACCGGGAAGCGCTCCATGATCTCCGCCGCCGCCACCAGCTTGGTGGAGGCCTGGTACTCGCCCTCGGCGGCGATGACCTTCCCCCGCCGCTCCCGCTCCGCCTCGGCCTGCTTGGCCATGGCGCGCTTCATCTCCTGGGGGAGGTCGATGTCCTTGATCTCCACGCCGGTCACCTCGATTCCCCAGGGGTCCGTCCCCTCGTCGATGATCTCGCGCACCACCTCGTTGATCCGGTCCCGCTGGGCCAGGAGCTCGTCCAGCTCCGACTGGCCGATGACCGAGCGCAGCGTGGTCTGGGCCAGCTGGCTGGTGGCGAAGTAGTAGTCCTCGATCTCCACCACGGCCTTGATGGGGTCGGCCACGCGGAAATAGACCACGGCATTCACGCGCAGCGTCACGTTGTCCTTGGTGATGGTGTCCTGGGGGGCGATGTCCAGGGCCACGATGCGCAGGTCCATCTTGCGCATGCGCTCGATGGCGTAGGGGAGGAGGAAGATGAGCCCCGGCCCGCGGGCCCGGGTGAGTTTGCCCAGGCGGAACACCACGCCCCTCTCGTACTCGAAGAGGACGCGCAGCGAGGTGAGCAGGGCTATGAAGCCGATGACTCCGGCGCCGATGAGGATGGGGGCGAGATCCATGGTCCCTCCGGGGGTGGACAGGTCCATCCCACGATACGGGAGGCGTTCGCGGCGCCTTCACCGGCTCCGCGTCTTGAGCGTGGGGCCGCGGGGGGCGGCGCGCAACCGTGGGGGAGCGGCGGGGGAGCGGCGGGACGCGCCGGCGGTCGGGCTTGGATGGCGCCCGCGGGGGGGGCGCCGGACGGTTGACATCCCCACCCCCCCCGGTTGAGCTTTCCGACCCACGGCGGAGTAGCTCAGTCGGTTAGAGCAGCGGAATCATAATCCGCGTGTCGGGGGTTCGAGTCCCTCCTCCGCCATCCAGGCATGCGAAGCGGCACAGGGCGTCCGGCCCGGTGCCGCTTTTTCGTGGGGTGGGCCCGACCCGAAATGGACTGGGCGGCGTCGGGGCTGTAGGCTACCGGGGAAGCAGGTGGTGGTGTTCGGAGATATCCCGCGGTACGTGCGGCGCTCCCGGGCCCGAGAGATGGGCGGGAGGCGCTCCGAGGAGCCGGTGAAGATGTCGCCCATGGACGAGCCCGATCCCTCCTCTGGCGAAGGCCCCACGCTCAAGGCAAGCGCCCTGGGGTGGAAGGGGGTCCTGGGGATCATGATCCTCACGGGGCTGGCCTACCTGGCAGCGGATCAGCTGGGATGGCTCGGCGGGGACACCTCGGGGATCCCCTTCGAGGGCGCGCCCGTGGATACGTCCGGGGAGCCGGCCGTCCGGGGTCGGGCGGCGGACACGCCTTCCACCAGCCCCGTCCAGAGCGCGCCGGCGGCCCGGCCCGCCGTAGACACGGGAGCCGCTCCTGCAGCCGGGGGAGCACCGGGCCAGGCGCGTGCGACCGAGGTCGGCGACACGCCGCAGGCATCTCCCGACGCGCCGCGGGAGGCGGCGGTGCCCGAGCCCCGGCCTTCCAGGCCGGTGGAAGACGGGCCCCTCCCTCTGAGCGAGTTCGTGCTCATCCGCCCGGGCTCCTTCCAGATGGGGTACCCGGACGCGGGCGTGGACCAGCGGCCCGTGCACGCCGTGATCCTGTCGAAGGAGTACTGGCTCCAGAGATCGGAGGTGACGCAGGGGCAGTGGCGGAGCATCATGGGCGCCAACCCGAGCCACTTCACGGCCTGCGGCGACGACTGCCCGGTGGAGCGGGTGAGCTGGCACGATGCCCAGGCGTTCATCGAGGCCCTGAACGAGAAGTACCCGGGCCGGCGCTACCGCCTTCCCACCGAGGCCGAGTGGGAGTACGCCGCCCGCGCCAACGTCGGGCGCAGCTACGAGGACCCGGGAACTCTGGACGAGGCCGCCTGGTTCGATGCGAACTCGGGCGCGCGCACGCATCCGTCGGAGAGCAAGCTGGCCAACCCCTGGGGGCTCTACGACATGCACGGCAACGTGGCCGAGTGGGTGAGCGACTGGTACCGGGCGGACTACTACCGCACCGGTCCGGCCGTGGACCCTCCGGGGCCCAAGGACGGCGCGGCCAAGGTGGTGCGGGGTGGCTCCTGGGGAAGCTCCCGGCGCTTCGTCGGGACGCTGGGGCGGATGGACCGCGATCCCTTCACCCGGGACTTCAACATCGGGTTCCGCCTGGCCAGGGACCCCTGAGTCCCGCGTGCCTGTGAGCCGCGTCGCGTTCATCACGGGAGCCTCCTCGGGACTGGGGGCCGGCCTCGCCCGCCGCGTGGCCCGGTCGGGCTACGCCGTGGCGCTGGCGGCCCGGCGCCTCGACCGCCTCGACGAGGTGGCACGGGCGGTGCGCGACGCAGGCGGGACAGCACTGCCCCTCAGCTGCGACGTGCGGGAGCCGGACCAGGTCCGGGCGGCCGTGGAGGCCGCCGTGGGCGCGCTGGGGCCCGTGGATCTCCTCGTGGCCAACGCGGGCGTGAGCGGGATGACGCGGCCGGAGGGTTTTTCCGCCCGGAACGTCGAGGACGTGATGTGGACGAACTTCCTCGGCCCGGTCTACGCCGTGGAGGCGGTCCTCCCGTCCATGCTCCAGCGCGGCTCCGGGCACCTGGTGGCGATGGGGAGCCTGGCCGGGTACGGGGGCCTCCCGAAGTCCGGCGCGTACTCTGCGAGCAAGGGGGCGCTCCACAACTTCTTCGAGAGCCTCCGGCTGGATCTGCGGGGCTCGGGCGTGGACGTCACGGTTGTCACCCCCGGGTACGTGAAGACCGCGCTCACCGCGAAGAACGACCACCGCATGCCCTTCCTCATGGAGCTGGACGACGCGGTGGAGCGCATCGCCCGGGGGATCGAGCGGCGCGACGCGCTGGTGGCCTTCCCCCTCCCCCTCTTCTCACTGGTGTGGCTGGCGCAGTTGTTCCCCGCAGCCATCTACGACCGCATCGGGTCCCGGGTGGGCAGGGAGAAGCGGGACTGACAGGATGGGGCGGGACGCGGTCGGTCCGCCGGCGCCCTGGGCGCTCAGCTTCCCGGCGCCCGCACGACCTCGCCGCCCTTCATCACCATCACCACGCGCCGGAGCGCGCCGATGTCCTTGGTGGGGTCGCCCTCCACGGCCACCAGGTCGGCGAGGAGCCCGGGCTTCACCCGTCCGCGGTCGGCGAGCTCCAGGAGATCGGCGTTCCCCGACGTGGCCGTCTTCACCACCGCCTCGGGCGTCATGCCGTACTCGACCATGAGTTCCGCCTCCAGCGCGTTGTCCCCGTGGGCGAACACGCCCACGTCGCCGCCGAAGAGGATCTTCACTCCGGAGGCGAGCGCCGCCGCGAAGCTCTCCCGCTTGCGGCGGATGGACTCGGGCTCCGGGTCCACCCCCGGCCGCCAGCCCGCGTACGTCCGGATGGCGTAGCCGGCGGCCACCGTGGGGCACAGGGCGACGCCGCGCTCCGCCATGAGCTGGAAGGTCTCCAGGTCGCCGGCATCGCCGTGCTCGATGGTCTTCACCCCGGCCAGCGTCGAGCGGATCATCCCTTCTTTAGTGGTGGCATGGGCCGAGACGCGCCGCCCGGTGCTCTCCGCCACCTGCACGACCAGCGCCAGCTCCTCGGTGGTGAAGCTGGGCTGCGCCTCTCCCTTGGCGCCCCAGCGGTAGTCGGCGTACACCTTCACCCAGTCGGCGCCCTTTCCCATCTGCTCCCGCGCCACCCGCACCAGCTCTTCGCGGCCGTCGGCCTCCTGCGCGCCCTTGGGGAGGTGCCACTCGGGGGCTCCCTTCGGGCCGTAGCTCCCCGTGGCCACGATGGCGGGACCGACCACCAGGAGGCGGGGCCCCGGGACGACGCCCTTCTCGATGGCGGCCTTGAGCCCCACGTCGGCGTAGCCGGCCCCCTCGGTGCCCAGGTCGCGCATGGTGGTGAACCCGGCCATGAGCGTCGTGCGGGCGTGGGCGACGCCGCGGGCCACGCGCTCGCCCACCGACTCGAAGAGGACCTGGTCGTTCCAGGTCGTCTCATCGTAGGGGTGGAGCAGGAGGTGGCTGTGCCCCTCGATGAGCCCGGGTAGGAGCGTGGTGCCGGGGAGCTCCAGGCGGCGGCCCCCTCGGGGTGCCTCCACCGACGGCCCCGCGTCGGCGATGCGTCCGCCCTGGACCAGGACCGACCACCCCTCGTGCATGACCTCTCCGTCGAAGACGCGGGCGGGGCGCAGGAGCACGGTGTCCTGCGCGGACGCCGGGGAGGACGGAAAGGCCGTGCAGACGAGGGCGAGGGTGAGGGTCGCGAGCGTGGAGCGGTGCATGGGGGCCTCTCTCGGGGAGTGGTGCTACGCCGCCAACTTCGGCGGAAGGGACCGGCCGCGCCAGCGGCAGGGATCCGCGCGGTGGGCCCAGGTTTCCCGGCGCCTTCCCGCCGCCTATCTTGCCACCGCCTGCCCGCTTCCTCACCCGTTCCCGAAGATCCCATGACCGACCGCGTCAGCACGCTGCTTGGAGGGCGCCGCGAGCGCCTGGAGCGCCTGCTCGGACGGCGCCTCGAGGCGCCGCGCACCGGCCCCCGCTCCCCGCTCCCGGAGAAGGTGAGGACCTTCCTCCGCGAAGAGGCCGAGGACCTGTACTGGAACGAGCTGGAGTGGGAGCACATCACCGACGAGGAGTCGCTGGAAGGCGGCCCCCTCACCGAGTTGGCCTTCCCGGGCTTCCTGGCCTTCGTGCGCGGGCTGCTTCTCACCGAGGTGATGCCCGACGCCAAGGCGCCGGCCAGCCCCCGCCCCGAAGTGGTGGAGGACATCCTCGGCTTCCTGTCCGCCCGCGTGGTGGAGCTGGAGGATGGCCTGGCGGCACCCCGGCCCGACGGCGAGGAGCGGCTGCGCCTCGAGCTGGAGATGACCAGCCGCCTCGTGGACCTGGTCCTGTACCGGTATCACCAGCTCTCCCAGGTCGAGGTGGAGCGCGTGGAGGCGGGCCGCCAGGCTGGGGGCTGAGCGCTTCCGTGAGGCTGCGCGCGCCTTGAGGTCCTCTCCCTTCCGGCCCGGCCGGACGTACCTGGCGGGCGCGCCCCTCCTCGTGGCCCATCGCGGGGGTTCCCGCCTGGCGCCCGAGAACACACTGGAGGCGTTCCGGGACGCGGTGGAGCGCTGGGAGGCGGATATGCTGGAGATGGACATCCGCCTCACCCGTGACGACGAGGTGGTGGTCATCCACGACGACACCGTGGACCGGACCACCGACGGTACCGGGCCGGTGTTCTCGTTCACCCTGGAGGAACTGCAACGCCTCGACGCGGGACATCGCTTCGTGGATTCCCGGGGTGAGCTTTCCTTCCGGGGAAAGGGGGTCAGGATCCCCCGCTTCGAGGATGTCCTCCTGGCCTTTCCCCACGCGCGCATGAACGTGGAAGCCAAGGAACCCCGGGTGGCGGCGCCGCTGGTGGAGATCGTCCGGCGCCACGGCGCCGAGGCACGCGTGCTGGTGGCCGCCGAGCGTGAGGCGTGCCGGGACGCGGTGCGGGGCTATCCGGGGCCGTGGGGAGCGAGCCGCACCCAGGTGTTCTGGTTCTGGGTGCTGCATCGGCTCCCGCGAGGCGGGCCGTACACACCTGCCGCGGATATCCTGCAGGTGCCGGACATGTGGAAGGGGCTCCGTATCGTGAAGCCCGGGTTCGTGCGCGCGGCCCACCGTCGCAACATCCCGGTCCAGGTGTGGACGGTGGACGACCCCTCCGACATGCGCCGGCTCCTGGCCCTGGGGGTGGACGGGATCCAGACAGACCGGCCCGACCTCCTGGCTCGCGTGTTGGTGGAGGTGGCGGGACGCCCGTCCCCTCCCGGGCTGGCGTCGCCGTGAGCCAGACCCCCGAGGGCGCCCGTCGGAGCGGACACGTCCTGGCCGAGCGCTTCCGCGCCCATGTGGCCAGGAGGCGCCGCGTCGCCGAGGGGGACGGGGTGGTGGTGGGGCTCTCCGGCGGGGCCGACTCGGTGGTGCTGCTCCACCTGCTCCGCTTCACCCCGGGGCTACCGAAGCTCCGGCTCCACGCGGTGCATGTGGACCACGCCATGCGCTCCGACTCCGCCGCCGACGCTCGCTGGGTGGAAGGGCTCTGTCGCGCCTGGGGTGTCGCCTTCCGGGTCCTCCGCCTGGATCCGGCTCCCCGCGACGAGGCAGAGGCCCGGCACCGCCGCTACCAGGTCCTGGAGGATCTCCGCCGGGAGGTGGGTGCCCGCCTTGTGCTCACCGCCCACCACGCCGACGACCAGGCCGAGACGGTGCTCTTCAGGGCGCTCCGTGGGACGGGAATCGCCGGGCTCCAGGGGATCCGGGAGCGGCGCGCCCCTCGGGTGTGGCGCCCCCTCCTTCCCTTCACCCGGGACGAGCTGCGCGCGTACGCGGCGCACCACGGCCTCTCCTGGCGGGAGGACTCCACGAACCGCCACCCACTCCCCCGCAACGTGCTGCGGGCCAACGTCTTGCCGGAGTTGGAAGCCTCGGTGGCGCCAGGGGCCCGCCACGCCCTGGCGGGGTTGGCCCGCCGGGCCGCGTGGGACGAGGCGGCCTGGAGGAGCCTGGAGCCGGGGCTCCTGGCGGCGGCGGGGATGCGGGAGGAGGAGGGAGGCTTCTCGCTGGACCGGGCCGCCCTGACGGCGCGCCACCCGGCGGTGCGGGCCCGGATCCTCCGGGCGGTGGCCAGGCGGCTGGGGGTGACGCCGGGCGAGGCCGGAACCAGGCAGGCGGTGGAGTTTACAAGGTCGGGCACCAGCGGGGGCTCGGTCCGGCTGGGGGGCGGCTTGGTGCTCCGCATCGAGCTCGACCGGCTCCACCTGGTGCGTGACGCGAGCCCGCCTCCGGATCGGGAGGTGGTTGTGGAAGGACCCGCCGCGGGCTCGGCGCGGGCGAGGGTGGGGGGAGCGCGCTGGGAGGTGCGCTGGGGCGCCGGCGCCCTGGAGGGCGCGGGGGAGAGCATCTCGCTCCCCCTCGGTGACCTCCGCTTCCCTCTCTCGGTTCGGGGGTGGCGGCCCGGAGACCGGGTCCGGCTCGGCTATGGGTCCAAGAAGCTCAAGAAGCTGTTTCTGGAGGCCAGGGTCCCTCCGGGGGAACGGCACCGCATCCCGGTGGTGGCCGACGCGGCCGGCCGGGTGCTCTGGGTGCCGGGGGTGGTGCGCTCGGCGGACGCCCAGCCCGACCACGACCGGGACGCTCTGACCATCGGGATCACCCATGCTCCACCTGACTGAGAACAGCCAGCTCGGAGGTCAGGCCATACGGCGCGTCGTGTACTCCGCCGAGGCCATCCAGGCCCGGGTGGAGGAGTTGGCCGCGGACCTCTCCCGGACCTACACCGCCGCCGACCGGCTCCTCATGGTGGGCACGCTGAAGGGATCGTTCGTGTTCCTGTCCGACCTGGTGCGCGCCATCGACCTCCCGCTGCACGTGGACTTCGTCCTGGCCTCCTCCTACGGCGCCGGGAAGGTCTCCACCGGCGAGGTGCGCTTCCTGTACGACCCGTCGGCGGAGATGAAGGGGCGTGCGGTGGTCCTGGTGGAGGACATCGTGGACTCGGGGGCGACGCTGAACCGCCTCATCCCCCGCCTCGGGGCTCGCGAGCCGACGAGCCTGGAGGTGTGCACGCTGCTCCACAAGCACCTCGCTCCGGTGGACCAGGAGCCCCGGTGGGTGGGGTTCGATGCACCCGACGAGTTCCTTGTGGGGTACGGGTTAGACTACGCAGAGGACTTCCGACATCTGCCCTACATCGCGAGCCTTTAGGGAGCGCCCTGCGGCTCCCCCCGAGATCGGACATGCCAGAAAACAAGCCACTCCGCCCCGATGACGATTCCCGCTGGTCGCGGCTCTCCAAGACCGCGGCCTTCTGGATCCTCATGGTCCTCATGTTCGTGGTGGCGCTCCAGATCGTCCGGGGCCCCGCCGAGGCGGCCGCGACCTTCAACTACTCCGAGTTCCTGGGACAGTTGGAGTCGGGGAACATCCACAAGGTCGTGTTCAAGGGCGAGACCTCCGTGGCGGGCGAGCTTCGCGCTCCTGTTCAGGAGGAGGGGCAGGACCTCATCAAGTTCACGATGACCCTCCCCCCGGGGGCCGAGGACGGCCTGGCCCAGCGCCTGCGCGACGCCGACGTCATCATCGAGGCGGAGGCTTCCCAGCCTGGATGGGGCACGTATCTCCTCGGCGCCCTCCCCTGGCTCCTGTTCATCGCGTTCTGGCTCTGGATCTTCCGGACCATGCAGGGCGGCGGGAACAAGGCGTTCCAGTTCGGGCGCTCCAAGGCCAAGCTCATCAGCCCCGACACGCCCAAGGTCACGTTCGCTGACGTGGCCGGCGCCGACGAGGCCAAGGAGGAGCTCCAGGAGATCATCGAGTTCCTCAAGGACCCGGCCCGGTTCTCCCGCCTGGGCGGGCGCCTTCCCAAGGGCGTGCTCCTGGTGGGCCCCCCAGGCACCGGCAAGACGCTTCTGGCCAGAGCGGTGGCGGGCGAGGCGGCACGCCCCTTCTTCCAGATGTCGGGCTCGGATTTCGTCGAGATGTTCGTGGGCGTGGGCGCGTCGCGGGTGCGCGACCTCTTCGAGCAGGGGAAGGCGCATGCGCCGTGCATCATCTTCGTGGACGAGATCGACGCCGTGGGGCGCCACCGGGGCGCAGGCCTGGGCGGCGGCCACGACGAGCGCGAGCAGACGCTCAACGCGCTCCTCGTCGAGATGGACGGCTTCGAGTCCAACGAGGGCGTCATCCTCCTCGCCGCCACCAACCGGCCCGACGTGCTGGACCCGGCGCTCCTCCGTCCCGGCCGCTTCGACCGCCAGGTGGTGGTCGACGCCCCCGACGTGCGGGGGAGGGAGGGCATCCTGCGGGTCCACGCCAAGAAGCTCCCGCTGTCGGACGACGTGGTGCTCAGCGTCATCGCACGGGGGACCCCCGGCATGAGCGGCGCCGACCTGGCCAACGTGTGCAACGAGGCCGCCTTGCTGGCGGCGCGCCGGGGCGTCGACAAGGTCACCATGGCCGACTTCGAGAAAGCCAAGGACAAGGTCATGCTGGGGACCGAGCGCAAGAGCCTCGTCCTCACCGACCGGGAGCGCAGGCTCACGGCGTACCACGAGGCCGGGCACGCGGTGCTGGGGCTCCGCATCCCCGGGCTCGACCCGGTGCACAAGGTGACCATCGTCCCGCGGGGGAGGGCGCTGGGGATCACCGCCAGCCTCCCCCTGGAGGACCGGCACTCGTATACCAAGGACTGGCTCGAGGGACAACTCGCCATGCTCTTCGGCGGACGGGTGGCCGAGGAGATCACCTTCGGCCCGGAGGACGTCACCACGGGCGCCGGCAACGACATCGAGCGGGCCACGGCCATGGCCCGGCGCATGGTCACCCAGTTCGGCATGAGCAACGTCATCGGGCTGGTGGCCATCGGCGACGCGGAGCACGAGGTGTTCCTCGGCCGCGAGATCGGGCAGCGCCGGCAGGTGTCGGAGCACACGGCCCGGCTGGTGGACCAGGAGGTGAAGCGCATCCTGGACGAGGCCCACGAGCGGGCCCGGATGGTCCTGGACGAGAACTCGGACCTCCTGGAGCGCATCGCCCAGGCCCTGCTGGAGCGCGAGACGCTGGACCGGGACCAGATCGAGGCGCTGGAGCGCGGCGAGCCGCTGCGTCCCATGCCCGAGCTGCCCGCCGACCCGGAGCCGGGACAGCTCGCGGCCCGTCCCTCGTCCGCCCCGGCTCCGTCGCTGGCCCTCCCAGGAGGGGACGGGCCGCTTCCGGGCCCGGCCCCGGGCGTTGTGGAGGCCGACGGCGAGGAGCGCCTCCCGTCGTGAACTGGCGCATCCGGGGAGGCTCGCTCGCCCTGGACACCCCGGTGGTCATGGGGATCGTGAACCTCACCCCCGACTCCTTCTCCGACGGCGGCCTCCTCGGCGACCTGGACGCCGCCATGGACCACGCCCGGGCCATGGTCTCGGCCGGCGCCGCCATCCTCGACGTGGGCGGCGAGTCCACCCGCCCGGGCGCCGCGCCGGTGAGCGAGGAGGAGGAGCGCGCACGCATCCTCCCCTTCGTTCGGCGCGCCGCGGCGGAGCTGGGCGTCCCCGTCTCGGTGGACACGCGCAAGGCCGCGGTGGCCCGACCGGCGCTGGACGAGGGCGCGTCGGTGGTCAACGACGTCTCCGGCCTGGCCTTCGACCCGGCCATGGCCGATGTGGTGGCCGACCGGGGCGCCGGCGCCGTGCTCATGCACATGCGCGGTGTGCCGGCCACCATGGCGGGGCTGGCGTCGTACGGGGACGTGGCGGCGGAGGTGGCCTCGGAGCTCGGCTCGGCGGTGGCCAGGGCGCGGCGGGCGGGGATCTCCGATGAGGCCGTGGTGTTGGATCCAGGGCTGGGCTTCGCCAAGACGCCCGCGCAGTCGCTGGAACTCCTTTCGCGCCTGACGCCCATCCGCGCCCTGGGGTTTCCCGTGCTGGTGGGGCCCAGCCGCAAGAGTTTCCTGGGAGTGGTGCTGGGAGTGCCACCGGAAGGGCGCGTGGCGGGCACCGTGGCGGCTTGCGTGGTCGCGTACCTTGGGGGCGCCCGGATCTTCCGGGTCCACGACGTGGAGCCCGTGGCCCAGGCGCTGGCCGTGGCCCGCGCCATCTTGGAGGCCGGAGACCGTGAGGGAGCGGAGGTGATGACGAGGAGCGAGACCAGGTGAGCCGTTTGTGGGAGCAGCTTCAGTTCCTCAGACCCGGGTGGACGGACCTTTTCGAGGTCCTGGTGGTGGCCTTTCTCCTCTACCGGATCCTCGTGGTCATCCAGCGCACCCGCGCCATGCAGATCCTCCTCGGCCTGGTGCTCCTGGCCCTGGGATACTGGATCTCCCGCCTCCTCGAGCTGATCCTCATCCGCACCCTCCTGGAGGCGTTCTTCCAGTACGGCGCCATTGCCGCGCTGGTGGTGTTCCAGCCGGAGCTCAGAGCTGCGCTGGCCCGCCTGGGGCAGAGCCGCATGATCCGGGTCTTCCAGCACCTGGAGAACACCGAGGTGGTGGAAGAGCTGGTGGAGGCGGTCCAGCGCCTGTCGCGATCCCGGGTGGGCGCCATCATCGCCCTGGAGCGGGAGGTGAGCCTCGATGGGTACGCCGAGAGCGGGACCGAGGTCCAGGCCCGCGTGTCGGCGGAGATGCTCGCCACCATCTTCACGCCGTACTCCCCCCTCCACGACGGCGCGGTCCTCATCCGGGACGACGAGATCCACACCGCCGGGGCCATCCTCCCGCTCACCCAGTCCACCGTTCCCGACCGCTCCCTGGGGACACGACACCGGGCCGCCCTGGGCCTGTCGGAGGAGACCGACGCCGTCGTGCTGGTGGTGAGCGAGGAGACATCCCAGGTCTCGGTGGCCCACGGCGGCCGCCTGGAGCGGGACGTGTCACCGGAGCGGGTGCGGGAGATCCTGGGCGAGGCCTTGCCGCCGGCCCAGGTCCCCCGCGCCGCGTCGGGGTCGCGAGGGTAACCGAGGACACAGGAGCGTGACCCTGGTGGGTACCGAGTACAGACTGCTCAGGCTCTTCGCGGACGGAGGGTGGATGATGTATCCCATCCTCCTGTCGTCCCTCGTGGGGCTCGGCGTGATCTTCGCCAAGGCCTGGACGCTCTGGCATGCCCACCACGGGACCCGGCGCCTCCTGGAGTCGGTGAAGGAGGCGGCTCTGGCGGGTCGTTTCGACGAGGCTCTGGACATCGCCTCCACCGCCCGCGGGCCCGCAGCGGCGATCCTCGTGGTGGGGCTGCGACGGATCCGGAGCGGGACCCTCGCCGAGGGTGAGCTCGAGCAGGCGGTGTCGACCACCGGCGCCATCGAGCTCGGCTTCCTCGAGCGGGGCCTGATCGTGCTGGCCACCGTGGCCAACGTGGCGCCCCTCATGGGGTTTCTGGGCACCGTGGCGGGCATGATCATCGCCTTCGGCGCCATCGAGGTGGCCGGCGACGTGGAGCCCGCCCTCGTAGCCGGCGGGATCAAGGTCGCGCTCCTCACGACGGCGGCGGGGCTCATGATCGCCATCCCCGTGAACGTCGCCTACAACTTCTTCGTGAACCGCATCGACCAACTCATCGTGGACATGGAGCAGGGCGCCCAGGCCGTCCTCAACGTGGCGTGGGACCTGGACCGCAGGGGCGTGATTCGCATCCGCAAGCGGGTGAGGAGGAAGAGGGCCTGATGCTGAACCGGAGCCAGCGAAGGTTGAGCGGGGAGATCCCGGTGGCGTCCACGGCGGACATCGCCTTCCTCCTGCTCATCTTCTTTCTTGTGTCCACCACCTTCCCCAAGGACAAAGGGCTGGCCATCGTCCTCCCGGCGCCCTCGGAGCAGGTGGAGGTGAGCCAGCGGGATATCCTGCACCTCGCCATCCGCCTCGACGGAGTGGTGGAGGTGAAGCGAGGGGAGAGCCAGCAGATCCAGGAGATCCGGCCCAGGGAGGTGGAGGGGCTCTGGCGACAGGAGGTCGCCTCGAACCCCAGCCTCGTCGCCGCCATCCGGACGCATCCGGAGGCCCCCTACCGATTCACCGTGGACGTGCTGGATGCTCTCCAGGGCGCCAACGCCCGCCGCATCTCGCTCGAAGTGCTGGAGCCGGAACCATGATCTTCAGAGGCTTCCAGAAGCGGTCGAAGCCACAGGCCGAGATCCCCGGGGCCTCGCTGGCGGATATGGCGTTCCTGCTCTTGATCTTCTTCATGGTGAGCACCCGTTTCCCCCGCGACGAGGAGCGGCCCATCGAGTGGGCGGTGGCGTCGGCGGCGAGGAGGATCGACGCGAAGCAGAAGGATATCCTCAACGTCTGGCTCCAGCGGGACGGGACCGTCTTCATCAACGACCGGCGCCTGGAGATGGACGTGGTGTCCGACGTGGTCGCGCCCCTCTACGAGGCTTCCGGCGAGGCCCTGGTCATCTCCGTGCGGGGGGACCGGGAGACCCCCTACGCCCTCGTGGACCGGCTCCAGCAGGAGCTCGTCTCCGCAGGCGTGGTCCGCGTGGTGTTCGCCACCCGGCTGGAGCAGCGCATGCAGGGCCAGAGGCGATGACCACGTCCACGGCCTCTCCTCCGGGGTGAGGAGGCCCCGCCGGCGCCCCGGCGGGGCCTCTCTTCGTTATAATTCTCAGCCATGTACCGAGAACGACTAGCACGATCGCTCCTCGGCATCCGGGAGGGAGGCACCATGGTCCGGATCGGCACCGCACTGTTCGGGGAGGGAGTCCCATGAACAAGCGAGGGGACTTCAGGAAGCTCATGCGGGGCTACGATCCGCAGGAGGTGGATGTCTTCCTGGAGCTCGTGGCCGAGCGGATGGAGGTCCTGGTACGGGAGAACATGCTGCTCCGCGAGCGAACCGAGGCGCTGCAGCAGCAGGTCGCCTCCTGGTCGGGGCGGGAGAAAGCGGTGCAGGAGGCGCTGGTCACCGCGCAGGAACTCAGGAGCGAGATGAAGACCCAGGCCCAGCGCCAGGCGGAGTTCGTCCTGACCGAGGCCCAGGCCGAGGCGCGCCGGCAGCTCGCCGAGGTGGAGGCGGAGATCCGCACGCGCTTCCGCGACGCCGAGCGCCGTCTGGACCAGGCCCAGGACGCTCTGGAGGAGATGGAGCGCCGGCGGCACCGCTTCCTGCGCGCTTTCCGCCAGCTCCTGGAGCGGGAGATGGACGTGGTCACGGTGGAAGAGGGGCGTCCCCCTCTGGAGGAGCGGCCCATCGATCTGAACCTGGGCGGCGGCCGGAGCCCCGAGGGCGCCCCCGACCTCCCCGACGTGCTCGAGGACGTGCCCCCGCCGCCGGATGCGTCCGTGGACGAGCTGGCGGGACGATACCGGTCGGAAGGGCACGACCTGTTCTCCGCCAGCCCGCAGACGACGAAGGACGACGAGGACGCGCGCGGGGGCTGAGCCCCGCGCGCGCGCCCGTGCCCGACATGCGCTATCCCGAGCTTCCCGAGTCCCTCCTCGCCGTGGAGAAGGAGATCCTCGCCCGCTGGCGGGAGGAGGATCTGTTCCGCCGTACCCTGGAGGCCAACGCCGACGGCGACCCGTTCGTGTTCTACGAAGGGCCGCCCACCGCCAACGGGCGGCCGGGGCTGCACCACATCATCAGCCGGACCATCAAGGACCTGGTGTGCCGGCACCGCTCCCTGGAGGGGAGAAGCGTCACCCGCATCGCGGGTTGGGACACCCACGGCCTGCCGGTGGAGATCGAGGCAGAGAAGAAGCTGGGGATCAGCGGCAAGCCCGAGATCGAGGCCGTGGGGATCGAGCGCTTCAACCAGGTCTGCCGGGACTCGGTCTTCACCTATAAGGAGGAGTGGGAGCAGCTCTCCGAGCGCATCGGGTACTGGCTCGAGTACTGGCGCCCCTACGTGACCTTCCACACCGAGTACATCGAGTCGGTGTGGTGGGTCCTGAAGACGCTGGCCGACAAGGGGCTCTTGTACCGCGGGCACAAGAGCGTGCCCTACTGCCCGCGGTGCGGTACGGCGCTCTCCTCCCACGAGGTGGCGCAGGGATACAAGGACGTCGAAGATCCGTCCCTCACCTTCGTCGCCGACATCGTGGGCCCCGACGGGGCTCCAGACCCCGACGCTCGGGCGTTCCTGGTCTGGACCACCACGCCCTGGACCGTTCCCTCCAACGTGGGGCTGGCGGTGCACCCGCGGCTGGACTACGTGGAGGTAGCCCGGGACGGGAAGCGCTACATCGTGGCCGAGGCCCTCTCGGAGCGGATCTTCGGCGAGGGTGTGGAGGTGGTGGCGCGCCACCGCGGGGATGCGCTCGTGGGGCTGCGCTACCGCCGGCCCCTGGACCTGGTCCCCGAGCCCGCCGACCCCATGAACGCGTGGACGGTGGTGGCCGAGGAGTTCGTGAGCGCCGAGGACGGCACCGGGATCGTGCACATGGCCCCGGCGTTCGGCGCCGACGATTACGCGGCCGGGCAGCGCCACGGCCTCCCCATGCTGAACCCCCTGGACGACGGCGGCAGCTTCCTCCCGGAGATCCCGCTGGTGGGCGGGATGTTCGCCAAGGACGCGGACGCGCCTCTGGTGGAAGAGCTCCGCGCCCGTGGCGTGCTCTGGCACATCGGCACCGCGGTGCACAGCTATCCCCACTGCTGGCGCTGCTCGTCGCCGCTCCTGTATGTGGCCCGGGACTCCTGGTTCGCCGCCACGTCGACGCTCAAGCAGCAGCTCCTGGACAACAACGGCCGGATTTCCTGGTTCCCGCCCGAGGTGGGGGAGAAGCGCTTCGGCGAGTGGCTGCGTGGGAACGTGGACTGGGCGCTCTCCCGGGACCGGTATTGGGGGACTCCGCTCCCCGTGTGGGTCTGCCAGAAGGACCGCTCCCACGTGCGCTGGATCGGCTCCCTCTCGGAGCTGACGGAGGCAGCCGGCGGGCTCCCCGAAGGGTTCGACCTCCACCGCCCGTTCATCGACGAGGTGGAGTTCGCCTGCCCGGAGTGCGGGGGCGCCATGAAGCGCACTCCCGAGGTGGTGGACGTCTGGTTCGACTCCGGGTCCATGCCCTACGCCCAGTGGCACTATCCATTCGAGAACCAGGCGGAGTTCGAGGCCCACTTCCCGGCGGACTTCATCTGCGAGGGGCTGGACCAGACCCGGGGGTGGTTCTACTCGCTCCTGGCCATCTCCACCATGCTGGGCCGTGGGCCGGCGTTCCGGAACGTGGTGGTCAACGACCTCATCCTGGATTCCGAAGGCCTGAAGATGAGCAAATCCAAGGGGAACGTGGTGAACCCCTGGGATGCCATCGCCGAGCACGGGGCCGATGCGGTGCGCTGGTACCTCGTCACGTCGTCCAATCCGTGGGTGCCGAAGCGTTACGACCCGGAGGGGATGAAGGAGGCGGCGCGGAAGTTCTTCGATACCTTCTTCAACACGTACAAGTTCTTCGCCCTCTACGCTCGCGTGGACAAGTGGGAGCCATCGGATGCCGACCCGGCTCCGGCGGAGCGTCCCCTCATCGACCGCTGGCTCCTGTCCCGCCTGGACACCCTGACCCTCGCGGTCATGGGCGAGCTGGACGGCTACCAGATCACGCGGGCGTACCGTGAGCTGGGCGACTTCGTCGTGGAGGACCTGTCCAACTGGTACGTCCGCCGGTGCCGCCCCCGCTTCTGGGGGAACACCGACGACGCCGACGCCCGGGCCGCCTTCCGCACGCTCTACGACGCGCTGCGCACGGTGTGCCTGCTTACCGCTCCCTGCGTGCCGTTCGCGGCGGATTGGGTGCACCGGGCCCTCACGGGCGACAGTGTGCACCTGCAGCGCTACCCCCAGCGACCCGAGGGCGGCGACCAGGCGCTGGAGGCCGACATGGACGTGGCCCGGGCGCTGGTCTCCCTGGGACGTGCGGCCCGGGAGGACGTCAGGATCCGGGTGCGCCAGCCCCTGCGCGCGCTCCACGCCGTCATCCCTGGCGGTCGGGCGGTGGATGAGGGCGTGGTGGAGCTGGTTCGGGACGAGCTGAACGTGAAGCGCGTGATCTTCGCCTCGTCGGCCCAGGAGCTGGTGCGCCTCGTCGCGCGCCCGAACTTCCGCAACCTGGGTCCGCGCTTCGGGAAAAGGACCCAGGCGGCCGCCGACGCCATCAAGGCGCTTCCCCAGGAGGCGCTCTTCGCCTGGCGCGAGGGAGGCGCGGTGGAGTTCGAGTTGGACGGGGCGCGCCACGCCGTCCTCGACGGAGAGTTGGAGGTGGCCCAGGAAGCCACCGGGGACCTGGTGGTGAAGGCCGAGGGACGTGTCACCGTGGCGCTGGATCCGGCGCTGGACGACGAGCTCCGCGCCGAGGGGCTGGCCCGGGAGCTGGTGAACCGCATCCAGCGGCTCCGGAAGGACGCGGGGCTGGAGATCACCGACAGGATCGAGCTGGCCCTGGGCGGCGCGGATGCCGTCCGCGAGGCGGCGGCGGCCCACCGCTCGTTCATCGCGGGAGAAACCCTGGCCGTCTCGGTGAGTACCGGTGACGGGTCCGAGGGGGACGCGTTCCCCCATGTGCGGGACGTGGAGCTGAACGGGCTCGCCGCGCGCATCGCCCTGCGGGCCGTCCCGGTGTAGCGGGGCGGGTGTGGGCGCGCTGGAGGGCGGGACGCGCACCGAGTCGCTCCGGGTCGGCCCCGGGGAGAAGGGGCGGCTGGACCGCTTCGTCGCGGATCGCCTGGAGCTCTCCCGCACCCGCGTGCAGGCGCTGGTGGCGCAGGGTCGGGTGCTCGTGGACGGACACGCGCCCCGCAAGTCGGAGCGGGTGGAGGAAGGAAGCGAGGTGGTGGTGGAGATCCCCCCCGCCGAGACGGTGGAGATGCTTCCCGAGGACCTCCCCGTGTCCATCGTCTACGAGGACGAGCACCTGCTCGTGGTGGACAAGGCCGCCGGGATGGTGGTGCACCCGGCTCCCGGGCACCGCGCCGGCACCCTCGTCAACGCCCTCCTCTTTCACGTCCCCGACCTCCCGGGGGTGGGGGGGCGGCTCCGCCCGGGGATCGTGCACCGGCTGGACCGCGACACTTCCGGGCTCCTCGTGGTGGCCAAGAGCGACAAGGCGCACGTGACGCTGGCCGACGCCCTCCGTCGCCGCCGCGTGAAGCGGCTGTACCGGGCAGCGTGCTGGGGCCACCTGGAGGAGTCCCCCGTCACCGTGGACGCGCCCATCGGGCGCGACCCCCGGGACCGGAAGCGGATGGCGGTGGTGGAGGGAGGACGCCGGGCGGTGACCCGGGCCCGCGTCCGGGAACGATGGCTCCGCGCCGATCTCCTGGACGTGGCGCTCCAGACCGGGCGTACCCACCAGATCCGCGTCCACCTGGCCCACATCGGCCACCCTGTGGTGGGCGACCAGGTCTACGGGGCGCGATGGGTGCGAGGCATGGGAGGCACGGAGCGGGGGTGGGCCCGGGAGCTGGACCGCCGCACCCCACGCCACTTCCTCCACGCTGCGGAGCTGATGTTCGAACACCCTGTCACGGGCGAGCGGATGCGCTTCCGATCACCCCTCCCCGGGGACCTGGCGGCTGCCGCGGCGTGGGCCGTCTCGGACGCCCCGAGCCCTTGATGGAGCGCCGCCCGCCGTTGACACGGAGTACCGGCCTGGACCTTTTTTTCCAGCCTGGCAGGGCTGATACTTATCGGTCGCCTGCCGGTGCCGCACTATCTTTGAGCATCAGGCAGACGGCGTCCCAGCCCGCCCCGGCGACGCGCTTCCCCGAATCCCGGTGGTCATGACTGACCTGGATCCGAAGCTGACATTCGAGTCCTTCGTGGTGGGCCCGGCCAACCGGCTCGCTACCGCCGCCGCACGCCGGGCGGCGGAATCCCCGGGCACGAGCTACAACCCCCTCTTCGTGTACTCCGCGTCAGGGCTGGGGAAGTCCCACATCCTCAACGCCATCGCCCACCAGTCGCTGAAGACGGCGCCGGGGCGCACGATCCACTACATGACCCTGGAGGGGTACCTCCAGGAGCTGACGGCGGCGCTGGAGACGGGGAACCGCGACGGCTTCCGCGACCGCTACGGCGGGCTGGACATCCTCCTCCTCGACGACGCACAGTTCCTCGCGGGGCAGAACGAGGCGCAGGAGATGCTCCTGCGCACCCTGGACCAGCTCTCGTCCTCGGGAAGCCAGATCGTCCTGGCCTCGGACCGTCCCCCCGCCGACATCAACGGTCTGGACGCACGCCTCCTATCCCGCTTCTCCGGCGGCCTCATCGTGGACATCGGGCCGCCGGAGTACGAGACCCGGGTGGCCATCATCACCAGGAAGGCCGCCGAGCGGGGGCAGGGGCTCGGGCCCGGCGTTGCCGAGGCGCTGGGGCGCTTCCCCTTCAAGAACGTGCGGGAGCTGGGTGGGGCGCTGAACCGCATCCTGGCCATCCAGGACCTGGAGGAACGGCAGGTGACTCCCGAGGAGGTCCAGCGCCTCATGGGGGAGGCACCCGCGCCCAGGGCCGAGCCGACGGGGGACGACTTCGGGTCCTTCCTGCAGGATCTCTCCGGGGCGGTGGCCCAGACCGTGGAGGCCCAGGAGGAGCCGTGGCGCAAGGCCGTCCGCGAAGCGGTGGACGCTGCCGAGCGGGAGGGCTTCTCAGCCCAGCGTCTGAAGCAGCACGAGAGTGGGCCGGAGCCCCAGGGGTGGGAACTCCTGGTCGACAGGTTCAGGAAGGATGTCCAGCGCCTCCGCGACATCGAGGACGAGCTGGACCGGCTGGGGAACCCGTGGCCCGAGGCGGCCCAGGGCCTCCTCAAGGATCCCGAGCGCCTGGAGGAGGCCGAGGCCCTCCTCACCTCCGTCCGCGAGCGTCAGCGCCCCTTCTCCAAGGTGGGCCCGGGGCCCGACCTGGGCGCCCTCGACGGCTTCCCCAAGATGGCCGTGAAGGCGGCACAGCAGTTGGTGGGCACCGACAGGCCCGAGTACAACCCCCTCTACCTCTGGTCGTCCGGGAGTGAGCGGGCGCGCGCGCTTCTCGCCGCTGCCGGGCGCACGTTCCAGGGCACCCACCCCGACGCCCGCATGGCGGTCACCTCGGTGGCCGGATTCGCCCAAGACTTCATCCGGGCGCTGGGCGAGGGCGTGGCCGGGGCGTGGCGTGAGCGCTGGTGGACAGTGGACGCCCTCCTGATTCATGGCGTGGAGGCGCTCTCCGAGACCGAGCGCGCCCAGGACGAGTTCTTCCACCTCTTCGAGGCGCTCAAGCGCCGTGGCGCCCGGGTCATGCTCGTCGGCGACCGGCCCCCTTCGGGGATCGACAGGATCGACGACCGGCTCCGGTCCCGCTTCGAGGGGGGTCTGGTCCTGGAGGTGGAGGGCGGTGCCGCGGGGGTGGGCCTGGAGCTTCTCACTCCCCCCGAGCCCCAGGCGAAGCCCGGGCCCTTCGCAGGGCTCCAGGCCCCGGCCGTGCCCCCCGGCGCCGGGCCGGCCGTGGCCGCCGCGCCCAGGGCTCCCGCAGGGCGCCCCGCCGCTGCCCCCGCCAGGGTCCCGGGCCGGGACTCCGGGGCGGTTCCGTCCGTGCCCCAGGCGCACGCTCCGACACGGGGGGTAGAGCCGCCGCGCCGCGGTGGGGCCTGGTTCCCCACGGCGGAGAACGTCGTGATCCGTTGGCCCAAGGTCGAAGAGCTTCTCCAGGAGGAGCTCGACTGATGGCCATCGAGGGATCGCTCCAGGACGTCGCCCTGGCCGACATCTGCCAGCTCCTCGGGATGGGGCGGAAGACGGGGTGCCTGAGCATCACCGACCGCTCCAACTTCGGGTACATCTACTTCCAGAAGGGGCGGGTGATCTACGCATCGGTGCTGAACCGTCCCGACCGTCTGGGCGAGCTCCTGGTCCGCAACCACGTCATCACGCGCAAGGATCTGTCGCAGGCCATGGAGCGTCAGGCGTTGGAGCGGGGCAAGCGCCTCGGCGAGATCCTCGTCGCGCAGGGCTCCATCGACCAGGAGAAGCTGCAGCGCTACATCCAGATGCAGATCGAGGAGGCGGTCTACCACCTCTTCGCGTGGACGCAGGGGTCCTTCCACTTCGACCCGGACCAGATGCCCGACGAGGACGGCATCTTCCTGGTCAATGTGAACATCGACTCCCTCCTCATGGAGGGGGCGCGGCGGGTGGACGAGTGGAGCCTCTTCGAGAAGAAGATCCCCTCCTTCGACATCGTCTTCCAACTCGATAAGCATCCCGACGCGAGCGAGGAGGAGGTCGAGCTGTCGAAGGACCAGAGGAGGATCCTCCCCTTCATCGACGGCGTCCGCACCGTCGCCGAGATCATGAACGAGGCCGGGCTCGTGGAGTTCGAGACCGGCAAGGCCCTCTTCGGACTCATCCAGGGCGGCTTCATCTCGCGCTCGGGCGAGAAGTCCACGGTGGCCGAGACGGGCGGCGACGAGCGGCTCCAGGAGCACCTGAACCTGGGTGTGGCGTTCTACCGCTCGGGGATGATGGAGGACGCCGCCCGCGAGTTCGAGGGCGCGCTGGAGCTGGACCCCAAGCAGGGACGGGCCAACTTCATGCTCGGCCTCATGGCGTTCCGGGCAGGCCGCCTGGAGGACGCGCTCCAGCGCTTCGGTGCCATGCCCGAGGCTCAGCGCGAAGCGTACGCGGTCCAGCGCAACCGGGCCCTCACCCTGGAGCACATGGGGCGGTACGACGACGCCCTCCAGGCGCTGGAGGCGGCCCAGAGGGCCCGCCCCGACGACGTGGACGTGCACCTGCTCAAGGGGATCGTCCACCTCAAGGCGCGCAACCCCGGCAAGGCGCTGGAGGCGCTGCGGGCGTACCGGACCAATCCCAAGCTCAAGAAGCCTTCACCGCTCTACTACACCTACACGGTTCTGGCTTCGGCGGTGGCCGGGGACCTGGACTACGCGGTGGCGGTGGGGCGGGAGGGGCTGGGCCACTACCCCGAGTCCGGGCCCATCCTCGTGAACACCGGTGCCGTGCTGGAGCGCCGCGGGGAGATGGAAGCCGCCGAGGCTCTCTACAAGCGTGCGCTGGCGGTGACGCCTGCTCCGCCCCAGGCCCACAAGAACCTGGGGGACCAGGCATGGGCACGGGGCGACCACGAGGGCGCCCGCGTCCAGTACGAGAAGGCGGTGAAGCTCAACCCACGCCTGGGCGATGACGTGTACCTGCGCCTGGGGACGCTGGCGTACAAGGACAACGACCGTGACGTGGCCCTCCTCCTGTGGCGCCGGGCGCTGGACCTGAACCCCCACAACGAGGCGGTGCGCACCAACCTGGAGATGCTCCAGGGCGGGTGAGCCACTCCGCCGGGGTCCGGCGTCGCCGCCGCCCGAACCGTCCCGCCCTGTCCGCCGTGGTCCTGGCTGCTCTCGCCCGGCCGCTGGCGGCGATGCCTGCCCAGATTCCTTCGCCGCCGGACACCATGTGGACGTTGGACGGCGAGCGCTACGGCGAGCTCCGAGGGCGGCGTACCCGGGTCCGCTTCGCCCCCGCTGACTCCCTGGTTGCGCTCCGCGTGCTCGAGCTCCTGGAGGGGCAGCCTCCCCTCCCGGGGATGGGGGCGGAATTGCCCAATGGTGTGACGGCGGCCCTGGCCCATACGACCGAGGCTTTCGACCGGCTCACCGGCGGGCAGGTCCCGGAGTGGCGCGCTGGGGTGGCAATCCCGGAGCTGGGGCTCCTCGTCGTCCCCACGAGAGAGGGCCCGCGCATCCTCGACCCCGCCGGGGTCCGGGTGCTGCGCCACGAGTGGGCCCATCTGGGGCTCCACCAGGCGCTGGGAGGCCTGCGCATCCCCCGCTGGTTCGACGAGGGGTACGCCCAGTGGGCATCCGGAGGATGGGATGCGTCGGAGTCCTGGCGCCTGCGGATCCTCCTGGCGGTGGGGCGCGCGCCGCCCCTGGACTCCCTCTCGTTGGCGTGGCCCCGGGACCGGGCCGCCGCCGATGCGGCGTACCTCCTGGCTGCCAGCGCGGTGTCGTATCTCCTGGAAGGGAGCGGCGAGCGGGGGCTGGCGCTCTTCCTGGCGCGCTGGAGGGATACCCGCTCCTTCGACGACGCCCTGCGCTCCACCTTCGGGGTCACCCCGGGGCAGTTCGAGGAGGACTGGAGGCGGCACGTGAAGAGGCGCTATGGGTGGCTCTTCGTGGCGTCGCGCTCTGCGGTCTTCTGGATGGCTCTGGCATTGGTCTTGCTGTTCATGGCACGCTCCCGGCAGGAGCGGAACCGCTCGCACATGGCACGCCTCCGTGCCGGCGAGGTGCCGGACCTCCCCGCGTACTGGGAGGGGCCGGTCGAATCCGGAGCGAATCCCGGCGCTCCGCCGGAGGAGGGACCCCGACCACCCGACGAAGGGGTAGAACGCCCATCATGACCCAGCGCATCCTCATCGTGGACGACGATACCGACGCCCTGGAGGTCTACCGCACCCGGCTCACCCACGCCGGCTTCGAGGTGGAGACGGTCGAGAGCGCCGAGCAGGCCCTGGCCCGCGTAGACGCCTTCCGACCCGGCCTGGTGGTCACCGACGTGCGCATGGAGGGGATGAGCGGCTTGGAGCTCCTGGAGCGCCTCAGGGGAGCCGTGGCGGGGCTGGACGTGGTGGTCATGACCGGGCACGAGGACATGGAGACGGCGGTGACGGCCATGCAGGCGGGCGCCTTCGACTTCCTGGTGAAGCCGGTGGACCCGAAGGGGCTCCAGTCCCTGGCGGAGCGGTGCTTCCGGGAGCAGGCCCAGGCGGAGGAGGGGGGCGGCGGCGTCGAAGGAGCCCAGAGCGTGCCCCGCGGCGTCATGGTGGGGAAGGACCCCCGGATGATCGAGATCTACAAGACCATCGGGGTCCTGTCGCGGAACCGCGCCACGGTGATGGTGCGCGGGGAGACCGGGACGGGGAAGGAGATCATCGCACGGGCCATCCACGACCACTCGGCGTACGCGGCGGAGCCTTTCATCGCCGTGAACTGCACGGCGCTCGCCGACACCCTGCTGGAGACGGAGCTCTTCGGACACGTGAAGGGCGCGTTCACGGGGGCGGTGGGGTCTAGGAAGGGGTACTTCGAGCTGGCGGGGCGGGGGACCATCTTCCTCGACGAGATCGGCGATACCAGCCCCGAGTTCCAGACCAAGCTCCTCCGGGTCCTGCAGGAGCGGCTCTTCTATCCTGTGGGGGGCGAGGCGCCGCGCACCACGGAGGCCCGGGTCATCGCGGCCACGCACCAGCCCATGGAGGAGCTGGTGGCGGAGGGGCGCTTTCGCGAGGACCTCTACTTCCGCCTCAAGGTGGTGGAGATCCGGGTTCCTCCCCTCCGGGAGCGGCCCTCCGACATCGAGCCGCTGGCCAACGCCCTCCTGGGGCGCATCCGCGAGGAGACCGGGCGGGACGTGCGCGTCATCTCCGCCGAGGCCCTGCGCCGCCTGCGTGCCTACGGCTGGCCGGGGAACGTGCGCGAGCTGGAGAACGCGCTCACACGGGCGGCGATCCTGGCCCGGGGCACGGTCATCGGCCCCGATCACCTCGTCCTCGGGGACGAGGGGTCGGCGGGGGAGGGCCTCACCCTGGCCTCGGCGTTGGCCCGCCACGTGCGCGCGGTGTTGGAACGCGCCGGGGGGGACGAGGCGAAGGCAGCCAAGCTTCTGGGGATCACGCGGAAGGAGTTGAAGGAGCACCTGAAGGGGATGGAGGGATAGCAGCGACCTGCTAGATTTCTCCCCATGCCGAAGAAGACCTCCTCCGAGGCGGGCCAGCCCGCCGCCCTCCGCTTCACCCGCGTGAACGCCGTCCTCGGCGCGGCGGGGCTCCTCTCCCTCACGCTGGGCTACTGGCTCCTGGCCCGGGGCTCCATCACCGCCGCGCCCCTCCTGTTGGTGCTGGCGTACGTGGTGCTCCTCCCGCTGGCCATCATCCTGTAAGGGAGTCCCGTCCCCCGACATGAAGCCGGCCGCCCCGCCACCATGGCGGAGCGGCCGGTTGCGCTGGCCCGGGGGGGGGGAGTGGTGGGCGGCTCAGCGCATCTTCTGCATCTGGGCGGCGCTCAACGGCGTGGCGTAGAGGATCTGCGCACGGTCGGGGCCGCGCTCCAGGTAGGACCACACACTGCCGCCCACCTTGTCCAGGTCCACGAAGTCGAAGATCAGCCCGCCGTTGTCGAAGTCGGGCGGAACGGGGATGAAGCCCTTGCGGTTGACCAGCTTGCCCTGGCTCGCGTCCCAGGTCACCACTTCGATGGCGCCGTCCCTGAACCACTGCTCCACCGCCGCGTTGTGGTGGCAGTCGCCGCAGCCCTTCACGGCATTCTTCGAGATGGTGTGGGCGTAGAACGGTCCGATTCCCACCATGGTCTCGTTGCCCCACTTCACGCTCTGGAAGTTCCCCAGGTGGATCTTGCCGTCACGGTTGACCAGGAAGTTCCAGTCCTTCAGCTGGCCGTACGCGATCTTCTTCTTCCCGTACACCTCCGTCTCGAAGTGGCAGTTGTAGCAGGAGATGACGCTCTGGGTGTGGCAGACCGCGCAGGCTATGTCGTCGGCGTGGGAGCTGTGGAAGAGATGGTTCTCCACCTGCGTGTGGCAGCTCTCGCACTCGACGTCGATGGCGTCTGCCTCGTTCATGGAGGCGTAGGCCGTCCCGTCGCCGTGGACGTCGCCGAGGGTGTGGCAGTCCATGCACCCCATGCCGGCGCTGCGGTGCACGTCGCTGTAGTGGTTCGCTTCGGCCACCTGCCGGCTGTGGCAGCCCTTGCACACTCCGGTGAGGCTGGCGTTCACCTGGGCGCCCAGCTCCGGGCTGTCCGTCCCGTGGCAGGACTTGCACCCCCCGGTGTACTCGGGCAGGTGGCACGTCTTGCAGTTGAGATCCGGATAGGGGATCCCGGTCTGGGCCTCGAAGCCGCCCTTGCTGGCGTAGTAATAGGTGGCCATGCCCTGGCCGGTGTTGTGCAGCGACGTCGCGTAGTTCTCGTCCCAGGGGAAGAAGTTGGTCTTCACCGTGGCCTGGGCGCCGGGGGTCTCGCCGCCGGGGCCGACGGCCACCACCGAGGCGGTGTAGCTGGTGGCGTCCTCCAGGCCGTCCGCCGATGTGAAGGTGGCGCTCAGCCCCGTGGCCGTCTTGGAGATGTCGCCCCCTCCGCTCAAGTCGACCCGGTACGAGGTAACGCCTGCGGCTCCCGCCCAGGTGACGAAGACGGTGTCGGCGCGGGTGGTGGCCTGCACGGAGAGCACGGCCCCGGGAAGCGCGGGGGGCGCGATGATCTCCGGGGCGTCATCGTCGGTGCACGCAGCGGTGAGGGCCGCGAGGGTCAGGGCCACACTCCATGCGTGCCGCGGCGCGCGCAGAACCTTCATAAGGGACTCCAGAATCTTGAGTTGGGGCGCCCGGAGGCCCACACGGACCCCTGGAGGGGGTGGGACCTGCGTAGGCGCGGGTTTCAAGCCTCCGTAAACTCCCGGATCCCCTGGAGCGCCTCAATCACAGGAGAGTACCCCCCACAATGGTACGGAAGTACTAGATTCAGGCATCCCGCATGGGTCTTCATAGACGTCTTCCCCAGGTGTGAGCCCGTGACCGAGCCGATGGCCATCCGCGTCCTGATGGTGGTGAGAGAGCCCATCGCGTCCATCGGGCTGCGCGCCATCCTGGACGGCGCGCAGGGTATCCGCTGCACGCCGCCTTCCCCCGACGACACCAGGAACGTGCGCGCGGCGGTGGCCCGGGAGCGTCCCGACGTGGTGTTCCTGGACGTGGCGCTCCGGCGCGAGGATCCCCGCCTCATCCCCGACATCGTCGATCAGCACCCTGGGACCCGGGTCCTTGTCTACGTGGACCACTCCCCCCAGGAATGTGCCGTGCGTCACCTCCTGGAGCTGAAGGGCAAGCCCCACCTCTCGCCGGACGCGCTCGCGAGGCTGGACGACTGCTGCCTCACGTCGCTGCGCCAGCGCGCCCATGGGTGTTTGGGCACCGGCGTGCCCGCCGATGCGGTCGTGAAGACCGTCCGCGCCGTGGCGACCGGCGAGATCGCCGCCGCCCCGTGGCTCGCCGCGCTGGCCGAGACCGTTCAGCTCTCCACCGGGCGGGAGAGTTCGCCCATCTCGGCACGGGAGCTGGAGGTCATGACGCTCCTGGCCGAGGGGCTCAGCAACAAGCAGATCGCCAAGCGCCTGGGGATCCGCGAGCAGACGGTGAAGAACCACGTGACGCGGACCATGGAGAAGCTGGGTGTGCAGAACCGCACCGAGGTCGGACTCCTGGCGGCTCGCTACCGCATGCGCCTGGTCCAGGGCGGCGACGCCCCGAAAGGGTGACCGGAAGCCTCAGCGCGCTCCCAGCACCCCCCGGGCCCATGCCGTCTCGACGGGATAGCGGTCCCCAGCCAGCTCGAGGAAGCCCGACAGCGCCGCGCGGGCTCCCGTGGTGTCCCCCTGGGAGAGCCGGGTCGCGCCCACCACGAGCAGGATGTCCGGGTCCCTGGGGAGCGTGCCGGGTTCCGGGGACGCGGCGCCGGGAGGAGCGAGCACGTAGCGCTGCACCACCATGGTGCGGGCCTGGTCCAGCGTCTCGGCGGCGAACACGTTGCCGGGAGCGATCTCCAGGGCGCGCCGGAGCGAGCGCAGCGCACCGCCCAGCTCCCCGCGGCGGAGAAGCTCCTCACCCAGCTTGTGGTGCGCCTTGGTGGATCCGGGCACCGCGGCGGCGGCACGGCGGAAGAGGGTGACGTCGTCGCTCCAGAAGCGCGAGTAGGCTACGGTGCCCATGGCGAGGGCCGCGACCGCCACCACGGCAAGCGCGGTTCCTCCTCTCCGCCGCTGCTCCACCGCCCACGCCAGCGCCGCTCCCGCGGCCAAGCAGAACGCCACGCTGGGAAGGTAGAGGAGGCGCTCGGCGAAGATGGTGCCCGAGACCACGGCGACGTTCGACGTGGGGAGGAGCGCCAGCGCGTACCAGGCCAGCGCCGGAGGGAGCACGGTGGTGCGCAGACGCGGGAGCGCCGCGCCGGCCAGGAGCGCGGAGCCGCCCAGGAGCGTCGCCAGGAGGCGGAGGTCGAAGGGGGAGGCCACCACGGGGATGGCGTCGAAGGAGTAGTCGGGCGACTGGCCCAGGGGAAGGAGGAGGAGCCCCACCCCCTTTCCCGCGACCACGAGCGCCGTGGCCACGCGCTGGGCCAGCGGGGCGGAGACGAGCGGGTTGTCCCAGAACGAGGTGTCCGGGATCCCCATCCCGCCGGTGACGGAGGTCCTGGCCAGGAGGTAGAGCGTCACCGCCAGGATGTGCGATGCGTAAAGCAGCGGGACCTCGCGACGGGCCATGAACGCGCGCCGGTCCTTTTCCAGCCAGAGGTCCTGGACCGCCACCAGGGCCACCCCCACCACCCCCACCTCCTTGGAGAGCATGGCGCAGAGGAGGAGGAGGGGCGCGCCGGCCCGGCGCCACCCGCCCCGCTCCAGGGCGCGCCGGTGGGTCAGCGTGAACGCCAGCACGAAGAGGGTGGCCAGCAGGTCCTTCCTCCCGAACACCGCCGCTACCACCTCCACGTGGACGGGGTGGACGGCGAAGAGGAGCCCGGCCAGCCCTGCGGCGGCGGAGGAGAGCCTCCACAGCGTTCCCAGCCTCACCACGAGCGCTGCCGCTCCCGCATGCAGGAGCACGTTCACCAGGTGGTAGCTCCAGGGTTCGGCCCCCGACACCTGCCAGTTCAGAGCGTAGGTGGCCACCGCCAGGGGGCGGTAGACCGAAGTTCCAGCGCTGTCGTAGTCACTGCAGCGTGTCGAAGTGCCCCTCGTTGCTGAAGAACATCGAGTTCGGGTGGCTCTTTCGGAGTTCCATGTGTAGTCACTAAACATGCTTGACATGCGCGAATGAGTGGCTATATTGGTTGCATGTCCGCACGCACGGGAACCGTCCACGTCGTCACTACGACCCGGAAGTACAAGGACCGGGTTTACCGCACCCACCTGCTGCGGCGCAGTTACCGGGAAGGCGGCACGGTCAAGAACGAGACGCTGGGCAACCTGTCGCATCTGCCCGAGGCCGTGGTGGAGATGGTCCGCCGCTCGTTGCAGGGCGAGACCTTCCTACCGCTGGCAGAGACCTTCGAGATCACCGCTTCGCGTTCCCATGGCCACGTGCAGGCCGTGACGAGGGCGATGCAGCGCCTGGGCTTTGCCTCGCTTGTCGCCTCCAAGCCCTGCCGCGAACGCGACCTGGTGAGTGCCATGGTGGCGTCGCGCATCATAGCCCCCCACACCAAGCTGGCTACCACTCGCTGGTGGCACGCCACAACGCTGGCCGAAGACTTCGGCGTGGCCTCTTGCGACGCGGACGACCTGTACGCCGCAATGGACTGGCTGCTCAAGCGCCAGGATCGGATCCAGAGGAAGCTGGCCGCGCGCCATCTCCAGGAAGGCGGCCTGGTGCTCTATGACCTGTCCTCCAGCTACTTCGAAGGTACCACCTGTCCCCTGGCCAAGCGCGGCTACAGCCGCGACGGCCGGCACGGTACGCTCCAAGTGAACTACGGCTTGCTGACCGATGGACGGGGCTGCCCCGTGGCGATCTCGGTGCATGAGGGCAACATCGCCGACAGCTGCACCTTCCTGCCTGCCGTGCGGAAGGTGCGCGATGACTTCGGCATCGAGCGGATGGTGATGGTCGGTGATCGCGGCATGATCTCCAGCAAGGCCATCGACGAGATGCGCGACACCGACGGCATCGGTTGGATCACGGCCCTCAAGAGCGCGTCCATCCGCGCGCTCGTCGAGCATGGCCAACTGCAACTGGACTTGTTCGATGAGCGCGATCTCGTGGAGCTGAGTTCACCGGACTACCCGGGTGAGCGGCTGGTGGCGTGCCGCAATCCGCACCTGGCCAAGCTGCGCACCCACAAGCGCGAGGAGCTGCTCTGCGCCACCGAGCGCACCTTGGAGAAGATCAAGGCCCGGGTGGACGCGGGGAAGCTCTCCGGCCAGGACGACATCGGCTTGCGCGTGGGCAAGGTCGTCAACCAGTACAAGGTCGCCAAGCACTTCAAGCTCAGGATCGGCGACGCCGCGTTTACCTTCCAACGCCAACACGACAGCATCTCCGCTGAAGCCGCGCTCGATGGGATCTACATCATTCGTACCTCGGTGCCCGCCACCCAGATGGACGCACCCGACTGCGTCCGGCACTACAAGTCGCTGGCCCACATCGAGCGCGCGTTCCGCTCACTCAAGACCGTCGATCTGAAGGTGCGCCCGATCCACCACCGCACAGCCAACCGGGTGCGTGCGCACATCTTCCTCTGCATGCTGGCCTACTACGTCGAGTGGCACATGCGCGAGGCCTGGCGCGAGCTGATGTTCGCCGACACCGACAGCCAAGCCAAGGCGGTGCGGGACCCCGTCGCCCCGGCCAAGCGCTCGGCAGCCGCGCTGGCGAAGGTGGCCCGCCACACGCTCGACGACGGCACGCCGGCGCACAGCTTCTCGACCTTGCTGGCCGAACTCGCCACCATCGTGCGCAATACTTGTCGCTCGCCGCGGGCCGGGCCCGAGGCACCGACTTTCGAGCTTCTCACCACACCGAACGCGAAGCAACAGCGCGCACTCGAACTGATCCAGCACATCCGCCTGTAGACAGAAACCGGAATCCCGATTCCAAG
>Ga0315541_1000522_pt1 | contig 40941 bp, 45 predicted proteins | sample SalMarSW160190MG_FD_203095 | JGI IMG/M metagenome (GOLD analysis project Ga0315541, IMG submission 203095) | Salt marsh sediment microbial communities from the Plum Island Ecosystem LTER, Massachusetts, United States - Salt Marsh Sediment SW1601-190 ...
TGGCTGCGTCGACTGGATTCCAAGCGAGTGGCGCATTTACACCGACGGCAGCGATGATGAAATCTACCATAGTAAACAGTGCGGAACCGATGACAGGTCTTAACACGGGAGGAACGATACCCGGTCAGGGCCAGGGCTGGGGTCGCGTGTTACTAGATAATTCGCTGTACTTTGCAGGAGACACACGATCTTTACTAGTGGACGATAACACCACAGGACTGGACGGTGCGGCCATCGTGCAGCCGTTCTTCAAGGTGTACACGGTGAACGTGGCGCCGGGAGAGCCGCTCGATGTGACGTGTGTCTACACCGACCCGCCGGGCACGGCAGGATCGGCATTCCAGATGGTCAACTACCTCTATGTAGAGGTGGATCATCCCAACGGAATTACCTACTATTTGAGCGGCAGTGGAAACTTTTCAGGCGGTCAATCAGTGCCCAATACAGCGTTCATCTATCCTGACACGGTGCAGAAGGTGCGGATCAACAACCCGGATCCCGGTATGTACACCATTTTTGTCGTCGCGTTCCAGACAGACCAGGTGACGCCGCAATGGAACGTGCAGCCGTATGCACTGGCTGTTTCCGGAAACCTCGTCCAGTCGCAGGGATACGTGCAGTTCGACCAGGACTACTACCTGCAGACTGATACAATGGGCATTACTCTGGCAGATGCGGATCTTGCGGGAACCGGCACAGCTAACGTAACAGTATCCAGTGCAGGTACAGGAGACTCAGAGACTTCCACTCTCACAGAAATAGGGGGATCCTCAGGTATCTTCCAGGGGACTATTAACTGTGCTCCTGGCGTAGCAGCAGCAGATGGCGTTGTACAGGTGACAGATCCTGACACAATCACAGTTTCATACAACGATGCCGCTCCTGTGGGAGTGCGAACGGACACGGCACAGATAGACGGCGTGCCGCCGGTGATCAGCAATGTCCTTGCGAACCCGTGCAACGGTGCATCAGTGGAGATCACGTGGGATACTGATGAGAACGCTGACACCACAGTGCACTGGGGTACTACACCTGCATACGGCAATACTGTCTCAGATTCTACCATGACCACGAGTCATTATATCGAGTTTGACAGTCTTCAGATGGGACAAATGTACTATTACGAGGTTTGCTCTACCGATGAAGCGGGCAATCCCGCGAGTTCTGGACCTTATAACTTCACCACGCCGCCAATTTACACGCCGCCGCAGTATCATGTAGGATATGTAGCGGAATATGATTACGGCGTTGTATTGGATGATGACGACATGTGGACAGGTCACAACACCAGCTATGCAGGAATTCGACACGGTGTCTTCCAGTTCGACCTCACGGGACTTCCATCCAACATCTATCTTACGAGTGCTCAAGTGCGCCTCTTCAAACAGCAAGATGTTTTGGACGCTGGGCAGGCAGATACGTGGAGCTGTAAACTCATCGATTTCACAGGGGATTTATTCGTTAATGCTACCATCACGAACCTGCTCAATGCGACTATCCGTGACACAATGATACCCACGTGGACCACAGCGCAGCTCGTTGCAGATGCACCCGGCACAGCGTACACACTGACACCCAGCGATATTACAGTATACAATCCAGGAGGCTGCAGACCGAGTTACCTGACATTCAGAATGGATGGTGCGACTACAGGAGACAGTATCATGAGCTGGGACACGGGATTCAGACAGGATCTTGGCAGTATCGGTGTATGCTATAAGCCGCAGCTGACATTCACGTATACATATTTGCCCATTGCAAGCTTCATCTACACTCCAGACATCTCGTATCCCTACCAGACTATTACGTTCGATGGCACGGGATCCACCGATCCCGACGGTACCATAACCTTGTGGGAGTGGGACTGGGACAACGATGGTGTCTATGATGATACAGGGTCTGTAGTTACACACTTTTGGACAGAGGGCGGCAGCTACCCTGTCACATTACGAGTCACAGACAATGACGGTGCTATGGATACCGTTACGATGACAGTGAATGTAAGCGTCACTACAGTGAACCCCATTGGTTCCTTCCTGCCGGTGAAGCTATACTATTTAGCCCAGGTGAACGATCTCCTCACGGAGATTGAGGAACTATTGCCAGATGATGTCCCCAATGATATCCAAGAACTCCTCGACAAAGCACAAGAACACATCGACAATGCAAACACAACAAACAACACCGTTTATGCGAGCAATGAGCTGATAAAAACTATAGAACTATTAGAACAAGTAAAAGAAAAACTTTAATTTTTCTTTTTTTTAAAATCTTTAAATTTTTTCTTTTGAATTTGATATGAGCATATACATGTACATACTATGATATACACAGGGAAAACTAGAGGATAATAATGAGGAGAAACAAACTTCTTCAACCGTAAACTTTATATATAAATAGTATGAAGAACTATTACCTTTAACGTTAAAGGAGGAATGAAAATGAGAGTAAAATATAAAATAGGAGCAAGTATTATAGTAGCTATTGTAGTTTTTTCTTTGCTACCAACTATTTTCAGTGAACCTATCGATCCGACGAACAAGATAGACCATGTGCTGATACAAGCTATAAAAATAGATCAAATGGGACAAAAGGCAATGGGGATAGAAGGTGTCTCTGCAGGAAAGATACGCTGTGTGATTATGGCAGATCCCTCTGTAACAAGTGATTTAGAAGCGTTGGGAGTGGAAATTATTGCACAGATGGAGAATTTCATAGTCGCGAGTATTCCCGCTGATCTGAACACGATAGAGGAGATCGCATCGCTCAATAAAGTAACGTATATCTTTGGATCAAGAAAACGCGAAATTCCACCGGAGCCGAAATTGGATTACACCACTATTGCCACAGGATCGGAAGCAGCAGGAGAGTGGTACGGCGCTGGAGGAGAGGGTGTTTTAATAGGAGTAGTCGATACCGGAATAGATTACCAGCAAAGTGACTTTTTGAGAATCGACGGTCACACAAAAATCTTCTATATCTGGGATCAGAATTTAACACCTGTGGGCGGTGAAACGTCGCCAATTCCTTTTGGCTATGGAGTAGAATACACAAAAGCAGATATTGAGGCAGATTTAGCGACACCAGCAGCGCATGACATAGTAAGAACAACAGATCCCCCACCGTGGTATTCTGTAGCACACGGGACGCATGTCTCAGGAATCGCAGCAAGTAGTGGCTTGGCACCAGGAAATTATACAGGAATGGCTCCTGAAGCAGATCTTGCTGTTGTCGCGTGTACATTGTGGGATGCAGATATTATAGCTGGCTGGATATATCTTATGAATCAAGCCTCAGCTCTTGGAAGGCCGTTAGTGATAAACAATTCATTTGGTGGACAGTTAGGACCACACGACGGAACAGATGCACTGAGCTTGTTTGTGGATATGGCTTCAGGCCCGGGGAGAATATTTGTCTTCTCTGCGGGAAATGAAGGATATGACTGGCTTCATGCAACTGGAACAGTCGCTGGCGATGGAACTGAAACAGTGACGTTTGTAATTACTGATGACAGCATTTTCGGACCGTATGCGCAAAATACGTATGGTGGTCCAGTCTATGCCGTAATATGGTTTGAAGGAAGCGATACAACAATGCAAATTTCGTGCACTACGCCAAATGGATTTACAGTAGGACCTCAGGGAATAGGATCTTATCCATGGCCTCCCACTATTACCCCAGATGCAGATATAACATTTGACACGCTAAATGATGCGCCTTATCTACCTAACGGAGATAACTGCTACTGGCTGGAAATTTATCCAAGTACAATGACAGGATGGATCTTTGAAGGACTTTACACCTTTACGCTCAGTTCCACGGTTTATACTACAGGAAACTTCGATGCGTGGTTCTATTCAACGTGGGCACAGTGGGATTTCGTAATGGATGCTCATCAAACATACGATACGACTCTTGGTGACACTGGATGCTGTAGAAGAGCAATCGTAGTTGGTGCGTACACGGCACGACCATACTGGCTTTCAAATGATGGATGGTATTATTCCTACTCATGGCAGGTGAATGACGACATCGCGTACTTCAGCAGCATCGGACCTACGAGAGATGGAAGAAGGAAACCTGATGTGGCGGCTTCTGGATATGGAGTCGTTTCAGCGCATTCCCACGACAGCTGGAACCCACCGTGGGGATCAATAAGCCCATATATAACTGCAGATAATGGCGTTGGCAATCCGGGTGAACACAGAGTAATGGCAGGAACATCTATGTCATGTCCCGTTGTTGTTGGTGGTATTGCCCAGATGTTGAGTATAGACCCATATCTTACGCCGGAAAGGATAAAAGATCTTATAAGAACATACTCTAACACGGACTCATTTACAGGGCTCACGTGGAACAAAGTATGGGGATGGGGAAAATTCAACGTCCTTGGCGCCGTTACAGAACTTTCACCACACGTAAGTGGAGCAGTAGTTTTAAGACCTGTAGCAATGTATCATCTGAAACAGGTAAACACTCTCCTAGCAGATATAGAAGAACTATTGCCAGATCCAGTGCCCGAAGACATCCAAACATTGTTAGACAAAGCGCAGGAACATATAAACAACGCGAACAAAACAGGCAACTCAGTTTATGCCAACAATGAACTTATGAAAGCATTAGAACTATTAGAACAAGTAAAAGAAAAACTCTAATATTTTTTCTTTCTTTTTTATCTTTTTTGAAGATAATATTTTTAAACTCTGTCGTTATTTTATTCTTATGAAGTCCAGAATAATTTATATTGGAATCATACTGCTAGTAGCTTTTTCTTTGTGCATCTCTGAAGAATCGGAGACGCAAACGCCAGAAAAGACAGAAACATTACAAGCTACAAAAACACCTGAAACTTCTGAAACGCCGTCCACAGCATCTCCAACTACCACGCCCTCAACTACTACAGTTCCACCCGCAACAACACCCGCCCCAACAACTCCTGGTAAAAAAGAGGTAGTACTGAACGAGGAAAAGACTCAGAATAATATCACAATAAAGATTATAAAGCTGTACTATGTTAACGAGCCGAAATATGGCAGTTCAGGGGCTCTGGAAACTCATCTGAGAGTAGAACTTTCCATAAGAAACGACAGTGATGACAATATAGAGTTTTATCCTAACATTACAAGCGTTATTGAAGATGACTTGAAAAATCAGTACGTAGTATTATCAATGCCTTCTTCGAAGGAGTGGGGAGAAATAGAGTCAGGAGAAATTAAAGAAGGATATATCGCTTTTCCGGAAGTAGATGAGAATGCAGAGACGATAACGATAGTACTTAGGAACGATACCACTGCAATCGAGTTTATAATCGATATTCAAAACTTATAAAAAGGATAAACTCCATTTTATGATAGCCTCTATAGTAAATCATTTAACATCGTATATAGAAGATATGCAATATTGAATAGCAAACTATTTAAATAGGAGATGAGAAAGTATGGGTATGAAGAAAAAAAACAAGATGTTTTGCATTATTTTCATAGCGGTAGGAATGTTACTGGTTTCTTATGGCTCTTCTCTTATAATAAAAGCTGATCCACCGGATCCACCGGGTCCGCCAAATCCGCCAACAATTACGCCACCTCCAACAACTCCAAGTCAGACTCATACTCACAACGCAAAAGTTTCGTATTACGAGATGGAGGCTTTCTGCGAGGAAAATTATCGTACAATATCGATAGATTCTATAGCTGAATACACAATAACGTTGAGAAACAAGGGCGACGAGGATACGGCAAGAATAAGTTATAAAAGGCCTCCAGGATGGTATGGTGATATTTCTGAAAGAAAAGTGACTCTCAAAAAATATGAAACAGAGAATATAACTATAGAGATATTCCCTTCGGGATCATGTAAAAACGGAGTATACGAAACGCACGTAAATATAGAGTCTCAGGGAGGAGAAATAGATCTGACATTGAAAACTGAGGTATTCTTTTTGGGAGATGTATCAATAAAAATTTTTAATTATACTGTAGAGAATGGAAATGTAAATTTTTATGTTTTACTAAATAATACAGGAGATAAAAAAGATGTAGAAGTTATTTTCTGTGTAGACAGTACAGAAAAAGAGAGACAGAAACTCAGTATAGACGGATTAAAAGAAGCTGTTTTCTCGTGGAGTTTAGAAAGTGGCGAACATAAAATATCCTTTGAATGCGTTTCGGATGACGAAAATCGGAAAAATAATAGACTTACCAACACAATTAATTTTGGAGAATATGGTGTGAGCAAATCCCAGCCCGAGATGTATATGGAAAGCGCTACTACACTGATGGGGGAAGGCAAATATTTCGAGGCTTACTATTATTACTGCTCTTTGGATGATGAAGAGGGAAAGAATAGATGTGAGGAGTATATAATCGCTGATAGATACGAACAGGACGGGGAAAGGCTCCTGAAAAATGATAAATATACTGAAGCCTACTCTTTCCTGAGTGAAGCTCTAAATTACTACAAAAATCTTGGAGATTCAAAAAAAGTTTCGGAGATAGAAGAAGTTTTAAAATCATTTTCAGACAAACTGCATCCCGGAGCTTCGTTACCTGAAACTGTAATAGTGACTGAGGAAAATACCACAATGGTAACATCGTTAGTAGCTGGTTTGGCACTTCTTTTACTTGTCAACATAATCCTGATTTTAGAACTTTCTAAAAAGAAAAGAACAAAAGACACCGAAGAAAAGTATAAAAGAATAAAGAGAAAGTATGGGATATGATAGGCAAAGTAATTTCAGCAGAGAGCGACAGAATAACTGCAAGAATACTTTTGGATGATATAGAAAATATAAACATGGGGGATTTACTGATAATAGAGTCAAGATTCAAGTATCTTGCAAGAGTTTCTTCTATTTTTTCCAAAAACATAGGAGAGCCGAATCTGCCTGACAAAATAGCTGTTCTCACGGATAGAATAGATGACATGGAGAGCCTTTTCGGGACTCAGTTCTATTACGCAGCAGAATGCGGCATACTGGGAGTTTTAGATTCCGGGATAAAACCTGCCAAAACTATACCAAAGTTCTTGTCGAAGATCAGGAAAGCGGAATCAAAAGATCTGGATTTTCTTTTGAGAGAAGGAAAAAACTACATAAAAATAGGAAGACTGAGAAATATGGATCTTCCGATAAAGATAGATATAGAGTCTTTTATCACAAAACATGCAGGAGTTTTTGGGAAAACGGGAAGTGGAAAATCAAACACAGTTAAAGTCATTATAAAGGAAATGATAAAACATAATATACCATGTCTAGTTTTTGATATCCACGGAGAATATGGATATAAGAAAGGATTGGGGGGAATGGTGAACGTTATAGTAGTTGGACTTCCCGGAGGTGAATGCGATGTTTCTCTCACCATCCCTCTCCAGATGATAAAGCCAGGCGATCTAAGAGTAATGACTACACTCACAGAAGCTCAGGAAGATGCCGTAGCTCTTATATACAGGCGATACGGAGGAAAATGGCTGGAGTATATGTCACAAACGGATACAGAAAACATAGTATCAGAGTTTGAAAACAAGATACAGGTGACTACAGTTTTAGCATTGCAGAGAAAAATTGGAAGGATAGTAGATTATAATTTTGTCGGTAGAGATTTTAACTCTCTAAATTATATTCGAGATAAAATAAAGCAAGACAAAGTGATTATAATAGATTTTGGAGATTATGAACATGATGATTGGGCTATAAAATTAATTACATCTGTAATATCGAGATTTTTACTTAATAAATATAAAAAATATAAAAAAGAGGGACATAAAACCAAAGAAACACTTTTGGTTCTTGAAGAAGCACATAAACTTCTGAACGTGGACACAGCTAAAAAAACTGTATTTTCTGATATAGTAAGAGAAGGAAGAAAGTTCAATTTAGGACTCTGCATAGTGGATCAGATGCCCCATAAGATATTTGAAGAAGTTTTGGCACAATTGAATACTGTAATAATCATGCTCCTGACAAATATAAAAGACAGAGAGCATCTGGTTCTCTCTTCGGAGAATGATCTTTCTGATTTTAAGAAGGAGATGAAGAGACTTGACATTGGCGAAGCTATAATAACCGGGATATCTGTCCCGTTTCCTATCCCAGCAAAGATCGATCTTTTTTCTTTATCGAGTTCAAAAAAAGAAAATTTCGATCAGTTTGAGTTCAATGAACTCGACATTTAATCTCAAATCTATACACCGACCCTAAAAATGCCTACTATAAAAAAATATATCTACTTTTAAATCAAAATGACCGAAAGCTTTAAATACTAATAAGAAAAAAAACTCTGACAATAAAACTTTATGAGGTGATAAAATGATAGCAAAAGCGTCGGTAGATAAGTTAATAAGGAAAGCTGGAGCTGATAGAGTCAGCGAAGATGCGTCTAAGGCTCTTGCCAAGATATTAGAAGAAGAAGCTATTGATATTGCCAGAGAAGCAGTTACTCTCGCAGAGCATGCTGGCAGAAAAACAGTTAAAAAAGAAGATGTTGAATTAGCTGTTAAAAGAATGTAAGTTTACCTAAATAACTTTCTTTTTTATTTTTTGTGGTTTTATGAAACTGGGAATGATTGTTTATACTTTAAAATACCGCCTGATCATTTTGAGAGAATGGATCTATAAGGCTAACTTTCCATTAATTTTTTTCATAATCTCTATCTCTTTGATTTCTCTGACATACGCAGTCAAAAACTATTTTTCCACAATTTTCACATTCACCGAAGGTCAGTACCTGGATTTTATCTATCTCTGCAGCATAGTCCTTATCTTATCCATGATAGGGATCATCTTTAGAAAAGAATAAATCTAACACTCCCAGATAATTTCACCTTTTCTGTAAACTCGTTTTATTTTATGAAATGGAATGAATTTTACTTCATGCTCTGTTTTGACAGCCAGAGCAAACTTTGTACTCTGTTCAAAATCTATACTTTTAAAATCGAACTTTTGAATACCGTTATCAAGATATCCAAAAGAGTAATCCTCTTCATTTTCTCTTTTATCCCATCTGATTTTGTTGATTATATCTGTTAGATGTTTCATGGACGCTTACTTCCCTCTGAACTTTTACTCCATTTATATCTCCCATTATATCCTTTTTCAACATCAGATGATAGTTTTATAAAGGTCATCTGTGCAAACCTTTCTCCCTTTCTTATTATCAGAGGGTTTTCACCGGAATTAAATACGGAAAGAGAAAGTACACCCATCCATCCTGGATCAACCCATCCGAAGCTTCCTATAAGTCCCTCTCTGCAAAAAGACGATCTTAATTTTATATCCCCGATCAGGTCCTTCAGACCTATTTTTTCAAGGGTGGATAAGATTCCATATTTTTTTGGTGGAAGTTCAAGAATATCTCTTTCAAAGCGATTTCCCTCCAGGATATACTCCCCGCCAAATCGTAAATCGTATCCAGAAGATTGAAGACTATCTTTATTGAAAGGATCTATTATCAGGTCTTTATTTTCCAGATATTTGAGAATATCTTTGTCAGACAGGATCATTACAATGTATCCCCTGGAGTAAAGCTGATCACGTTATTTTTTCTTATTACAACCACCCCCAGTTTTTTCTTCATTTCGTCATTAAATATTTCTGCATTGTCCATTGAGAGATTGAGTTCAGTATCATAACCTATCAGTCTTCCCTTTAAAAATCTGCCGTCTTTAAGTGCTATTACTACTGTCTTGTTGAGGCTTTTATGTATCATATCGAAAGGTTTATATTCATCCATGAAAATCATTTTCTCTCTGCATATAAAAGTCTTTTGTAGACAGTTTTTTATTTCTATAGGGGTAATGAAAAATATGAAAAATGATCTCTCTTTGCTCGTGGTAACTTTTTTCTGGGGATTGACATTTGTCACGGTAAAAGAAGCCATAAAGTTCATTCCTCCGTTCAATTTCCTGTTTTGTAGATTCTCAATCGCATTTTTACTTCTTTTATTGATCTCTATCAAAAAATTAAAGAATATGGACTTAAAAACCTTGAAATCTGGATTTTTTATCGGAATTTTCCTTTTTTTAGGATATGCATTTCAAACAGTTGGTCTCAAATACACAACTCCGGCAAATGCAGGTTTTATCACAGGATTATCAGTAGTGATAGTTCCTTTTTTATCTTCTGTGATTTTAAAAATAAAACCTGGAAAGAATGTTATCATAGGAATAACACTGGCAAGTATGGGTCTTGTATTTCTATCATTTCAGGAATTTAAAATAAGTTATGGAGATTTTTTGATTTTGTTATGCGCTTTCTCTTTTGCTATGCACATTATTTTAGTGGGAAAATATTCTCCAAAAATGGACACTTTTTTAATTACGACCGTACAGATAGGAACTGTAGCTCTATTTTCTCTTTTTTTCAGCTTTACAGAAAGTTCATTTGAATTTAATATAGTTGTTTTAGAAGCTTTGATAATAACAGTTGTTTTTGCCACAGTTTTAGCATTTTTAATCCAGAATGCAGCACAGAAGCATGTCTCTCCAACACATACCGCACTTATATTCGCGATGGAGCCTGTTTTTGCAGCTGTATGTTCCTATATCATAATAAGCGAAGTTTTTACATTGAGAAAAATCCTGGGCTGTTTATTCATTCTTCTCGGCATGATAATAGCTGAGATCAAGATTAACCGAAAATTTTTTAAAAAATAGCTTATTACCAACTGAAGGGTAGTTAAAAAAAGTTTAAATATATCCATTATGTATAAAGAGGATAGTGATAAAAATGAAAGAAAAATTAGCAGGAATTTTAGTTATAGCGATAGTTTTTCTGTCAATGTGTGCAGAAACGCCCGAAGAGAAAAAGTTAACTGTGAGTAAGTTTGTCTTCTGCACCGAAGTACTGCAAAATGGAGAATACGCACCGAGATCCAATTCCGAATTTTCAGCCGGAGAAAATATCCACATATACTTTGAGCTTGAAGGCGTTGAAACAAAAGATAACAATGTCTCACTGAAATGGGATTATCTTAAAATGTACAAGAGTGGAACACTCATGGATGAAAAATTCAACGTTTTGAGCTATGATCAAAGTTTTGATACTGAGATATCATATGTCTGGATGAGCAAACCTATTGTAGTAACAGAACCTGGAAATTACGAAGTGGAAATAAAAGTTATAGACAATTACACAGGAAAACAAGTCACTGCCAAAGAAAGCTTTAAAGTCATAGGAGAAGGCACATCTACTCCTCCACCAATATCCGCTCCAGAGGAGAAAGATATAGATGTAACATATTATTACTTCCTGAAAGTGCCTTCAGCTACGTATCACCTCTTCGGAAATGTCTATGAAAACTATGTTGATGTCGAGATAACTAATAACAGCAGCGAGAAAATAAGGGCAAAGGTAGAAGCGCAGATAATGAACTTTACAGATGCGTCTTTTCAAACGGTTGACGTCCCAACAAGCCAAAAAATTACAGTAAGTTTGACACCTCCTTTAATGCCCAATGCTTTAGATACATTATCTGAACAGAAGAGAACAAACTTTCATATAAAAGTAACGTACATAGAATCAGGAGAAGAAAAACTGGTATTTGAAGATACACAGCCAGTGACAATGCTCGCAAAAAGAGACATGGTACTATGGATGCAGAATTTCGACTTTAGAGATAATATAGCAGCATGGGTAACTCCAAATGATCCCTCCATGGACCAATTTTTTTCCGTTGCAAAAAAATACATGCCGGGTGGTACGTTTGCTGGGTATTCTGAAGATGAAGAAGGTGTTTTGAATCAATTAGAAAAGATCTATTACACTTTGAAAAAAGAGTATAAAATTTCTTATCTGAGCACGCCAAACTTCAGGATTTATAACAATGGAGAAGAAGTAATTCAGAGGATAAGATTTCCATCAGAAACATTAAAAGGTGGAACGGGAAACTGCATAGAAACAGCCGTACTTTTTGCCTCTATATTCGAGTCCTTAGGTATGAATGCCGTCATAATTTTAAGACCTGGGCATGCTTATGTCGGTGTTGAAACACAAAACGGAAGCGGATACTATTATTTTATTGAAACAACTATGCTTGGAAACGAAGACGTGTCATTTTATGACGCATGGGACTATGGCTCTTCAGAATTTGATGAAGATTTGCCGCATCTCAATAACAATGAGGAAGCATACAGAGCTATATTTATAGACGACTGCAGAGATGCCGGAATATCCCCCATAGAAGGGTGATTATTCTTTTTCTATTTTTTCAAAGCCCGTATATTTCCTGAGTACTTTTGGTACTGTTATGGTGCCGTCTTCTTGTTGAAACTGCTCAACAATTGAGAGCATTGCCCGGCTCGTGGCGAGTGCAGTATTATTAAGTGTATGGACATACCCAGCAGGTGGTTTTCCCTCTTCTTTTCTATACCTTATATTAAGTCTCCGGGCCTGGTAATCTGTGCAGTTTGAGTTTGACCCTACCTCTCTGAATGTACCGTCAATCATCCACGTTTCTATATCGTACTTTTTAGCTGCTATCATACCGATATCCCCTGTGCACACATTCACCACCCTGAAATGAAGATCCAACTGCTTGTAGAGCTCTTCTGAGTTTTTCTGTAACTCCTCATGAAATTCCCAGGAGTTATCAGGACGGGAGAATATAAACTGTTCGATTTTGTTAAATTGATGCATTCTAAAAAGACCTTTTGTATATTTCCCATGAGTGCCGACCTCTCTTCTGAAGCACGGACTAAAGCCAACAAGTTTTATAGGAAGGGTATCCTTATGTATCACTTCATTCATAAACATTGCAGCCATAGGGTGTTCACTTGTAGCGATAAGATATCGATCATCATTCTCTATCTTGTACATAACATTCTCAAAATCACCGAGATCCGTCACCCCTTCGTACGGTTTTCTTTTCATCATGAAGGGAGGTTCTATGAGAGTATACCCTCTCTCCGTAAGAAAATCAATTGCATACGACATGATTGCTCTATCAAGCTTTACGAGATCACCCTTAAGATAATAAAATCCGTGACCGGTTATTTTAGCGGCTCTTTTCTGGTCTATCAAACCTAAATCTAAAAGAATATCCAGATGACTCTTCGGCTCAAAATTAAACTGTGGAGGACTGCCAACCCTTTTTATTTCAACGTTATCGTGGTCATCTATTCCAACGGGGACGGTTTCATGAAGGATATTGGGAAATCGCATGAGATAGTAATTTATCTCCTCTCTCTTCTTCTGTATCTCTTTTTCTATCTCTTCTATCTTTTTTGGTATCTCAGCTGCTTCTTTTATCTTCTCTGAAGCATCTTTACCTTCTTTTTTTAACTTTCCTATTTCAAGAGCAATTTCATTTCGTCTGTGACGCAATTTATCCGTTTTTATCCTGAGTCCTCGCCACTCTTTGTCGAGGCGGATTGTCTCATCAATCCATGCAAGTTTCTCCTTCTCATTTCGTTTTTTTAGATCCGCCCTCACTACATCCGGGTTATTTCTTATTAGATTGATATCGAGCATACTCTCTCTTGAGCAATAATATTTAAAACATTTTCGTTGTATGTAGTAATATGATCTTAGATTTTCTTTTAGAAACAGGGAAATTAAAAAATATAAAAAGGGCAGGCTGGATTATAAACGGGATAGATGGGGAGAGCGTTGCCGATCACTGCTTCAGAGTCTCTATCCTAAGTATGCTTCTCGGAGATCTCTTGAAAGATAAATACAAAATAGATATGGAGAAAGTTTTGAGGATGTCGATATTACACGACATTGCAGAAAGCAGAATAGGAGATATACCCTATGAATCTTTAAAATATTTAGGAGAAAAAAATAAGAGCGAAGCGGAAAAAGAAGCCTGTAAAGACCTTTTTAAAAATATAGAAAATGGGGATAAATATTATTCATTATGGGAAGAGTTTGAGGATAGAAAGAGCATAGAAGCTAAAATCGTCAGGGCTGCGGATAAATTAGAAATGATGATCCAGTGTTACGAGTATGAAACCGGGGGATACGATCTAGATCATTTCTGGAACAACGAGTTTAATTTCAAGGATTTCACGTTTGACGTAGTTAACGAGATTTTCGAAGAGTTGAAAAAGAGAAGAAAGAATAAAAGATAAAACTAATATATTCAATCTCCATTTTGGAATGAGTTTTTGTGGGTATACGAAGTTTCGGCGAAGCCGAAATTTGGGCGAACGAAGTGAGCCGTATATGCTGTGTTAGGTGATAGTGCGAACGAAGTAGAGGTCATTTTATTATACCTATCCGTTCCTTTGCTATCTTTATCACTTCTTCTGGATTTTTGGTTGAAAACACAAACTCCTTAAACCTGCCTCTCTTCAATGAGAGCACAATGCGTGGGCCTCCTCCTTGAACATTGTACACTAATCTCCATTTCCCCTTAACTTTTGCTATTATACGGATGCCCCAGCCCCCATATCTGGTTGTTGAAGCCTCGTCTAAATAACAGTCCTCAACATTTTCCCAGAGAATTGAATGCTTAATAATTCCATAACCAACGGAGATATATCTGGGCGTCATCCTGATGGTAAGTCTGCTAAAATTAATCATCACTCCCAAAAATAACAGAAACATAAACAGGAAAAACCAGTTTGGAGCAGGATTAGTTCCGATCGATCCTACCAAAATCTGATAGAACAATAGAAAAAGAAAGACAGCTGTGATAACGGTTAATATACCCAATGTCCATTTCAAGAATATTTTTTCTTCATAGAAATTTTTTGTTTGCATTTTTTACCTCCTTTGATTTTACATGTTTTCTTTTTTTATATTTTACACCCGTAGTGAGCATTTCACCCAACCCGTTCATATCCGCAATGTGGATATACTTATTTCGGATGAATCCTTTTATCTCTTTATAAGTATATCTCTATTCTTTTTAAATATTTGTATAATACTCCTGAATATATCCAAGCAACATATTTTCAAAAGAAAAAGACTAATCCCAGTACTTTCTCGTCCTCACGTACTGTTTTTCAGCTTCGAGAATATCCTTTAGGAGTTCGTCTTCATTTACTTGCATTTTTGCGAGAATACGTGAAGCCGTCTGGGGTCCAACGCCTCTCGCTGCAAGAACTAAAGCAGCTTTCTTTCCGTACGCTAACATAAGATCCGCTGTTCTTTTAGCATTTATGACTAATTCTTCCTCTTCTTCTGTTATTTCACGTTTTTTTAATCTTTTTTTCAGAGCATTCATTGTTTCGTTGTTTTTCTTTGAGATTATAGCCAAAAATCTCGCCTGACATAATCTACATCTGGGATATTCTTCTAGATTTTTTATTGTCATCGTAGAGTACCATTCCCCGCAGTGTACACAGAAAAGTTTTATTCTTTTGTTTTCCAGCCTCTTTTTCAAGAGTTTCAGTATCTCCTTCAAAGGTCTTTTTGGGGTCATTATACCGGAAGCTCCCATCTTTGCCAGTATAGGATACGCAAATGGTGACGGCTCCTTAGGATAAACTAGAGTAACTTCATATTTTCCTGAGGAAATCTTTTTCAAAATATTTTCTGTAGTTTCAACATCCAATTTTTCATTGAAAAGTTCTCTCAAGGTTTCTTCGTATATCGGCGAATCTTCAAATGTGTAGAGCACCTTTTTTATATGAAAGCTCTCGGCATCTTTTGTTAAAGCACCGAAGCGTTTCGCTACCTGGGCAAGTTTCCACTGAAAAAGGGAGGATCTTTTTAATGTGAGTTCCAGAATAGGTTTCACCTGTTCAGGTTTTAGGTTCATCAAAACTTCTTTCAAAATTTCCCCGTCTCCTCTTATAGGGAATTGAAAACATATTCTGTAAGGATCCACCCTCACACCGATGCTCGTTCCAAATTTGGAGGAAAGAATGGATGATAAAATCGTACCCAATGTCTCGTTGACAACGCTACCAAAACATGAATGTAAAATAACAAAATTTTCATAAGTTTCTATCACAATTCTTTTATCAGTTGATAGTCCAACTTTTTCCTGATTTTTAACATATCTCTTTATTTTTTCTATCGAGTTCTCATCAGCTATATAATTGTCCAACGCTTTATCTTGAGAGATATAATGTCTCAGTTTCCCGACCTCCTGAGCTATCTCAAAGGGTACAGGTATAGTTTCTCCTTCCCATCCGGGAATAGCCCCTATGTTTTCAGCTTCGCTGACAAGAACTTCTCTCTCCTTTATATCAAGGATTTCCCATGCTCTACCCTTAATAATAAAAACTCCTCCCATTTCTGCTCTAGTCTCTATAAACTCCTCATCTAAAACACCGATCCTCTTTCTCGATCCTATATCTATAATCATGTACTGTTTCGTGTCGGGGATCATCGATAAGTTTCCAAAATAATAGGTGAGAGTTGATCTTTTCTTCCCGAATCTTTCTTCATCTTTCCACAGTAAGCCTATATATCTCAATATATCTATAACTTCCTTCAACTTCTCTTTTTTAAGATCTCTGTAAGGATAAGCTCTTTTTATGATCTCATGGGCTTTATCTATCTCCATACTGTAATACTCCATTGTCAATCCAGCTACCTGATGGCCCAGAACATCCAAAGGGTTTTTCTGGACATTCGTCTCTTCTAACTCACCGTTCAACGCTCTTCTTACTATAACCATGCTCTCGAGAACATCGTCCTCATCACTTACTATGATAACTCCCTTCGATCTTCTTTCTACAGAGTGCCCGCTTCTTCCCACTCTCTGCACAAGTCGTGACACTTGCCTTGGCGACATGTACTGGATAACGAGATCGACGGCACCGACGTCTATTCCCAACTCCATTGACGATGTACAGATCAGCGATTTTAACTCTTGATTTTTAAACCTCTTTTCCGTCTCAACTCTCATCTCTTTTGATAAAGAAGAGTGATGAACGTCTATATTTGCATTCATTAAATTAAATCTCGAAGACAAAATTTCAGCCATATCTCGCGTATTGACAAATGTCAGGACGCTTCTATGCTGATCAACGAGATCTCTTATCTTTTTTAGTCTTGCCATCGTTTCCAATCCTACTTCAAGCTCATCGGCTCTCTCTTGATCATCTTCCGAAGATTTCGGACAAAAGATCGATATATCCATGTCCTTTGTTCCAGCAGAGTTAACTATCTCAAATGCCCTATTCCCGGCTAGAAATTTTCCTACCCTTGTTGGTGATCCTACTGTTGCTGAAAGACCTATCCTCAAAAAATCTCCTGCTAACTCCACCAATCTCTCCAAGCCAATAGAAAGCTGGAAGCCACGTTTATCGGTAGCTAACTCGTGTATCTCATCTACAATAACATATCTAATTTTTTTAAGATGCCCCCTCATAACCTTACCAACTAAAATCGCCTGGAGAGTTTCAGGAGTTGTGATTAGCACATCCGGAGGAGATAACGCCTGTTTTCTTCGTGCATATTGATTGGTATCTCCATGTCTTACCTCTATTCTCAGACCGAGATTCTCACACCACCACTCAAGTCTTCCAAGAAGATCCCTGTTTAAAGCCCTTAAAGGGGCTATGTACAGCGCTTTTATCCCCTTCTCTTTCATATTTAATATTTTACTCAAAACTGGAAGAAATGCCGCTTCAGTTTTTCCCGACCCCGTTTTTGCAATTATAAGAGTATTTTTACCTTCAAGAATCTTTGGTATACCCATTTCCTGCGGGTCAGTAGGATTATCCCATTTTCTCTCCTTCAAGAGGCTCTGAATCCTCTTATCCAAAAGTTCATAAACCATAAATACTAACTATGTAATAAAGAATAAAAGGATTTCTATTAAGAGCGGGACAACAATAGTATATTAGAAGGTGTCAAGTTTCTGAGCAAATTCGCAGTATTCTTTGTAAGTATCCTTCAGCGTTGTTTTTAAAACACTGTCTCTTATTTTCAAGTATTCCTCTCTTAAACAACCGAACGCGTACCAGCTCCAGTATCTGCCATTGAGGTACGTACTCTTTCTCAGTTCCCCCTCTTTTTTAAACCCGTAGTACTCTAATACTTTATGTGCCCTTTTATTATACTCAATGCTCCACGCTTCGAGCCTCTCGTAATTCTTCCACATGAAAAAAATTTCGCAAAGAGCCAACGTGATTTCTTTCCCGTACCCTTTGTCCCAGCAGTCCCTTTCTCCTATTAAGGTTCCTACACTGGTGCTTCTCACGCCCCCCCACTCACCCAGTGAGTACTTTGTAATGCCTATAAATCTTCCATCCTCTCTCAATTCTACAGCAAGCAAAACTTTATCTTTATTTTTTAATTTTTTTTCTATCTCTTCCTTTAACAGTAACTTGTTTTTAAACTGGAATGGATGTCCTCGAGAATATAACATGACGATATCGTCATTATACCATCCGTGCAGATTCTCTATATCCTCCATTTCAAAGGGTCTTAATTGTATTCTTCCGAACTCGAACATGTTATACTCTATGTGTCACTTTTTTTAAAGATTTGGGTGAAGTGAAAAACCTTCTACTTACCCTCACTGATCTTTCTCGTCACAGAAGCACGGAAAGAATGGCTGTTTTTACGGGATGGATGCCCGGAGACGTTCATTTCCTCCTGAAGTTCAACACATAATCTTCTACAAGTGTACCGTTGTGCAGCAATTTCTTAAAAAGTCTTTTCTCAAAAAGAAAGTTCGCACGCACCAGATCTTTATACGCCTCTTCTAAATCCATATGTCTTGGATAAATAGAGATCAAAGCATTGGATTTTGAAACCCTATAAACTTCGCGTAATAATTCTTTTCTGATGGGAGGAGAGAAGTGGTAGGAATGAATAACATCATACAGTAAAACTATATCCGTGGATACGTCTTTTAACGGAATTTTCGCTTCTCCCGATGTTTTTATAATCTCAATATTTGAGAGACTCTGTGATGTTGCCATTTCTGTCACTTCATTTAGGCACTCTCTGTTTTTGTCTAACGCGTACACTTTACCTTTGCTACCAACTATTTTTGCAGTGGGAATAGTGTAATAACCTGAGCCGCAGCCAAAATCGAGGACAGTTTGACCCTCGCTGATTCCTACATCCCTCAAGAATTCTTCACTATACTTTTTCAGCCATATTTCTGTATCCGATTTCACTCTTTGCCACCCAAATTTCACCCTATATTTCCTGAAAGCAACATCATCCGCAGTATCACTGCGACTCGTCCCCCTCTAACATCGGTCCGTCGTCGTCTCCATCTTGACTGTATCCCCGCCGCTCCCAGTATCCTCTGTACGTGAGATCGTCGCTCACCTCTATCGTCGTCACCCACTTGATCCACTTATATCCCCACTTGTCTTCCGCAACCAGTTGAAAGGGAAATCCCATCTCAGGTGTCAGCACGACGTCGTTCATCTTGTACGCCATGAGGATGTTATTCTCCACGATGTAGTTCAGCGATAGTGAGGTGGAGTAACCGTCGTATGCATAGAATATAACGGTGTTGGCGCCCTCTGTGATCCCCGCAAAGTCCAGGAAATCCTTTACCAGCACGCCTTCCCACAGGATGGTGATACTCCATCCTTCGACGCAGTTCAGTGACACCACTTTCGAATAGTTCTGGTACGCGAGCACATCCTCATACGTTAGTTCCCGTGTTGTTTCCACGAGACCGGTGATCTTGAGAGTGTAGGTCTCGCTGTCAACGTACTGCGGACCCTTTATGGAGGTAGTTCTCACCACCGAGAGGGGTGTTAACTTCTCACCCTCGTACTCTTCAATGTCAACACCTTCCAACTCTTTTACAGGCTCTTCTTTTTCTTCTCCTATACATCCAGATACGACAAGCAATCCTGCGATGAGTGATACAGAGCTGAGTTTTTTATTTCTGCGGAACATTTTTTTTGTCGTTGTAAAGAGCCACCGCCAGTGCAGGAGCAAGTGGATGAGTACCAGCGTACCCATGAGAACACCACTCAAGTCGTGAACGCGGGATATTGTGTGCATCCGGAGTGAGCGTATGCCGAGAAATCGCAGTATCTCCGGATATTTCACGAGAACTTTGATGATCCCCGTGCCAAAACTGGCTAAAAAGGTAAAAACTAACCCGAGATCGACGAAATAATTTATATTTTTTCGATTCATACTCTTTCTTCTTCAGAGAGGATTAAATAATTTATCGTGTGAAATATTTTGTCATACCATAATCGCTAGTAAGACACTAGGAGATATATTTTAGGATCACTCATCGAAAAAGATCCCTTCCTTTTCCCGTAGCATTTTCTGCATGTGACCGCTACCGCGTTACTTTCATCGTTTTTAAGCCTTCATACACCAAAAAGGGGCTGAGATGGGTACCAGAGATAACGGTCAAAATCAATATTGTCATCTTTATCAAACGTTATCCCCTCTTTCTCCAGCAGCTCTTTCTGAGTTTCATAACCATAGTTTGGTTTTAAAGATATACGTCCTTTACTGTTAACGACCCTGTGCCACGGCAGTTTATCTTTTCGGGAAGAAGAGTGTAATATCCATACTACTTGTCGGGTACCGCGGGAATTACCTGCATACGCCGCGATCTGGCCGTAAGTAGCAACTTTGCCCGGCGGTATCTTTTTTATGATCTCTTTTACTCTTTGAGAAAAAGAAGTTTCCATATTTTCAGCCACACAGTTATTTTATTTTTTTCTCATAAACTTATTCACATAGATAGATCCAAATTCTTCTGCAAGAATATCCATAAAAATGATATCAAACTTTTTTCCGGCAATAATCCGTGCCTGTCTCCTTCTTCCGATCTCTTTGAATCCTACCTTCTTATAACAATTTATTGCTCGTTCGTTAAAAGAAAATGTACCGAGCATGATACTATTTAGATTGAGCAGATTAAACCCGTAGTCGAGCAACAATTTCGTTGCATCCTGACCATATCCCTTATCCCAGTACTCCTTTTCGCCGATAACGATCCCGAGCATAGCTTTTCTGTTAACATGGTCTATGCCAAAAAAACCACAACGTCCTATGAGCGTATCATTTTCAAGTTCAATTATATTAAAGACGTGACTCTGCTCTTTTATGATATCGTTTATAACTTCTTTCTGCTTATCAAGAGAAAACGGGGTATATGCTTCATCTCCCAGGGGAAGCGTTACTTCTAAATCATTGAGCCATTCAGTCCATTTTTCTGCATCTTCTAAACTGCAAGGTGAAAGATAACATTTTTCGCCGACCAATTTTTTGTAATAAGTCATGATTTACACCATTTTCTCATTTTTTGCTATTTAACATTCTATCTTTAAGTATTTTTTTATTTGATCTGATGATTTTTTAGTAAGCGGAGCGAATCGCAGAGATATTGTTATTTTGAATGATAAACTATAAGCTGTTTTTGTGACATTGAATCAAAAGGAGTTTCATCGTAGTTCCCAAATTTAGTTTCAATTCCGAATCCGTTGTATCTTAGTATCGTATCAATCTCTTTTGGAAACAGGATTCTATTTTTCCATTCCTTTACAAACTCCTGATTACCTATTTTATAATGCCATTTTATGTGCATTAACTGAGTGGAGGTATCATAAGAAGTTTGCTCAGTGATCTTTACAGTTCCTTTTCCATCTGGATCTTCATATTCGGAAACTGGAAACTTCTTGGAAGAGTTTCTTCTAAGTATATCGAGATTTGGATTGAATATATCGATTATAAATCTGCCTTCATCTGTTAGATGCTCTTTTACACAGGAAAAACAGGCTTCATAACTTTTTAGATTATGGAGATGCAGAAAGGAATTGAAAGGGAAAAAAATAAGATTAAACTTTTTATCCAGCTTAAAGTTTCGGCAATCTGCCTTGATCCACTCAATATCGACTCCTTTTTCTACTGCTTTTCTTCGAGCATGAGAAAGCATGGATTTTAACATGTCCAATCCAGTGATCTCGATACCTTTCTCAGCTACAGGAATTGTAATTCTTCCCGTTCCACACGCCAACTCGAGAACTGGCTCACCATATTTCTCAATTTGCCGCAAGTAAAAAGGGATATCCTCTACAAAATCTTTAGTCTGACAATCATAATGTCTTCCATCTCTATAGAGATCCTCAAAATCTATGGGGTTCATATTCTTTTATTATTTGTTATGATTTTATAAGGTTTCGGAAAGTGAGCCACCATTCTGATGTACACAAACCAAAACTTTATAACACTCAATATTTTACTTTTAAAAGTGAAGATAAAGGAAATATACTGTAAATCTGTTTTGTCAAAATCGGGGATATATGGAGTAGATTATGCTTTAAATCCGTACACGGGATGCGGACATGGATGTATTTACTGCTATGCCATTTTCATGAGAAGATTTACAAATCATAAAGAAAGATGGGGAGAGTTTATTGACATAAAAATAAATGCACCGACAATTCTGTCAAAGGAAATAAAAAAATTTCAAAGGGGAAGCATCCTCATATCTTCAGTGACAGATGCGTATCAGCCATTGGAAAGAAAATATGAAATTACCAGAAAATGTTTAAATGTGTTGTCAAAATACGATTTTCCTGTTACTTTTTTAACAAAATCGGATCTTATTCTCAGGGATTTAGATTTGATAGATGAAATGAACAGTGAAGTAGGTTTTACTTTCACTACTATAGATGAAAATATAAGAAAAATTTTTGAGCCGGGAGCTTCTCCCATCGAGAAAAGGTTTAATGCTCTGGAAAATATAGAAAATAAGTACATATTTTTTGGGCCCATACTTCCCGTATTTTCAGACTCTGAAGAAAAGGTTAGAGAAGCTTTTACAAAATTTGAAGAGAAGAACGTGAAATATGTGTACATAGATAAGATGAACTTGTATCCAAATGTCTGGAAGAGAATAAAAGAGTTCCTGGACCATAAAACTGTTATAGAGTACCAAAAAATTAAAAACTCAGAGGAATACCCAATCTTGTTAAAGAAAAGGATTTCAGATATTTTAAAAGATTTTAATTTTGAATATAAAATTGGATGGTGAGTTTATTCTATTTTTATTGCTATTATATTCTCTAAATTTAATGAAGGAATATTAAAACCTTCCTCATAAATTACTTCGGGATCTATATTTTTTATTTCATGGAGATCGAAAGTTTTTCTATCGTTCTCTGTGACAAATGTTATTTTTTCAGCTTTATCTTTGTATATAGCTTTATCCAGTATTTTATTCAGACTTACTCTGTTATATCTATTTTCTATTATGTCTTCTATGGAATAAAAAACGTTTAAATCACGAGGAGAAAAATAAAGGATATTTGTAACTTCTCCGTATATTGATAACGAATTTTTGCTGTTTATAAACTCTACTATTTTTAAGTATTTCAGCCAGTTGCACTTGCATCCATAGTTAGGATCTACAGCAATTTTTAATGGCCCTCCCTCTTCTTTTAGTATGTTTTCTCCTTCTTTTTTATAAGCTAAAATCACATCTACGTTATAAGGTGCGCTCACTAAATACAGATCTTCAGAAATATAGTTAATTATATCTCCTTCTCCTAAAGTATTGGAAGCTACTCCTTCCCATTTTACCTTTCTTATTTCTTTGCCTACAACTGTTTCATAGATTACATCAGTTTCAAAATTTTTTAACTCTGAAAGAGAGTATTCTTTTACGTTATCATCTATAATATAGAAATTCCATTCTTCTGTACATCCTAAAATAATAAATAATAAAAAAATAGAAAGAAATTTTTTCATAGAACTTCTATCTCTCTCAAATCCTTTGCCCAATATTTTGATTCGTACCCCGGCATTATAAGTCTGAATTCTTTTGTTATCAGTATATCCTCGTTTGAGAATATCTCATCAAAATCAAACTCTATGGTGTATTCGTCAGCGGTCGTGAATTTAATTTTCTCTGCATCTTCTTCGTATCGTGCTCTATTCAATAATGCTGTCACAGATACGCCTTCAAAACTCTTTGTTTCTCCCTTGTATTCCGTAGTTATACTCTTTTGATCAAAAAGATCCAGATCTTCCTCTGTAAGTACCAACGTAACCTTTGTTTTTCCTTTGATTATAATGGAGTTCTCTTTTCCGAGAAGTTTTATCTCTTTTAGAAATTTTAACCATAATTTTCCCGGCTGATCCGTAATAACAAGTCTTATTGGTCCCCCATCTTCTTGGGATATATCCTTTCCATCCATTTCGTAACATAAATAAGCGTTACCCAAATCACTGAGTTCCATTGTTGACATGTATCCGTCTATTGCTACAAACGTTACATAATCTGGAGTCACATTGTATTTTTGCAGTACATTACTTAACAAAACACCTTTCCACGAGTTTTCTATCTCTGTTCCAGTGGATTTAACTAAGATGGCATTAAACTCTTCAGAAGGCATAGCTTTTAAATCTGTAAGAGTTAATTTTCCTTCTGCCAATCCAGTTATGTTTATTGTATATTTAACTTCCTCTTTTTGTTCACTTATACATCCTAAAAGCAAAGATAATGCCAGTATTCCAACGATTATTCTCTTCATGGTATCACTGAATTATTAATGCGCGAAACCTTTATAAACGTTATGTTCATAGAAACATATCGATGAATAAAAAATACGGTGCCTTAATTTTGATGATTTTAATAGTATCAATTTTTTCTTTACTTAATAACACGGGATACAAAACTTATGATGGAGAAAAAATAATAAAAAAAGATACTTATCCATACAAATTTGTGTTTTTTGGGGACAATAGACCAAAATTAGGAAAAGAACAGCCAGAAGTTTTTATAAATATAATAAAAATGATAAATGAAGAAGATCCTTTACTTGTTATTGGAGGAGGGGATTTTGTTATAGAAGGAACACCAGAAAATTTCGAAGAATTTTTGAAAGTTGCAACAGATTTAAAAGCTCCATTATTCTATGTTTGTGGGAATCATGATGATTCTAAATATTACGAAGAATATTTAGGAGAAAGAGTTTATTCTTTTACTTATAAAAATTCTATATTCGTAATCTTAGATAATTCAAAAGGCACACTTGATAAAAAACAAATGGAATTTTTAAAAAAGCAGTTAAAAAGGAGTTTTGAACATAAGTTCGTTTTTATACATGTTCCACCTTTTGATCCCCGTGTGGGAGGAAGCTACTGCATGATCGATCCTGAAGAGTTTATGGAGATAATAAAAGAAACCAATGTAGATTATGTTTTCTGCTCTCATATACATTCTTATTATGAAGAAAAGAGAGGAGATACTGTTTATATAATCTCGGGTGGTGCTGGAGCACCTTTGTTACGTAACGGATTCTATCATTATATAGTCGTAAATGTAAGTGAGAATATAAGTTTTTCAGTAGCAAGGTGTGAAGATGAGTAAATACTATTTTAAAACAAGAGATTTAGTTATAATAGCCATAATCTCAGCTCTAGGAGGAGTATCTTCTACGTACATAGGATATTTAGGAAATCTGGTGAATAGATTTTTAGGTGTGCCATTTGGAGCTGGACAGTTTTTAGCAGGACTGCATATATTCTGGATCACTTTAGGATATGGACTTACAAAAAAAAGAGGCGCAGGAGTTATGATAGGTATCCTGAAAGCTTTTGTTGAGTTATTCTCGGGAGGGAAATTAGGTGTTTTCATTTTAGTACTGAGCGGAACTCAGGGAATTTTAGTCGATCTGGTGTTCTTGTTACTGAGAAAAAGAAATTTTATATCGTATATAATGGCAGGAGGAATAGCTACAGGTGCAAATGTCCTTATATTCCAGATTTTTTTTGCTCCTTATAACGCAATGACCTTATTTTTCTTGATCTCATGTATAGCTTTTTTTTCTGGTATAATATTTGCAGGATATTTCTCCTTCAGTGTTTTAGAGATTTTAGATGGGAAAGAAAAGAAATACGGATTAAAAAAAGCTGTAACTATTGGATTTGCTACTTTACTTTTATTTGGCGGGGTCTATTACTATACAGAGATTTATACTACGGGCGAGAAAATCTCTATATCGGGAAACTGTGAAAATCCCTATAATTTTACTTACGAAGATCTCAAAAGCTTTGAAAAAACAGTGAAAACTGAGATGGCTGGACAGTATAAATACGAGGAAGAAAAGGAGTATGAAGGCATTCCTCTCTTGAATATACTAGAAAAATCTGTGCCAAAGGGAGATAAGATAGAGGTTATAGGAAACGACGGATACTCTGTGATCTTTGATTTGGAAAAATTGAATGATGACATTATTCTAACAGAAGAGAGAAGATTAATTGCGAAGGGATTTGATGGAAGTTACTGGGTTCAGGACGTAGTGGAGATAAAGATAAAATGATAAAAATAGAAAATTTCAGTTATAGATATGAAAAAGATTGGGTTTTGAAGGATATAAATTTAGAGATAAAAGAAGGAGATTTTGTGTTAATTGCAGGAAAAAGCGGAAGTGGGAAATCGACTCTCGCTTTAGCTATCTCTGGTTTTTTAAGGGGAAAGGGTAAAAAAAAAGGAAATATTCTTTTTAAAGGAAAAAATACAGATGATTATGAATTATTTGATCTTGCAAAGAGTATAGGGGTAGTACAGCAGGATCCCGAAAATCAGATATGCACGCTCAATGTTACTGACGAGCTCAGTTTTGCTTTGGAAAATATGTGCCTTGATAAAAAAGAAATTGAAAGAAGGATAAAATGGGCGCTGAGCATTGTAGGGGCAGAGAATTTAGAGGATAGGGACACTTTTTCATTATCGGGGGGAGAAAAACAGAAAATTGCTATAGCATCAATTCTGGCGATGAAGCCAGAGGTTATAATATTCGATGAGCCCACAAGCAGTCTTGATCCCAAGGTAACACTTGATATATTCAATGTCATGAAAAAGATAAGAAAAAAATCAGATATTGCGGTAATTGTCATCGAACATAAATGGGAATATATCATGAAATACGTAAACAAGATAGCTTTAATGGAAAATGGAAGATTAGAACTGGTCAAAACTTTACAACCTCCGGAGTACAAAAAAACACAGAGAAAAACTGGAAAAAAAATACTCGAAATAAAAAACCTTGAATTTTCTTACGGGAATAGGAAAGTTTTAAAAGACATAACATTCGAAGCATACGAAAATGAAGTAATAGGGATAATGGGGGAGAATGGGACTGGAAAAACTACATTTTTGATGTGTCTTATGAACTATCTGGATTATTCCGGGAAGATTCTCATGAATGGAAAAGATATAAAAAATAAAAAAACATCAAAAATAGCAAGAGACGTGGGATTCATTTTCCAGAATCCCAACCATCAGATATTCGAGTCTTCTGTACTGAGAGAAGCTGAGTTTGCTCTAAAAAATTTTAAAAAAGAGGGAAATATAGATTATCTCTTAAAAAAAAGTGATCTTAAAAAATATGAAAATAAAAATCCTTTCAGGCTCAGTTATGGAGAAAAAAGAAGACTTAATATAATTTCTATTCTTTCTTATGACCCTAAAATAATCCTTTTAGATGAACCCTTTATAGGGCAGGACCATGAGAATGTAAAAAAAATTATGGAGATGCTTCTTGAAAAGAACAATCTTATTTTAATGGTGCTCCATGATTTTAAAATAGCTGAAAGTTACTGTTCAAGAATTATCCTTTTTGAAGATGGAAAAATAAAAATATTGAAGGGGGGAAAATATGAACCCCGTGACTAAGTTCTTAATTCTTATAATATACTGTATTCTATTATTTTTATTTCATAATATTTTTATAATAGCATTTTTATGTTTTCTTTCTTTATTTATCTTCTATTTAAATTTAGGTTTTTCGGAGATTAAAAAAAGGAAATTAATACTTACTTTCTCGTTTTTTATACTGATAGTCAACTTTGTGTTTTTAAAAGGTGATATCTACGAAAAATTGGAATTTTCTCTGAGGATGGTTTTGAGGTTTCTCGGGATCGTATTTTCAGGTATATTATTTTCAAAGAACGATCCTAACGAGTTTGCATACTCGTTGATGAAAATAGGAGTTCCATACAGATACGGCTTTACTCTGGTGTTTACGTTTCGTTTAGTCCCTCTATTTGATTTTGAATCGAATATAATCAGAAAAGCTCAAAGAGCCAGAGGAATAGAGCTCGAAGGCGTAAAGAATATTTTAAACTTTGTCAGATACACTTTTTTTCCACTTTTATACTCAGCCCTGGAAAGAGTTGATTCTTTTACTCAATCCATGGAAGGGAGATGCTTCGGGATATATAAAACGAGAACGTTTTACAGAGAAATCAATTTTGGTAAAAAGGATTATCTTATGACAGCAGCAATATTTATTATTCTAGCTTTTTCTATATACTGGAGGTATCTATGATAATAATCATAACGGGAGAAAAGCGTATAGGTAAAACAACTCTATTAAAAAAAATAATAAAAAATCTTGAAAAAGATATTTTTGGGATTATAAGCGAGTCCTTTGAAGATGGATTTTTAGTTGAAGATCTCAAAATAAAGGAAAAAAAAGTTCTCGCTTCAAAAAATAAGATAGGATTCAAGTTGAGAGGATATTATTTCGATCCAGACACTATAAAATTTGTGGAGAAAGCTCTGGAAAGAGGAGGAGAAATTCTGGTATACGACGAGATAGGGTACTTAGAGATGAGAGGATTTCTGGATATTTTTAAATATTTGAAAAATAATTCCATAGTGATCGTGAGAAAGGACATATTGAAAGATGTTTTGGAAAATATAGAAGATTACAGAGTTTTTATAGTAACAGAGGAAAATAGAGATTTTATATTGGATGAAGTTTTAGCTTTATGTAACAACATCTTCTAATCTCTCTTCTTTTATCGCATTTTTTATTTCAACAGCTATTCTTTTCCCCATGCTCATTTTCTTTCCGTATTTTATATAAGAGTATGGAGTGTATGGTATGAACGGATTCGTACCTGCAACTATTCTCGCTGATATCTCGAATGTGATTATCTCCGGCTCGTCTGTGATTATAGTCTCCAGACAGTAGGGCCCGACCAATCCTTTTTCATGTATCTTTTCTGATTGTTTCATGACTTTGTCCCCTATATCGAATACATCTTCTAAAAGAGATTCCCTTATAACAATGGGAAAGTTTCCGACTACTACATAGCTGGGCTCTATCTCAAATCCTTTGGGCATCCTCCCCAAAAAATCCACATTGCTTTCGTACCTTCTGTCAATGCTCATAAGAACGTTGTCTTTTTCTAATGGTGAATAAAAAAAATGGAAATACATTGCTACTCCTTTTATATACTCCTGTATCTGATAGTTTTCTTTCTTACCAATTTTCTCAATGATATCTTTTCTATTCTTTGCAAAAAAATATCCCTTTCCTCCTTTGGCCCCATGAAACTTCACTATAACCTCTCTATCTATATTCTCATTCTCAAAAATCTTTGGAATTTTTATTCCAGAGTTCTTCAACCATTCTCTTTCTAAATTTCTGTCTGCTTCCCATCTGAATAGGTATTTGTTCCCAAATATGGGAACTTTAAACTCATTTTCAAGAAAATCCAGAGTTAGATAAGATATATAACTTCCGTGAGGGATCATTATAACATTTTTTTCAAGGAGTTTCTCCTGCAGATCTTCATTTCCTATATCTTTAAGATTTTCAAGATAGATTATCTCGTCTGCAACATTAAACCTCTCATAAAAACGTCTTTCCTTTTCACATAGAAGAAGAGTTTTAAATCCTTCTTCTTTAGCTCCATTGAGAATATTCAGAGCAGAGTGGCTCCCTATGGTCGCAATAGTATATTTCATGATCTTTTTATATAGGAGAGTTTAAAAATATGTTCTATATGAGAATCTACATGTCCTAAATTTTAAATATTTTTATAAATTTATAATGACTGAAAAGCTTATAAATAAAGGTTACTATATATATATTAATGGGAGTTGACAAAACTCTCAACTAATTAAAAAAGAGGTGAAAATAGGTGAACAAGAAAATAATGAGCCTGATCATCATTTCGATGATGACGATTGTTGCATTGAGTGTAGTTTATGCAGATAACGGGGGATGTCCATGCAACAAGGGCAACGAGGGATATGTTCCTGCTCCGCTGGAGGATGTAGAAAATACGGAAGGAAATGTACAACCTTTGGGAGAGTGCATGAGAACATGGATTGAGAAAGATTGTGGTCCGAAGGTTTACTATGATCCAGAATTTGTTAGCTGTCGACACTATGCTACTGACAAGCCTAAGTATTTAGTTGTTTGGAACTGGCATTGGTATCGATACTGTGAGAAATGGAGAGTTTGGTATGATATCTGCCAGCACAAAGAGTTGTATAGAGAGTATTTAGGGGTTTTTAGGGAATCTGGTACGAAACTTGAAGATTGTATATGCCCCAGTTGTAATTGCCTCTGTTGGCCTTAAAGAGGAGTAGTATAACATGAAAATATACAATTATATCTCAAAAGAAGATTTGAAGTATAGTTTACTTTTTTTATTTTTAACTTTATTTTTCTGGGAAATCTCTTATACTCCTTTGGCTAAGATATTAGAATCGAAGTTTACCTATACTCCCTTCATTTTACCCAAAAATTATATGGAAATCTGTTTTACAATTAATGTCGTTATCTGTTTTTTTACTCCTTTTATAATACTCTTATTCAAAAGGAAATATGAGATTTTTTTCTTTGGTATGTTACTTCCTTCTTTTGTGTTCTATATTTATTCTTTTATTCTTGCTAGAGGATTTATTTTTTATCCTGTGTACTTTCTTTACTGGTACATTCAAAATGATATCTCAGTTTTTCTCTTTTTATTTCTTATGAGATCTTCAAAAAATTTGAAGGGAGATACTATTAGATTGTTTCTGCTTCCATTTATTTTTCTATTGGGCTGGGTCACTGTAACAGATGCTCCAGAAGATATTGCCCATTATCTTGTAATGGGTTTTTTCGGTGCGATATATCTAATCCTCCTCTCATTCACAGTAGAGAAAATCGCAAAAATAAAGATTTTCAGGCATGGTGCATAAAGTAGGGATATAAATAAAATCATTATCTATAAGCATGCAAAAAAAATCCTTGGGGCTCACTAAATGGAACAATACTACAGAAAAAATTTGTTGTCTAAAGAAAATATAAAATATAGCCTTATTTTTATTTTGTTGTCTATTGTTTTTTTATACTATGTTCGTGGCCCATTATTACTTACATTTTTAAAAACCGAAATTGCAAAAGAAATACACTTTTTCATAATCCCGTTAAATCTTGAGGGAATCCTATTTTGGCTGATATTCGCATCGACGTTTACGCCGTATATAATCTTTATCTATAAGAGAAAATATGAAATATTTATTCTGGGATTCCTTATTCCTTCTCTGATAATCAATATCTATACATATTCTCTAGTAGGCTTGCATTTAGATGCCATTTATATAGAATGGTCTTTCTGGAATCTCATTCCTAGTTTTGTCCTGATTTATCTCCTGCGAAGATCCAAAAACCCAAAGGAAGATTTAATAAGTATAGTATTTTTTGTTCTTCTCAGCAAACTCTTATCTCTATGTTCACTAATTTATTGCACTGGATATTGTTCTTCTATAGTAGATCTTTTCTGTTACGTATCTTTCTCACTTTTTGCAGCAGCGTACCTTATCCTCCTCTCATTCGCAGTAGAAAAAATCGCAAAAATAAAAATTTTCAGGCACGAGTATATGAAACAGTAGTATGATAAGATGAGAAAGATTTAAGTGATTTACCGCATATACAATATAAAGAGGATGGTAAAATGAGTAGCGTACCCTTGCTTATTACGATAATAGAAAGAACATTTAAAGGAAAGATAATGGCTATAGTAATCGCACTGTTCATAATATGTCTAGCTTCTTTGGACGATTTTAAAGAATACAGTGTCTATATGTATTTAATTGCGTTTGTTGTGATAATTTTTGTTTTGTATCTCTGGGTTACAAAAAAACAGGTCTATTGAGAATCCACACATTCTAAATTTTAAATATTTTTATAAATTAGCACATAGAAAGATTTAAATCTGTATTATTCGTATATAAAAACAATGGAGCAAAATAAAAGCTTATTAGTTACATTCAAAGAACATGTTGAATGGGAAAATATCTTCCATGGAATTTTATTCATACTTTTGAGTATATTTTTTTATTATTTTGTTAATGGTATTCTGTTTACAATTCATCCAAAACTTTTCATAGGATTCTTAATAAGTCCTTTATCCCTTATTCCATTTTCCATATTCTTTTTCTCAAAGAGATACTGGATCTTCATAATAGGATATTTTATACCATCTATACTTCATACCTCGTATTTTATTTTTGAGGGAGTAGGAAAATTTGCTTTAGTTTTTCCATTATTCAAGCCTCTTTCTGTTATTCCAATATTTATTTTTTTATACTTTCTCAGAAGAACAGAAGAGACAAAGAAAGAAATTGCTATAATCTCTATATTCGTTGTTTTAATGACTTTCTTTTCTCTACTACCAAACTGGATAATAATTCCTAAGAGTTTAGAGTTCCTTTTGGAAAATAAAACCTATACACTATACATTTTCCCCTATATGATTATTGGATGGACATATTTATGCTCTATACTTTTGATTAAGAAAAATTTTCATAAAATAAGGGTAAGAACATGAAAAAGAAAGTATTTTCACTTATATTAATAACAATCTTTATAATTTCTATATTCTTACTGTTTAAAAGTGAATATCCAGAAGAAAAGATAAATGAAAGAAAGTACAAACAAGATACTGTTTTTTTTATAAACAATCCACCTTATGCTTACAAAGTAAGGGTAGAACACTGGGAATACTATACAAAAACTGAAAAAGGACTGGAAAGACATACATACGAAAAAAGATATACTTATCTATATCTCTGGGGTATTGAGATAGAGGATGATTGAATGGATATAGACGACATGACAAAATTTGTCTGGATATTCTTGTTATGGATATTTATTCCTTTAGATGCGATCATCCTTTATAGATTCAAAGATTTTGATAATATTTTCAGAAACTTTTCTATTCTACTTTTTATTGAAGTAACTTTTTTACTCTTTGCTTATAGATGGATAAAAAAGAAAAAATGGATATAAAATCACATTTTCATTCCTTTGAACATTCCCATTTTGGGAAGTCTCTTCTTTCCGAACTGTTTGAACATCTTTTTCATCATGTTGTACTGATTCAGTAATTCCCTGACATCTTTTTCATTTCTACCCGATCCTTTTGATATCCTTTTAATCCTCGAGTAATTGATTATTTTTGGTTTTTCAAGCTCTTTTTCTGTCATGGAATCCATAACTATCTTATAGATCTTTAATTTTTCTTCACTCGTCTCCAGAACATCCTCAGGCAAATTAAATCCCATCCCGGGTATCATCTGCATTATTTTTTGGAGTGATCCCATGTTAGAGACAGTTTCCAGCTGTTTATACATATCTCTCAGATTGAATTTTCCTGTCATAAATTTTTCAGCATATTTTTCGTCGATTTCTTCTGTTGCAGCTTCCTTAACTTTTTTAAGTAGTGTTTCAAGATCCCCAAGACCTAAAAGTCTTGAAACGAATTTTTTAGGATCAAACTCCTCAAAATCATCTATCTTTTCTCCTTCTCCGATAAACTTTATCTTTGCTCTTGTCGTGGCTGCAGAAGACAATGCACCGCCTCCTTTAGCAGACCCGTCGAGTTTTGTAACTATGATAGAGCCCACAGGTGTTGCTTCGCTAAACGCTTTTGCCTGTGCCATCGCCTGCTGGCCTATTGTACCGTCAATGACCAAGATCACTTCATCTGGTTTTACCGCTTTTGATATTCTTTTCATCTCTTCTATAAGTTCTTTTTCCTCCTTATGCCTTCCAGCGGTATCTACCATGATTATATCATTCTTTTTCTTCCTGAAATGTTTCACTCCATTCTTTGCAAGTTTAATCGCATTTTTTTCTTCGGGATCTCCAAAGACATCTATATTATGCGGCGAACAGTACTGCTGCAACTGCTGGTACGCTCCTGGTCTCCACGTATCTGAACAGACGACTCCAACTTTAAAACCCCTTTTCTGGAAAAATCTTGCTAATTTTCCCGTGGTAGTTGTTTTTCCACTTCCCTGAATCCCGATCATTAAAAAGATCGTGGATTCTGAAGGTTTTAAAAGAATCTTTTCTGGCTCTTCTCCAAGAATTTTAGTCAGTTCGTCATAAACGATTCTTATTATATGTTCCTTCCTGGAAACACCCTTTGGAAGTTTTTCTTCCAGTGCTCTTTTCTCTATATTTTTGGATAGCTGGAAAACTAACTCTATATTAACATCCGCAGCAATCAAAGCTCTCTGAATGTCTCTAACTATCTCTTTTATGAGCTTTTCATCAACTACTCCTCTTGTCAGCTTCTTCAGTGCTTTATTCAACGCTTCCCCTAAAACTTCTAATGCCATTTTCTCGCCTCTTAATTTTATGATCTCTGTGTTTTAAAATCTTTTTCTATCACAATTTTTCCTTTTGCAGATGGTAGTATCTCCATCCCTGCATCTTCAAATTTTTTATAGAGATTTTTTCCTTTAAAAAATCTGTCAAGGAAAACAGCTAACGCAGCCACTTCGGAATGTGGTTGCGATCCTACGGAAATATTGTAATCTGCTTTTTCATAAACTTCTGGAGGAACTTTTTCAGCCCCTACGACTAAAAGCACATCTTTATCCTTACTTTTTTCCCTAATTTCCTTAATTTTATCTATTTTTTCTCCGTACATTGTCAGGTGAACTATTATACCTTTCCATTCATCTAAAATTTTTTTATAATTTTTAAAATTTATGAAAAAATTCCCTCCCCAGGCTTTTACTAATTTATCCAGGTTTTCTTTTATCTTTTTGTCCTTTCTCCATATGAAAATTCCATCGGCTCCGAAAGCTCTCGCGACCAAGCAAACATGTGTTGTAATTCTCTTGTCTCTCTGGGGTCTGTGTCCCATTCGCAGAACAGCGATCAATATCTCACCTTGATTATCCATTCTGAGGATTCAAGGTCTTCGTAGTAATAATTTTCAAATGTTATATAATCTGGCAGTCTTCTAAGTCTGTTGAAGTGGAAAATAACTCTTAATCCATTTTTGGGAGGTATCTCTTTTATAGATTCAAAACTTTCAGATTCAAAAGAGACCATTATCAAATGTGTCCACTGAACTTTATATTTTTCTCCTCCTTTGTCAAAAAGGAAAATCTTTTCTAACTCAAAAGGTTGTGGAACTTCTGTTTTATTTTCAAATAGAACTTCAACAGCTGTGCTTGCAGTCCCTATGGGATTATATATCTTTAATACTTTAACTCCAATCCTATTATCTGTAGTATATTCTTCGATCTCAGCTTCGATCAGATTCTTTATCCACTCTATTTTTGGCTTCGTTTCCGGCGGCGTTGTAGTGGGGGGTAAAGTAGTTGGAGGTAAAGTAGTTGGAGGTAAAGTTGTAGGAGCTAAAGTAGTAGGAGGAGGCGGAGGGGTAGTTATAGGCGGTGTAGTCGGGGGAATAGTCGTAGGAGGATAGGTTTCTACAGGTTTCTCACTGTTGATTACATAAAGTATAGTTGAAAACATAAAAATTACTCCTAAAATTATAAGTATATAGATTCCCCACTCTCTATGGGGTTTTTTTTCCTTCTCATCTGAATTGCCCATAAGACCTTATATCTCAGTTCAGACTTAAAAAGATTGCGTAACTATTATAAAGATTTTTGCTTATGGTGATCGATGCTTGATCTTATAATCGGATTTGCAGTTATAGTAATTTTAATAAGGAAAAAAGTAAATTATGGCCTCTCAATGATACTTGGAGGTATTGCAATTGGACTTATTAATAGATTTGATCTTTCTGATTTCTCTTATATACTCCAAAAAAGCGCTTTAGAGTACTCTACTTTGAGATTGATATGTATCGTTTCAATGATAAACATCCTGGGTTATTTATTGAGAGATTTTGGGCAGGTAGATAAAGCACTTGAAAATTTGAGATTTCTAGGATCTAAGAATATCCTAATCCTGATTCCTGCAATTTTCGGTCTTATGCCAATGCCAGGAGGTGCTCTTGTTTCCGCTCCGATAATAGATCCTGAAGCTTCTAAGTTAGATATATCTCAAGAATATAAAACATTTATAAATTTCTGGTTCAGACACGTTATATTCTTTATTTTTCCTTTAAGTGGCGCTATAATTCTTGCTTCCGAGTTAGGGAACTTGAGTGTCTATAGAATAATACTGTACCAGATTCCTTTCTTTTTCCTGGCCATTTTTCTTGGATTATGGAAGATAAGGGGTATAAAAAATGAAAATAAAAATAAAGATCTAAGCATCCTCTTCATCTGGTATTTTTTACCCATAATTCTGGTAATCGTATTAAATATATTTTTAGGCTTGGATTTTATTTATGGCTTAATTATAGCTATAATCCTTGTTTTTATGCAGAATAAAAGTAAGAATTTTAAGATGATACTAAAAGGATTTTCGTACAATCTTGTAATCGCGATTTTTGGGATAATGTTCTTTAGATTCACGGTAGAAAAAACAGGGCTAATAGAAAGTTTCTTGATCGACTGGCTTCCTATGGAGCTTCTTATAGTGATCATTCCATGGATAATGGGACTGGCTACGGGTCTTAGCATGGCTGCAATAGGAATTACATTTCCCCTGCTTCTCCCCCTGACAACTTCTCCCGTCCATGTTTCTATCCTCTATGTGTCATGCGTTCTGGGGTATCTATTATCTCCTTTACATCTCTGTCTGATAGTCACAAAAGAATATTATAAATCAAATCTTGGAAAAGTTTACAAACTATTTCTTCCCCTCCTTTTGATCCTTCTTCTCTGCAATCTCATCTATGCATTTTTGGTATAAAAAGAATATGCCCCCGCCGGGGCTCGAACCCGGGTTTGCGGCTCCGCAGGCCACTGTCCTATCCACTAAACTACGAGGGCAAATATGGTATAGTGTGACAGATCTACTTCTTTGACCTTTCCCCTTCTCTTCTCAAGATACTCATCATGATATCATCATGGTAGGCTCCTTCGATGTAAAATTTTTCTCTTAACAACCCCTCTCGCACGAATCCGGCTTTTTCGTACGCTCTCTGTGCTCTCGCGTTCATATCAGTGACGCCGAGCCATATTCTATTGAGATTCAGCTGGGTGAATCCGTACTCAAGGAGTGCTTGAATCACCTCCGATCCGTATCCTTGCGACCAGTACACTTTTTCGCCGATGATGATGGCAAGCTCTGCGCTCCGGTGGAACGTGTTTATATCGAGCAACGCCGTGATGCCTATGAGCGTATCATCTTTCTTCGTTACTACAGAAAGAGAAACTTCATTTTCATTTTTTATCCAGGATTCCAGCCATTCTCGAGCTTTCATTTTCGAAAGAGGACGTGGCGACTCGGCAGTGAGTCTCTTTATCTCCGGGTCGTTGAGCCATTCATAGATCACCTCGGCATCTTCCGTTTCGTGCTGCCTTAAATAGAGACGATCTGTCTCCAGGATCTTGACGATTGTACCGTTTTTCACTTCATTCACCTGCTGTAATGAGACTACCTTTCCTTCATCCCCTTTTCTATATTCCAGACCCTTTTAGTCAGATCTCTGAGCCAGAGAAGTATTATCAGGATCAGAGCTAGGTATACGTATTCGTCTCCTTCCATACTATATACTTACTATAAAGTTATTTAAATATGATTGCAGACAGTAACCTTTTAAAAGCATCGTAACGAAAAAAGAAGTAACAATGGCTAGGGTAGGGTAGCGGTTATCCTAAAGGACTGTGGATCCTTTGACTCGGGTTCAATTCCCGGCCCTGGCCTAACCCTTTTTTCTTTAAAAACAACATCATCGAAGATGATGTTTCTGAAACACTAACCGAGTTAGTGTTGTAAAGAAAAAACGGTTCTCCAAAAAAGAAAGAACAATTATTTAAAAGGTGGAGGGTATAGAAAAATTTATTCTTCCTTTTTTTCCTGATTCCTTTTAATTATTTCCCAGATCTTCTCCATCGGCAGTCTAAATGTTTCCTCCCATGGGGGTGTAACTCCGGGTGGAACAAACCCTATCGCAAGACGATCGTAAATCGAGCTTGTGTTATAAGAATACTGGAGACCATCTGTACCATCACTGTTCTCTATTCCCACGGTTGCACTACTTCCGTCTGCATATGCTTTACAGCCGTTTTCCATACGCAGGTACTGAAACTTGATAGCATTTGAGCCCTTGTAAAGTATTACCTGGAATGTAAAATGAGATCGTTCTCCACCAGGACAGTCATCAGGATCATCATTGATGTGGGGAATATCGTACCATTCAACGATGAACTTATCATATGTTCTCCTATAATAAACCTTTCCTGTAGTCCCATTATTGAGGTCAAGGTCGTCCCAGAAGGGATATATTGCATCGTCGGGATCGTTACCATTACCTGGAATTGGAGTATTTGAAAAATCTGTTGTATCAGTTCCGAAGGTCAGGTACCCGTTAGAGCTTATACTTATCGTGGAATAGATGTTTCCATAGAACATGAAATTAAAACCAATGCTCACATCCACGGACTTATCATCTCCAGTTAACCCCGTGTCAGTCCCTATCCAAGAAATCTCAATCCACTCAAAGGGCACGTCGGATTCAGAGTCTTTATAGGTATAACCATATACATCTGACCCTCCGGTTTTAGCAGTTACAGAATTCATTGCTAACAAAGAAACTAACACCACTATTGCTATTATTCCTCCTTGTATTTTTCTCATTATATCACTCTCATTAATTACCTATATTTTATAATTAAATGCTATGATATAAAACTTTCGGTTCTTTTATAAAAATTTTTCTCATTGAAATCCTTTCGTACTCAAAAAAAGAATATTTATCATTGATTATCAAAAAACCACCCCCTTTATTAACAGGTTATTTTTTATGAAAACAGATAGAGTTTTAGGATACCTCTCTCTTTAAAGTAGCAACAACTGTTATCCCTTATTTAGAGACTCCTCCCAGAGTGCAAGCAAGTTGCCGTCAGGATCAGTAAAACACGCCCTATATCTATGAGGATCAACTAATGTCTTTGGAGTGATGATCTTTCCACCCAGTTCCGTTACCTTCTTTAAAGTTGCATCGATGTCATCCACTTCAATGTAAACTACTATGCCAATGTTTTCACTACCTGGCCTCAGCCACATTGCTCCTCTCCGGAGATTTTCCATGCGCGGTCTATCGCCCGTATCAAAAATCCAGTAATCAGACCCTTCTGCATCTATTTTCTGAAGTATTTTCCAGCCAAACAAGTTTTCATAGAAGTTAGCCGCTTTCTCTATATCTCTCGTTTTTATTTCAATCCAACCAAAGGTATTTACCATTGTGATCGCCTCTTATTCCTTTAGCAGTTCCCCTTAATAAAATTTTCTATTTCCTATGGGCAATATACTAAGAGCAAAATAACTAAAACAAAATTTGAAGACGAGCAATTTAATAGAGTCACATGTTAATTTTAGATATGTCTTAAATACTATCGCTTCATAAAATAAAAAAATCAAAGTGGACACGTTATGCCCAGTTTTTCTTGAATGTCTTCACAACACTTTAAAGCTTTTAGAAGTTCATTGTTTGCGTAAATAGTGTTGCCAGTTGTATCTGCGTTGTTTAAGTGTTCCTGCATCTCGTCTAACAATGTTTGCACATCTTCTGGTACTTCATCCGGCAAGTTCTCCTCTATGCATCCAAGACAAGTGTTAACCTGATTCAAATGATAGTTCTTCACGGGTAAGAAGGCTGCGATTGGGTTGACTGTTGGCATACAAATACCAGTTTGACCAGGATTCAAAGCAAGCGGTGTATTTGATCCTCCAACGCTCCAATCACTGCCTGTATCTGTATCAGCATCAGAGTTCCTATACCCAACATTATTAGTTATTGGATATGACATATCGGGGAGGTACCATGATCCTGCTGGCGGAGTATCCGTCGATCCCTGTGCTCTAAAGTAATCGATGCATTTTCCGCTGCTATCGAAAAGGGCACCAGCAATTCCACCGCTACTATCATCAGTCCACATAATATTGCTATCAAAATAAAGATAAGTTGCCGTATTTGTTCCAAGATCTTCATGAAGTATCACAAAACTGTGACTTCCCAGCACGAATCCCGAAGGGATCGTATACCATCCAGAATATCCTCTCTCATCCTGCCAGTAAAATTGCCAGTTCGACATGTTTTGCGCTGGACCATAATTGTAGAGTTCCACCCAGTCAGGGTTTTCCCTGTATTGATTTCGTTTATCACAATGCCGCAATTAGCTGCGCTCACAGGGTTAATCACTATTAACAAAGACACTAAAAATATTGTCACTATTATTACTCCTTGTATTTTTTTCATTAAATCACTCTCGTTAACTACTCTGCACTTTTACTTTCTAATTCTATAAAAATTTTTTGGTTTTGTTGCTGTGTTGCACAATTCCACCAAAAGATCTATAAACCCTTCTAACCCATCAAGTCTATGAAAAGGAATTGGAGAGATTGCAATGAGAAATTAGTAAAAAGAGGAGAATTCTATCTCTGCTTTGATTTTTTGGGTAAATGGAATGGAGAAATCAAACGAATGAATAAAAACAAGAGAGGAAGACCATATGAATACCCCCAATCCTTTATAGCATTCACTGCCTTTCTCAAGATAGGTTTCTCTTTACAGTACAGACGCATAAGTGGACGTAGGTCTACGACCTACGTCAATTTGTAGCGGTGTGCTCAGAGCTCTATCACAGTACATCTCTAAATTGAGACCTGCAGATTATACGACTTTATGGCGACGGATCGCTCATAAAGCATTTGATCTTCCCTCAATAGATACAGAGGATGCTGTCGTTGCTATCGACTCTACAGGAATGAAAGTGGAACAGATGGATGTAGGTCAGAGACCTACATCAATTTGTTAGCGAGGAGAATGGATGAGAGAGAAGAGGACACACAGGTGGATGTAGGTTTCACCTACATCGATTTGTAGAAGGGGATGGATAAAGGTACACATCACGGTGGATGTAAAGACTCATGAACTCTTAGCGATAGAGTAACATGTGGACGTAGGTAAAACCTACGTCA